>WNGO01003385.1_pt1 | contig 13279 bp, 10 predicted proteins | sample 5400511 | NCBI WGS metagenome assembly WNGO01 (sample SAMN13153380, study PRJNA577476) | soil metagenome | isolation source: 20 cm soil or saprolite under Garry oak tree replicate 2 | place: USA:California | collected 2016-06-15
GGGCGGCGTGGTCCCCGGGGTGCAATACGGATCATTCGGCGCACAGCTCATAGTTCCGGCTGGGGCGACGGTGCCACTGGTCCAAACCGCTGGCGTCGCGTCGCTGGTTGACGTGTGCGAGGCTTTCCCGTTGTTGGTCCAAATCACCTTCGTGCCGACCTTGACGCTCAGACTCGCCGGTGAGAAAGCGTAGGGCGTGAGGCCGCCGTTGTCGGTCATGCTGACGCTTGCACTGGGCGGAGGCGGAGGCGGAGGCGGTGGGGGCGGAGGCGGTGGGTTGCCGCCGTAGCTGGTGGGGCTCGAGCCGCCGCAGGCCGACGCGATGATCGCCGATACGATGCCGACGTAAATGCGCATGCCACCGCCTCCTGTTGGGGTTCTCGGAAGACGCCACCCGCACGCCGCTTGCTCGGATCTTGTATCGCTAGCCGCGCTTTGTCAAATTCCGATCAGTCGCCCCGCAGAAACACGACCAGTCGCCGCAGGAACCCCTGGGACTTGCGGACGGCTCGGCGGAACTGCTGGGCGGTCGGGTAGCGGGCCGCCGGGTCGCCGGTCATGGCCCGGCGCAGCACCTCTTCGAACTCGCGCGGCACGTCGCCCCGGGAGGCGTGGAGCGGAGGGAGGTCGTCGGTGGTCTGACGCGCCAGAATCGCCTCCGGCGTGGCCCCGTCGAACGGTGGCCGGCCGAGCAGCGCGAAGTACGCCACGGCGCCCAGCGAGTACAGGTCAGTCCGCGGGTCCACACGCTCCCCCAGCAGCTGCTCGGGGGCGGCGAATTGGGGCGTCCCGCTGCGCGAGGTGGCGCCGCCGAACCGGTCGCCGCGCAGCGCCAGCGCCAGTCCGAAGTCCGTGATGCGCAGCCGCCCGTCGGGCTCGATCAGCATGTTCTCGGGCTTCAGGTCCCGGTGGACCAGCCCCTGGGCGTGCGCCTGCTCGAGCGCCGACAGGGCCTCGTCGAGCAGTCGAACGGCCCGCTCGAGCGTGAGCGGCCCTTCGCGCTGGACCAGCTGCGCCAGGTTGGCGCCCGGGACGAGCTCCATGGTATACCACTGCAGGCCGGCACGTCCCATGATGTCGTAAATGCTCACGACGTTGGGGTGCCGCAGCTTCGCGGCGAGCTGCGCCTCGCGCCGGAATCGCTCGACCACTCCCAGGTCGGCGGTGAGCGATGGGTGCAGCACCTTGATGGCGACCTCGCGCTCGAGTCCCAAGTCGCGCGCCCGGAACACCCGCCCGAAGCCGCCCGCCCCGATCTCCTCCAGCAGCTCGTAGTCGTCTCCCAGCGCGCGGCGCAGCCGGCGCTCGAAGCCCGCCTCGGCGACCTGCGGCGCCGCGGCCGGCTCGTGGAACACGCCGGCGTCGCTCACGAAATCCTCGAGCATCTCGGTCGCGGTGAAATAGCGGTCCCCGGGTCGGGCCTGGAGCGCGCGCAGCAGCACGCGGTCCAGCACCGCAGGGACGGTGGGCCGCACGCGCCGCGCCGGGACGAACTTTGCGGGGTCGGGGTCGGGTTCTAGCCCCGTCAGGGCGTAGTAGACGATCGCCGCGACCGTGTAGACGTCGCTCGCGGGCTCGCCGGCCTCCCCGGCCCGCACCTCGGGGGCCACGAACGCGCCGCCGGCGCCGCGCTCCTCCGCCGGCACGAGGGCGAGACACCAGTCGGCGTACCGGAGATCGGTGATCACCGCGCGCCCGGAGATCTCGACCATCAGCGTGGTGGGCACGATACGGCGCATGATGACGCCCCGCGCATGGGCGTGCTCCACGGCGCCGAGCAGGTCACGCACCAGGCCGTGCGCCGTGGGGATGGGGCGGGGGCCCCGGCGCAGCGCGTCGGCCAGACTCTCCCCGTCGACCCAGTTGGTCGTGCGGTAGGCGAAGCCGCCCGCGACCCCCGCGGCATACGCGTGCCGGATCGCCGGATGGTCGAGCGCCGCGAGGGTTTCGTTCTCGCGCAGGAACCAGGCGCGTCCGGGCCCGTCGGGGACGAGGTGGGCGCGCAGCGCGATGGGGCGCTTCAAGAGGCGATCCCACGCACGATACAGCGCCCGCTCGGGCGACAGCGCCACGAGGTCGTCCAACCGGAAGATGGGCTCGAGGGCGCGGACGAGATGGTCCAGCAGGTCGGCGGGCGGCGTCGTCTGCGTCATGCCGCGTGAATCTAAACCGGTGGCGTGCGACGCCGCGGGGCAAGCGGCCGGCGGCGTGCCGCCCTAGGGTATCCGGGACGGCCTAGCCGACCGGTTCGGGGGCAAGTACGTTACGGCGGATTCCGACCCTGGAAACCACCCCGTGGGCTACGAACCACTCCCCGACCGCCGTACCCGCTCCGACCGCCGTGTGCTGGACGATCGCCGGGCCGGCGTGGATCGCCGCTTCGGGCCGGAGCGCCGGCGCGCCAGCGTGGCCGTGACCGTCGAGCGGCGCGCCGCCGCGAACCGACGCGCCGGCGTCGAGCGGCGCCGCGCGGTGCGCCGGTCCCGGGCGCAGCGTCGCGTGCTTCCCGACCGGCGCAGGAGCGCGCAACCCGCTCCGTTGGGCTGACCTCGCAGCGCCGCGCCCACGTTGACGCGGACGGGCTGCCTCGCCACGATCGCCACGATCGCCCCGTGCCGTACCTCAAGCTGATCGAGCTCGGGACCCACAGCGCGACCGAGGTGCATGGGGACGTCGCGCGGGTGGGCCGCAGCCCTGAGTGTACCGTCGTCCTAGCGGGGGCGCACGTCGACGTCGTGTCCGCGCTGCACGCCGAGCTGCGTCACGGGTCCACCGGCTGGGAGCTCAAGGATCTCGGGAGCAGGAACGGCACCTTCCTGAACGGACAGCGCCTGGCGGGTGAGGCGAGGCTCAAGGCCGGGGATGTGATCGGTCTGGGCGAGACCGGCCCGCGGTTCTCGGTCGCCGCGGTCGCCGACGTGCTCGAGGCCACGCGTGCCTACGGCGTGACCCTGCTCGCCGCCGCGACCGGCCGTCACTACGAGGCGCGCGGCGTCCGTATTCGCCTGGGCCGCGGGCGCGAGTGCGAAGTCCGGCCGGTGGACTCTTCCGACACGATCGTGTCTCGCGTCCACGCCGAGCTGACCGTGGGCTCCACGGGCGGCCTCGTGGTCCGCGACGCGGGCAGCACCAACGGCACCTTCGTGAACGACGAGCCCGTCACCGACGACGTCCCCATTCGCCTGGGCGATCGGATCATGCTGGGGAAGGGAGGCCCGGTGCTGATCGTCGAAGGTCTCGGCACGGCGCCGCAGCTGCCCGCGGCGCGCCGGCGGTCGTACGTGGGCCCAAAGACACTCCGCGCCCTGATCAGCGACGCCATCGCGCAGGCGAAGCGCCGGCTCCTGGCTTGGGTGGCGCTCGCGGTGCTGGTGCTGGGGGCCGGTCTGTACGGCGCGTACCGGCTGGTTTCCGGTGAGGTCCGGGAGACGGAACGGGAGCGGCGCACCGGCCGCGACTCGACGAGGTTGGAGACCGAGCGCCTGCGCCAGGAGCTCGGCGCGGCGCGGGCCGCGGCGGCACCGGCGGCGCTGGTCGAGAGCCTGCGAGCGCGGCTCCGCATGGCCGAGGCGAGCACCGCCGATCTGCGGGCGGCAATGGCGCGGGCCCAGACGGCGCTGTCATCGCAGCTCGAGGCCGGTGAGCAGCGCCGCCTGGCGGCGCAGGCCGAGGTGCAACGGCTGCGGGACGAGCTCGCCGCCGCCGAACGGCGGGCGCCGTCGCCGGCGACGATCGACAGCCTGCGGCGCGCGGTCACGGCGGCTGAGCAACAGACCCAGAATCTCGAGGGGAAACTGCGCGCCATCCGCGCCAGCGACTTCGCGACCATCGCACAGCAGAGTCAAGGCGCCGTCGGCCTCGTCACCGTGAGCTTCGGCCACGACTACTACAGTGGCACCGGGTTCGTGATCACCGCCGACGGATATCTGCTCACCAACTGGCATGTGGTCGCGGACTCGCAGCACGCGCGGCCTGACACCATCTGGGTGACCATGGCGGACCAGGCAGCGGCCCGTCTGGCCGACGTCATCGTTACCTCCCAGGAGCGCGATATTGCGGTTCTCAGGGTGCGCGGCTACCAGGGTCCTTACCTGACCGACCTGGACTGGACCGGCACCCGGGCGCGCCAGGGCGAGCCGGCGGCGCTGATCGGTTATCCGGCGGGCTCCGGCTTCGCGCACCTGCGCTCTGCAGTGGTCCGAACGTCGATGACGGCGGGGATCATTTCGCGGGCGACGGAGGACGTGATTCAGTTCGACGGGATGACGATCGGGGGCTCATCCGGGAGCCCGCTCTTCAACGCCAACGGCGCAGTGATCGCCATCCACCGGGCTGGGTTGCCGCAGGCGCCGGGGTTTGCCCTGTCCGTCCCCATCAAGCATGTCGTTCCACTACTACCGACCGAGCTGAAGCAGCGGCTCGGGTTGCGCTAGTTCTTGAGGTAATCGATCTCGACCACGAGCTCGTCGGGAGATTGCGCGTCCGGCACGATCTGCACCTGCGCCACTGTCGTGACATCATTCGCAACTGGCTGGCCCGTGGCGGCAAACCCGGTGATTGCCTGGCGAGCCGCCGCCAGTCCGGCAAAGCTACTCTGTGTCTGTACGACCGTGGCCGTGACTTGCAAAGTGCCACGTGCCTGGCCGCTCGCGAGCCTGGGCGTCGCAAAGCCAACTCCGGCGATGACGACGGTGAGCAGTATGCCCTTCAGAATCGCGAATCGGCTGCGGTGCGGCATGTCAGACTCCTGGGTCGTCAGGGTTCGGCTTGCGACCACACCATAAAGCAGGGCGTGTGCCCGACCGGTGTTCATAGTTAACGCATTGCTATAAAACGCGTTATCAACTCAAGCAGGGCCTCGTCACGGACCGTTGTAGTGTCTGATTGTTTGACGGTTATCAGCCATTGCGTCCCCATGTTCCGTTCCTACATTGGCCTCCCTCAGGGTCGTCCTTCTGTACTGAAAATTGACAGTTGCCAAAAAACTGTGCGGTCGGCATATGTCTTGCTTTTAGGCGGTGTGGCGAGAACGCAACACGACACTTTGCCTCCATAGGAGAAGCACCCAAATGTATACAGCTACGAAGGTTGCGGTTCTGGCCCTGGCATTGGTGGCTGCTGGCGCCGCCACGGCGCAGGCCCAGAACAACGCGAGCATCAACGTCACGGCCGCGGTGCAACAGCCGATTACGGTTGTGGCGGCCACGAACTTGGACTTCGGGAACGTCTTCCCTGGCGTGGTCAAGGGGATCACGCTCGCCAGTCCCGCCGCCGGCCGTTTCGCCGTCACCGGACAGGCGAGCACGCCGGTCAGCATGACGTTCGTGGTCCCGGCAAACCTGACGTCTGGTCTCAATAACCTCCCGATTGCCTTCAGCGCGAGCTGGAACGGGATCAACGACCCTGCGGGCAGCGGCTTCACGCCGTCCGCCGGCGCCACGGCCGCCACGCTCAGCGGCACGGGGACATTGTTTGTCTTCGTCGGTGGCACCGTGACCCCGTCAGTGGGTCAGGTAGCGGGTGCGTACACCGGCACCGTCCAGATGACGGTGGTCTACTAGACCGCACGGCGTCTGGAGGTCCAGCTGAACGGCGCCGGCAGGGGCTTGCTGTAGACCCTCTGCCGGCGCCGTCGCGAGCGGCACCAGAACTGGCGTCTATGCGCGTTCCTGAATCGATAATCTCGCTGTGCTTCGCGGTGAGCTTGCCTCTCGCCGGGCAGAGCACCGGCGTGACCGGCGTTCGTGGGCTGGCGTTCGGCACCGTCTTCCCCGGGGTGTCTAGAGTCGTCTTGCGGACCGATGCTGCGAACAGCGGCCAGTTCGATCTGAAGGCCCACCCGGGGGCGACCGCATCGCTCACGTTCCTGCTCCCCGCCGTGATGACGGGTCCGGCGGGGGCGACCATGACGCTCGTGTTCGGTGCGAACGATGCCGGCTTCTCGGCATCGCAGTCGATCAACAGCCAAGTGGCGTTCGATCCGCGCACGCCGTATCTGGCGACATTCTCCGGCAACCGAGCCTCCGTGTTCTTGGGCGGCACCGCCAATCCCAGCGCCGCGCAGCGCGCCGGGAACTATACGGGGACCATCACGCTCACCGTGGTGTTCTTCTGATGCCCCGCTCGCCGCTGGTTGCGCTGCTCGTCGCGCTCGGCGTCGCACGGACTCTCGCCGCTCAGGGTGTGCTCATCGCGCCCCACGCGATCTACATCGATCACGCACGCCGCAGCGGCACGGTGACGCTCTACAACCCCAACGCCGCCCCTGCCGAGGTGAGCATCTCCACGGCATTCGGCTACCCGATCACCGATTCGCTGGGCCACTTCGCGCTCCGCACGGTGGAGCGGCCTGACTCGACGTTACCGTCTGCGGCGGCGTGGGTCCAGGCCTTCCCGCGGCGCCTGACGATCGCGCCGCTCGAGCGACAAACCGTGCGTCTGCTGGTGACCCCGCCCGCCGGGCTGCCGGACGGCGAGTATTGGGCGCGGCTGATCATCTCGGCGCGCGGCGGCACGCTCCCCGTCGGGGTGGCCGGCGACACGGCGGCCGTGCGGGTCCAGCTCAACCTCGTAGTGAACACGAACATCGGTCTGTCGTATCGCAAAGGGCCGCTGGCGACGGGAGTGACGTTGTCGAAGCTGCGCGCGCGGGTGGTCCGCGACTCGGTCGAAGTGTGGAGCCGCTTGGAGCGGCGGGAGACCGCAGCGTACGTCGGCACGGTTCGCGCAGCCGTGGTCGATGCGACCGGCAAAGTGCGGAGCACGCTCAACGCTCCGATCGCCGTGTACTTCGTGATGGAGCCCCGCTATGCGCTGTCCGTGGCCGGCCTCGCTCCCGGCGCGTACTGGGTGCGCTACGAGCTCGTGACCGAACGTGAGGACCTGGACCCCGCGGTCGTGCTCCAGGCCGCGGCCGTGCGTGATTCCGTTCAGGTGCGCCTGCCGTGAGACATCTCGTCGGAGCCGTGGCGCTGCTGGCGCTGCTCTCGGGCGTCGCCGGGCGCGGCGTCGCGCAAGGGCCCGCGGCGTTCCGGGCGGCGGGCACGGCGCCGGACTCGCAGCCGGAGGCGGTGCTGGTGGAGCTGCAGATCGGGCGCCTCGCCAGTCGCACCGTCTCGGCGTATCGCGTCGGCACCGAGGCGTTGGTGCCCGTGACCGCCCTGCTGCAACTGGGCGAGGCCGGTTACCGCCTGTCGCTCGACGGCCGGCTCGAGGCAACGGTGAACCCGGGCGCCCTGAGTTTGCGCATCGACGTGCGCGACGACACGATGCGCCTCGGCGGGCGGAGCGTGCGCATCGAGCGCCCCTATCGCGTGTTCCAGGACAACGAGCTGTACGTCGGCGCGGCCGGTCTGGGCGCGCTGTTCGACACCCGGCTCGTCGTGGACTGGACGGAGCTGAGCGTCACGTTCATGGATGCAGACAAGCTGCCCCTGGGCCTGCGGGTGCGGCGCGAGCGGGCACGGGAAGCGTTGCTGCAGCGGACGCGCGGCCTGCAACCGGAGCGCGCCTTCGGGCTCGAGCGGTCACACTGGGATGGGCTCGTGCTGGACTACTCTTTCCTCGCGGCGGGTGAGCAGCCGCTCGGCGGCGGGGCCTACTCGGCCGGCCTCGGGGCCGACGCGTTCGGCGGCTCGCTCGAGCTCGGTGTCCAGAGCGTCGGGCCCACCGGTGACGGCCACGCCCGAGGCGCGGCGTCGTGGACCGGAGTGTGGCGCGACGCACGGTGGTTGAAGCAGCTGCGCCTGGGGGACGGATTCACGACCGGTCCCCGCCTGCGGTCCCAGCGGGGTCTGTTCCTGACCAATGCGCCGTACTTGCGGCCCTCCCTGCTGGGCGCGATGCGCTACGACGGCCGGCTCGATCCCGGCTGGACGCTCGAGGCGTACCGCAGCGGCGACCTGGTCGCGATCGACTCGGCCGACGCCCGCGGCCGCTTCGCGGTGGCGCTGCCGGTGCGGTATGGCGAGAACCCCGTGGACTTCGTGGCGTACGGGCCGCTGGGCGAGGTGCGGCAGTTCAACACCACCTACCACGTGCTGAGCGAGCTGCTGCCGGCACGCCAATTCGAGTACGGCCTCTCGGGCGGGCAGTGCACGACTCCGACCTGCCGTGCCACCGGCAACGTCGACCTCCATTACGGCGTCACCGACCGCTGGACGGTGCGGGCGGGCGTGGAGCAGTTCTGGCGCGACGGCGTCCCGAACCGTACCCACCCCTACGTCTCGACGGTCGTGAACCCGAGTAACGCCTGGGCGGTGAGCCTCGAAGCCGTGGGGGGCGCCTCCGCCGCCGCCGGCGTCCAGTTCGAGCCCTCGCTCAACGTGCGGCTCGCCGCGGGCTACACGGCGTACGCGGGCGACGCCGCCCCGGTGCTGTTCGGGAGCGGGCTGCGCTCGACCTGGCTGCTGAGCGGCTTCGTGCGACCGATCCCGGCGTCCGGCTTTTTCTTCTTCAACGGCATCGTCGCCGGGACCCGCACCCTCGTCGGAAGCAGCACGACGGCGCGGCTCGACGCGTCCGTCCAGGCCGCGGATACGCGGCTGGTGCCGTTCGTGCGTCTCGAGCGCGACGCCCCCACCGGCGGCCCCGCGGCGACCCGTCCCTTCGCCGGTCTCGACGTCTTCGCCCTGCCGCGACCGGCGCTCGGCCGCGTGCTGGGATCGGTGTGGCTGCGCGCCCACCTCGAACAGCAACTCGGCGGCGCGCTGCAGGCCGCCCAGCTGGTTGCCGCGCGGCCGCTCTGGTCCGGGGTTCGCGTGGAGGTCGGCGTCGGACGGCAGCAAGGCACGCCGGGCGCGACGTTCACGCTGTCGCTGTCGAGCTACCTCCCGGCGGTGCGCACGCTGACGCTGGTGAGCGCGCCCACGGTCGGCGGGACCCCCACCGCCTCGCAGTACGTGCAGGGATCGGTCCTGTGGGACCGCTCGGACGGACGCCTGACCTACGCGGCGGGTCCCTCGCTCGAGCGCGCCGGGCTCACGGGGCGTGTCTTCCTCGACGAGAACGGGAACGGGCTGTGGGACCCCGGAGAGCTGGTCGTGCCCGGCGTGCGCGTTCTGGTGGGCACCAGCAGCGCGTCCACGGATTCGAGCGGGTGGTTCCGGGTGTGGGATCTCGTGCCGTTCGAACCCGTTCTAGTGACGGTCGACTCGCTCTCGATCGACTCGCCGTTGCTGGTGCCGGCCTTCGGCTCGGCGAGCATCGAGCCCGGGCCGAACCGTTTCCGGACGCTCGACATCCCGCTCGTGCCCGCAGGCGTCGTGGAGGGGCGGGTGCGCCGCGTGACGCCGCAAGGTCCGGAGGCGGTGGCCGGCGTGACACTCGTGCTGACCGATCGGCGTACCGGCGCGCGCCGCAGTTTCGCGACGTTCTCGGACGGTGCCTTTTACGTACTGGGCGTCAAGCCGGGGCTGTACGACCTGACCGTGGACCCGCACGTGCTCGATGTGCTGCATGCGACGGCGCAGCCGCTGCGCGTGACGCTCGCGCGGACGGCGACCGGGATCGGCGCCTCGGACCTGGACGTCGTGCTCACGCCGAAGCCATAGGGCGCCGCCGCTCGGCTTCGCCCGCGATCTGGCGGATCACGCGCTCGAGCTCGGCGAAGTCGAACGGCTTCGTCACCGTCGGGACCCCGGATTCCTTGATCAGCGCCGCCGTTTCGGGCGCGAACGTGTCGCCCGTGCTGAAGAGCAGCCGCGCCACGAGCGCGGGACGCTCGCGCCGCAGCCGCTCCAGGAACTCGCGCCCGCTCATGCCGGGCATGCGGACGTCCGAGATGATGACGTCGAAGTCGCGCTCCGCGAGCGCCCGCAACGCGTCGGCGCCGTCGGCGACTCCCTCACCCTGGATCCCGCGGCGACCGAGGAACCGCAGCAGGGCGTGGCGCAGCGCCGTCTCGTCGTCCACGATGAGCACCGTGACGGGGCCCGTGGCGGAGGCCGTGGGCGCGGGCGCCTCCGGGACGGCACGGCCTTCCCGCCGCGGGTCGCGGGGCAGGGCGACCACGAACGTCGCGCCACGCCCGGGAGCCGAGTCGACCGAGATGCGGCCGCCGTGCTCGCGCGCGATGCCGTAACAGATCGACAGACCGAGCCCGGTGCCGACGCCCTCCGGTTTGGTGGTGAAGAAGGGGTCGAAGATCTTCGCCTGGATCTCGGGCGCGATGCCCGGGCCTGAGTCGGCGACCTCGAGTCGCACGTCTTCTTCGCTCGCCGCCGTCCGTACGACGATCGTCCGTGGCGTCTCCACCGAGACCAGGCCGAGAGCTCGAGCGTCACCGCGATGTTGAGGGTCGTGAGGTGATAGGCGCGCAGGGCGAAGGTACGGCGCACGATGTCGTTCAAGTCCACCAGCGTCCGCTGTGAGCCGCCCGCCCGCGCGAACGCCAGCAGGTTCGCCGTGATGCGGCCGATGCGGGTGGCCTCGTCGTAAATCATCTGCAGCATCTCGCGCTGTTCGGCCTTCACCACGTCGAGCAACAGCGTCTGCGCGAATCCCGAGATGATCGCCGCGGGGTTGTTGATCTCGTGGGCCACGCCGCTGACGAGCTGGCCCATGGCGCTGAGCTTCTCGGCCTGCTGGAGCTGGTGCTCCGTGTGTTTCTGGTCGGTGATGTCGCGGGCGAGGGCGAGGACCCGCGTAACCTCTCCCCGCTCCCGCACCGGGGCATACAGCATGGCGCTCAGGCCCTTCGTGCCGTCCTCGCGCCGTCCCGCCACCTCGAACCGCTGCACTTCCCCCCGGAACGCGGCCGCGAGCCGCTCCCGGACGGTCGCCGCGGCATCCGGCTCGAGCGATGCGAACACGCTGCGATCCGTGCCCGCGTCCGGGGAGGGGGGCGCGGCCAGCAGCCGTCTGGCGGATTCGTTCAGATCGATCACGCGACCGTCCCGGTCCAGCACCGCGATCGCGTCCGGTACCGCGTCCATCACCAGCCGCAGGTGGCGCTCGGCGGCGGCCGTCGCGGCGAGCGAGTCCACCAGCGAGCGGGTCTGGGTGGCGACCTCCTGCTCCAGCACCTTGGCGTAGCGGCGATCAGCCCGACGCGACGCGAGAAACCGGGCCGCGCCGGCCGCGACGACGGCTCCCACCAGCCCGGCCGCCGCCCAGGTGTGGCCGTGCGATCCGAGCAGGTAGGCGCCGCCGATCCCCGCCGCGCTGAGGGCGGCGGCGAGCCAGAGGCGGAGTGGGGCGGTCAGGGACGCCACGGGCAATCTCATGGGCTAACCTAAACGGCCCCCTCACGCGGGGCGAGGGTTGGTTATGTTTTTGCCCCGATGCACCACCTGGGCTGGACCGACGCGCCGCGCGCTTCGCTGGCGCAGTGGGAGGAGCTCACCCGCTTCACCGCCGCCGTGCGACGCGAGGGGCTCACGCGCGCGATCGTGTGCGGCATGGGCGGCTCGAGCCTGGCGCCCCAGGTGCTGGCGGCGAGCTTCGGCGCGACCTCCCTCACCGTCCTCGACAGCACCGATCCCGCGGCCGTGCTCGCGCTCGAGCGCGCGGGGATCGGGAACACGCTCTTCGTCATCAGCAGCAAGTCGGGGACGACGGTCGAGACGCTCGCCTTCTACCATTACTTCGCCGCCCGGGCGCGGCCGGAGCAGTTCGTCGCGATCACGGAGCCCGGTACATCGCTCGAGACCCTGGCGCGCGCGCGGGGCATCCGGGCGGTGTTCCCCCACCCCGTGGACGTGGGCGGGCGCTACGCGGCGCTCACCGTCGTCGGGATGCTGCCTGCGGCCTTGATCGGCGTGGACGGGCGGACGCTGCTCGAGCGGGCGCAGGCCGTGCAGCCGGACCGGGCGAAAGCCGTGGGAACAGGGCTGGCGGCAGCGGTGCAGGCGGGGCGCGACAAGCTGGTGCTGCGCCTGCCTTCCGGTATCGCCCGGCTCGCGGACTGGATCGAGCAGCTCGTGGCGGAGAGCACCGGCAAGAACGGCCGCGGCGTGGTGCCCGTCGTCGACGACCCCGCGAGCGAGCGCCGGCCCGATGTCCTAGCCTTCGCCGACTTCTCGCGCGACCCCCTCGACCTGGGCACTGAATTCGTGCGGTGGCAGTACGCGACGTGGGAGCTGTGTGAGCGCCTCGGTATCGACGCCTTCGATCAGCCCGACGTCGAGGAGGCCAAGCGCCTGGCGCGCGCCGAGCTGGAGCAAGGAGACGCTGGCCCCGTAGGGGCGCAGCATGCTGCGCCCCTACCCACTGTGACTCCTGAGGTGTTGCGTCGGAGCGCCCGCCCGGGCGACTACGTCGCGATCCTTGCCTACTTGCCGCCCACTGCCGACGTCACGGCCAGGCTCCAGGCGGTGCGCGCGGCGTGGGGCAGGGCGCTCGGCTGCGCGACGACGGTCGGGTTCGGGCCGCGCTACCTCCATTCCACCGGGCAGCTGCACAAGGGCGGACCGAACACGGGCTTGTTCCTCGTACTCACGGCCGACGACGCCGAAGACGCGGCCGTGCCCGAGCTGGGCATCACGTTCGGGCGGTTGAAGACCGCCCAGGCGCGGGGCGACATCCGCGCGCTGCTGGCGCGCGGTCGCCGCGTCGCGCACGTGCATCTGGCACGTCCCGAGGACGTGAGCGCGCTCGCGACGCTATAGGCTCAGCCAGTAGTTGAATTTCACGAGCAGGACGTTGGTGGGCCGGTCGTGGAACAGCTCGCGCCCGAGGTCGCGCGCCACGTCGAAACTCGCGTCGTAGGGAAAATAGCCCGAGCGACTGTGCGTCCACGCGAACAAGATGGTGGACCCTGGGCGGTATTCCCAGCGCCACACGGCCTTGACGCTGAGAGAGCGCGTGCGGAAGTCGGGGTTGTAGAGCGCGAACTCGGGGGCGGGTCCGGCCCCGTCCGGAGCGACACCCGAGCACTGCGCTGGGCCAGCGCCTCCGCAGACGGCGGGATCGCCGGGGGTCACCGTAGATCCGTTATCGCGGCCGTACGTGTTGAAGGTGAACGTCTGGCGCGCCTGCAGCTCCTTGAAGCCGCGATAGGCGCCCGTGAACGTGAACGGCTGCGCGTACAGCTGAAAACTCAAGGTGGGCGAAAACGTGGCGTTCACATGGAGCGTCGCGCTGAGCTGGTGCTCGATCAGCTCGGCGAACACGTAGCGCGCGCCGTCCGTCGCCGTCGCGAAGGCGTCGCTGACGCGCGTCACGTACTGCGCCGCCGAGCGACCGGTGAAGTACACGGGCGCGAGGCTCAGCGAGACGGCTGAGCTCGGCCGCAACGTGAGCTTCGGGAGTATTTCCAGCGACCAGCCGCCGGCCGTAT
>WNGO01001943.1_pt1 | contig 13275 bp, 10 predicted proteins | sample 5400511 | NCBI WGS metagenome assembly WNGO01 (sample SAMN13153380, study PRJNA577476) | soil metagenome | isolation source: 20 cm soil or saprolite under Garry oak tree replicate 2 | place: USA:California | collected 2016-06-15
CAACGCCCACCTCGAGGCGACGAAGACCACGGTGGCGGCGCACTTCGGCGCGATCTTCAAGGTGAGCAGCGACCTCTCGTTCGGCGCGAACTTCCTGACTCAGGCCAAGTTCGACTATTCGGGCACAGCAAGCTTCACGCAGGTGCAGACGGGCCTGGTCGTGCCGGCGGCGATCTCGGTCGGAGCCTTGACCATCCCCGCCGGCACGCCGATCGACGGCCTGCTCGGAGGACCGCCGTCCCAGGGCGGGTTGGACCTGTTCAATCCGACGACGGGCGTGTTCCGAGCGCAGCCGGTCACAACCTCGATCAAGAATCCGTCGCAGCTCGAGTTGGGGCTGGCGTACAAAGTTGCGAACGGGTGGACGCTCCTGGGCGATTACCAGCTCACGTGGTGGAGCCAGTTCAACGAGCTCGACATCACGTTTCCGCAGGACACCATCCTGAACCGCAAACTGTTCGAGCGTTACCGCAACACGAGCGGGTTCCGGTTGGGCGCGGAATGGGCCAAAGACGCGAAATGGACGTTGCGCGGCGGTTATTTGTACCACGGTGGTGCGGCGCCCGCCGAGACGGTGACGCCGCTGTTGCCCGAGGGGCAGCGCAACGAGTTCACGCTCGGCACGACGGTGAAGCTCGGCGCGGCGCTCAGCGCCGATCTCGCGTATCAGTACATCCGGCAGAACGACCGGCGGGGCCGGACCAGAGAGCCCCTCATCGGTGCCGCCACCACCGGTTTGAACAACGGCCTGTACGACTTCCACGCGCACCTGTTCGGGGTGTCGCTCAGCTACGCGTTCTAAGGGAGCCCGACGATGACGATCCGCCGCATGTCGCTCGCCGCCGGACTGGTCCTTGCCGCCGCCGGCTGCAGCAACGAACACGTGTTCCCGCTGGCCGTGCCCCAGTACGCGGGCGGCGCCATGTTCCAGCGCTACGTGGCCATGGGGAACAGCATCACCGCCGGATTTCAGTCGGGCGGGATCAACGACTCGACGCAGCAGCAGTCGTACGTCGGCCTGGTGGCGGGCAAGATGGGCTCGCCGTTCTACTACCCGAGCCTCACGAAGCCCGGTTGCCCACCGCCGATCGATACGGTCTTTACCGCCCCCGGGGTGCCGCACCGCCTGGGCGGCGGTACGGGGGCGACGTGTTTCTTCCGGGCCCCCAGCATCCCGCCGTTCCTCACCAACGTCGCGGTGCCGGGTGCGGAGGCCCTCGACCTCGTGAAGAACGGGCCCGGGGCGGGGACCAACTCGAACGCACTCACCCTGCTCATGCTGGGCGGTCGCACGCAGATACAGGCCATGATGGCTGCGCACCCGACCTTCGTGAGCGTGTGGGCCGGCAACAACGACGTGCTGGGCGCGGTGACCAGTTCGGCCAACGCCGGCGATTCGACATTGATCACACCCGTGGCGACGTTGCAGGCGACGTACAGCGAAATCGTCGACTCGGTGGGGGCCAGCGGCGCTAGCGCCATTCTGATCGGAGTGGCAAACGTTACTGCGATTCCCTTTTTCTCGAGCGGGGCGACATACTTCGCGTTGAAGAACAAGCTGGTCCCGGGTGCTGATACCTTCCCCACGGCGTTCACGGTCAGCGCGAATTGTGCCCCGATCGCTTCCGGCATCCCGGGGGCGCGAGGGGATTCCGTTCTGGTGCCCTTCCCTTACGGAGGCGCCCTGCTCGCCGCCGCGTCGCCGCCCAACAATCAGCCGCGCAACCTCGACTGCGCCGATACGGTGGCCGCGGTGGTCGTGCCCGCGGAGCTGCGAAAGCTCCTGACCGCGGTGGCCGCCTACAATGCGTTCATTGCGGGCCAGGCGACCGCGAAGAACTGGGCCTACCTCGACCCGAACCCGACACTCGACTCCCTGCGACTGAACCCGACGCAAGTCGCGCCCTTCCCCAACTTCAAGGCGGCATGCTCCGGGGCGCCCTTTGGTCTGGGCTTTACGTGCGACGGCGTGCATCCGAGCGCCTCGACGCACCTCATCATCGCGCGCCACGTCGTCCAGGCGATCAATGCCAAGTACGGCTCGGCCATCCCGGCGCCCTGAAGCGAACCGCCCGCGTCCCCCGGGGTAGCGAACACGGCATCCGCCTCCTGGTGGGTGCCGTTTTGTCAATGCGAACCTTCTATTTCGTTTTGGCGCTGCTGGACGTCGCTCTCGTGGGCCCCCCCCTCACGGGCGGGGCCATGCTGGCTGCGCAGGCCGTCGAGCGTACCGACGTGCCGGCTCGCGGCATCCTGCGCGTGACGTTCGATCCCCGCATCATGACGTGGAACGACGAGTTCACCGATGCGGGACGCCGCCGGCTCGGCTTCGGCCTCACGGGAGATACCGTCGGCAGCCGCTACATCCCCGCGCTGGCAGCGCTCGAGCAGAACGTGCGGACGGTGACCGGGGACCTCGTCCCCGTCATTCGGCCGCAGGTCATGGGCCCGGGCGATGTGCAGCCGTTGCTGCCGCGCTTCGTGGCGAGCCTCGGGGCGGGCCTGCTGAGCGTACGCCAGGAGCGCCGCACCTACCCGATCACCGCCGAGCTCGGGGTGACAAACCGTCTCTCGGTGAGCCTGACGGTACCGATCGTGCGGGTCGCGACGCGCAGCTCCCTGAATCTCTCGACGACGCGCGCCAATCTCGGGCTCAACCCCCGACTGACCGTCAGCGGCGCGGACGCGGCCTACCTCGTCTTCTTCACGCAGTTCGACACGACGCTGGCGCGCTTCGAGCAGAACATCAACGCGGGGCTGTACGGGTCGTGTGCGCCATCGTGCCCGGCGCGTGACAGCCTGGCGTTCTGGCGCTCCGTGCGCGACGCCCTACACGGCACCGTATACGGCGTCGCGTCGGTCGGATCGCCCTTCATGCCGCTCGACTCGTCGCCCGCGGGCCGCGGGATCGACAGCGCGGTGGCGCGCATCCGGCGGGACATGTCGACGTTCGGCGTGGCTGGGTTCGATACCACGTTTCTCTTGCCGACGGACACCCTGACCGGCGCGCTGGTGCAGGCAGCCATCGTCGACCCCGTCACGGGGTTCGGGTACAACCGCATTCCCTTCCGCACCGCATTCCGCTACGGCCTGGGCGACGTCGAGGTCGCGGCGAAGTACCGTCTCCTGGCGGGAGCGCATTACGCCGCCGCCGTGAAGGCGTTGGTACGCCTCCCCACCGGCGCGCGCGACTCGGCCGACGATCTGCTCGCCCAGCCGATCGGCGATCATCAGACCGATCTCGAAGGACAACTGACCCAGGAGCTGATCGCGGGGCCCTTGTGGCTGAACCTGGCCGTGCGCGCCGGCCTGCAGCGCCCCGGCGTACGCGTGCGCCGGGTGGCGCCCCCGGAGGCGTTCCTCGTTCCGGCGGCCGCCACGGCCAGCCTGCGGTGGGATCCGGGCGACTACGTCGGCGTGGACGTGGCGCCGCTGGTCCGGTTCGCGTCCGAGTTCGCCGCCGGGGTCACCGCGGGCTACTTCACCAAGCAACCGGACCACTACGCGTTCCAGTCACCGCAGGACTCGGTCGCGCTGGCGACCCGGCTGGGCGCGCCGGCGTCCGCGAGCGTGCTCGACCAGGGCACCGGGCAGCGACAGCTGCGACTCGGTTTTGCGATGACCTACCACGGCGCCACGGTGGAAGGCGGCTTTTCGATCGAGCAGACGGTCAGCGGCCGCGGCGTCGTGCCGGCCGCGACGGTGTATCGGCTGGTGCTGCGGACGTCGCGGAAGCTTTTCTGAGCAGCTCGGCCGCATGGCCGAGGGCGCTCTCCATGTCGGGATCACCCAGCATCCGCGCCAGCTCCCGGGTCCGCGCCTCCCCCGCCACCGTCCGCACGTCGCTCGTCGCCACACCGCCGCGCGCCCCCTTGGCCACGACCAGCTGGTGGCGGGCGTACGCGGCGATCTGGGGAAGGTGCGTGATGACGAGGGCCTGGCGCTGCTCGTCGCGCGGGACCGCCGCGAGTGCCTCACCCACGCGCCCACCCACCTCCCCGCCGATCCCCTGGTCCACCTCGTCGAACACGAGCGTCGGCACGGCGTCGTGCTCCGCCAGCACCACCTTGAGAGCCAGCATGAGACGCGACAGCTCGCCACCCGAGGCGACCTTGGCGAGGGGACGGGACTCGAGACCGACGTTCAGCTCCACCTCAAAGACGACGTCCTCGCTCCCGTGCGCGCCCTGCGCGGTGCGCGGTTGCAGCGTCGCACCAAACCGGCCTCCCGGCATGCCCAGCGCCGGGAGCAGCTGATTGACAGCCGTGGCCAGCCGCCCTGCGCCCGCTTTCCGTTTGGCACTGAGCGCGGCGCAGGCGCGCGCGAAGTCGGCCGCGGCGCTCGCGCGCTGCCCGGCGATGTCGCGGAGATCCAGGTCCGCCGTGTCGAGCAGCTCGAGCTCGCGGGCGGCGCGGTCGCGCGTGGCGAGCACGTCCGGCAGCGCCGGACCGTATTTCTGCGTCAGGCGGAACAGCGTATCGCGGCGCTGCTCCACCGTGGCGAGCCGGCCGGGATCGCCCTCGATACCCGCCCCGTAGTCGCGCGCGGCCTGCGCCAGCTCCTCCACGTTGGCGAACGCGCCGTCCACCATGGCCCGCCATCGCTCGACCGACGGGTCGAGCTTCGCCAGGGTCGCGAACAGCTTCGCCGCGCGCGCCAGGCCCGCCGTATTCACCGTCTCGAGCGCCTGCTCCAGCTCACGCGACAGCCTGCCCAGCTCGTCGGCGTGCGCGAGCCGCTTCGCCTCCGTTTCGAGCGCCTCTGTCTCCCCCACTCGCGGCGCGGCGCGCGCGATCTCGTCCACCACGTGGCGGAGGTAGTCGGCCTTGCGTTGCACCTCGTCGCGTTTGGCGAGCAACGACGCTTCCCGTTGCTCGAGCTCGCGTAAGCGCGTGTGCGCATCGCGCACCGCGGCGCGCTCCACGGCGGCGGTGGCATAGAGGTCGAGGATGTCGCGCTGGGCGTCGGACTTGAGGAGCGACTGCGTCTCGTGCTGGCCGTGCAGGTCGACCAGCAGCGCGCCGAGCTGCGTGAGGGTGCCCACCGTGGTCGGGCTGCCGTTCACCCAGGCGCGGGAGCGACCCTCCCCGCTGATCTCGCGCTTGAGCACCAGGCGCCCCTCCTCCACATCCACTCCCAGGGCGGTAAAGGGCGGTAGAAGGCGGGAGAGGGCGGTAGAGGTCAATTCAAAGGCGCCTTCGATCACGGTCTTCTGAGCGCCGGGACGGACGACGTCGCTCGAGGCCCGTTCGCCCAGCAGCAGGGCCAGGGCGTCCACGAGCATCGACTTCCCCGCCCCGGTTTCGCCGGTGAGGACGTTCAAGCCAGGAGTGAGAGACAGGGTGACGTCGGCGATGACGGCGAGGTCGCGGACGCGCAGCTCCGTCAGCACTACTTGCGCTCGCGGTCGGAGAGATCGCCCCACTGCAGCTTCTTGCGCATGCGGGCGAAGAAGCCCTCCGGTCCGAGCCGCACCAGCAGCACCGGCTGCTCCGAGCGCTTTACCACGAGCCGCTCCCCGGCCTGCATCGTGGTGCCGACCTGGCCATCGAAGGACACGAGCACGTCCTCCGTCCACGGGGGGATGGGCTCCACGGTCACGCTGGCCTGGGAAGGCACGACCAGCGGGCGCACGGCGAGCGTATGCGGGCAGATGGCGGCGACGACGATGGCATCGACCCCGGGGACGACGATCGGCCCGCCGGCCGAGAGGGCGTAGGCGGTCGAGCCGGTGGGCGTGGCGACCACGATGCCGTCGGCCGAGTACTGGCCGACCTCGTCGCCGTCGACCGAGACGCGCAGCCGGATGACCCGCGCCACGCCGCCCTTGTGGACGACCGCGTCGTTCAGGATCACCGGCTCGGGGCGGCTCCTGCCCTGCTTGTCCAGGATGAACGGCGCGAGGGCGAGGCGCGACTCGGTGGCGTAGGCGCGTCTGACCAGGACGTCGAGCGCCCAGTCGAGGGTCTGCGCCGTGGCCGTGGTGAGAAAACCCACCCGCCCGAGGTTCACGCCGAGAATGGGGGTACGCGCCCCGTTGAGGCTGCGCGCGCCGCGCAGCAGGGTGCCGTCGCCGCCCAGGGTGACGAGGCACTCGAGCTGGGGCGCGCTATGCAGCGGGGCGGGCGCGGGCTCGGGCCACAGCCCCGCGATCTGCTCCTCGCTGAACAAGGTGAGTCCGAGCCGCGGCGCGACCTGCGCGAGGTGCGCGAGGATGCTCTTGAGATCGCGGTAGCTCGGGTTGCCGACGACCCCGACGTTCATGAGTGCGCGGGCGATTCCTCCGCCGCGAGCGCGCGCACGCGGGCGGCGATCGCGGTGCCCGAGAGGCCCACCTCCGCGAGCTGCTGGGCGCGCGGCGCGTGCTCGTAGATCCGGTCGGGCGCGCCGAGCACCGCGACGCGGACCTCGGGGGCGACCGTCGCGACGAGGCCGGCCATCTGCGCGCCGAACCCGTTGGTCACGGTCCCATCTTCCACGGTGACGAGCAGGCGATGGTCGCGCAGCAGATGGTCCAGCAGCTCGCGATCCACCGGCTTCATGAACCGGCAGTTCACCACGCTGACGTCGAGGCCATCGGCGGCGAGCGACTCGGCGGCGGCCAGCGCCGGCTGGCACATGGCGCCGACCGCGAGCAGCGCGCACTCCCGGCCCTTGCGCAGCAGCTCCCAGGTGCCGTACGGAACGGGCGCCACCTCCGCGGCGGGGGGCGCCTCACCCGGCGCCCGGTCGCGCGGGTAGCGGATCGAAAACGGCCCGTCGGCATGCTGCAGCGCGCAGCGCAGCAGCCCGATCAATTCGGCGCTGTCCTTGGGCGCGGTGACCGTCATGTTCGGGACCGCGAGCAGGTACGCGATGTCGTACAGGCCCATGTGCGTCTGGCCGTCCTCGCCGACCATGCCGGCCCGGTCGAGACAGAACAGCACGGGCAGCCGCTGGATGGCCACGTCGTGGATGATGCTGTCGTAGGCGCGCTGCAGGAACGTGGAGTAGATCGCGACCACCGGGCGGATGCCCTGGGTGGCGAGCCCGGCGGCGAACGTCACGGCGTGCGCTTCCGCGATCCCGACGTCGAAGAAGCGATCGGGCCACTTTTTCTGGAACACGCCGGTGCCCGTGCCCGAGGGCATGGCGGCGGTGATCGCCACGAGCCGGGGGTACTCGCCGGCGAGCTGGGCCAGCGCTTCACCGAACACCGCCGTCCACTGCGGCGGCCCGGCTTTGACCGGCCGCAGCTCGCCCGTGACCGGGTCGTAGGGAGCGCGGGCGTGATACTTCTCGATGTCGGGATGCGGCAGCGGGAAGCCTTTGCCCTTCTCGGTGATGATGTGGACCACGCGGGGGCCTCTGAGCGTCTTCACGATCTCGAAGGCCTGGACGAGCTGGGGGATGTTGTGCCCGTCGATCGGACCGAAGTAGCGGAACCCGAGCTCTTCGAACAGCATCCCGGGGGACCAGAAATTCTTGATGCTCTCCTCCATCGTCTTCGCGAAATCGACCAGCTTCTGGCCGCCGACCACGTGGGACACCGACTCGATCAGCCCCTTCATGCGCTCGCGGATCCGCACCGTGATGGGACTGGCGATGATGGAGCCGAGGTACTTATTGATGGCGCCGACGTTGGGCGCGATCGACATGCCGTTGTCGTTCAGCACCATGATGATGTCGCGACCCGAGTGGCCCGCGTTGTTCATCGCCTCGTACGGCAGCCCGCAGGTGAGCGCGCCGTCGCCCACCACCGCGACGACCTTGAACTGCTCGCGCTTGAGATCCCGCGCCGTGGCGATCCCGAACGCCGCCGAGAGACCCGTCCCGGCGTGGCCCGCGCCGAACTGGTCGTGGGGACTCTCGTCGCGTCGCAGAAATCCGGACAGGCCGCCGGGCTGGCGCAGCGTCGGGAGGCGGTCGTTGCGACCCGTGAGGATCTTCCAGGGATAGCCCTGGTGGCCGACGTCCCACACGATGCGATCGCGCGGCGAGTCGAAGCAGTAGCACAGGGCGACCGTCAGCTCGACGACGCCGAGCCCGGCCCCGATGTGCCCCCCCGTCTGAGAGACGACCTCGATCAGGCGGCGGCGCACCTCGTCGGCGAGCGGCTGGAGCTGCTCCTTGGAGAGTCGCCTGACGTCTTCCGGACCGCGAATGGACTCGAGTAGCGCCACTAGACCTCGTTAGTGCGGAATGCGGAGTGCGGAGTGCGGAGTGTCAACAACGGGGTCGCTGAGCGAACGACCTGCCCTGTCAATTCCGCACTCCGCATTCCGCACTCCGCACTCTCAGTTTGGCCTCGTCACAATGTAGTGCGCCAGGGCCCCGAGCGTAGGAGAAATTAACCCCGCCTCCCCGAGGCGGTCCACCGCCCGCGTCGCCAGCCGCTCCGCTTCGGCCCGCGCCGCCTTCGCACCCAGGAGCGTCACGAACGTCGATTTGCCGCCCGCCGCGTCTTTGCCCGCGGTCTTGCCCAGCTGGTCGGAGGTCGCGGTCGCGTCGAGCACGTCGTCGTAGATCTGAAAGGCGAGCCCCACGTCCGCGCCGTAGCCCCGCAGCGCCTCGCAGGTGGCGCCGGGCGCGCCCGCGGCCATGGCGCCGATGACGCAGGCGGCCGAGATGAGCGCGCCCGTCTTGCGGCGATGCACGTCCTCGAGCTCCGTCGCGGGCAGCCGGCGGCCCTCGGCCTCGAGGTCGAGCGCCTGCCCGCCGATCATCCCGCCGGCCCCGGCGGCGCGAAACAGCTCGAGCGCGATCCGCCGGCGCGCCTCGGGCGCGAGCGCCGCGAGGCCCGCATCGAGCACCCGTGCGCCCAAGGCGACCATGTGATAGCCCGCCACCACCGCCGTCGGTACGTCGAAGGCGCGGTGCGTCGTGGGCCGCCCGCGGCGCAGGTCGTCGTTGTCCATGCAGGGGAGATCGTCGTGCACCAGCGAGTAGGCATGGACGACTTCGACGGCGGCCGCGAGCTCGGCCACGCGCTCCGCGGCGGCTTCGCCCGCCACCGCCTCGGCGGCGGCGAAGACGAGCGTCGGCCGCAGGCGCTTGCCGGTCGAGAGCAGGCTGTACCGCATCGCCGCAGGCACCGGGGCGGGCCACCACTCCCTCGCCCGCACGCCCCAGGACTCCAGCACCGCGTCCACCCGGGCCCGGGCGTCCGCGAGGTACGCCACCAGCGCGTCGTCAGGCGTCGAGGTCTTCAACCCGGACATTGCCCGCCTGATCGGCGAGGACCTGCTTCACTTGTGCCTCGGCGGCGGTGAGGCGCTCGCGCGCCTGCCGCAGACGCTCGACCCCCTCCTCGAACAGCTTGAGGGCGGCGTCCAGGTCCAGCTCCTCACCCTCCAGCCGGCGCACGATCTCCTCCAGGCGCTCGAGCTGCTCGGCGAAGTTGAGGGGGTCGCGGGCGCGCGCCATCAGGACTCCGTCACCCGCGCGCCTACCGTGCCGTCGGTGACGCGCAGGCGGAATGGCAGCGCAGGCGTGAACTGCGCCACCCGCTTCAGCACGCGGCCCTGCTCGTCGCGCGCCAGCGCATAGCCGCGCTCCAGGATGCGGAGCGGGGACAGCGCGTCGAGGCGGCCGGCGAGGCCGGCGAGCGTCTGCCGGTGCCGCTCGAGCCGCCGCTCCACCACGGCCGTCAGGCGATCGAAGCCGCGATCGAGGCGCTCGGCCACCCGTCCCGAGCGTGCCGCGAGCCCGCGCGCCAGCCGCGCGCCGAGGTGCTCCAGCTCGGCCAGGACCTCGACCGCGTCGGGGGTGGCGGCCTCGGCGGCCGCGGAGGGCGTGGGCGCCCGCAGGTCGGCCACCAGGTCGCACAGCGTGACGTCGGTCTCGTGCCCCACGGCGGAGATCACGGGCACCGGCAGCGCCGCCACGGCGCGGGCGACGCGCTCGTGATTGAAGGTCCACAGGTCCTCGCGCGAGCCGCCGCCGCGCCCGATGATCACGAGATCGAGCCCGTCGAGCCGCGTCACCAGGGCGAGCGCCCCGCGAATCTCGCCGTCGGCCCCGTCGCCCTGCACGCGCGTCGGGACCACGAGCAGCTCGGCGAGGGGCCAGCGCCGGGTGGCCACGGCGATGATGTCGCGCAGCGCCGCTCCGTCGGGGCTCGTGACGACCGCGATGCGCCTCGGGTAGGGGGGCAGACGGCGTTTGCGCGCCGGATCGAGCAGCCCGTCCTTCGCGAGCGCCGCCTTGGCCTTCTCGAACGCCACCTGCCACAAGCCGCCGGCCTCGGTCGACAGCAGGTCGAGCACGGTGAGCCGGAACTCCCCCTTCTCCTCCCACATGGTGGGCCGGGCGAACACGAACACCTGCATGCCGTCCGCGGGGGGCGTGGGGAGCCGGCGATTGTCCTTCTGAAACATGACGCAGCGCAGCTGCGCGGTGCGGTCGCGCAGTGCGAAGTACCAATGCCCGCTCTGCCACGCCTTGAATCCGCTCACCTCGCCCCGCACCCACAGCGGCGCCAGGCCCGCCTCGACGACGGCGCGGGCGCGCCGCGTCAGCTGCGTCACGGTCCAGGCGCCCTCGGGGGAGACGCCGGCGAAAAGGTCTAAGATTTCGCCCATTGGCGAGCCGCCTGCACGGTGTTGAAGAGCAGCATCGTGATGGTCATCGGCCCCACGCCCCCCGGCACCGGGGTGATCGCTCCGGCCACCTGCTTCGCCTCGTCGAACTTGACGTCGCCTACGAGCCGGTAGCCCGTCTTCGTGGCCGGGTCGTCCACGCGATTCGTGCCCACGTCTATCACCACGGCGCCGGGCTTGATCATGTCGCCCCTGACGAACTCCGGCTTGCCCATCGCCACGATCAGGATGTCCGCGAGACGGGTGACGGACTTGATCTCGCGGGTGCGCGAATGACACACGGTGACGGTGGCGTTGCCGCCCGGTCCGTCCTGCAGCAGCAGGGCGGCCAGGGGACGGCCCACGATGTTGGAGCGTCCCACGATCACGGCGTGCTTGCCGGTCGTGTCGATCGCGCTGCGCACCAGCAGCTGCTGCACGCCGAACGGCGTGGCGGGCCGGAACCCCGTGGGATCGCCGATCGACACCTTGCCGACGTTCTCGGGATGGAAGCCGTCCACGTCCTTGGCGGGCGCCACGCGACGCAGCACCTGCTGCGCGTCGATCTGCTTGGGCAGCGGCAGCTGCACCAGGATGCCGTGGATCTTCTGGTCCGCGTTGAGACGGTCCACCAGCGCCAGCAGCTCCGCCTGCGTCGTCTCCTTGGGGAGGCGTACGGTCTCATGGTAAAGCCCCGTCTCCTCGCAGGCTTTGCCCTTCATGCGCACGTAGGTGGCGGAGGCGGGGTTGTCTCCGACCAGAACGGCCGCCAGGCCGGGCGTGACGCCGCGGGCGGCGAGCGCGCGCAGCTCGCCCTCGAGCTCCGCGCGCATCGCTCGACCGACGGCGGTGCCGTCGATGAGCTTAGCGGGCAAAGTCCACCGCGCGGGTCTCGCGGATGACGACGACCTTGATCTGTCCCGGGTATTGCAGCTCGCGCTCGATCTTGCGCGCGATCAGGTCGGAGAGCTCGCCGGCCTTGCCGTCGTCGATCGCGCCCGGCGTCACGACCACGCGCACTTCCCGCCCGGCCTGGATGGCGAACACTTTCTCGACGCCGGCGAATTCGCCGGCGAGCTGCTCGAGCTGGGTGAGCCGCTTCACGTAGGTCTCGAACGCCTCGCGCCGGGCGCCCGGGCGCGACCCGGAGACGGCGTCGGCGGCCTGCACGATCACGCTGATGGGCGACTCGTGCGCCACGTCGTCGTGGTGCGCCGCGATGCAGTTGATCACGGTCGGGTGCTCTCCGTGCTTGGTCGCCACCTCCACGCCCAGCTGCACGTGGGTGCCGTCGTGCTCGTGGGTGAGCACCTTGCCCACGTCGTGCAGCAGGGCGCCGCGCTTGGCGAGCTGCGGGTCGAGCTTCAGCTCGGTGGCGATGATCCCGGCGAGCCAGGCGACTTCCTTCGAGTGCTCGAGGATGTTCTGGCCGTACGACGTGCGGTAGCGCATCCGGCCCACCAGCTTCACCAGCTCCGGGTGCATGCCCTTGATGCCGGTCTCGTACACCGCCTGCTCCCCCGCCTCCACGATCGACGCTTCCACCTCCAGCCGGGCCTTCTCGACGATCTCCTCGATGCGACCCGGATGGATGCGCCCGTCGGCGATCAGGCGCTCGAGCGCGAGGCGTCCCACTTCGCGCCGCACGGGGTCGAAGCACGACACGACGACGGTGTCGGGCGTGTCGTCGATGATCACGTCCACGCCGGTGGCGGCCTCGAAGGCGCGGATGTTGCGGCCTTCGCGGCCGATGATCCGGCCCTTCATCTCGTCGGAGGGCAGCGCGACGGTCGACACGGTGGTCTCGGCCGTCAACTCCGGGGCGAGCCGCTGGATGGCGAGGGCGAGGATCTTCTTCGCTTCCTTGTCCGCGGTGCGACGGGCCTGCTCCTTCAGGTCGCGGGCGAGCGCCGCGGCCTCGTTGCGCGCCTCGTCCTCCAGGTGGCGCAACAGCTCCTGCTTGGCCTCCTGCGCCGTGAGCCCGGCGACATGCTCGAGCCGAGCGCGAACCGCGAGCTCCTGGGCGGCGAGGGCCTCTTGGCGCTCGTCCAGCGCGCGACCGCGCTGCTCCAGCCCGCGGGCGCGCTCCTCCAGACCCGTCAGCCGCTGCTCGACGAGCTGCTCGCGCCGCTCGCTCTCGCGGCGCCGGCGCGCGGCTTCCTGCTCGAATGTCTCGCGCGCCTGCATCAACTCCTCGCGCGCGGCCAGCACCACACGCTGGCGCGCGTCGGCCAGGAGCCGCTCGCTCTCCGCCGCCGCCGCCCGCGCCGCCGCGTCGGCCATGCGCCGCTCGACCCGGCGCCCCAGCGCGTAAAAGGCCACGCCGGCGGCGATGCCTCCGACGAGGAGGCCTGCGACGATCCTCAACACGTCCGTCATAGGATCTATCTCCAGCACCGCTCCGCGTAGGCAGGCGGAGCGAGACTCGTCTACAACTGTCCGACGACCGCCTTGCGCTTCCCGGGGGGAAGCAGCTTCGCCAGGTCGTCCGCGAGCGCGGCGAGCCGGGCGGCGACCTCACGCTCGCCCTTCCTCGCCTGGAACAGCTCGTTCGTGATGTCGAGCGCGGCCAGAATTGCCGCCTTATGCGTCTCCACGATGGGGCCCTGCGACAGCACCTTCTTGAGCGCCTGGTCCACGTAGGCCGCGACATCCCGGGTGTACTCGGGCGGCAGGTCGGACCGCACCGTGTACTCGTCGCCCCCGATCATCACCT
>WNGO01003198.1_pt1 | contig 13274 bp, 11 predicted proteins | sample 5400511 | NCBI WGS metagenome assembly WNGO01 (sample SAMN13153380, study PRJNA577476) | soil metagenome | isolation source: 20 cm soil or saprolite under Garry oak tree replicate 2 | place: USA:California | collected 2016-06-15
TACAGGCCAGAGTTCACCCGGGACGCTGATCCACCCCCGCCACCGCCGCCGCCACCAGCAGCGCGCGGATCACGCCCGTCACCCCGCCGTCGTTCTCGTACCACTCCGTCGTGAGATGGGCATCCCCCGCGCGGCCGCCCGCGCCCAGCGCGATCGCGGGGATGCCGAGCGCGATCGGTACGTTGGCGTCGGTCGAAGCCGCCGCCAGCTCCCCTTCCTTTCCTATGGCGCGCGTCGCGGCAAGCGCCGCTTGCACCAGCGGGTGCGTGCGCGGCGTGAGGCCGGACGGCCGGTCGCCTAACAGCTGAATCTCGAGCTGCAGCGGCGGCGTGCCCGGCGTGCGGCGGTGGTTCTCTTCGTCCTTGGCGCGCGACAGCGCCGCGCGCACGCGGCCGTCCAACTCCGCCAGTGCGTGCGGGTCCTCGCTGCGCAGGTCGAGATCGAGCCACGATTCCTGCGGAATCGAGTTGAGGCCCGTGCCGCCGCCGAGACGAACGACAGCCGCAGTGGTGCGTGGTGCGTGGTTCGTGGGTTGTGCCGCGATGGCGGCTGCGGCGATGCCGACCGCGGTCGCGGGATTGGCGACGCCGAACGCGGCCCACGAATGCCCGCCCGGCCCGCGGTACGTCGCGCGATAGCGCTTCGACCCCAGCGCGCGATGCACGATGCGCTCGACGCCCGCGCCGTCGAGAGCGATGAACGCAAAGGCTCGCGGCAGACCGTCGCTCAGCAGGTGCTTCACGCCGCGCAGGTCGCCCGCGCCCTCCTCACCCACCGTCGCCGCGAAGAGCAGCGGCCGTTGCGTCTCGACGCGGCCCCGCACGCACGCTTCGGCCAGGGCAATCAGGGCGGCCAGTCCGCGCGCGTTGTCCGAGATGCCCGGACCCTCGAGCCGTGCGCCATGGCGCTGTACGGTGACGTCGATTTCGGGCCCGAAGACGGTGTCCAGATGGGCGGCGAGGACGACCGGGCCCCCAGTTCCGCGCTCGCCCAGCCACCCCAGCACATTCCCCGCCGTGTCGATCTTCACATTCGCCAGCCCCACTTCCCGGAACAGCTCGGCGACACGGGTTGCCCGCAGGGCTTCGGCGCCCGTTGGTGCAGGGACGGCCGAAAGCACCGCCTGGCGCTCCAACGTCACTTGATCGGTGCGCTCCAGATGGGCGCGCGCCGCCGCGATGCGGGGGTGGGAGAACAGCGGGTCCATGAGAAGATATTAGCTTTGTTTCATGGCGGAGCGCGACCTGATCTACGACTGGAACCGGCGCGACAGTGCCTTCGACTGGGCCAAAGCCCGCATCGATCTCAATGACGAGACCCTGCGCGATGGACTGCAGTCGCCGTCGGTGCAGGATCCGCCGCTCGAAGTGAAGCGGCGGTTGTTGCATCTGATGGCCGATCTGGGGATCGTCGCGGCCGACATCGGCTTGCCCGGCGCCGGCCCGCGCGTGGTCGAGCAGGTGCGCGCTCTCGCCGAGGAGGTGGGCATCGCGATCGAGGCCGCGACCTTCATCGGCTCGTCGCCCATCCGCCAGTACACCGAAGACTGGACGCTCGAGCGGATGCTCAAGGCCACCACCGACGCCGTCACCTTCGCCGTGCAACACGGTCTGCCGGTGATGTACGTGACCGAGGACACGACCCGGGCCAAGCCCGATACCCTGAAGGCGCTCTACGGCGCGGCGATCGACTGCGGCGCCACCCGTCTCTGTCTTGCCGACACCGTGGGGCATGCGACGCCGGACGGCGTGCGGGCGCTCGTCGCGTTCGTGAAACGGGAAATCATCGGCACCAAGGCCGTGAAGCTCGACTGGCACGGCCACCGCGACCGCGGCATGGGCGTGGTCAACTGCCTCGCCGCGATCGAGGCCGGCGTGGACCGCGTGCACGCCACCGCGCTGGGCGTGGGCGAGCGGGTCGGCAACGCCGAAATGGACTTGTTGATCGTCAACCTCAGACTGCTGGGCGCGCACGAACATGACGTCCACAAGCTGCCCGAGTACTGCCGCCTCGTGGCGGAAGCGGTGGGCGTGCCGATCCCCGTGAACTATCCGGTGATGGGCAGCGACGCGTTTCGCACCGGCACGGGCGTCCACGCGGCGGCGATCATCAAGGCCAAGAAGAAGGGCGACGACTGGCTGGCCGACCGCGTGTACAGCTCGGTGCCCGCCGCGGAGCTGGGGTTGGAGCAGCGCATCGACATCTCGCCCGTGTCGGGGCTGTCGAACGTGAAATACTGGCTCGAGACGCACGGCTACGACGCCGGCGACCAGGCGGCCTGTACGGCGCTGTTCGACGCGGCCAAGCGGGCGGACCGGACGCTCAGCGACGAGGAGTGCCACCGTCTGTTGCGGGCCCACGCATGGCGATAGGCGCGTTTCGCGACGTCGAGCGCTCGTACTTCGATCTGCGCTGGCACCTCGATCCCGTGGCGGCGACGCAAGCCGGCCTGACCCTGCACGACCATCGCTACGGGCGCTTCAGTCCGGCGGCCCTCGCGCCGCACCTCGCCGCGCTCAAGTCCATCGCGCTCGCGCTCGAAGAAGCCGCCGTCGACTCACTGCAGGACGAGATCGACCGCACTGCCTTGCTGAACGCGGCGCGGGTGGACCTGCGGCGCCTGGAGCGCGAGAAACCACAGGCGAAGAATCCCGAGTTCTGGCTGTCGCACGTGTTGAGCGGCCTGCATGCGCTGCTGGTACGGGCCGACCGCACGCCGGAGCAGAAGGCGCTGGCTGTGATCGCGCGGCTGGAAGATGTCCCGGCCTTCCTGGAAGACGCGCGCGCCACGCTGCGCGAGCCGGTGCGCGTATTCGCGGAAACGGGACTGCAGGTGGTCGAAGGCGGCGTGGCGCTGCTCAAGGGCCTCGAGCCCGCGCTCGCGGCGCAGGCGCCGGACTACGGGGCGCGAGTCGCGGCTGCCGTCCAAACGGCGGGCGCCGCCCTGACCGCCTTCGAGCACGATCTCGACCGCTGGCTCGAGTCGGGTTCCGAGCAGTTCGCCTTGGGCGAGACCGAGTTCGATTTCCGGCTGCATTACGAGCACGCGCTGCGCGACACGGCGCCCGAGCTGTGGCGTTACGGCCTACGGCTCAAGGAAGAGCTGGAAGAGGACTTGAAGGTCCGCGCCGCCCGGCTCGACGGCGGCCGCGCGTGGCCCGAATTGGCCGAGAAGCTGCGTGCCGATCACCCCGCCGCCAACGCGCTGGTGGATTCCTACGCGCGCGAGATGGCGCGGGCGCGCGACTTTGTCGCGGCCAAGGCGCTCGCGCCGATCCCCGACGCGCCGCTCCAGGTCGTGCCGACGCCGGCGTTCATGCGCCCCACCACGCCGTTCGCCGCCTACGAGCCACCCGGTCCTTATTCGAGCGACCGCGCGGGCCTCTTCTATGTGACGGTGCCGGATCCCAAGCTGCCCGCCGCGCAGCGCGACCGCATCCTGCGCGATCACTGCGGCTATGAGGTGGCGGTGACCGCCCTGCACGAGGGCTATCCCGGCCACCACCTGCAGCTGCTGCTGGCCCAGGAGCAGGATTCCGATACCCGCAAGAACATCTGGACGCCGCTCACGGTCGAAGGGTGGGCGCTGTATTGCGAAGACATGATGGCCGAGGAGGGGTTCTACGCGTCCGAGGAGGAGCGCTTCTTTCAACGCGTCCACCTGCTGTGGCGCGCGCTGCGCATCCTGCTCGATGTCGGCCTGCACACCCGCGGCATGACGTTCGCCCAGGCCGTGGACCAGATGGTGGACACGCTGCACGTGGACCGCGGCAACGCCGAGGCGGAGGTACGCCGCTACTGCAGCACGCCGGCCTATCCGCTGTGTTACGCCGTGGGCCGGCGCGAGCTGCTGCGACTGCGCGAGGACTTCCGCGCCGCCCGGGGCACCGCCTTCTCGCTGCGGAGCTTCCACGACGCCATCCTCCCCTACGGCGGCCTCCCGGTGAGCCTGACTCGCTGGGGATTGGGGCTGAGTGAGTAAGCTGCCCCGCGAAGCACGGCTGTTCGGTTTCGTCTCGCTGCTGAACGACTTCGCGAGCGAAATGATTTATCCCCTGCTCCCGGCGTTCGTGACCGGCGTGCTCGGCGCGGGAGCCGGAGCCTTGGGCGCGCTCGACGGCGCGGCTGATTTCGCCGCCACGTTCGTGAAGTACGGCGCCGGCCGCCTGGCCGACCGGCCGGCGCGCCGCGGCCCGCTGATCGTCCTGGGCTACGCCATCGCGGTGGCGGTGCGGCCCATCATCGCCATCACCGCCGCGGCGTGGCAGGTGATTGGGCTGCGCGTGGTGGACCGGGTGGGGAAGGGCATCCGCACGCCGCCGCGCGACGCCTTGATCGCCGACGTCACACCGCCCGAGCTCAAGGGCCGGGCCTTCGGGTTGCAGCGCGCCATGGACCACGCCGGCGCGGTGCTCGGCCCGCTCGCCGCCTGGTGGCTGCTCACACACGGTGCCGATGTGCGGCGGGTGATCGCGGCGAGCATCGTACCTGGCGTCGCGGTGTTGGGGTTGGCTTACTGGGCGGTCAGAGACGGTCGAGGGCGGACGAGGACGGGAGAGGCAGCAGGGCCGGTCCCGCCCTCGCCCGTCCCATCCCGCCCTCTCCCGCCCGCCCTTCTCGCCATCATCGCCTTCTATCTCCTCCGCATGCCCGAAACGCTGATCATCCTGCGCGCGCAGCAGCTCGGTGTCCCCGTGACGGCCGTGCTGCTGCTGTGGGCGGCGCTGCACGTGGTGCGGTCGTCGTCGAGCTTCGCGGGCGGCGCGCTGAACGACCGCATCGGCCCGCCGCGCACGATGTGGATCGGCTGGCTGTGCTACGCGCTGGTCGCCGGCGGCTTCGCGCTCGCGGGTTCGTCGCTCGCCGCGTGGCTCCTGTTCCTCGCCTTCGGGCTCGTGGCGGGCCTCACCGAAAGTCCCGAGCGCGCGCTGGTGTCGCGGCTTGCCGGCACGCACCAGGGCACGGGATTCGGGACGTACCATGCGTTGACCGGCTTGGCCGCCCTGGTCGGCGGTGTGGGGTTGGGCGCGTTGTATCAGCTGCGCGGCGCGGTGCCCGCCTTCGGTTTGAGCGCGGCGGCAGGTGCACTGCTGGTGCTGCTCTGGCCTTTCCTCGCCCGACCGGATAGGGTTCCCACCGCATTGTCCTAAGAGGAGCGAGCGTGCACGAAGGGAAGTCGGCGGGCGGGCAACCGCGCGGGCGGTATCTCGTCGGTCTGGCGATCGCCGCGCTGGGAGTGGTCTACGGCGACATCGGGACCAGCCCGCTGTACGCCATGCGGGAGGCGTTCCACGGCCCGCTCAGCATCCCCGTCACCCCGGGCAACGTCCTGGGCGTCCTGTCGTTGATGTTCTGGTCGCTCATCCTCGTCGTGACCATCAAGTATCACATCGTCATCATCCGCGCCGACAACAAGGGCGAAGGCGGCGTGCTCGCCTTGATGGCGTTGGTGCAGGGCAACCGCGTGACCCGCGGGTTGTCGCCCAGCCAGATCATGATCATCCTCGGCATCTTCGGCGCGGCGCTGATTTACGCCGACGGCGCCCTCACGCCCGCCATTTCCGTGATGAGCGCGGTCGAGGGCCTGGAGGTGGCCGCGCCGGGCCTCGTGAACTGGGTGATTCCCCTGACGCTCGCGATTCTGATCGGCCTGTTCTACTTCCAGAGTCGCGGCACGGCCCGCATCGGCGCGGTGTTCGGGCCCATCATGATGGTGTGGTTTGCGGTCATCGCGACGCTCGGCGTGATACAGATCGTGCAGTATCCTGCCGTGCTGAGCGCGCTGTCGCCGTATCACGCGATCCGGTTTTTCAGCGAGAACGTGAGCCGCGGCTTCGTAGTGTTGGGAGCGGTCTTCCTGGTCGTCACCGGGGGCGAGGCGTTATACGCGGATCTCGGCCACTTCGGCCACCGCGCGATCCAGCTCGCCTGGTTCTCCGTGGGTCTGCCCGCGCTGGCCCTCAACTACTTCGGCCAGGGCGCGCTGCTGTTGCAGCATCCCGAAGCGGCCGTGCACCCGTTCTACCATCTCGCGCCCGACTGGGCGCTGTATCCCTTGATCGCGCTGGCGACGGCGGCGGCGATCATCGCGTCGCAGGCGATCATTTCGGGGGCGTTCTCGCTGACGCGGCAGGCGGTGCAGCTGGGCTACGCGCCGCGCATGCGCATCGAGCACACGTCGTCGCGCGAAATCGGGCAGATCTACGTGCCCTCGGTGAACGTCGGCCTGGCGCTGTTGACGTGCGCGTTCGTGCTGTACTTCGGGTCGTCCACCAACATCGCCGGCGCCTATGGTGTCGCGCTGTCGACGCTGATGGTGATGACGACGATCATGTTCTACGTCATGTGCCGCGACGTGTGGCGCTGGAGCCGGCTCAAGGCCGGTCTCATCGTGGGGCTGTTCCTGTTGATGGATGTGCCATTCCTCATCGCCAACGGGCTCAAGATCGAGCACGGCGGCTGGGTGCCGCTGGCGGTGGCGGGCGTGCTGTTCCTCCTGATGACCACCTGGCGCCGCGGCCGCGAGATCCTGTCCAAGCGCATGCTCGAGAAGTCGGTGCCGCTCAACATGCTGCTCGCCGACCTCGCGGCTGAGCCCCCGATTCGCGTGCCGGGCACCGCGGTGTTCATGTACGGGAACGCCGAGGGCACGCCGCCCGCGTTGGTGCACAACCTCAGCCATAACAAGGTCCTGCATGAGAAGGTGGTGTTCCTGACGGTGGTGACCGAGGACGTGCCGCACGTGGGGTCGGGCAATCGAGTCACGGTGCGGCGGCTGGGGAAGGGCTTCCACGCCGTGACGGCGCGCTACGGGTTCATGGAGGATCCGTCGATCGACGACGTGCTGACGGCGGCCCGCGCCCACCAGTTGGTGATCCCGATCGAGGGCACGACGTTCTTCCTGGGGCGCGAGACGCTGGTCGCGTCGGACCGGCCGGGGATGGCGATGTGGCGCGAGCGGCTGTTCGGCTTCATGGCGCGCAACGCATTGCGGGCGACGGCGTTCTTCAAGATTCCACCGAATCAAGTGTTCGAGGTCGGGACGCAGATCGAGCTTTAGCAGCAGCGCGGCGCCTTGCCCTTGTTCTCGAAGAACTGCTTCACGTATTCCCGCTCATCGACCTTCGGTGCATGCCCCGCCGCCCGACAATGCTCGAGGTACCCCTCGTAGTCGGGCGCTCCGATCACCCGCCGGATGATCCGCTGGAGTGCGCGGCGCAGTCCTCCCGCAGCGACTGTGCTGTTTTGTCGCGGAGGGAGGGCTGCGCCGCGCGCGCCGTCGGGCCCTCCGTCAACCACCCGGCGCATAGGCGGTCTCCACGAACGGGGTCTCGTTCACCGTGGCCGGTTTGCGCTTCGACAGGACCAGCCACCACTCCCGCAGCGACACCACCAGCAGCAGCGCCACGACGGTCATGAACAGCAGCGCCACGAAGGTGTTGAGCCGGTCGTTGAAGATCAGCCGTGGCGCGTGCGGATCCGGGGAGCCCGCGAGCGACGCGGCGTGGGCCAGGAAACCGAGCCGTGGATCGGCGGCGAAGACTTTCTGCCAGCCCGCCGTCATCGTCACGGTGGTGAGCCAGACCAGCGGCAGCAGCGTGACCCAGGCGTAACGCTGCCGGCCCATCTTGATGAGGATGGTGGTCCCGACGCACAGCGCGACCAGCGCCAGCAGCTGGTTGGAGATGCCGAAGAGCGGCCACAGCGAGTTGATCCCGCCCAGCGGATCCACCACGCCCTGATAGAGGAAGTAGCCCCAGGCTGCCACGATCAGGGCGCTCGCCGTAGCGACGCTGGGATACCACGACGTCTGCCCGAAGCGCGGCCAGGCGTGCCCCACGATCTCCTGCAGCATGAAGCGCCCCACCCGGGTGCCGGCGTCGATCGTCGTGAGGATGAACAGCGCCTCGAACATGATGGCGAAGTGATACCACAGCGCCGTGAAGCCGCTGCCCCCCAAAGTGCTCGCCGCCTGCGAGAAGATGTGCGCCATCCCTACCGCCAACGACGGCGCGCCGCCCGAGCGCGCCACCAGCGTCGCCTCGCCCATCTGGGCGGCGAGCGCCTGCATCGAATCGGGCGACACCACGAAGCCCGCGTGCTGCAACACATCGGCCGCCTGAGCGAGCGCGGCGGGCGTGGTGTTCATCGCGAAGAAGACGCCCGGCTCGAGTGTGCAGGCCGCGATCATCGCCATCACGCCGACGAACGACTCCATCAGCATGCCGCCGTAGCCGATGAGCCGCGCGTCGGGCTCGCGCGCCAGCATCTTGGGCGTCGTGCCGGAGCTGACCAGCGCGTGGAAGCCCGAGATGGCGCCGCAAGCGATGGTAATGAAGGCGAACGGGAACAGCTTGCCCGCGAACACCGGGCCCTCGCCCAGCGTGGCGAACGGCGTGAGCGCGGGCATCCGGAGCGGCGGCAGGATGATGAGGATCGCGAGCGCCAGCACCAGGATCGTGGTGATCTTGAGGAAGGTCGAGAGGTAGTCGCGCGGCGCCAGCAGCATCCACACCGGCAGCACCGACGCGACGAACCCGTAGCCCATCATGAGCCACACCAGCGTGGGACCGCTCTGCGTGAACCACGCCGCCAGCGCCGGGCTGCGCGACACCCAGCCGCCCCCCACCAGCGCCAGCACCAGCAGCACGGCGCCGATGGCCGACGCTTCACCGACGCGTCCCGGCCGGAACGACTTCATCCACCAGCCCATGAGCAGGGCGATGGGGATGGTGCACGCGATGGTGAACAACCCCCAGGGCGACGCCTTGAGGGCGTTCACCACGATCAGCGCCAGTACCGCGAGCAGAATCACCATGATTAACAGGACGGCGACCATCGCGGTCATGCCGGCAACCGGATTGATCTCCTCCTTCGCCATCTGGCCGAGCGACTTGCCGTCGCGCCGCAACGAGCACGCGAGGATCGTGAAGTCCTGCACTGCGCCGCCGAGCACCACGCCGATCACCAGCCACAGCGTCCCCGGCAGATAGCCGAACTGCGCGGCGAGCACCGGCCCCACCAAGGGGCCGGCGCCGGCGATCGCCGCGAAGTGATGGCCGAACAGCACCCACTTGTTCGTCGGCACGAAGTCGCGGCCGTTGTTGAACCGCTCGGCCGGCGTGGCGCGCCGCGGATCGAGCGCGAAGACCCGCTCGGCCAGGAACTTCGAGTAGAAGCGGTAGGCGACGACGTAGGTGCACACCGCGGCGGTGAGCAGCCACGCGGCGTTCACCGGCTCGCCGCGCGACAGCGCGAGCACCGCGAACGCGGCCGCCCCGAGCAGCGCGATGGCCACCCACATCATCGTTGTGAGCAGACGTTGCATGGCCGCTAACTTACGGCGCGGCTTGCCGCTCTTCAAATGGCGCCGTAGGTTGCGCAGCTTGGCTGGCTACTCCTGGACTCTCGCCGCGCGGCAAGCGCCGGCGCCGGCAGGCGCCGCCGTGGTGCAGGAGCGCCCGGAACCCCGGGGTCCCGCCGAAACGATGCAGGGACGGGTCGCCATGGTCACGGGCGGCGCCACCGGGCTGGGGCGGGCCGCCTGCCTCGAATTCGCGCAGCGCGGTGCCGCCATCGCCTTCAATTACGTCGATCTCCCCGAGCGCGACGTCACCGCACAGGCCCTGCTTACCGAGACGGCGATCAAGGCGCTGGGCGTACCGGTGTACTCCAGCCGCTGCGACGTGCGCGACCACGCGCAGGTCACGCACTTCGTCGCCGAAGCGCGCGAGCGGTTGGGCGGCATTCATTGTCTGGTCAACAACGCCGGTGTGGCGCACGACGGCGCGCTGTGGCGCCTGTCGCCGGACGCGTGGAAGGAAGTGATGGACACCAACGTCACAGGCGCCTTCAACTGTATTCAGGTCGTGGCGCCGCACCTGCGCGCGCAGCGCTACGGCAAGATCGTCAACGTGGCGAGTCACCAGGCGTTCCGGCCCGGCTTCGGCATCGCCAACTACGCGGCCAGCAAAGCGGCGCTGATCGGGCTCACCAAGGCCGCCGCGGTCGATCTCGGGTCCTCCAACATCAACGTCAACGCCGTGGCGCCGGGCTTCGTCAAGACCGAGCTGCTCACCAAGTTGCCGCGCGAAGTGCTGGAGCGGGCCGAGCGCGAATCGGTGCTGGGCCGCGTGGCGGAGCCCGAAGACGTGGCGAAAGTCATCGTGTTCTTGTGCGGCGAAGCGGCGCGGCACATCACCGGGCAAACGATTGTCGTGGACGGCGGGCTCACGCTCGCTTGAAAACGGACGCTGCGCCCGCGATATTTCGGCGCCGTGACTAATCCCTTGAAAAACAAAGACTTGGTGCGTGGCGCGATCGCCGCCGTCGCGCTGCTCGCCGCGTGCGGCAAGAAGCCGTCGGGCCCGCCGACGCCCGTCCCCACTCGTCCATTTCCCGCCGCGGGCCTCGCCGGCCAGCACGTGAGTCTCGTCCCCGTGCCGCTGGTGGCCGCCGACGAAGCGCTCGGCTGGGACTCCTTGCTCTCCGATCACCGCGCGACGTTGCTGCGCGCCGACAGCGTGATCGCGGCCCTGCTGCCGCCCCGCACGCCCGAGGTGAACTGGGTGCTGCCCGACGAGCTGCGGCGCGAGGCGCGGCGCGCGCCGGGGATCGCGACCGATCCCGATCAGCTCGGCACGGCGGTGCTGCGCGCCGAGCAAATGGTGGACGTGCTCGACCCGCTGCGCGAGCAGCTGCGCACGTTGGGTGCGCTTTCCGGCGCGCGCTACGTGGTGGCGCCCGCGGCGGTGGTCTTCCGGCCGGCCGGTCCCGGTCTCGCCACGGCCGAAGTGGCGGTCGTCCTGGTGGACGTGCGGCTCGGCAAGATCGACTGGCGCACCGTCGCCCGCGGCGAGGGGCGCGATCCCTGGACGGCGCTGGCGCACGCCGTGAAGGCGCTCACGCCGGGCCTGCCGTGACGTACGAAGCAACGCTGATCCCGGGCGACGGCATCGGCCCGGAAATCACGGCTGCGACGTTGCAGGTGCTCGACGCGCTCGGCGTGCAGTTCACCTGGGACGAGCAGTACGGCGGCATGGCGGCGGTCGAGAAAGGCGGCACGCCCCTCCCCAACGCCACGCTCGACTCGATCCGCCGCACCCAGCTCGCGCTCAAGGGCCCGCTCACCACGCCCGTCGGCGGCGGCTACCGCTCGGTGAACGTGGCGCTGCGCCAGGAATTCGATCTCTACGCCAACGTCCGGCCCACCAGGACGATCGTGCCGGGGGGCCGCTACGAGAACGTCGACCTCGTCATCATCCGCGAGAACACCGAGGGGCTCTACGTCGGGATCGACCACAGCTTTCGCGTGGGCGACGACCCCAAGGCCCTGGTGCAGGCGATGTCGGTGATGACGCGCGAAGGCTGCCGCCGCGTGTGCAAGTACGCGTTCGAGTACGCCAAGCGGCATGGCCGCAAGAAAGTCACCATCGTCCACAAGGCCAACATCCTCAAGGCGACGTCGGGTTTGTTTCTCGAGACCGGCCGTCAGATCGCCAAGGAGTACGAGGGCGTGGTGGCGAGCGACGACAAGATCGTGGACAACGCGGCGATGCAGCTCGTGATCAAGCCCGAGCAGTTCGACGTGATCGTCACCACCAACCTGTTCGGCGACATTCTTTCGGACGAGGCGTCGGGCCTGGTGGGTGGCCTGGGCCTGGCGCCCGGTGCCAACATCGGCGTGCGCGCCGCGATCTTCGAGGCGGTGCACGGCTCGGCGCCCGACATCGCGGGGCAGGGCATCGCGAACCCCTCGGCCCAGCTGCTCGCGGCGGCGATGATGCTCGATCACGTCGGCGAGCTCGCGGCCGCGAGCCGGCTGCGCCGGGCGCTCGAGACGGCGATCGTGAAGGACAACGTCCGAACCAAGGATCTGGGGGGCAGTGCTTCGACCACTGAGTTCGCCCGGGCTGTGGCCCGCCGGCTCTAGCCACCCGTGCGCTGCGGCGAACTGGTGGCGGGCCTCGACGTGGGCGGCTACTGCGCCGACTGCTGGCGCGCCCGGACGCGGCGGGCGGGGCGGATCGCGCGCCGGGCGGCGCTCGCAGCGACCCTGCCGTTCGCGGTGTATCTGATGCTGGCGCTGCCGCCGACGCGGGAATGGCGGCTGCTGGGGGCGTCGACCGCGGTGGTGTGGTACTTTCTGACGGGACTAATCGCACGACGGGTGGCACTGGAATGGATAAAATGACGCGCGGAGTGCGGGGTGTGTGGTTGCTGGCGGTCCTGGCCGTGGCGCCGGCAGCAGCCCAGACATCCCTTTCTATTTATAGTGACGGCCGCGTGGTGGTGCGGAAGACGCTGCCGCAGCCCCTGCAGAAGGGCGCCAACGCGCTCACGCTGCGGCTCGACAACCTCGATCCCGCCACGCTGTTCTCGCCCGACTCGAGCGTCACGGTCGTGTCGGTCGTGACGCGGCTGCCCACCGATCGCGCTACGGCGTTGCAGCGGGCCGTGGGGCAGACGCTCTCCTTCGTGCGCGCCAAGGGCGACACGGTGCGGGCGGCGGTCGTGAGCGTGAATCCCCCGCAGTACAAGCTGACCGACGGCCGCGTGCTCCTGTCGGAGCCCGGTGAACCCCTGTTCCCAGGGGAGCAGATCCGGAGCGCCACCGAGGCGAGCGTCGTGCTCGACGCGGCACGCGCCCGCACCCGCACCGATCTGGCGTATGTGAGCAGCGGCGCTACGTGGGAGTCCACGTACCAGGCGGTGCTCGGTAAGACAGCATTGGTCTCGGGCAGCGCGACGATCACGCCGGCTGAGCTCCGCAGCGACAGCGCCGGTGTGCAGCTCGTCGCGGGGTCGATCAATCGGGCGCGGGCGAGACAGTACGCGCCGCCTCCAATGGCGATGGCGCGCGCCGGCATCATGGCGGCGTCGGCCGACAGCATTGCGACCGAGGAGAGCGTGGGACAGGCCCACGTCTACGAGCTGCCCGGCCGCTTGACGCTCGAGGCCGGTGTGCCGCTCACGGTCGCCCTGTTCCCCCGCACCGGCACACCCTACACGCAAGAATTCGTCGTCCCGGGCGTCCTGCCGTGGCGCGGCTACTTCGGTCAGCAGCCCAGCGATCCGACCGCGGTCCCGGTCCAGGTGTGGTACACGTTCAAGCGGGCCCGCGGCAGCGCCTTCGGCGACCGCCCGCTGCCCGCCGGCAGTGTCCAGCTGTACCAGGCCGATTCTGCGGGACGTGTTCAGCTGATCGGCGAAGCGACGATCGGCCACACGCCCGCGGGCAAAGACGTCCGCGTCCAGTCGGGCGACGCGTTCGA
>WNGO01005929.1_pt1 | contig 13272 bp, 17 predicted proteins | sample 5400511 | NCBI WGS metagenome assembly WNGO01 (sample SAMN13153380, study PRJNA577476) | soil metagenome | isolation source: 20 cm soil or saprolite under Garry oak tree replicate 2 | place: USA:California | collected 2016-06-15
TTACACTTTTCCGATTTGCATGGGTCTGTATCGGCCTGTATTGAGTTGTAATACTAGGCGCGCGAAAGTATCCCACGGGTCGATTCGCCTTGACACGGTAGGGGTCACAGGTTCGAACCCTGTATCGCGCACCATCATTGAAGTATTGAGGCATTCCATAAGCGGGACGATGTCGAAACCAAAATCCGCTGCCTTTTTCTCACCGCCTGCACGCAAATAAATTCAAACTACCGCCATGGCGAATATCGCAGAGATTTTTTCGCGCTCCCTACAAGAATCCACGGTTACTATTCAATCCTTAGCCAAACTCGAACCGCCCATGGCCGAAGCGGCGGATTTCGTCGCGGAATGTTTGCGCGCTGGGAATAAACTTCTCGCTTGTGGCAATGGCGGCAGCGCGGCCGACGCGGCCGATTTTTGCACTGAGTTCGCCTGTCGCTTTATGCAGGACAGACGGCCATACCCGGCCATGAACTTGTCGCAGGGCGGCAGCCTCATCACGGCCACGGGAAACGACTATGGTTTTGAAGAAATTTTTGCGCGACAAGTAGCCGCGTTTGGAAAGACGGGTGACGTCCTCGTCGCTATCAGCACGAGCGGAAAATCGGCCAACATTCGCCGAGCCCTCGAGGAAGGGAAATCTCGAAAACTGAAAACAATCGCCCTGCTCGGCCGCGACGGGGGATCGTGCCGAAATATTGCCGATGTCGATCTCATCGTGGCGGGTGATTCCACCGCGCGAATCCAGGAAGCGCACAAGTTCCTGTTGCACGTCCTCTGCGAAATCTGCGAAGCGCGGCTGCCCAGGTAGGTCTCGACCACCGGACGAGCCCGGTCAAGAACACCCCCTATTGGGTCAGCCGGTTACGTAATGATCAACCTGTGCTTTTTCACTCTCGCGCCCATCGGCGATTGCTGCCAAAGCCGCACTCCCCCGCGAAAAGCGTGGCGGTTCGAGCCTCGTCGCGCGCCCCCGGGAAGATGTTTCAGCTTCTTTACATTTCCGCCACCGATCACGACATAATCGGCCACGAACGCCGCTTTCAGGTTTGCGATCGCCGCTTCCACTGCTTTTCGCCAGCGGGCCGGGCCGATTCTCCTCAACCCGCGTTTGCCAAGCAAATCTTCCAATGTTTTTCGACGCGAGTAGCGCATTTCGCAAAGTTCGAGCGGCACGACCACGTCATCGACAATCAGGGCCGAGCCCAGCCCGGTGCCTAGTCCGATAAAAAGCATCCGACCGCCTTCGTAACTACCGAGCGCTTGCATGGCGGCGTCGTTGATCAATTTCACCGGTTTGCCGAACACTTTCTTGAAATCAACACGCCTCCATCCGCCGCCAATGTTGATGGGGTCCGCCGTTGGCCGGCCATGCCTTACCGGTCCCGGGATACCGATCGAGACAACATCGTAATGCCAGTCCGAGGCAAGCTCGCGCGCTTGTGTAGCCATCTGACGAGCCGTCATCGTTTTTCCCGATTTGAACTTGGCTGTGCGCCGATCGGCGGAGTTTCGCAGCTTCACATTTGAGCCACCGACGTCGATAACAAGAACACACCGTTTATTTCCATTGGGTGTTTTGCTTTTCCCGCGCACTGTCGGAAAATAGCTGGGCTTCGCCGGCCGGCGAACAAATTTCTGTAGCCCCTGCGCTGTGCAAGTGCGCACGTCCCACAGGGACGTGGCTACAACTCTAGACCGCGACGGTTTCGCTTTCGACTTGTCGCGCTTCGCCCATCGAAGCTTTGCTCATGCGATATCGCCAGATCGCGAATCCCACAAATAAAAGGTCGAGAACGACGAACGTCGCCACATACGTTTCGCCACCAATGCCGAAGCCGTAACTGTGCAACCCTTTCCCAAGCACAAAGTTTACTCCGTACCACGCCATCAACACCGCCAGAAAACAAACAACGCTAGCCACGACCAATCCGAATTCCGTCCACCAACCAGCAAGACGTCCGTGCAGGGTTGTGATGTAACAAAGCAACGCGATCAAAGCCCACGTTTCCTTTGGGTCCCATCCCCAAAACCGGCCCCAGGAATAATTGGCCCAGACGCCGCCAAGAATCGTGCCGGCGGCAAGCAAGAGAACGCCGAGCTGTAACACGCGGTAGAGCCAAAAGTGCATCGGCGCATCGGCGCGCGCGCCCACCGGGTTACGCGCGTAACGCCAGAGCAAAATATGTCCAAACCCCATCGCCAGTGCGAAAGCGGCGTAACTGAGGGTGATTGTCAAAACATGAATGGTCAGCCAGAAATTATCACGCAGAACCGGCACAAGCGGATCGATGCTCGAAGGCATGGCGATCGGCATTTGATGGACAAGCAAAAGGGCGATGAGCGTCACTGGCAACGCCGCCAGCAAATAGACTTGCGCAAATGCGCGACTAACAGAATCACAAAGGCCAATCCGTAGAACCAGATGGCCCGGTAAAAGCCCGCGAAATGATTGCAGCCATACTCCAACTGCAGTTGATTCTCGGTCGGGTAGATGGCCGGACTTAACGCGCTGAGGTCATCGCGCAGCTGCTTGGCGGCGCGACTGAATTGAAAGCTATCACCCTGCATGTAGGCCGTGGCCAACGTTTCCAATTCCTTCTGCCTCGGCGCAAATTGCGTCTCATTGTAGTAGCGTGAAAATTCCGGTGGAATCAGCCACGGATCCGTTTCGCTCTTCGGCGCAGGCACTATCAGAAAGGCGCTTCCGTCCATGACATGGGCAAAAAGGGCAAGGCGTTCGCTCACGCTCATCACTTCCTGCTGCAACCGATCGAGCGGCCGCTCCGCTTTTCGCAGAGCATGCGCTTCGTTCGCCAGACGATTCAGCTCGGGCATCGTTGTCAACTGCGCGAACGAAAATCTTCGTTGGGTGCGATCGAGTCCCAGCTGCTCCTTCAGCTTGCCGTATGAGACCAACACCATCGGCTCATTCCGCCAATCGTGCGTTTCCAGCAAGGCCGATAAAAGGAAATCGCTTGGGGTCCAGTTCCGTCCCGCCTTGTCCGTATACCTCGATCTTGCCGTGATTCGGATTAGCGTTTCGCGCGCGAACGTATCGATTGGTTTCCGCCGGCCCCCATCTTGGATCGCCAAAAGCCCGAATTGTCTGAAATTCAACTTCTCACTGTCTGCGGTTGCAAAAGTCGACTGCTGTTCTTGAGCATCACAAAGCCGGGTCAAGAACAGACAAATTACGAAAGTGCGAAAATAAGATCGGGGGTTCAAGGAGCGGTACTTTAGATGAGTAACGTAACTTCGACAACGAGTGATTCCACTCTGTCATTGGCGCACATACCCGCGGCATTGTTTGAAACGGATTTGCGCCCCTTTCCAAGCCGGCTAATCCTGATAATTCTGTCTGTCGGATATGAAAAACACTTCTTGCCTCATTTTGGCTCTTAGTTGCATCGGCACGATCAATTTGCTCGCTGCTAGCACACGCATCGACGCCAAGACGTGGCGCACTGTGCAAACATATGATGTGCGGGCCCTGGGCAGCAATTTAAAGTCTCACACCCGGGAACTTGTTGCGGTGAAGTTCAATTTCCGCGGCAAGGATATTCACCACCTCAAACCAAATTGGTACGAAAGCTCGATCTGGCAACCTGACCCCCAAGGGAAAAAGGGGTTCTCCAATATTCGAGTGATGATCGCAAAAAAGGATTTGTCGGCGTTTAAATCCATCACGACCGACGCCGCCTCCTCAGTCGAGATTACGGTTTACGGGCGGGTGCTTTGGGATTCCGAAAACAACTTTACCTTCGTCCAGTTGCTCGGGCGCAATGTCGTGGTCGATCCCCCCGGCACTGCCACGGTAAGCTGGTGACGCCTGTAGAAAGACACGCTCCGCGTCCCATAGCTTAACATTCTATTTTCACCTTCGTTGTTGTCTTTTGGCAAAGATAGGCGAGAATGACGCGGTATTGGATTACTTCTGTTTTGTTCGTTGCATGGTAGATCGTCAGCTGAGATAGCCTCAGTGGTGATTTGAAACCCGATTCCCGGGAACGGCTCTGTAGCTGGCAGTGTTTGTCCAAATCAAATCACAATGAAACTATACGTAGGAAATCTCTCCTTTGAGACTACCGAGAACGATCTGCAAGATCTTTTCGAACAACATGGCACCGTCAGCGAAGTCTCGCTGATGATGGACCGCATGACTGGAAAGTCGCGCGGATTTGCCTTCGTCACCATGGGTGACAAGGCCCAAGCGGACGCCGCCATGGCTGCGCTCAATGGCAAGGAACTCAATGGCCGAACCCTGAACGTCAATGAGGCACGCGCCCGCGAAGAGCGGCCGCGTCCCCATGGCGCCAATCGGCCATTCGCAGGTAATCGCCGGTAGATCCGGAATTGATTGCGCGCAGTCGGCGCTCATTTATTTGAGTGCCGGCTCGCCCGGTCGCTCATTATGAATTCTGCAAAAGCAATCGAACTGGAAGGAATCATCATGTCGGTTCTTCCGGGTACAATGTTTCGTGTTCAACTGGCGAACGAGCACCTCGTCCTCGCCCATATTTCCGGTAAAATGCGCAAGCGCTTTATTCGTCTTACCATCGGCGACCGCGTCAAAATGGAGATGTCGCCCTACGACATCGACAAAGCCCGCATCGTTTATCGGCTTGGTTAAAAATCTTATGATAACAATAGCGCAGAAACAAAAAGGACCGGTCATCAAAAGGATTTTGGTTAGATGTCCTTCCACAGCGAAACTCACGCCGACCGGTCAAACGATCAGAGAGGAATTGTGGGCCGCGGCCAAGATCAAGAACAACAGGTTCAGTTGCTCGCATTGCGGGCAGGTTCACGTCTGGACCAAAAAAGACGTCGTCCTCGCGCGGTAAGGTCTGACCGCTTCTTTATTGGATTTCTCCGCGTTGCGTTCGGTGTCGGCGCGGTATCGATCGCCCAGCGTGCATTCCTCGCGCTGTTAGGTGACAGAATTTTCTGAATGCAAAGGTGGAGTTCTTTGACCACAGACGCCGCTCACCACGGCGCCTGTGGCCAAAAGTCTCCAATGGAATGAACAGATAGGCACGGAAGTTTGCTTGGGCGCTGCGGCTTTGTCCTCTGAGCCACAGTGCTGCTTGACGGATGGTGTTGCTTAATATTCAGCGAGCAAGATTGGCCGAAAGCAAGGTCACCGCGCGTTTGCGTAAACTTGTGTGTCGGGCGAATCCATAAGGCCGATGGAAAACAAATCGCGCTTGCTCTCACGCGTGGGTCGTTGGACAGCGGAACTGATCCTGGTGTTTGTCGGCGTTTATGCCGCATTTTGGCTAAACGGATATCAACAGCATCAGCAGGATTCGAGGCGCCGCGATCAGATTCTCGCCTCGCTTGAACAGCAGTTGAAGGAAGGGATCGAGAGCGCCAAAACCGAGGGGGTGAAGCAGGACACACAGGTTGCGGCCTTCAGACGCGCGCTTAACGCGGGCGGAATGCCCCCCATTCATGCGTTCGCATTCGCATCGGATTACAGTCCGACCGATATCGCGACCCTGCTTCAGTCAGGCGGGATCGCCTTGCTCGATGTAAAAACCTTGACCTCGCTGCGTGAGCTCGAATCGGTGATCCGGGCTGGCTTAAGCCGGATAACGCATTACGAAAAATTGAGCGACGAGTTGATTGCGCCCAATCTCGATGAGGACATATCCTTTTTTTACGATCCCGGGACGAAAAAACTCCGAAAACGGTTCGAAAAATATCCCGACGCTTTGCAAGCAGCGGCTGATTTCTTTCACGATCTGGAAAGGACACAAACCGAGCTACTGAAGCAGATTCAGGCGGAACGCCGGCAGCGCTAATTTCTTTAGGGTATGGGAGCTGCTATGGAAATTATAAATGCTCTATCTGGCCTGTATATGGACTGCCATCGTCGCCGGCCTCAGCCTCCTCGTCATTCTGCGCGACGAACCGGCGCCCGCAAAAGGATCCGAATGGCGGCGGCCTGAGCCGCGCGTTTTTCCTTATTCTCGCCGTAACTATTTTTTCTCCGCTGCGGAGCGCTCGCTCTACGAAATTCTTCGCCGACTCACACCCGAACATACCGTTTTTGCGAAGGTGAGGCTGGCTGAACTGGTTTACATCAAGGAATCCGTTCCCGGTCAGGCATACCGAAGCCGAATCGATCGAAAGCAGGTCGATTTTGTTGTATGTGACAAAAATCTTGCGCCTGTAGTGGCGATCGAATTGGACGATGCATCTCATCAAAACACGGAGCGTCGCGTGCGGGACCAGTTTGTCGACGAAGTCTTAGCAGCTGCTTCTCTTCCAGTCATTCACGTGCCGGAGCGAGCCGGATACGTCTTGGACGAGATTCATCAATTGCTCGTGCCTTACCTTCGAATTGGGACGTTGATGCTCTGATCGATCGGTCCCGTAGCGTATCCGCTATCTGACTTCTACTTCCTGGTTCTGACTTCCGACCTCCGACCACATCCAGTGATCAGGCGCGACGGCCGCCCCGTATAACGCGTCCTTCGCCGCGTCGATCACGAACGAAGGGGTGTCCACCGAAATAGACGTTTCTGTTCACGTTGATGTGTTTGTCCACGTCTTTAACGACGACCTTCTTCCTCGTGTAGTAGAAATTCGGTCCCCAATAGGGGATGCCATCATAATAGTAAGCAGCGTAGAACGGACTGTAATCCGGCACGTAATAAGCCGAACCGTAGCCGACGCCGACATAGTCGGCGCACCCGCCCAAACCTAAAACTCCCACAGTGAGCGACGCCGCCGCCATCCAAAACTTCGTTGCTCAAATGTTCGTTTTCATTTTGCTGGCGTGCTCCTATTCGATTTTGAATTCTGCTCGCTTGTCGAATTCCGCTTTATCCTCCGGCGACAGGCGCGCGTAAAGCACGCGCGTGGTGTAGCCGCCGATCAGTTTGCCATCCTTCAGAAACATCCAATCGGTCACATCCTGCGCTACCACACTTACGTGTTGCCCAAGATGGACGTTACTGACCTCAAGCGGCCGGTTGTCGATCTTGCCGTGGAAATTTTTACCGTCATAAGTGACTTCCCGGATCCAGAGATGCTCCACTTTGTCGCCATCAATAAAGCCCTTCTTGATCTCGAAGACGGTGTCGCCGTTTTTCTTGGCGCGCAGAGCCGCCATAAAAAAACCAAGCGATTTCCCTAATATCTTTCGCGCGCGCGCGTTGCTGTGCGGTTTGAGTTTTAGGCCTCCCTCGGATGAGCGATATCTAAGATATAATCTTACATAAGGGTATCGAACGCTACTCACCGATGAGCGTTTCGTTTCACAAACAAACCAAGTAAGTTTTATTTATGATGTCCCGATTCCGACTTTTTGCCGCCACATTCCTGGCCACAGCGGCCGGCGCACTTTCGGCACCCGAATATCCGGCGCCGACAGAAAGCGATTACACCATTCGCGATTTTAAGTTCAGATCGGGCGAAAGTTTGCCGGAGTTGCGTATCCATTACCGAACAATCGGGAAGCTGGAAAAGGACGCACAAGGCACATCGCTTAACGCGATTCTGATCATGCACGGCACGACCGGCAGTGGCGCGCAATTTATTCGGCCCGAGTTCGCGGGCGAACTCTTTGGGAGAGAGCAGCCACTGGACGCGACGAAGTTTTTCATCGTGTTGCCAGACGGGATCGGTCATGGCAAATCGAGCAAACCGAGCGACGGGATGCACACCAAGTTTCCGCATTACGGATACGTCGACATGGTGCAATCGCAGTACCGCCTGATCACGGACGGGCTTGGCGCAAACCATGCAAGGCTGGTGATGGGCACCTCCATGGGCGGCATGCACACCTGGTTGTGGGGCGAATCGCATCCCGATTTCATGGACGCGCTCCTGCCATTGGCCAGTTTGCCCACGCAAATCTCCGGACGCAACCGCGCTTGGCGGCGCATCATCATCGACGCCATTCGCCACGATCCGGCTTGGAAGGATGGCGATTACACAGCGCAACCGCCGGGCCTCGGCACCGCGGCCGAAATGCTTTGGCTCATGAGTAGCAATCCAACGCTGCGACAAAAGGAGGTGCCCACTCTCGCAAAAGCGGATGAAGTTCTGGACAAGTTCGTCGCTGATATCACGAAAGCGGATGACGCGAATAATGTGCTATACGCCTTGGAAGCGTCGCGCGATTATGATCCGGGGCCGAACATGGAAAAAATCCAAGCTCCGCTGCTGGCGATTAATTCAGCTGACGACCTAATCAATCCGCCGGAACTCGGAATTCTTGAACGTGAAATGAAACGAGTGCCGTATGGCCGTGCGGTCGTTATTCCATTTGCCGACAAGACGCGGGGACACGGCAGTCACACCATGGCGGCCTTGTGGAAGGATGAATTGATCAAACTGCTCAAAGAATCAGAGAAGCAGTGAGAGATGAAGTGGAAGCGGCTGCCGGCTGCTTGCTATTAGTTAAGCGGCAAGATGCCGCTTCTACTAACTGCGCACGCTTGCGGGAACGGGGTCGGGCGGCGGCAGCCGGGAAGCCTCTACCTTGATGTAGTTCAACACCACCGGCGCCAGAATCATCCCGGGAATTCCCATGAAGCGCTCCCCGATAATGAGAGCCAGCAAAGTCAGCCAGACAGGGTTCTTAATCCTATCCCCAATGATTTTGCTGTTGAGAAAATATTCAAACTTATGCAGCGCGACGAGAAATATGAGCGCGGCAATGGCCACCCGCGGTGAAATTGTAAAAGCAATCCCAACGATGATCGAGTTACTGATTAGGTTACCCACAATAGGCAGAAGCCCGCAGAGAAAGGTCAGGCCGATCACGACCGTTCCGTGTTTGAGCGAGACTGCGAACACAAATATGGCGGTCAAGCACGTGTTTATGAGTGAAATCACGATCTGGGCTCCCATCACCGTCTCGAAACTCGCATAGAACAAGCGGAAGCGGATCTTGATCTCGTCCGTTACCGCCGTGAAAAGGTTCGGGCCTTTCAGTTTGTCCGGATTTCGCTCGACTCCGGGGTTTAAGAACAAGCTCGCGGCCACCACGATGCCGATCAAAATAAAGACGACTTGTGCCGTCGCGGTGCGCGCAAAATTTCCGACAAAAAGAAATTCGTCCTTTATCATGTCGAAGATGGCAGCTTTCAAACTATCCACATCCGAAAACGGAAGGTCGATCCCATGACTTTGCGCGTAGGCAATCATCGGCGGAATCGACTCCGCGGCTATTTTGGGTAAGGCGATAAAGGTCTGCCGGATGAGATAACCGAAACCAGAAAGTATCCCGGCAACGAGCACGAGAAAGAGCAACACAGACATCCACTTGCGCTTGGCAAAGTTAAGTCTGCGCAAACCAAAATAGGAAAAGAGAACCGTCACGAGGGGGGTGGCCAGATGCGTGACGCCCGCGAGCACGATGACCCCGATGATGAATAAATAAGAGTGTCGCGCTGCTCGCGTCATCCCTTTATATATGCCAGCAGTGCGCGCCGGACTCAAACAAAGTGGGAACCCGCCGTTTGTTTATAAAAAGATGGAATGATAGCTTTGTCAGATCGACTAACAAATCAGCAAGGGATTCTTTCCCGCAAGGGCAGAACTCGGAATGACAAATGAAGCGACCAATCGTTGGCTGTCGGAAAAATTTGCAGAGCTTTCAACGCCGTTAATCGCGGACGCAGCGCTGCGCTTGCAGTTACCGATGCGAATTGCGCGGCCAGGAATTCGCCCGGTAATTTCGGGCAGCCGTTTGGTTGGTCACACAGTTCCAGCAAAACATTTCGGAAGCGTCGATGTCTTCCTGGAGGTAATGGAGTCAGCCAGTCCGGGAGATGTTCTCGTTATCGACAACGGCGGACGGCGGGATGAGGGCTGCATCGGAGACCTAACCGCGCTGGAAGCGCAGGTCAGCGGCCTGGCCGGAATCGTAGTTTGGGGATCGCACCGGGACACGCCCGAACTGACACAAATTGGTCTTCCCATTTTCAGCTACGGTTCGTGCTCATCGGGGCCGCAGCGCCTTGACCGCCGAACGGACGAGGCCTTGCGCATCGCTCATTTTGGAGATTTTGACGTAACCGAGAGCGACGTGGTTTTTGCTGACGCCGATGGGTGTGTTTTTTTCCCTCTGGACAAGGTAGAGCAACTGCTCACGACCGCGCGGGAAATTTGGCAGGCAGAGCGACGTCAGGCCGACCGGATCAAAGCAGGCGACACTCTGCGTCAGCAATTCAAGTTTAGCGATTATTTGAAAGAATAGCTGCAACGGGTGCGGCCAAGCCGACAACCACCGGCACAGATTTATGGCGCGCGGTTGAAACCGAGGCGGGTGCGGGCGACGTTATATATCCGATGGATTCATCCCGCACAATTCACCTACGCTGGCTGCACGGCTCTATTCACGACGTGACCCATCAGCTGGCGGGCTTGCGCTTTTCCCGCTCCGGCCCGCATGCCTGGCGGCCTGCCATCAACGCTTATCGATGCGAACAGTGCATTCGTATCTGTGTTGATCTTGCCGGGGTTGAGCGATCTGACATCGAGCTCATTATCGAAGGACAGCACTTGTCAATCCGCGGTGTGCGGGATGTGCCGGAGCCGAGCGACGAAGACAGGGAAGCCATGCAGATGATCGCGATGGAGATCGATTATGGCCCGTTCGAACGCGGGGTCCGGCTACCGGCCGAGGTCGACGTCACAAAGGTGCGCGCGGAGCAGAAGAACGGGTTGCTCTGGATTCATCTGGCTCTGAAAAAATCATGAGCGCGGAACTCCTGCAAACGCTTCAACCCGGTGGTGGGGCCGATCAATTGCCAAGCGGAGCCGCTGCTATAGGCGTGGCCGATCAAAACCAGACGCCGAAAATTCCCGAGACATTGTCAATCTTGCCGCTACGCGGTTTCGTCGTTTTTCCAGGAACGGTGGCGCCGCTGAACGTGCGGCGGCCGGCTTCGATCAAGCTGCTCGATGAAACGCTGCCGATGACCAAAATCATCGGTTTGGTCGCGCAGCGCGATGAAAGCAAGGAAGATCCGGAGCCGCAGGACCTCTACACCGTCGGGACGGCCGCGATCGTCTTGAAGCTTTTGCGGCAGGCGGACGATCATGTCATCGCCCTCGTGCAAGGGCTGCGCCGGTTTTCGTTGCGCAAGATTGTGGCGACGCATCCATATCTCCGCGCCGAGATCACATTGCTGGACTCTATTCAACCGCCTGAGAAAAAGGAATTTGAGGCGGAGTTTCGAAATTTGCGCGATTCGGCGGCGCAACTGCTCGAGTTGACGCCCGACGCGCCAGAAGGTGCGAGCGCAATCATTCGCAGCATCGAGAACGCGGAACAATTGGTCGACTTTCTCGCGCCGAATTTAAATGTGGATGTTGCCCAAAAGCAGGCAATTCTGGAAGAGCTCGACGTCGAGAAGCGTTTGCGCGCCGTGCAAACGCACATCTCCACCCAGCTCGAGATCGCGCAGATCCAGCAAAAGCTGCAGAAGGACGTGGCCTCGCAATTTTCCGACGCGCAGCGCAAAGCCTATTTGCGGCAGCAGCTGAAGGCGATCCAACAGGAGCTGGGCGAAGGCGATACTGGCACCGACCAACAAGTCGCGCAATTGCGCACCCGCCTCGAGCAGGCGAAGCCGCCGGCTGATGTCCTAGCGCAAGCGGAACGCGAATTAAAACGGCTCGACTTTATTCCGCCAGCCAGCCCGGAGTACTCGGTTATCGTCAGCTACGTTGAAACGATCGCCGAACTTCCGTGGTCGAAATTGACCGAGGACAATATCGATCTCGATAAAGCGCAACAGATTCTCGACCGCGATCACTACGATCTCGAAAAGGTTAAACGCCGTCTCATCGAATACCTCGCGGTTCGCAAGCTCAATCCGCAGGGACACGGACCGATTCTCTGTTTTGTCGGGCCGCCCGGCGTTGGAAAAACCAGTTTGGGTCAATCGATCGCCGACGCGCTTGGTCGCAAATTTGCGCGGATGAGCCTGGGCGGGATTCGTGATGAAGCGGAAATTCGCGGCCACCGCCGCACTTACATTGGATCGATGCCCGGTCGCATCATTCAGGAGTTGCGCCGCGCCGGCACGCGCAATCCGGTCATGATGCTCGACGAGATCGACAAGATCGGGGCCGATTTTCGTGGCGACCCGGCCAGCGCGCTGCTCGAAGTGCTCGATCCGCGGCAAAACTTTTCCTTCGTCGATCGCTATCTCGATGTGCCGTTTGATCTCTCCCAGATCATTTTCATCGCCACGGCCAATTACATCGATGCCGTGCCGGAGCCATTGCGCGACCGGATGGAAATTATCTCGCTGCCCGGTTACACCGAGCGCGAAAAACTCGAGATTGCGAAACGTTATTTGGTACGCCGACAACTGGAGGAGAACGGGCTTAAGGCCGAGCAGTGCGACTGGCAGGAGGAAGCGTTCCGCCGCATCATCAACGATTACACGCACGAAGCCGGTGTGCGCGAACTCGAGCGGCAAATCGGCGCGGTCTGCCGCGCAGTCGCGGCAAAATTTGCGCGCGGACAAACTGAGCCAGTCACCGTGACGCCTGATTTGGTAGCGCAGACGCTCGGTCCGGCGAAGTATGTTCGCGAAACAAAACTGCAGACGAGCAAGCCGGGAGTGGTCACCGGGCTCGCGTATACGCCGTACGGTGGCGAAGTGTTGCACATCGAAGCGACGCGTTATCCGGGTAAAGGCAACATCACTCTGACTGGCCAGATCGGCAATGTCATGAAGGAATCGGTTCAGGCTGCGCTTAGTCTCGTGCGCAGCCGTGACGGCGAGATTGGCGTGAAGGCGGAGGATTTTCTGGAAACCGACATCCATGTGCACGTGCCGGCAGGCGCGGTGCCGAAAGACGGGCCCTCCGCAGGCGTCGCCATGTTCATCGCGCTCGCCTCGCTCTTTACCAACAAGCCGGTGCGCTCGGATGTTGCCATGACTGGAGAAATCACCTTGCGCGGACTGATTCTGCCGATCGGTGGACTAAAAGAGAAAAGTCTGGCCGCAATGCGCGCTGGCATTTCTACCGTCATCATTCCCAAGTTGAACGAGAAGGACCTGGTCGATGTCCCGGAAGAGGCCAAGCAAAAACTCAAATTTGTCCCGGTTGAAAACGTCGACGAAGTCTTGAGCGTGGCACTGGAGAAGAACACGGCCAAGGAAGGGCGATCTCCAGATCGCCCCAGCGATTTGGAAGCCGCCGCTGCTTGAGATTCCCTCACAGGCTCGCCAGCAAAGCCTGCACGTCGGCAATGAGGACGGCGTCGGGGTCAAAGGTCACTCCATT
>WNGO01001949.1_pt1 | contig 13268 bp, 10 predicted proteins | sample 5400511 | NCBI WGS metagenome assembly WNGO01 (sample SAMN13153380, study PRJNA577476) | soil metagenome | isolation source: 20 cm soil or saprolite under Garry oak tree replicate 2 | place: USA:California | collected 2016-06-15
TTTGCGATAGTATCGGCCTGCCATGAACGAGCGGCATCAAGAGATCGCGTCCACGATGCCGGTGGATTTGGATTCGCTGCCGCGGCTCGGCGGATTTCGTCTGCGCGGCTTGGAGATGACGCGGCTGGAAACCTTCATCGACGCAGCCTTTGCATTCGCAATTACGATGCTGGTGATCGCCGCGCAGCAAATTCCAGACGATATCGAAACGCTTCTGGCCGCTTTCAAGAATGTGCCCGCCTTTGTCGCGAGCGTCATTGTGCTGGGAATCTTTTGGCGAGGGCATTGGTTATGGAGCCGGCGTTATGGCCTCGAAGATGGCATCTCGATCTTCATTAGCTGGGCGATGATTGTCACAATTCTGATCTATATGTATCCGTTGAAAGCGATTTTTAGCTCAATGTGGTTTCTGCTCAGCGGCGGTCGGGTAGGCCATACACTCGGGCCTCATTCCGAATCGCAAGCGCGCGCAATATTCGCCGTTTTCGCGCTCGGCTTTACTGCCATCGCACTGGAGGTGGTCCTGTTGAATCTACGTGCCTGGCAATTGCGGGAACCGTTACGGCTGAACGCGAAGGAGAGGTTGATTACCCTCTATGAGGTAACGGGATGGAGCGTCCCAGTCGGCGTCGGAATCGTTTCTCTTGTCCTGGCTCTCACTCTGCCGAGAGAGCAGATCGAATGGAGCGGCTGGGTTTATTTCTCGATGGTAATTCTGGTGCCCCTGCATTCAGCCTACCGCAAACGAAGGACGGAGTAGAAGAAACAAGGCAGATGTTCGAGGAAGACAGCGGCGAGGATCGCGGCGATTGCGGACCATCAAGGCAAGCAAAAGGGATTGCTGCGGGCGGCGTTGCACATAACCTGCAATAGCGCAGCATGAAGATCGGCTTTGCTCAGATTAACCCAACCGTGGGGGATTTGAGGGGCAACTGCGAATTGATTGTTGGCGCTTATGAACGGCTCGCTGCGGCCGGCGCGGAATTGGTACTGACGCCGGAGCTGGCCATCACAGGATACCCGCCACAGGATCTCGTTTTTAAATCGCGCTTCGTCCCGGAGAATCTTGCTCTTCTCGAAAAACTTCACTCTTGCGTGGGAGAGGCGGCGCTACTCGTTGGTTTTGTTGATCGCAATGAGGGGCGCGGCAAACCGTTTCACAATGCCGCTGCCCTGCTTGAGCGCGGCAAACCAATCCGCAAAGCGCATAAGTCGCTGTTACCGACCTATGATGTTTTCGACGAGGATCGCTATTTCGAGCCGGCCAGCCGCGTCGAGCCGTTCGATGTCCAGGGCAAAAAAATCGGCGTGACTATTTGCGAGGATATTTGGACGGAACATTATCTGCCGCGGCCATTTTACGATGTCGAACCGGTGCGCGGCTTGGTGGAGCAAGGCGCCGAGGTCATCGTCAATTTAAGCTCGTCGCCGTTTACCTTGCACAAGCCGGCAATCCGTTACGAAATGGTGGGCGCGCTCGCGCGGGCCTATCAACGGCCAATTTGCTACTGCAACGTCGTAGGCGGCAACGATCAACTTGTGTTCGATGGCAATTCGATCGCCGTGAATCCGGCGGGCAAGTTGATCGCGCAACTGGCCGCATTTCGCGAAGATGAGAAAGTCGTCGATACCGAATCGACTTCCACAATCGAATTCGACGAAGGCAAGACTCCGGAGCTCCTCTTCGCCGCCCTTTCGTTAGGAGTTCGCGATTATTTCCGCAAATGCAACTTTCGCTCTGCGGTAATCGGACTGAGCGGCGGAGTCGATTCCGCAGTCACTGCCGTCATCGCTGTCGATGCGCTTGGAGCGGAGAATGTGACCGGCGTTTCGATGCCGAGCCCGTACTCCTCGCGTGGCAGTATCGATGACGCTCGCGCGCTCGCCCGCAATCTCGGAATCAAATTTCTCGAAATTCCGATCACTGACGCGTTCAGGGATTTCAAAGCCCAGTTCAAAGAAGTCTTTGAAGGACTGTCCGAAAATGAGACCGAGGAAAATATGCAGCCGCGTTTGCGCGCGATGACTTTGATGGCGCTCTCGAACAAGTTTGGACATCTGTTGTTGACCACTGGAAATAAGAGCGAACTGGCGGTCGGCTATTGCACCCTTTACGGAGACATGGCGGGCGGATTGGCTGTGATCAGCGATGTGCCGAAGACCATGGTTTACGAACTGGCGCGCTGGATCAATTCCGACTACGTAGCGCACAGTGGTCGTAAAGGCGAAATCATTCCAAGATCGACAATCGAAAAACCGCCCAGCGCGGAGTTAAAACCAAATCAAAAAGACCAGGACTTCCTTCCGCCATACGAGATACTCGATGAAATCCTGCGGCTGTATATCGAAGAAAACCTGAGCGCGCGCGATATCCTTGCGCGCGGATTCGATGAGACGACGGTGCGCTGGGTGCAGCGACGTATCGATCTCAACGAATACAAGCGCGAGCAAGCCGCGCCCGGATTAAAGGTAACCAGCCGCGCTTTTGGGATCGGCCGTCGCATGCCGATTGCTCAAAAATATGTCGATTAAACCGGAGATCTTGCACCGTGCAGGAATCGAACCTGCAACCCAGTGATTAAGAGTCACTTGCTCTGCCAATTGAGCTAACGGTGCAAATAGCTTTTTCCCAGGTAAATGCTGCATGAATGTGTGCTTTCGCGCTTGACAAATCGGTAGCAGATTCGGTAGACAAACTCAACCTCGACATCTCTCCGGCTCAAAGACGAAACCACTCGAAGACAGCGCCAGCCTCCCGGTCCCGACATCATCGCCGCCCAAATCGTCGAAGACATCCAAGGCGCGTTTCCCAGTTAAGACTCGCTCGTTGCCCACACTCGCTCGCTGCTTCCGTCGCAGCTTCACCTTGTATGTCGTTCATTCCATTCACCGAAATCGCTACAGACCTGAAGCGGTAAGACGATCTAACTGACGACTTCGTCGTCGGTAGCCTATTCGGTAATGCGGGTCATATGCCATATCGCGAATGGATAAGAGCCAAATGACTTTGAATTGGATGAAACGCACGAGCACGCTCGCGATTTCGAGAGCCATGAAATTTACGGCTCCAACACCTCACCTAAATTCTTCTTCGTTAATGGCGCCTGCGCGGCATGAAACGCCTGCCAGGCATTCCAAGCACGTTCCCAATTTTGTTTCTCAGCCCAACATTGCGCTTCCAAGAAATGAAAATACGCCGGGGAGTTCGGCCGTTCGCCAAAGTGACGGGCAGTCAGAAGCGCCTCATCGACCCGACCGTTCTGCATCCGCGCGCGATAAAGTTCGTAACCAATACCGTAGTTTTCGGGCGTAGTGCGGAAGCGGTCTTCCAGGTCTTGAAGTGGGAAATTAGTGGCGACTCGCGGAAGCGCGACCGGTTCGCCGTATCGCTGGGTCAACTCGTAGGCGGCGCGAAAATCATTCTTACTGGCCTTGTATTTCGCCATACCAAGCCAGGCATAACGAAGCCAGTCGGGATGCTGTTCAACGGTCCGGGAAATCTCCTCGGGGTCGCCGCGTTCGGACCAAAACGCGAAGAGCGCGAGTTTTTCTGTTTCACTGAACGATTGCAGGTTCGGATCATTTCTCAACAGTTGCGCGAGAGCGCGATTGAAAGAAGCGTCGGACAGCCGGTTGAGATACGGCAGCGCCAAATCGTGTTCACTAAGTCCAATCGCCTCCAGAAACGGGCTGACTTCTGGACTCCTGAGCGAAGCGTCGCTCAGCATGCTTGCGTAGACTTCCGGTCGCAGAGGTCCGGCTCTGCGCAGAGCCTCACGCCACGCTGTCACGGCCAACATCGGACGGTACGGCAGCCAGGCGTTTCCTTCGGCCAGCGGAACTTCATAAGCGATCGGCTCCAGAAAGCGTGCCCGTCGGAAATCATCAACTGCGTTTGTCGTCTGTTTGAGTTCGACCTCCCCGATAGCGCGCGCGAGGTATAGTTGCCAGTCGATTGGTGCCCATCGAAGCGCGCGAGTCATCAGTGCGATTGTTTCACTATAATTGCCCTCGCGGTCGGCTACCGCCGATAATTGCTTCGCGCTGGAAACACCGACAGATCCGGGAAGGAGTTGCTCACTGCGCGCGGCGACAACCAATGACAGGCCGGCCGCAAGTAATACCAACCCAACCAAACGAAATAAGATCGGCAACCATTGGCTCGTCTTCAAATAGAACGGCCGATGCTGTGAGAGCCCGAGCAAAAATATTGCGACGAACGCCGTGCCCACCCGGTGTCCTGAAACATCGACAATCCCATGGATCGCGAACAGGAGCACGGCGATAAGCGTGGCGAGACGATAACCTTGGTTGGTTCCCACTCGTAGCGGGAAAACTCGACTAACAAGGAGCGCGATACCAACGATCGTGAGCACCACCGCTGGCCACCCGAGTTCCATCCAAAGCCAAAGCCAGTCGTTTTCTGGTTGCAACGCACGCCGGTCGCTAAGAGAAGCGACACGAAAAATTCCAATAATCGATTCGAAATTTCCAAAACCGATCCCGCACCAGGGCGAATTACAAATGACTCGAAACGTGTCATGAAAAATTCGCCACTGGAAATTCGTTGAGATGCCGGCACTACCGAAATCGCGAAGATGCAGTCTCTCGAATATTTGCCCGCTGAAAAGCAGCAGGGTCATGAGTAGCAGAAGAAGAAAAGAGAGTCCGAGCGCGAGCTGCCAGGGAGAGCGTTGGCGGAACGCGAACACGCCAAGCCAAAATGCGCTGCCCGCGACGAGGACCCCGATTCCAGAGGGCGAAGAATTCAAAATGATCGCTGCCACGATTAGGACTAGCGCCAGAATCCAGACCATCCACCGTTTTCGTTCCCTGCGAAGATCGTCCTGGACGCAGGCAAGAATCATGATCCCGGTGAGCGCGAAAAGATCTCCGGTTTGATTCCGATTTGGAAATGGACCGAGATTTCGCTCGTTGTGCCAGAATGGGAGCGTGGCGTGTGCCGAGTACAACGCGATACAGATTGCGGCCAGGAGCGCAATTCCACTGGTAAACAAGCGAAGTTGAAAGCGCGCCTCGCGAAGCTCCAAGTCTTGCGCGGAAACGACATAGAGCCAGCTCAGTCCAGCAGCGAAGCTAACCAGATAGCTCAGCGTGATCCATGGCTGCGGAGTGAGCGTCGAAGAAAGCTGAATTCCGAACTCATTTACAAGTGCCGCACGCCATTCCGGTTGGAAAAACCAGCGGGCTGGGAGAAACGCGACTGCCCCCAAGATAAAGAGAGTGAGAAGAACGAGGTTCGTCAGCGCGCCGAGCGAAAATCGAGGCGGTCGCACCAGCAGGCAAAGTGCGAGAAGCGTGATGACAAGTCCCTCCTCCCATTTTTGAGTGGCGCCACCCAGGAAACAGGCCAGCACGGGCAGCAACGCGATTGTCGCGTTAACTATCCAACGCGTGATGCTGGCATTTTGGTTCTCATGGGATCGAGAGGGCTGCATGGAATTTCGCATCAGCCAAGGCAAACCGTCATGGTATCGGAATCGCTACTAGATTTGATAATCATCCGCGATGGGAAAGCAAGACGATGCGGCTGCGGATTCCACACTCTGACCGACACGCCGCGGCCCTGTTCGAACTATAACGTGACGTATCATTTTTGCAGTGTCGGAGCGTGCAATTGACTTTGAATCACCCGAAGATTTGTACGTTGAACGCCGAGGTGGCGAAATGGCAGACGCAACGGACTTAAAATTGAGATTTTCGCGATTTCTTTACTTTCCATCGCACATCAAATCGTGAGCGTTTTCCCAGGTAAAATGCGCAAAATTCATGATTTAGCGGGCTCTCGCGCGGGGACAGCAGAAAGGTCGCCACTCTTGCACAAAATTCTTGCACAATGAATTCGCGTGAGTTTGCCGAACCACTGGCCAGCGATTACTGGGCATAATCCGAATACGGTTACTGCGTGTGGTTACTACTAATCAGGATAGCTAAGCGCAATTGTGGATTCGAGGCCCGTGGGCTCCGCGTTCATTGCAAGATAAGAAAACACCGACCGTCGAACGCAGACATCCAAATGCGGAATCGACCTTTTGCGTTGGATGTTGGACGTTGAGCGTTCCTCCTTCGGTCGTTGCGCTTCGCGCTGAGTGAGGCATCTGAGGTCTGACGTGAGCGCCTAACGGCGGTACTGCTTTATGCGCCCTTCGCCACGGCGAATTTTCGAGCGGAGCGGCCGATTCACTTTCTGTAGAGGTATCACGGACTAAATGTCGATCCAGAGGTTGCGCTTCGCTCGGAGTAGCGGGATGGCTGCGCCCCTGAAGATGCAATGTCGGGGTTGGCAAGTTCAGTCGGGCAGGATGCCCGACTTGGCGGGCGAGACCCCAACGCTACCCGGGACTTCCAATCGGAGTCGTTTCCTGGTAATTTGTCGATATGTTTTTCAGAACCTTCATCGTACTTTTTACTTTGCCCATCGTCGCGCAGGCAGATGTGGATTTTTCGAACTATGATGTGCCCCTCTACACGCAGATTGTAAATCGTATCAAAGCCAAAATCGCGCCCCGGCTTGGCGAGGGCCCGCTTGAACGCGAACGGTATTTCATCATTCCGTTTGCTTATGAAGATAAAGGGAATCACCCGGAATTTTCGCACTCATTTGTCTCCGTTATCCGAGTCTTTGCCGACAATAAGCAGGCGACGACAACGCCTGGACTGAGAACACGGAAGTACAAGAATCGGGAATTTGAAGCCTTCACCATCAGCTGGCTGCCGGCCGATTTCATGAGCAATCCCCATCTATGCGTGTTTGATGGCGCGGGGAGCCGGCTTTTCCCAAAGCTGAATAAGTGCCCCATCTCGCCCGGCAAAAGCTTTTCTCTGCAGGAAACGATCAAGCTCGCGGTGGATGCGCAGAACGCCGTGGCCATGTGGGGACCCTATGAAATCGCCAAGCCTGGCTTCGATCTCGGAGTGAAACGCAAACAATTACTCGACGGCGGGACCATTAAATATCGGGCCGACGATCGTCTTTATCGCAAAGACAAAATCGCAATCAGTTGCTTCCATGCCATGGCCGGTTTGGACGAGCTTTACCCCAACGGCGGACTTTTCGGGACGGGATTTAAAATGTGGGGCTTCAATGGAACGGCCAGAGTACTGATCGAATACACTGAGAAGGCGGGTAACAAAGGCTTACTTCTTGAGCCGGTGGATGTAAAAAGGGACTGTTACGGCTTTGTCTATGCGCCGACACGAAATGGCCCGGTGCCGTATGATCCCCTGAGAAGCGCGTCCGCTTATCGAAGATAATGCTGAGTCAGAGATGTCGTTTATCGCGGGATTTAGCAATCGTCTCACTTGTTTAGGGATCTGCCGGAGACCTTCGCCGCGCCAAATAGGACTAGGGTCTCACTTAACGAAGCGTCGCGAAACAAGACTGCGAGAGATCGTTTGTTCATGCGCTGGCGACAGGCGATGAATATTGCCCGTGTCTTATCGGTCGAAGAGTTGTCGCTTTTCTTATGAAGTCCCAAATCAAGGTCGTTTCTTTTCGTTGGCGCGATTCGCGCTCCGCTGTTTAGTGGGCGCAATCATGTCCAACCAGCTTTTTCAGGTCGCGACGTTCAACCGCGCAATTGTCCCAACAATGCTGGCCGCGCTCTTCCTCGTGAGCTGTTTGAGTGGCTGTGCAATTCCACGGATCCCGGCAAGTGCTACCCGCGATCACGCGTTTATCACTTACTGGCCGCCTCCAAATGACAACAAAAAGTTGCGGCTGGCGGTGAAGGATCTGATCGACATGAAAGGCGTGGTAACCACGGCCGGTTGCGAATTTCTCGCCAAGAATAGTTCGCCGGCGAAACAAGACGCCGCATGTTTGGCGATCGCGCGGCAGCGGGGTGTGCAATTCGTCGGAAAGACAAATACATCGGAGCTGGCACTCGCGGTTTCGGGGATCAATGAATACTTCGGCACGCCGCGAAATCCCCTGGCACGCTGGCCCTTGATTCCAGGCGGATCGTCGAGTGGTTCGGCGGTCGCGGTCGCGAATAACGAAGCCGATGTTGCGTTCGGCACGGACTCAGCCGGATCGATTCGTATCCCGGCCGCTAACTGCGGAATCGTTGGGCTGAAAACGACATTTGGGTTGGTCCGGATCGATGGCGTATACCCGATCGCGCCGAATCAACTTGATACGGTCGGCCCGATGGCCCGGGACGTGGCCGGTGTAGTGGAGGGTATGGATTTGTTGCAAGCGGGGTTTGCGGCACGATACCGCCAGGCTGTAATCGCCAAACCCTCGGCCAGTGGAATTCGAGTCGGGCGTCTCTATATAAAAGGGACGGCTCCAAGTATTAACCGCGCGGTGGATAGCGCACTGGCTGCGACAGGCTTTGAAGTCGTGGAGCTGGATCCCGAATTTACCAAACGGTGGGATCAGGCGCAGAAGGACGCTTCGACAGTGGCGGCCGTCTGCGCGTGGATCTACGACCAAAAGTTCGTAAACCAACTAGGGGTGAGCAATCGGACGAGGGCAATTGTCGCCTTGGGCGCGATTGAATACAGGACGACTTACCGCGCAGCTTTGCGGCGGCAGGTTGCCTGGAAAACCGCAATCCAATCCGAATTCGAAAAAGTGAATTTCATCGCGCTACCGACAATGCAAAAGCTGCCTCCGCTTATGCCGCCCTTTGGTGGCTCAGTTGCCTTTGAGGCGCGGGCGCTGGCCTTGCAAAATACCCAGGCGGTGAATTTCGCCGGCGTCCCCGCTTTGGCGATCCCAGTACCGATCCCGAACAAATCCGTTCCAGTGACAAGCCTGCAACTGGTCGGACCCAGCCGAAGCGAAGCGGATCTGCTGAATGCGGGAAGACTGGTTGAGGCCGCCGTGAAAAACCGTTAAACCGGGCCGCAGACGATTTGCGTGCGCCGCGGCACCGGGATAACGGAGAGGCTGCGGTTAATCGCGGTCGTCGTCGAGTTTATCCTTCGCTTTGTCCAGCGCGTCCTTTTGACGCTCGATCTCTTCTTTCGCAGCTTTCTTCTGATGCTCTCGCTCCTCTTTGAGGGCGTGCTTTTCCTCGTGCGTCAGAGCACGCGTTGTTGTCGTCGTGGTATTGGTTTGCTGTCCGGTCACGGCGGGCACGCTTGTCACCGCAGTAGTCGCCGTTGCCGCCCGCCGCACAACAACTCGAGATGCTACCAGGCGGTCGCCTGAACCCGTGTACTGGATTGAGAGCTGACTGCCGGGCGAAATGCGGTCGATTGCAACTGGGGCGCCAGTCTCGTCAACAATCGTCGTCTGTTTGGATACGGAATAACGCAACGGGTTGGTGCCAGTTTCGCTTCTAACGACCATTGTCTCGGAGCCGGGAACGTATTCAGTGAATGCGCCGTTTGTCGTGGTTACGGTCGTACTGGTCTGTGCAAAAGCCTGGCTCGACCAGAAGCAGCCAATGGCCAGCAGCGCTGCGCCAAGTATTGTCATTTTTGTATTCATAATAATGGATTCGTGGCTGAGAGGAGCCGCGGTCTCGCCTTCAAGCACCAACCGAGAGTTGTGACAAGAAGCTCCTTAAGGGCGCCGCGAAGACCGCGAGGATGCGTTCAGCCGATCTTAGCATAGTGTCCCTGCGCGACGTTCTCATGAAATCTCTAATGCCTCGCCTCTTTGCTGTCGCAACAACAGCGTTGCTGTTGGCTGACGTCGCTTCCGCCGCTGAATCAGTCGACACCCTTGTCGAAAAAGGAAAAGCCTTCGAGCGAAAATTTCAGACTAACGACGCGTTGCCGCTCTATTTGTCGGCGGAGAAAGTGGAGCCGAAGAATCCGGAACTGCTTGTCCGGATCGCTCGGCAGTATCGCTACCTCATGACGGACGCGTCGGATAATCAAGAAAAACTGCGACTGGGCCACATCGCACTGGACTATTCCACGCGCGCTGCAGCGTGTGGGCCAAAGGACGGCGACGCTCAGCTCGCGCCGGCCATCACTCTTGGAAAAATGCTGCCGTTCTTGCCTACGAAAGAGCAGGTCTCCGCTTCTCCACGGATCAAGGAATCAGTGGACAAAGCACTTGCTATCAATCCGCACAACGACACCGCCTGGCATATCCTTGGCCGATGGAACCGTGTGTTGGCAGAGGTCAGTTTGGCGAAACGATTTGTGGCCGGACTGATTTATGGCCAGCTGCCGAAGGGATCGATTGAGGAGGCCGAACAGGACATGAAGAAGGCGATCGCGATCAATCCACATCGTCTCATGCACTACATCGAGCTCGGGCGGATTTACGCGGAGATGGGGAGAAAACAAGAAGCGCGTGAGTTCATCAACAAGGGTCTGGCAATGCCCGATACCGAAAAAGACGATCCCGAAACAAAGCAACGCGGGCGCGAGACGCTGGCGAAACTTTAGCTTTTCATTAGGGGGATCTCTGTCGATGCGGCGCCGGCTTCAACCGCTGCGGGCGTGGGCACCGCTGACCACTCAGGCAAATCCGCCAGCCCGCCGCCCATGAAAAGATGATGCCACAGTTGCGTCCCAGCGACAGCCATCAGACCCATCTCGACCGAAAGTCGCGGCAGCGAGCCGGGGCGCATTTTACGAAACTCGGTTCGCCATCGAGCAACGGCGGCTGAATCAAAATAGCCGGTTTTGCGGAGCGATTCCTCGCTGAGAAGCTGCGCGACAAAGGGCGGCTCCGGTTCCATGTGAAAGCTGTCCAGCGGCGCACGGAAGATAACTTTGTGCCGGCGTGCCACAGATTTTGGCACCCAACGTTCGGCCAAGAGTCGCAGCAGGTGCTTATCCCGAAACCCGCGAAGGCGCCAACGCGGATGCAACTTCGCCAAGAAATCGAAGACATCCTCGTCCAGGAATGGGTATCGTACTTCGACAGAAGAATGCATCGCGACGCGATCGCCTTTGGCTTGGAGGAGATGCCCGGCTAGAAGAACTCGCGCTGCAATCCAGACTCCGCGATGGAGTGGATCCCATCGTTTGGCGCGGTCCACCGGAAAATTTAATTCGGTCCACGGATTCGTGTGCCCAAGCGTTTCGTGCATGGACTCGCTGTAGAAGCGCAGCTTCGAGATCGCGAGCATTCCGTAGGCGTCGATCCAGGCATTCGGACCACCGACCGAATTCTCAACTTCGCGTCGCCAGGCATTGGGAAAATGCGGGACTTTATTCACGCGCAAGTAGACGTTGCGCGCGACATTGCTGAGACCAAGCCCGGGAATCAGGTCGAGGTAACCCATGAGTTTGGCAGCCTTGTACCACGGATAGCCGACAAGCCATTCGTCGGCGCCTTCTCCGGTCAGCACCACTTTTTGTCCGCAGGTGTGGACGCGTCCTGACAGTTGCAGGAGAGCCGCGCAGGCTGTGTCGATCACAGGCGCTTCCGCGGCGGTGATCAATTTTGGATACGTCGCCAGCGCGTCTTCGTCGCGAAAATCCTGCACGATCGGCGGTTTGGCGCCGATATGTCGCGCCGAGAGACTTGCCGCATCGAGTTCGTCAAGCTCCGGCTCGTGCACGCGGACGGTATAGGTATTGATTGCCGGACCTTTCAGCTTGCAGGCCAACGCCAGGATCATGCTCGAGTCGACACCGCCGGAAAGATAAGAGCCGACTGGAACATCGGCCCGCAATCGTTCCTCGACCGCTTGGAGCAAAAGCGTCTCGAAGTCGTCAACGAGTCGCTTCGGATTTTCACCCCGCTCCTCCGCACCCTGATCGGGAAAATCCATTTCCCAGAACGCCCGCTCCTGCACCACTGCACTTGCACCATTCCCGTTTGCCGGAGAGACGCTCAGGAAATGGCCGGGCGTGAGAAGTTGGACGCCTTCAAAACAAGTTCGTGGGCCCGGCACGGCCGAAAAAGTGAAAACATGATCGATTCCCCGACGATCCGGCCGCACCGGAACCATGCCTGATGCGAGCAGTCCTTTAATTTCGGATGCGAAAAGAAGCCAGTCCCCTTGCCGCGTCCAGAAAAGCGGCGCGATGCCGAAACGATCGCGTCCGAGTTGGAGTTGGCGTCGTCGCTCGTCCCATAATGCGATAGCGAATTGCCCTCGCAAACGTTCCCACATTTTCTCGCCATAATCTTCCCATAAATGGGGGATGACCTCGGTGTCGCAGTGTGTAATGAACTCGTGTCCGCGCGCCCTGAGCTCCTCTCGTCGCTCGACGTAATCAAACAGTTCGCCGTTGAAAACTACGGAGACGCTGCGGTCTTCGTTGAAGATCGGCTGCTGCCCATCAGCCAATCCGACAATGCTCAGCCGCCGTGCAGCCAGGGCGAGTCCGGGTCGAACCAAAAAGCCCTCTTCGTCTGGGCCGCGATGCAACAGCGCCCGGGCCATTCGTTGAATACTCCCTCCGGGTACGCGACGTTGTCCCGCGAGATTGATTATACCTGCGATGCCGCACATGATGCTATTGTTCTAGTTCCAAGTTCGTCGGCCGGTTGATGTTTTCTCCACTATTTCATATTTTGCGGCAGATGCCCAACCGGTCGCAAGATGACTGATTTGCGAATAATTAATGGAATTTTGCCGTCTACAGGTTACTCAATAAACTTCGTGACGATGGGCTGCTCACCGTTCGCCATAGACAAAGTTTATTTATCATCGGACTTCCGGGAAACCGGCCATTTATGCACAAAGATCGCATCGCTATCATAGGAATCGGATGCCGCTTTCCCGGCGGAGTTAAAGACGCGGAGTCTTTTTGGAAGTTGCTGGTGGAACGCAGGGACGCTGTCGGCGATGTGCCGGCGGATCGATGGAATGTGGAGCGATATTACGACCGCGAGCCGGCCATTCCCGGAAAAACGTTTGTTAAACGCGGCGGATTCCTCGACCAAATCGACAAGTTCGACCCGCAGTTTTTCGGCATTTCGCCGCGCGAAGCTCCTTACGTTGACCCGCAGCATCGTTTGCTGCTCGAGACGTCATGGGAAGCAATCGAGAACGCCGGCGTTGTACTCGACTTTGAGAAAGGTAGTGACATCGCTGTTTTCGTTGGCATTTCGCACAATGATTATCAGGGAATCCAAAGCACTGCTTTCGACCATTTCGGTATTACGCCCCATACCGCCACCGGCAGCGCGCACTCTATCGCCGCGAATCGGATTTCCTACTGCCTGAATCTGCACGGTCCAAGTGTCGCGATGGACACGGCGTGTTCGTCTGCGCTGACCGCGATCCACACTGCTTGCGAGCACATCTGGGCCGGACGCGGCGACACCGCACTCGCTGGCAGCGTGACTGTGATGATCACGCCGGGCGGGTTCA
>WNGO01001950.1_pt1 | contig 13267 bp, 9 predicted proteins | sample 5400511 | NCBI WGS metagenome assembly WNGO01 (sample SAMN13153380, study PRJNA577476) | soil metagenome | isolation source: 20 cm soil or saprolite under Garry oak tree replicate 2 | place: USA:California | collected 2016-06-15
TGTTGACGCCACACCGAGGGCGGCCACCTTTTCGTACTTGAACATTTCCGTCAAAGCAGCAGCCAACTCGATACTCGTCGGCCCTCCGGGAACAGCGAGCGGATGGCCAGGCACTTCGCGCGGGTCGAGTGCGTCCATGTCGATGTGGATGTAAATCACATCCGTTGTTTCCGAGAGCCGCTTCATCTCGCGGTGCAAGTTCGCCGAGAGAGTGCGCACGTCCTCCAGTGTGAGTTGCTGAATGTCGGAGCGGTCGAGAAGCTCCTGCTCGAGCGGGTCGGTGTCGCGCACGCACATTTCGACGATGTGGCGCGTCGGCACGGCGGGCTCCAAACCGGCCTTGAGCCGCATCCGCGTGAGGCATTGCCCGGCGGCGATGGCGACGGGCATCCCTCCCAGCATGCCGCTCAGCGTAGTCTCGGGAGTGTTGAAATCGCCGTGGGCATCGATGAAGACCATCGCCACGCGCAGAGGTCGTGCGGTGGGCCCGGAATGTTGCAACCCGCTGAGCATTCCAAGAATGCCGTTGCAGTTGGCGAGGAGCCCGACGGAAAGATATCCGCTGCGCCGCTCTTCGGAGACCAACTTCGCAAGATCGCCGCTGGCCAGCGCCAGGTGGTTCCAAGAGCCGTAGGCCTTTTCCTCGTCGGCGGTCAACGCCACCGTGGAGATTTGTTTTGTCTGGACACCGTGGTCTTCAAGCAGCTTCAGAATTCCGCCTTGTTCCAGGTAGTCAGGTCCACGAGAAACATCTGGCACATTGCGTTCACCCACATAGGGCATCTTGACGATCGCCACCCGAATGGGAGTTGCATTGCCATTTTTGCTTTGCGCGAAAGGGACCACCAGAAGTGGCATAAGACTCGCGAGCAGCCTCATACAGCGTTTCATCATGGTCTTCCCTGCGATCACTGTGCTCCGAAACTCTGTGCCCTCGCTGTTAAATCTCTTCTGCGAAATTACAGCCCCAGCACCGTCACCAACTCTCGCACCGACAGCGACGACTTCTGCAACGCCGTGTTTTCTTCCGCCGTCAGCTTGATTTGAATGATCTCCTCAATGCCCTTGGCGCCCAGTTTTACTGGCACGCCGACGAACAGTCCTTTAATCCCATACTCTCCGTCAAGATACGCGGCGCAGGGTAGAATCTTCCTCTTGTCCTTCAGAATCGCTTCCACCATCTCGACCGCGGCAGCCGATGGTGCGTAGTACGCCGAGCCGGTCTTCAGCAAATTCACGATCTCAGCGCCGCCTTTGCGTGTGCGCTCCACGATGGCGTCGATGCGCTCCTTTGGCAAAAGATCGGGGAGGGGAATTCCCGCCACCGTCGAGTACCGCGGCAGCGGCACCATGTCGTCCCCATGACCGCCCAGCACAAACGAGTGCACGTTTTCCACGCTGACCTTGCATTCCATGGCCACGAACGTGCTCATGCGCGCTGAGTCCAACACGCCCGCCATTCCGAGCACGCGGTTTTTCGGGAAACCGCTGACCTTAAAGGCCGCCTGCGCCATGGCATCCAGCGGATTCGTCACCACAATGATGATGCAGTTCGGCGAGTGTTTCACGATCTGCTCGACGACGGCCTTCACCACTTCGTAGTTGGCCTTCAGCAAATCGTCCCGGCTCATTCCCGGCTTGCGGGGGAATCCTGCGGTGATCACCACCACGTCACTCCCAGCCGTCGCGGAATAATCACCGCTCGCCGTGGAAACGCCGGTGGCACGAGAATCCGCCCGCGTGATCGGCCCGGATTCCATCATATCCAGGGCTTTGCCCGTGGGCGGCCCGTCCAAAATGTCGGTCAGCACCACGTCGGCCAGCTCCCGATCCACGATCCGCTGTGCGGTGGTCGATCCCACAAAACCGCCCCCCACTACGGTCACCTTTTTCCTGCTCATGCCGCTCCTTGTCTCCAGCAGAATTCTACTCGGCGAATCCTCTGCGCTCTCCGCGTTAGGATATTTTCTCTAACTGGCGGGGCACACCAGCCCCCTTCATATTTTCAATGATGGACGACGCAAAAGCCGACGTGCCGACCTTCGTCGCACCGGGCATCAGCCGCTCAAGGTCGTACGTGACGCGCTTCTGCTGAATCGTGCGCGCGATGCCATCCTCGATCAGGGTGGCCACTTCCTTCCACCCCAAGAACTCAAACATCATCGCGCCCGAAAGCATTACCGAGCTGGGATTGATCACATCCTTGTCCGCATACTTTGGCGCGGTGCCGTGCGTGGCTTCAAAAACGCCAAATCCATCGCCGATGTTTGAGCCCGGTGCCATGCCGAGTCCGCCCACCTGCGCCGCGCATGCATCCGACAGATAGTCTCCGTTCAAATTGGAAGTCGCCAATACGCTGTATTCATCCGCGCGCATCAACACTTGCTGAAACACGGAATCGGCGATGCGGTCATTGATCATCAGTCTTTGCTTCCACTGTCCCTTGCCATGCGTCGCGTAAATCGAGTCGAGCGTCCCCTGCACTTCGGCGTAGACTGTTTTCTGGAACGCATCCGTGGCCTGTTCCAGTCCCGGCTCGATCATCGCCGCGTTCTGCTCCACGCTAAGCGCAGAATTCTTGTCGAGATTATCGACAATCCAGCTTTCGCGCTCGGTGATCGTCTGCGCGCGGAACTCTTCGCGCGCCAGTTCATAGCCCCAATCTCGGAATGCGCCTTCGGTAAATTTCTGGATGTTCCCTTTGTGCACCAGCGTCACGCTCTTCCGCTTGTTTGCGAGTGCGTACTTGATGGCGCGCCGAACCAGCCTTTTCGTCCCCGTGGGAGAAATGGGCTTGATGCCCACCCCGGAATCCCAGCGTATCTGCTTCTTCCCATCCTTCAGCATCTCGTTGTTCAGAAATTCCAGCAGCTTCTTGACTTCTGGCGAACCGGATTTCCACTCGATCCCGATGTACACGTCCTCGGTATTCTCCCGGAAGATGAATACGTTCATTTTTTCCGGCTCGCGCACCGGAGAAGGCACACCCGTAAAATAACGGACCGGCCGCTCGCAGGAATACAGATCCAGAATCTGCCGCAGCGCCACGTTCAACGAACGAATGCCCCCGCCCACGGGAGTCGTCAGCGGCCCCTTGATGGCCACGCGAAAATCCCGAATGGCATCAACGGTATCGCCCGGAAGCCACTCATGGAAGGCGTTGAAGGCCTTCTCGCCAGCGAAGACTTCGAACCACGCCACGCGCCGCTTCCCGCCGTAGGCGTGCTCCACCGCCGCGTCGAACACCCGCCGTGACGCCTTCCAGATGTCCCGTCCCGTCCCATCCCCCTCGATGAACGGAATAACTGGCGCGTCGGGCACTTGCAGCTCGCCGCTGCGGTAACCTATCGGCTGGCCATCGGAGGGAACAGCCTTCCCGTTATAAGAACTCTTCATGAACACGGCTCCTTGGAATAGGCTCGACGCTCTACTGGCGTACGAGGTAAGGGGTGTACCGCGCCGCTACAACCACGTTATAACCCAGCAGCCTCGACTGAACTGGAGAAGATATCACACTCACACAGGTGGAGAGTATAATCGCACTCGATGGTAGTGGCTTAGCGGTCTCCGGAGAGGGCGCTCTAGAGAAGCCTCCTGTCATGGGGCGGGCAGTCGATATTTCTCCGGGATGACCCGTGCGGCTTCCGTTGTTTTGCATGGGCACGGGTTGTATACTCGTGGCCGTCCTACGGGAGCAAATTCGGTAAGCCGTTTGTCGCACAGGCCAGGAAACTTGATCTGAGTTCGTCCAGCGCGGTTGAGAGCATTTTGGAACGCGCCGATGGGCCCAGAATGTTAGAGCCGATCACGGGCCGCCGGCAGTTCTGAGTTTTCAGAAGTCTCTGCTGCGCCGGTCCCTGCTGGGGGAGGGTGTTATGCAGCAGACCTTCGCTGTCGGTATCGGAGGCGCGGCCGGTCAAGGTGTAGCTACGCCGGGAGACATTTTCGCGAAGATCTTCAGCCGGCGGGGCCTTCACCTGAATGCCTACAACGCCTATCAATCCATCATTCGCGGCGGCCATACTTTTCTGACCATTCGTACGGGCCCGGGAAAGGTCACCAACATGGGTGACGGGACCGACCTGCTCATTCCTCTCAACCAAGACAGCATGGACCGTCACTTGAAGCTGCTCACTGCCGGCGCTGCCTGTATCTACAATGCCGACACGGTCAAGCCGGGCTCCCCCGCTGACGGCGTGCAGCTCTGCCCTCTTCCCGTTTCCGTGTTGGCCGACATCACACGAAACAAGGTCGCGCAGAACACGCTCGCCATCGGTGCCGGCCTGCACATGATGGGCATCGGTTTCTCCGCGTTAGAGGAAGTCCTCCGGGAACAGTTCAAGAAAAAAGGCGATGCCGTGGTGGCTGAAAACATCGGTGTCGCGCGTGCCGGCTACGATTATGCGGCCGCGCACTTCACCGCTTTCCCGAATGCGCTCCCCAAAACTGAACACCGTTACGCGATCCTGAGCGGCAATGTTGCCATGGCCATGGGCGGGGCCGCAGCGGGAGTAAAATTCTATTGCGCCTACCCGATGAGTCCTTCGACTGGCGTTCTACACTGGATGGCGGCGCATGCGCGCAAAGCCGGCATAATGGTCCGGCAGGTGGAGGACGAGATCGGCGTTATCAATATGGCCATCGGCGCAGCCCATGCCGGCGTCCGCGCCATGTGCGCTACCTCAGGCGGCGGCTTCGCTTTGATGAGCGAGGGTCTTGGCATGTCCGCCATGATCGAAACGCCCGTGGTGGTCATCAATTGCCAGCGGGCCGGCCCGTCCACCGGCGTTCCTACCAAGACCGAGCAGGGCGACCTGTGGCAAATGCTGGGGGCCGCTTTTGGCGACTATCCCAGGGTGATCGCCGCTCCGCTGGACATCGGCGACTGCTTCAAGCTCATCCCCGAGATATTTAACATTGCCGACCGCTTCCAGTGCCCGGGCCTGGTGCTTTGCGATCTGCTACTTTCAGAAGGCAGGCTGAGCGTAGAACCCAAGGAACTGGATTTCAGCCCGCCAATCGATCGCGGAGAGCTCATCACAACCAATGGAGCCGCCTCCAACGTCGGTACGAACGGGGATTACAAACGCTACAAGATCACCGCGAGTGGCATTTCACCACGGGCGATCCCGGGCGTGCCTGGCCACATTCACACGGTCGCTACTGACGAACACATGGAAGACGGCGTGTTGATCAGCGACGAGTTCACCAATCCGGTCCAGCGTCGCGCAATGATGGAAAAACGCATGCGCAAGGTGACTGGCATCGAGGCTGCCGTTCCGGCTCCCGCGCTGATGGGTCCCCGCAATGCCGATGTGACCTTGATCGGCTGGGGGTCGACGAAAGGGGTGATTGAGGAAGCTTGTGAGATCCTCAATAACCAAGGAATTTCTGCCAATCAGCTCCAGATCCGCTGGCTCGTGCCACTGCACGGCGAGGCCATTCTCGAGATTCTAAGAGACTCGCGGCACAGCATCATAGTAGAGAACAATTACAGCGGGCAATTTGCGCGCTACTTGCGGAGCGAAACCAGCTTCGTCCCGGACGGTCATATTCGCAAATACGATGGCGAACCCTTCATGCCGCACCACATCGTGGAAGCCGTGAAGGAACAACTCGTCGGCAAGACACACCTTTCCGTTCCCATGCACGAGATTATGGTCTGAGGAGGAGATACACATGGCCGTAGGCGTACAGCGTGCGAATCAACTTACCATGGCCGATATGAAAGGCAGAGTCGACCCCGACTGGTGCCCCGGTTGCGGCGACTTCGGAGTGCTCGCTGCCGTTCAAAAGGCCCTGATCGAGTTGCAGATACCGAACCACAACGTGGTCACGATAAGCGGTATCGGCTGCTCCTCCAACTTCCCCGGCTATATGAACACCTATGGCATGCACACTCTGCACGGCCGGGCTCTGGCGGTGGCTGCCGGTCTAAAGCTCGCCAATCACGGACTCACTGTACTGGTGACAGGCGGGGACGGTGACGGATTCGGCATCGGCGGCAATCACTTCGTCCATTCAATGCGCCGCAATGTGGACCTGCTTTACGTGGTCATGGACAACCAGATTTACGGCCTCACCACCGGCCAGACTTCACCGACAAGCCGCGTTGGCATGAAGACGAAAAGCATGCCCTTCGGCAACATCGAAGCACCGATTAATCCCATTTCTCTGGCTCTAGCCGCAGGCGCCACGTTCGTTGCCCGCGGTTACAGCGGCGAGCAGAAGCACCTCACGGAACTAATCAAGCAAGGTATCGAGCATCCTGGCTTCTCGTTCCTGGACGTCTTCAGTCCCTGCGTCACGTATAATCACGACAATACCTATCAGTGGTTTCGTCCACGCGTGAAGAAGCTCGAAGACGACTCCGCTCATGACCCTACCAACTGGTTGACCGCCATGGAGAAATCACTCCTCTGGGGGGACGAGATCCCCATCGGGAAATTCTTCGAGCGCACCGACGTGCCTACCTTGCACGGCGCCGAGCCGGTCCTGGACGATGGCCCGCTGATCCATCGCGGCCTGCGTGTCGCTACCGACGCGGCCCGCTCGTTCGTCGAAGAGTTAATGTAGCCGTACGGCCGGCGGTTGCTGCCAGGGCTCTAACTCCTCAAACGGTGTTCCTGCGCGTGATTGGTTTTGATGAATGGCATTCCCGGGACCCGACCCGCCACGGGCCGATTCCGATTTCACAATAGAGGAGAGAAACCCATGATGATGGACTGGAACCAATACCACAAGGAAATCGGTGCCCGAATCGGCGACCTAATGAAGCTCTCGCCGGACACTGTTCGGGGCTACCAGATGCTGTCTGCTGCCGGGTCGAAGACGAATCATCTCGATGAAAAGACGCGCCAGTTGATCTCCCTCGCTGTGGCCGTTACCACTCGCTGCGACGGTTGCATTGTGGTGCACACCGACGCGGCGCTGAAAGCGGGCGCCAAGAAAGAAGAGATCGCCGAAGCGCTTGGAGTTGCCGTCGGCATGAACGCCGGCGCAGCGCTGGTTTATTCCACCCGCGTGCTCGACGCCGTGGACGCAAAGTCGGCGCAAGTCCAGGGCGCCTAACGCGGACTAATCGTAATACTCCTGCCCGAGGTGTGTAATGAGGTCCTCGCCCTTCAGCCAGCGAAGCGTGTTCTTCAACTTCATGGACTGAATGAAGAGATCGTGCTCCGGGTACAGTCCCGGCGCGGTCATCGGCGACTTGAAATAAAAGCTGAGCCACTCTTGAATACCGCGCATTCCCGCGCGCTGCGCCAGGTCGAGGAAAAGCACGAGATCAAGCACGATCGGGGCGGCCAGAATGGAATCGCGGCAGAGGAAGTCCACCTTGATTTGCATCGGATAGCCGAGCCACCCAAAGATGTCGATGTTATCCCAGCCCTCTTTGTTGTCACCGCGCGGCGGGTAGTAATTGATGCGCACCTTGTGGCACATCTTGCCGTAGAGCTGCGGGTACAACTGCGGCTGGAGGATATATTCCAGAACGCTGAGCTTAGACTCTTCCTTGGTCTTGAAGGAGCCCGGGTCCTCCAGAACTTCGCCGTCACGGTTGCCGAGAATGTTGGTGGAGAACCAGCCTTCTAGCCCCAGCATGCGTGCCTTGAAACCCGGCGCGAGAATGGTTTTCATCAATGTCTGACCAGTCTTGAAATCCTTTCCGCAGATGGCCACGTTATTGTCGTGCGCGAGCTTCTGAATCGCGGGGATGTCCACGGTCAGGTTGGGCGCGCCGTTAGCGAAAGGCACGCCGCTGGTCACGGAGGCCCAGGCGTACAGCATCGATGGCGCGATCGTTGGGTGATTGGACTTCATCGCCTCGATGAATTTTTCAGGCGTAGAGTGCACGTCTTCGGGCTTGACGAAGGATTCCGTCGAACCGCACCAGCAAGTCACCAGCCGCGAAGCGCGCGAAGTCTTGCGGAAGTTGGCGATGTCTTCCTTGATCTGCAACGCCAGCTCGTACTTGTTCTTGCCTTTCTTGATGTTGGGCCCATCGATCAGCTTCACGAAATCGTGGTCGAACGCCGCCTTCATCGGCTTGATGGTGGAAAGAAAAGACTTCACCTTTTCCAAGTCCAGCGGGTTCAGGACACCTGCATTCGCCGCAGACTGGTAAGCGTTGTCCTTGAAAATATCCCAGCCGCCAAAGGTTAGATCCTTCAGTTCCGCAAGAGGGACGAATTTCTTGATCAGCGGCGAACGTGCGTCCGTGCGCTTACCCAGTCGAAGGGTGCCCATCTGCGTGAGCGATCCCACGGGCTGCGACTTTCCTTTGCGGACGAGCTCGACTCCGGCCATGAAGGTCGTGCTGACAGCGCCCATGCCCGGAAGCAGGACTCCCAGTTTTCCTTTGGCGGGCGCGATTTTGGAAGGCTTTTCCATGCCGCTCCTTATTATTGAACGATTACCATGCGATCGTCGGAAAAAATGAACTTAGAACAAGAACTGCCGGACGGAACCGTGCCGCGACCGCAAACAAGCCAGTAATGATGAGGGAAGACCTCCGGATTTGCAAATCGGCGCGGAGAAAATCGCAACGTTGCGGTCATTGAACCGGAGGTCGGTTCCGCAAATAAGCCATGGGGCTAGTGTAGACGTTCAGGACAATCGCGTCTCGATTGGCGATTACCAGGAGCCCCCACCAGAGTTAAAGTGAGAGAAGTGATGGAACAGGGCTTGCGCCCTGAAGGAGTCTTGAATGAAGTCCACAAATCGATATGGGGTACTCGTCTTCGCGATGATGGCCATCGCCATTGGTACCACCCTTTTCAGCGCCGGCGTGCGTGCCCAGGAGGAAGGCTGGCAGATCACGCGTGCTGACTATGGCTTCAAGAATCAGCGCAATGAAGTCACCGATATTCTCAAAAACCTCATTGGCCGCGGCGGCGTAAATGGCAGAGTCGCGGTGAACAACCAAACCATGGGCGGGGATCCAGCCATTGGGAAAAACAAGTCACTCCACATACTCGCAAGAAATCGCAGGAATGAGGAACGCGAATTCAACTACAACGAGGGCGGCTTCGTTGAGGTCCGTGTGTTCAATGTTCGCCGCGATGATCGGGACGAGCGCCCCGCGAATTACGGCGGCCGCGATCATGATGATAGGGACAACCACGCCGCGAATTACGGCAGCCGCGATCATGATGATAGGGACGACCACGCCGCGAATTACGGCAGCCGCGATCATGATGAATGGAATGGCCTCAGGATCATCCGCGGTTATTACGGCGTACAGGGAAGGACCTTCAACGTGACGGATGTCCTTCAGAGCAGAATTCGCGAAGGGGTGCTGAGTTTCGTGGTGACCAATAGCGCTTTGGGCGGAGATCCAGCCATAGGCGCGGGCAAAACTCTAATCGTTGTTTATCGCCATCAAGGCAAGGAAAGCGCCACCGCGGTGCGCGAAGGGAACACCCTGACGATTCCATAGTGTGGCCGCCGGGCCAAAGCACTCGTCCGTGGACTTGGGCGGCGCGTAGCTGAACGGCGATCAATGCTGCTCTGGGGTAGATCTGTGCTTTGATGTTTTTGGAGCTGGGCACTCAAATAGTCGAGCTGTACGTTGGAAGCGAACGGAAGGTGGAGCCGTCAGGGCCGCTTTGGATAGCGGCGCAGTTCCAAGATCAGATAGGCAACCACGGCAAGATTGATCACCAGGGCGAGGCCTTTGCCAATGCCGACGTGTTTGACGAGTTCATAGACTTCGAGCGGGAGCAAAGAGGCAGTCGTAACGATGGTGAGATATTCGGCCCAGCGCTTGCCCAGTGCCAGGCCAACGCCTTCGGCGAGAAAAATGGCTGAATAAATAAACGTACCTACGCTGAGTTCTTTCAATCGGCGGTCGTCCACAATCGACAACTTGGCGAGAAGCAGCTGAATGTAGTGACTGTGGGGATCAACCTGGAAAATGTTGATCCAGTGCTCGACGACCGCCGCGACGTCCTTGTGAAGAAGTTTAAGCGCGCCGATTCCCACCGCGAGCAGCGCCAGGCCTTTTAAGAGTTTGAAGACAGCGATGAGACGCAAGCCACGGCCGCGGGATCGTCTTTTAGCCATTTTTTCCGGTCACGATTGTATATCAAGAAGCAGGCACACCCCTGCTGCGGGCGGCGAACGCGGTACTTCGTTTTGGGCTAGGTGAACGGGCGACCTCACGACCCGCGCGTTAGGCGAAGATGGCTAGCGCCATTTCTTCAACCGCGGCCAAATATCGGCCAACGTCCCGAATCTTGCGCCACGGCAAATGAAGACCGGGATCTCGCGCTCCATTGCGTAGGGGTTGTCGGTAGACTTGCCCACGTATTCGACGTGTTCGAAATAGCCCTCCAGTGTTTCTCTGGAATCGTCGAGCACGATCAGACAATTCCCCGAATAGCCGCGCGGTCCCCACAGAAAATAGGTTTGATGACCGCTGAGGGCTGGAGGCAACCCGTAGCGGCGTCCCAGGAAGTCGATGGCGCCCGCCTGCCCGTAGTTTTGCGCCAAGATGCCGCAGCCCGGCCGTTCTTCGGGAGATAGCCGACGGTAGGCTTTATTCACGGTAGCGACCATCTCGTCCCATCCGAATTCATCGGCAAAGTGCTGCGGGAGGATTGCGCGCATGTGGCTGTGCTCGCTGCGAGGCACTTTGAAAGGGAGGTGATCCATGTAGGAAATGAATTGATCAACGGGGAGCACGGGCATGACCACGGGGGCAAGCCAGGCTCCTCCGGCGAGAACTAGCACTATGAGCATGGGCTTCAGCCAGACTTGACGCGACCGTGCGGTGTAACTCTCGATCACCACCGCTCCGGCCGCCAGGTAGGCCGGATAGATTGGCCCAAGATAGTAGTTTTTTCCCTTGAGAACGACGAACACGGTGAAGGAGGCTAGATAACACCAGCCGAGAAACCGGTAAGGCTTCAGCCGGGCGGAGAACAGAAAGGCCAGCAGGCCGGTGATCCACATGGGTGCTAAGAGCGGGTGAATGATTAGAATCTGCTGGGCGAAGTACGCCGTGGGTGAAAGTACCACGTCGCGGCCGTCGGCCTTGATATTGTGCATTAGTTGCACAAAGGGCCAGTGATTCTGGACATTCCATAGAAAGTTTGGAAGAAAAACCAGAAAGGCGATGGCTCCACCGAGCCAGATCCACTTCCCGGTAAGAACGCGGCGGTGCTCTGTCAGCAACAGTCCAACCACCATGCCGAAGCCGAGCACGGCAACCGAGTATTTTTCTTCGAGAGCAACACCGGCGACGACGCCAAACCACAGCCAGTAGCGCGGGTCGTCGCGCTTGATCGCCAGGATTGCGAAATAAACGCAGCCCATCCACAACAGCGGCTCGAGGCAATTGGTGGTCATGACGCTGCCGTCGTTGAGATAGACGGGTACAGCGATGAACGCCAAAGCGGAGAGCACAATCGCGAACCGCCGGCCACCGATTTCTCGCGTGATCATGGCCGTCAAAATGACCGCAGCCGAGGTTGCCAGCGCCGGAACAATCCGAATACTGCGAAGCGAGTCACCCAGCAAGAGCCGGGAGATCTTGATGAGGAACGGTACCACCGGAGGTTGATCCACATAGCCCCAAGCCAGATGGTCCCCACAAGCCAGGTAGTCGAATTCGTCGCGGAAGTAACCATACTGATTGTTGAAATAGAGGTGCAACAAGAAGTTCAGGAAGGCGAGAAACAGGACGATGGGCATGCCATCCGCAAGAAGGGATTGTCTTTCATGGTTGAGAACGGGTGCTTGATCAGCGGTGACTTTCATTTGGGTATCTCTAGATACGGAGGAGCGCTCAACACGTTCCGCTCATCCGATTCCTTCAAGGCAGGGTGAAGGCCATTACGTAGTCGCCTTGCTTCGTGCCGAGTTTGCCGTGGCCGCCTGCAGCGATAACCAGGTATTGCTTGCCGTTGACCGTGTAGGTCATGGGAGTGGCCTGGCCGCCAGCCGGAAGCTCGTACTCCCAGAGCTCTTTGCCAGTTTCGGAGTCGAAAGCGCGCAGATAGTTGTCCATGGCAGCGGCACTGAAAACGAGGCCGCCCGCACTCGCGATGGGCCCGCCGAGAGTGATGGTTCCCGTGTGCATACCCGGAATCCAGCTTCCCAGCGGGACATCCCAGGCTTTTACTCCCAAAAACAGATCGACTGCGGCGACTGTGCCCCAGGGCGGTGCGTTGCATGGAAGTCCGCTCGGCGAAAGAAGCGGCGAGCGAAACATGCCGTAAGGTGCGCCGACCTGCCGCGCAAACTCTCCGTGGAGCCGGTCGGAATCACTTGCGTTCTTGCGGGCATCGTCGTACTCAGCGCGGGGAATGAGTTTCACGAAAATGGGAAGGCGGTTGGTGTCCATGAAAAGTAGATGGTGCTGAGGATCGTACGCGGCGCTTCCCCAGTTCACACCACCGACATTGCTGGGGAAAACGAGCGTGCCTTGAAGACTCGGAGGGGTGAAGATTCCTTCGGAACGGGCCGCCTTGATCTTGTCGGCGCACCACTGGCGCTCTTCCGGTTTTATGCCCCAGGCGTCTTCCGGCCTCAGTTTTTCCGGAACCACAGAAATGGCAGACTCCGGTTGCGTCGGCCAGGATTCTTCACCGGGGATATCACTTTTGAGCACCGGGCGTTCCTCTACGGGGAGGAGCGGAGCACCAGTGAGGCGATTGAGGACGAATACCCGGCCCATTTTTGTAGTGATGGCGATGGCGGGCGTACCGTCCTTCCACGCGAAAAGCGTGGGTTGCGATGCCACGTCGTAATCCCACAGATCGTGATGAACCACCTGGAAGCCCCAGACAAATTCGCCCGTGCTGGCATGGAGAGCCACAACGGAGTTGGCCCATTGGTTGTCACCCTTGCGGATGCCGCCGTAATAATCGGGGCTGGCGCTGCCGGTCGGGATGAAAATCAAGTCGCGCTGGACATCCACCGAGATAGTGGACCAAGCGTTTCCCGCGCCAGTCCGCGGCGTGGTCTGGTAGGCCCAGGACGCAATGGGATCCCAGGTCCAGCGGAGAGTGCCAGTGCGAACGTCGAAGGCGCGAACCATGCCGCGCTCCACCGTGACCGCGCGATTGTCGCCCATCGACGAGCCGGTGATGACCAGGTCTTTGAAGATGGCAGGAGCGGAGGTGACTTGATAGTCGCCTGGGTCGCGCAGTCTAACGCCGCTCGTGAGGTCAACCTCTCCATCCGATCCGAAGTCGGAACATGGCTTTCCGGTGGCTCCGTCCAAAGCGATCAGTCGTGCGTCGAGGGTGCCAATGAAGAT
>WNGO01002221.1_pt1 | contig 13252 bp, 10 predicted proteins | sample 5400511 | NCBI WGS metagenome assembly WNGO01 (sample SAMN13153380, study PRJNA577476) | soil metagenome | isolation source: 20 cm soil or saprolite under Garry oak tree replicate 2 | place: USA:California | collected 2016-06-15
TAAGTGATGGCTGAACCAAGATACGACCCGAGTACCCCTGCGAGCACTACACCCGTAAAACTGAGTTTTCCTTGCGCAGCCAGAAATGCAGCGGGCGGAATGACTATTTCGCTGGGCACCGGAAAAATGGAACTTTCCATCGCCATCAACACGATGATGCCGAGATAGCCGCCATTGAGCACCCAATGGAACCAAGTTTCAAGAAGATGATGCATATTGTCATTCCGGGCGAAGTCGAGGAATCTCTCGATGTCGAGCCGCAATAAAGTTCGCCCTAGTTCAGTCTAAAAACGAAAATCCGCAATCCCAAATTGAGATGTCGATCTACCGGCGCGTTCTCCGTTACTACAGACCGTTTCTGGGTCAAACGATCCTCGGGTTGTTCGTCTCGCTTGTCGGCATTGGCCTGAATCTGCTCAAACCGTGGCCGTTTAAGCTGATCGTGGACGATTTCCTTCGTCCGGGCCCGGCAGCGCGCAGTGATTGGCGCACCTGGATCCCGCTGCTCTGTCTTTCCCTGATCGTGATCCAGCTTTTCTGGGGAATGATGAATTGGATCACGAACTATCTCTTTGTGAAAATCGGCCTGCAAGCATTGCTCAAATTGCGCACCGATCTCTATTCGTATTTGCAATCCCTCTCGCTCAAGTTTCACGACGCGCGCCGTTCGAGTGATTCCAGTTTCCGCGTCGCGTACGATTCGCAATCAATCCAGACGATCTACAACAAAGGATTCACCAACATCTTCGCGTCCGTAATCACGTTGATCGGAACCTTCCTCATCATGTTGCGGTTGGATTGGCAGCTCACGATGGTTTCTCTGGCCATCGTTCCCTTGGTTGTTGGCGCCATTTATCTTTTTGCGCATCGGATTCGTCGCGAATCGACTTCGATTCAGGAACAGGAAAGCGCAGTCCTCGCGCAAGCACAGGAAGGTCTTAGCTCGATTCGGATGGTCCATGCATTTGGACGCGAGGAATTCGAAGTGCGCCAATTTCAGCAACAAGCCCGTCAAAGCCTGCAAGCCAATCTGCGGCTCACTTTGACGAACGTGAACAGTGCGCTGGTGATCAGCACATTGATGGTGATCGGCACAGCTGCAATGTATTACATCGGCTCGCTGCACGTCTTAAGCGGCACGCTCACCCTGGGATCGCTACTCGTTTTTAGCGCCTATTTGCTAATGCTTTATCAGCCGCTCGAGTCGCTCACCTACACCACGTGGGCCATGGAAGGCGCGACTGCTGGCGCGAAGCGCTGTTTTGAAGTCCTCGACCGAGAGGACGATGTGCGCGATTCACCGAATGCGGTCTCTATTTCATCCGCCAAAGGCGCAATCGCATTTCAATCCGTAAATTTCGGTTACGCAGGCGATCGGCAGGTCTTGCGCGACATCAACCTTCGCATCGATCCGAATCAGATCGTCGGCCTGGTAGGCGGCACCGGTGCGGGCAAAAGCACTTTAATGAGTTTGGTGCCGCGGTTTTACGATCCCTCCACGGGTTTCGTCATGCTCGACGATCGCGACGTACGGAAGATCACAAAAAAAAGTTTGCGCGCACAGATCGCAATCGTCTTACAAGACACGCTGCTTTTTTCCACAACTGTACGGGAGAACATCGCATACGGCCGCCCCGATGCGACGGAAGAAGAAATTATCGAGGCGGCGTGCCGTGCGCAGGCAGACGAATTTATTCGGCAGATGCCTGATGGCTACGCCAGCTCTGTGGGCGAACGAGGCGGGCACCTGAGCGTTGGCCAACGCCAGCGAATCGGCATTGCCCGCGCGTTTTTGAAGAACGCGCCGATTTTGCTACTGGACGAACCTACCTCGGCGCTGGATCCGGTAACCGAAGCGGCAATCATGGAAACCATCCAGGAATTGATGCGCGGCCGGACAACTTTAATTGCGACCCATCGCTTGGCGACGATCCATGGTCTCGACCAAATCATCGTGCTTGAACACGGCCGCGTTGTTGAAAAAGGACGCGGCCCGGAGCTGATCGCACGCGGCGGGATTTACGCAAAACTATATGCGTCGGGGAAATTCCCGACTGGGGTGGCTCCGTGAGCAACGTTAGAGAAGATCGACACGTCGAAGGCGACTGGTGGCCGGACCCGATCCCGCAAAACGTCGAGTTTGGCGAGGGATTCTATTGCGAGAGCGCGCAAATCTTTCGGAGAATCCGGAGCAAAAAATCAGGTGCTATCGTTATCGGCAAACACGTTTCGTGTTACGCCGGCTGTTCGTTTTCCGTCGGCGAGAAGGGCCAGTGCACGATAGGCGATTTCACGCTGCTGAACGGCGCCCTGATTATGGCAGATGAGAAGATCGAGATTGGGTCGTATTGCTTGATTTCGTGGAACGTCGGGATCGCGGATTCCGATTTTCACCCGCTCGAACCGGCCCAGCGTCTCATCGACGCACAAGCTCTCGCGCCGTATTTCAAGGATCGGCCTGCGCGTCCCAAGTTGAAAACCGCACCTGTGAAAATCGCGGACAACGTCTGGATCGGGATGAACGCAGTGATTTTGAAAGGGGTCACCATCGGAGAAAACTCGGTCGTGGCCGCGGGAGCGGTCGTCACTAAACCCATTCCACCGAACACAGTCGTGGCAGGAAATCCAGCTGTGGTAGTTCGGCAATTGTGACCAGTGATCCGTGATCAGTCCAATGCATCTCGAATACTCCCTCCGTTCACTGTTCACTGATCACCGTTCACCTGTTGCCATATGAAACGGAAGCGCATCGTAGTGATGGGCTTCATGGGCTCAATGCCAATCGCGGGCGTAATCTGGCAGCACATCCATTACATCGTCGGACTGCAACGGCTTGGTCACGATGTGTATTACGTCGAAGATTCAGCCCGCATTCCCTACAACCCGGAAACGTTTGAAGTCACCACTGAATTTGATTATACAGCGGGGCTCCTGAATCGGTTGGCGCGAGAATTCGAATTCCGAAATCGCTGGGCCTTTTGCGCACGTTATTTACCGGGCAATCCCACTGCCGGGTTGCGATTGAAACGAATTCGGCAGCTTTACCGGGAAGCGGACGCTATCCTGAACATCTGCGGCGCACAGGAATTCAACGACGATCTGCTCGTTTCGGATCGCATTCTGTACATCGAAAGCGATCCTGGCGTCGAGCAAATCAAGATCGATAAGGGCGTGAAATTGACAATTCAATATCTGGGCCGGCATCATGCCCTTTTCACTTTTGGCGAAAACATCGGCACCAAAAGCTTTCCGGTCCCGACCCACGGATTGAAATGGCTGCCGACGCGCCAACCAGTGGTGACCGATCTCTGGCGAACAAGACGTTCTCCTCCTCGCACGGCCGTGTTCACATCCGTGGCCAATTGGTCCACCAGCGGTCTGAAAGACATTACGTGGCGCGGCAAAAAATATCTCTGGAGCAAGTCGCGAGAATTTCTTCGCTTCATTGCAGCGCCAAAAAAAGCCGGCGAAACATTTGAGCTGGCGACAAACATCGAGCACGCTGCCACCCGCGCAAAATTCGAGCGAAACGGATGGCGACTCACTTCACCGCTGCAAATGAGCGTCGATTACTGGCTCTATCGGGATTACGTCCAGCGATCCAAAGGAGAGTTCACCGTCGCCAAGGATCAATACGTGCGCCTGAATACCGGGTGGTTCAGCGACAGGAGCGCGTGTTATCTCGCAGCAGGGCGTCCGGTCATCACTCAGGAAACCGGCTTTACAAAATTCTACGGGGGCGAAAGAGGCCTTTTATCTTTCCGAACGCTCAATGAAATCGCAAATGCGGTGAAAAGTATCAACGCCGATTATACGAAACACTCGCAGGCCGCTTACGCTCTGGCTCGTGAAGTCTTTGAGGCCGAAACAGTGTTGAAATCAATTCTCGAGCGCGCTGGAATCTGAGGGCGCGGCGCAAATCCTTCTTCGTCTATTAGAGATTTGAACGGAGAAAGCATGTATCGTGTCTGTTGTGTTCCGAAAAGGCCACTTGCCAATGCAAATCCGAATCTTGATTTTCGAGTACGCCGTTTAAGTTTGCGGCCTTTCCGCTCATGAAGCGTATCCTTGTTTTAATTTACGCCACGTTGCTGCTTGGACCGGTTCTGGACGCGCAGGAAAGCACACCGGCGCGTCCCCCGATGGAACCGCAGGGCCCAGAGCGGCCAGGTCCGTGGAGATCGATCTCGCCAGGGCAAGCAGCAGTTCCAGTTCCAGTTCCGGTTCCAATTGCGCCGCCAAAGCCAAACGGTCCGGTTCAAAAAAGTCTGGTCCGGATTACCGCCACTTCAGTGGAACCGGATTACAAAGCGCCTTGGAACGCCGGGGGGCTCGAGCGCGGCGTTGGCGCCGGGTTCGTCATCAGCGGCAATCGCATCATGACAAATGCGCACGTTGTTGCCAACAGCCGTTACGTCACCGTGGAGCGGGATGGCGATCCCAATAAGTATCCCGCCAAAGTACAATTCATAGCGAATGATTGCGACCTGGCAGTGATCACTGTGCCAGCTCCGGATTTTTTCAAGAACATGTTGCCATTACAATTTGGCGGCATTCCTACGCTGGAATCGACCGTCTCGGCGTACGGCTATCCAATCGGAGGCGAGCGGATGTCGGTCACCACCGGGATTGTGTCGAGGGTCGATTTCCAGCTCTACACGCATTCATCGGTCGATCAGCATCTGGCGATCCAGATCAGCGCGCAGATTAACCCGGGAAACAGCGGTGGCCCGGTAATGCAAGACGCCAAAGTCGTCGGCGTCGCCTTTCAGGGTTACAGCGGCGATGTCGCCCAGGGAGTAGCCTATATGATTCCGACGCCCGTGATAAAACGGTTTCTTCAGGATATCGGCAATGGGCATTATGACGAGTATCCCGATCTCGCAATTACCTATGCAAAATTACAGAATCCCGCTCAACGAAGATTCCTCGGTTTAAAGGATGACGATCGCGGCGTGCTGGTGAGCTCCGTGGTGGCCGCCGGTCCATCAAATGGCATTCTTTACCCGGGTGACGTTCTTCTCGCTATCGACGGCCATCCGATCGCCAGCGATGCGAATGTCGAACTGGATGGTGAACACGCACAGTTCGAGGAAGTCGTTGAGCGAAAATTCAAGGGCGATTCAGTCAAGTTGGACGTCTTGCGCAACAAGCAGCCGACAACGGTTTCGATCAAATTGTATAAGCCCTGGCCTTACTCGGTGCAGGGCCATAGCTACGACGTACGGCCGCGTTACGTACTTTATGGCGGTCTGCTTTTTCAACCGTTAAACCTGGACATGCTGGAAGCGTACCGCACAGCCGATCTACGCGTGCGTCACTTCTTCGAATATTTCGTCCTGGATCAACTCTATGTGCAACATCCTGATGTTATTGTCCTGACCAACATTTTACCGGACCCCATAAATACCTATTTGGCGCCGTACCGTGGCGGGATTGTGGATGAAATCAACGGCAAGAAAATTCGGACTCTGGACGAATTGGCAAAAGCTTTTGCCGATTCACCAGACCGGCTGGTGATTCGAATGATTGGTGACGGACCTCCGCTGGTCCTTGATCGGAAACAGGTAGAAGCTGCACGTGAACGAATCATGACGCGTTACAACGTGCTGAAGGAGCAAAATCTTGAGGAGCAACCGGCGTCAAAACCAGCGGAACAAACAAACAAAACATGACGACGACCAGGCACGCTCTTATTAGTTTCGGCCTCGTGCTTTTCACAGTCGGTGGAGCGCTGGCCAAGAAGGAATCCGCTGTTCCTGCCACGTTAAGCAAGCAAAAACAGTTGGCGCTTGTCCGGGTAAACGTGACCGGGCAGTCCTATGACTATTTTCGGCCGTGGCAAAAGAAAGCGCCCTTTTCAAAGCGCGCGCTCGGCGCAGTTTTATCCAAAGGCCGTGTCCTCGTGACAGCGGACCTGGTTGCAAACCAAAATTATGTGGAGCTCGAGCGCGCCGAGTCTGGCGAAAAAACCGCGGCCACTGTCGAGGTGATTGATTACGAAGCCAATCTCGCGCTGCTCCAACCAGCGGAGAAAACGTTTCTCGATGGAATCACTCCGCTCGAAATCGCGCCGGACACGGTAGTGGGCGACCGGCTGGCCGCGTGGCAATTGGAACCGAGTGGTGCGTTGCTCGCGACGGAAGGCTTGGTGACAACGGTCCAAATGATGCCGTATCCGATCGATATTGGGCAATTCCTCACGTACCGCATCAGCATCCCGCTGCAATACCGCGAGAACAGCTACACGGTGCCCCTTGTTAAGAAAAATAAACTTGCTGGGTTGCTACTGCGTTACGATTCGCGCTCACAGCTAGTCGATGCAATCCCTGCGCCTGTCATCACGCACTTTTTAAAGGATGCTGAAAGCCAGAATTATCGAGGTTTTCCCTCTGCTGGCTTTTCATTCTCTCCGACGCGCGATCCCGCGCTGCGTGAGTTCGCCGGAGAAAAAGAGAAGAACGCGGGCGGAGTTTATGTAACTACTGTCGAGCCAGGGACACCAGCTATGAAAGCGGGACTCCAGGTGGGGGACATCGTGACTGCAGTCGCGAACAATGAAATCGATCAAAACGGCAACTACGTGGACCCGCTTTACGGCAAGATCGAGTTCACGAATTTGCTCACGTCTCACGCGTACGCCGGCGATATTGTTCCTTTTCGAATTCAGCGTAGCGGCAATCCAATGCAGTTAAATGTCACCCTTGAGCACCGCGACGCGAAGGATTATGTGAGCCCACCATATAATCTCGATCAACCGCCGCGATATTATGTTCTTGGTGGCCTGATTTTTCAGGAGCTTTCCCGTCAATATCTCAAAGAATGGGGTCCAAACTGGCAAAGAGAGGCTCCGCAACGTTTGGTTTACCTGGACCATTTCCAGTCCGAGCTGTTTTCTGACCGAAATCGACGAGTTGTTATTCTCAGCCAAGTCCTTCCTGCTAACAGCACGATTGGCTACGATGAACTCGCCTATTTGACTGTGACGAAGGTGAACGGCAAAGAAATCAAATCGTTGGACGACCTTGCCGAAGCGGTAAAACACCCAATCGAAGGGTTCATCAAAGTCGAAACCGAAGAAGATCCAAAGCAGATCGAGCTCGATGCGGCACAAGTCGGCGCTGAGGCGCAAGATCTCCAGGAGAATTACGGTATTTCCGCACTGCATCGCCTTAATTGAAAGGCGAGACGCGAGCGCTCAACTCGCGTCCATCAGAGCGCCTTAACAACATTGTAGCCACCGGCGCTGTAGTGGTGTCTACCTCAGTGCTGCTTCTCACGCCAGCAAGACAGCCCACGGAGCCGTTGCTACAGCAGATTACTTAACTCACTCTGCTCTCTTGCAAGCGGTGGTGAAGAACGCTGGAAGCCTTTAACTATCAACGCCATCGATACCGACGTCGGCGGTGCGCGGTTTGGCTAGGAATCGTTCCACTTCCTCATTGTAAGTCTGGAATGGGTCACCCATCACGAGAAAATCGCGGTTATCGCACGCGATGGAATCCCAGTTGATAACATAGGGGGAATCGCAATCCTGGAAGAAAGCCACCGCTCGAGCCCGACCGGATGCACGCGTATTAGCTGGTGGAACATGTGTTGCACTGGAACGCCGTACATTGTTGTTCCACTCCGCAATTCGCTTGCCAGGCGTGACTGCAAAGAATAGCCCGCGAAGTGGATCGATGTTGTGATATTCAAGGTCGACGCTTTGCAGCCACGGATCATCCCAACTCAATCCTTCGGACTCGACGAATGCTTCCAGCAGCCATTTCTTCGTAATCCAGTCGACCCCGCCAATGAGCGCCTGATGATTGTTTGCAATTGCTTCGAGAACGAATCCCCAGTTTTCCAGGAGCCAACTAGTTTCCGCGCTGCTGTTGCGCAGGTACTTTTGCGCCAGCTGATGAAATTCCCACTGCACGTCGAGTGCCCCGATGGTCTTGCCGTTCTCAAGATTAACAATCCATTGCTGAGTTGGATCCCGGGATATGTCGCGTGTGCTTTGCACCGCATCGGCCAGAACCAGATTTCGCGGTAAACGGCCATCCTCGAGCAATGACAAAACAGATGCAGTTGTCCCGATTTTTAACGCCGTGGCATAGGGACTCATGTTCGAATCACCTATGAGCAAGTGAAGTCGCCGGTATTTTCGGTAATCGGCCAGGGGCTCGTCACGTGCATTGATGATGGCGCGATTAAATTGCACCCATTGGTAGATGTCGTTCACGATATGATCCGCACGCTGGCTCAGTTGGAAATTCACGCGTGTTTCCGGTTGCGGCGGCTCGAAATCAAACGCCAGTGGATTGGATTGACCGACGCGGCCGGCGCCCGTGAAGATTTGTCGCGTCGCCAGGAAAGTAAGAAGTGTCCCCAGAATTGGCGGCGTGAATTGCGCCTCCCGCTTCATCAGATAATTCTCGTGACAACCAAACGTGGCGCCCGTGTGGTGATCGACGTTATTTTTGATGAACGAAACGCGATCCTGCGCGCCCAGAGCAATCAGTGACGATTGCAGCAAGTCGTCTCCGGCCAATTCATAAGCTGCCACATCGTGCAGATGCAGACATTCCGGCGACGCGTACTCGATGTGTCCCATATCGAGATACAGGCGCCCGCCGTTACGAAGAAAACCTCCGTTACCCGGTGGCTCTTCGTAATCGCGGTAATGCAGATCGATGGTGCCGGCCTCGGCGTTTCGGAAAAGATGATTTTTTACCTTCGCCGGCCAGAGCTCGGAATTTACGTGCGGCTCTTCTTCGCTCAAAAGACAGCCGTATTCGGTTTCAATCCCAACGATCCGGTCCATTGTTTAGCGAGCATCCGCCAAGGGTCGCTGCTCCTCAAGTGCTAATGCCGTCATCCTGAGCGGAGCGAAGGAGAATGCGATCACACTGGGTTCCCTGTCTGAATTTCGCCGTTGTATGAGGTCCCTCTTTCACCCGGGATAACCAAGGCAGGGCCACATCGAATGCCCGCTTGAATCGTCGTGGAAAAAGCTCAAACTTTTTTCATGGCAACCGTGGCCCTGCGCAGCCCTTCTGAAAAGATGGGAGATCTTTTTTATTTCGGCCGGATGGTGGACAAAATCCGATTACACGCCCAGGGCGAATTGCCTTCGGACTATCACGCGAACCTTGGAAAAGGATTTGACGAAAAATGTACGAACTTTCTCCGGATCAATTACGAGCGATTAGTCCAGCGAGTGAATCGCGGCGGCACGGACGAGGAAATCTTGCATTGGTGTTTCGATCACGGGCGCAGACCGGATGAAAATGACGTTTACGTTTGGAACGAATTCATGCGCAAGCGCGGTTGGAACGACGAAGTTTCTGAAATATTACAGCGCCGCAAAAAGGAAGCAGGCATGATGGACAGATCGGACATCCAGACAGCGTTCCAATTCATCGATGCCGACGAAGGGCGCTTGCCAAAAGGGTAGGCCGGCGCGCCGGCCAAACTCCCGAAAGTTTTCGCGGACAGCGCGGCGTCCCCACCATTATTCGGCCAGCGTATCGATTCGTTCGGCAAGACCAAAATCAAGCTCGGTCAAGCCGCCTTTGCTGTGAGTTGAGAGAACCAGACGTACTTTGTTGTAACGAATGTCGATGTCTGGATGATGTTCCTCTTCCTCGGCCACTTCGGCCACTGCGTTTACGAAATCAATCGCATCGGCAAAATCATCGAACTCAAACGTGCGTTCGATGTGCTTCTTCTCCAGTTCCCATTCCGGGATTTTCTTGAGCCGCGTTTTCAGCTCATCCGCTTTCATCAAATCAGCCATAACGGGACAACGAGTAACACCCGAAAATCGTTTTGCAACGCCAAAACGAGCGGGTGTTTTTGCGACTATCATCCTGACCGAAGCGCAGCGGAGTGGAGGATCCCGCAGGACTGTGTCAAGGCGAGTCAGCGGGATCCTTCGACGACGCTTTGCTTCCTTTCGCTCCGCTCAGAATGACAGCTACATGCCAAGAATCTTCCTGAGATTTTTTGCAGAATCGAAAACCTCCACGGCGCACGCTCGCGCCTGCTTCGATAGTCGCGGCCAATCGCGCAACACTTCTTTCACAGCCGTTTCCGCTTCATCGATATTCCGGATGAAACGGAATCCGCTGTCTCGTGGAAGATATCTCGTTGCGCCTGTGTCTTCCGTGATCACCGGCCGCCCTAATGCAAGAAATGCCGCGGCCCGATCGCTTAACCAGCCGGTTCGCCAGGCTACATCCACACCCTTGATGGCCGTAAACTCTGCAAGCGCGCTGGCCATGTACCGACGGTACACGCGCGGAGTGCATGCCACCCGGTGCGGATCGACAACGTGCCAGCCAAGCCGTTGCAAACGCGACCGCTCCGGGTCGTCCGAGCTGATATTCATCGCCAGTTCAAACTGCGTCTCCGGCACTCGTGCTGGTAAACCGAGATACGGTTCGAACATGACTCTCTTGGACAAGTCGGGGAATTCTCCCGCCACTTCTACAGCGCCGCTCCAGTACCATTGTCCAATAGTGGTGAATTTAGACACCTTGGGGCGTGGTTGGGATTGGAGGAGTCTTGTGTCAGCTAGCGGGTAAAATGTCTTCCAGCGCAGGTTCGCTTTCGGCAGCCGGCAATCGTTTCTGTGAGCGTTGAGCCCGATTGTCCAGAATTCGTCGTGAGACGACTGGCCCAACTCCATTTTGGTCATCCAGTAAAAAATTTCACTCGGATCCAGGTCGCAAAAGATCCGTCGCTCAAATTGCAAAAGAAATGGCGGGTGAATCGAGTAACTGAGATTGAGCAGCGTGTTTGGGCCTGCCAGTCGATTGAGCAGGACTTGTTTCGACATTCCGATACAACGCACGGCGTCGAGCTCATGCGTACTGGCTGCCGGTTTCTGATAGAGCAAACAATAGCGACCAGCCAATCCGTGCGCACGCAGTTGCCGCTGGAAGTTGTCGATCCTGGCCTGATCGGCGCGCGGGTCATCTGTCGCGGGCAAGAGTTCGAGCCAAATCGCGTCGAGTTTCAATCGATGCAGACCCAGCATCCATTGCAGCGGAACGGAAAAATTTCCGCCGCCTTCGCGATATTTTGCGGCGAACCCGCACCCAAGAAAAATTGTCACGCGAGCAGAATCGTCATTCTGCTCGCGCGCTCAAGCTCGAAGGGCCCAAATTTTAGAAGATCCGCGGCAGACGACCTCCGGCTGTAAACACTTGGGGCTGCCTTGGCTGGCCGGTGCAAAATCCGCCGTTCGGGATCGGGATAATCGAGCCGAGGAATTGCGGCTGCTGCCGCACATTTAACGCCTGCTCCAACGCGTAGCCGAAGCCGATTAGCTGCGGTTCATGCAGAAAAGTACTGTACATCAGCATGCCCGCCGGCCGGCCATTGTCGCGAATGCCTACGGGAAGCGACAGGTTCGGATAACCCGATACCGCTGGTCCGGTCGAGTTCGTCAGGTGTGGTGCGACGATCGCATCGACGCCCGAGTTGATTACACTATCAATGCCAGAGCGCGCAGCAGTGCGGGCATGCGTTCGCGCGGCGATGTAGGCGGGATCGTCAGGATACCCTGGGAACTGTTCCGACAATAAGAATACGTCCTGGTCGTAGTACGGCATCTCTTGCACACAATGCGCGTCGTTGAACGCAATCAGGTCGGCCAACGTGCGCATATCGGTGTGTGTAAGCGTCGCGAGGTAGTCCGCGATTTGCGCTCTAAATTCATACAGTAACGCCGTGAACTCGTCGCCGTTGTAAGCGAATACGTCCCCCGTATCAACGTCAACGACAGTCGCTCCGAGGCTTTCCATCACGCTCAGCGCATTTTCCGCAAACGCGACGGTCAGCTCATCACCCGGAATGCCGCTGCCGTAGTAGCTGTAATCGAAAAAGCGAACATCGCGTCCGATCACTGCGCCATCGAGTGCGTTCGGATCGAGAAATTGCGTGTAATCGTTCGGCAGATCATGCCCAATCACCTCCCCAAACGGCGACTGCAACACGCCGAGCAGGATTGCAATGTCAGTAACGCTGCGTCCCATCGGTCCAGCCGTGTCCTGCTCGTGGGCAATTGGAATTATCCCGTCTTGTGAGACGAGACCGAGAGTCGGTTTTAAACCAACGATGTTCTCAACGGCGGATGGCCCAGTAATTGACCCGTCTGTTTCTGTGCCGACTGCAACCGAGCACAAGTTTGCGGCTGCGCCGTTAGCCGAGCCCGAGCTCGATCCCCACGATGTGTAACTCAAGTCGTAGGCATTGTTCGTACTCCCACCGCGCGCGCTCCAACCGACTGCTAGAGGATAGGTCTCAGCCTCATCGTCCCGGAAATTTGCCCATTCGCCCAGGTTCGCTTTGCCAAGAATTACAGCGCCAGCTTCGCGCAATCTCTGAATGATTACAGCATCGGCTGGCATGCGGCGTTCATTGTCGAGATGTTGGGCAATGGATATTGCATTGGGATTTGTTTCGATTACCGAGTTAAGCAACGGATTCAGAGACTGGATACGATTGAGGTAACCCATGACCAGACGCTTACTGGTTAACTGGCCGGAAGCCATCGCATCTTGAAGCTCTGGAATACTCTTTTCGACGAAGTCGAAATCGCCCACAGTCAAAGTAGAGCGTTGAGCTAGCGACGTAAGCCCGCCGCTTAGCAATGCGGCGCTGCTGAGCGCCGTGGTGCCTATAAATTTTCGGCGCGTGATAATGTTTCCGAGGTCAAAACGATTCGGGCCTTGCTTATTCATAATTATATTCTCCGGTTGCGCTGTTTTGCGAGTAAACAGACATGAGCTTATGATTCGGTGACGTGTGGGCGGAGCACTCCGCTTCGGTCAATTCCTGTCCGCGACGCTTGGTGTAACGACGCAGGAGGATGGATCGGTAGGGTGGACGATTTCGCGCGATCGATTCCATAACCCTGCGTGAGCAAATCGTTTCTGACCTCAAAGGCGGCCGGAAAATTTTTCATTCTCTTTCGCATTATTTGACCGCCGTGCTCTTCCTCCGCAAATTAGCTGTTCTTCTCGGGCGCCCGTAGCTCAACTGGATAGAGCATCTGACTACGGATCAGAAGGTTAGTGGTTCGAATCCTCTCGGGCGCGCCACATTCGATGGCCGTATCTTGTCCCAACGCCTGATCTTCAGGACCTCGCCCAGGTTTTGGGCGAGGTCTGTTTTAAGAATCCCGGCAAATCAAAGAGAACGTGGCCCGTCAGGGATGCCTTTTGATCTGGAAGCTGAACAATTCTCGTTCCGGGTT
>WNGO01001954.1_pt1 | contig 13248 bp, 11 predicted proteins | sample 5400511 | NCBI WGS metagenome assembly WNGO01 (sample SAMN13153380, study PRJNA577476) | soil metagenome | isolation source: 20 cm soil or saprolite under Garry oak tree replicate 2 | place: USA:California | collected 2016-06-15
AATGTGGCCAGACATTCCCACCTCGGCTGCCGGATAATGCGCAGCCCACGGCAAAAATCGCGCGCTGCTTTCATCGGCTCGTCGTCTGGAAACGAGCGGCAGATTTCCGCGAGCGGATGATCGAGCGCGAAATAATTGCGCACCGATTCCGCGGAACCCGACGAGGCGTGTAAGACTTCGCCGTGCTGCTCCAAATAAATCGCCTGGTCGCCGATCGTTCCAAGAAATCCATGGTCGATCTTTTCCCAGTGGAAGACTTGGCCCGAGTCCAGGGTCATGGCCAAATCGAAGTCGGGCGCGCTGATCTCTGTTAACTTCATCAAAGACTTCTTTGCCACAGATTAACACGGATTAAACACAGATGAGATATGAGGAAGGCCTGCCATAGAAGTCTCCTGACCTTTGATCTGTGCAAATCTGTGTTCATCTGTGGCAAAGGAAAAACCACTTTCGCATTTAGAAAATTCTGTCACCTAACAGCACGATGGACGCACGGTTAGCGATCGATACCGGAGTTCTGCTTCTCTATTTCTTTGTCATCGTAGCCATCGGCCTGCGCATGGGCCGGAAGGAGGATAATCTAGAGGACTTTGCGCTCGGCGGGCGGCGCATTCCATGGTGGGCAGTGCTCGCTTCATTGGTGGCAGCTGAAACAAGCGCCGGCACATTTTTCGGAACGCCTGGCGAAGGCTTCAGCCACCGCGACTACACCTACTTGCAGCTCGCCTTCGGCACGATCATCGGACGCATTCTGGTCAGCTACATCTTCATAAAGCCATACTACGAGTACAAGGTTTTCTCGATCTATGAATACCTGACCGCGCGCTTCGGTGTCGCGAGTAAGAATGCGGCTTCCGCGGTTTTCATGGTAACGCGCCTGCTCGCTTCGGGAGCGCGGCTGTATGCCGCAGCCATCGCACTCGCCCTTGCCTATGAAATGATCAGCGGCACTCGACCGAACCAAACTCAAACTCTCTGGATTTACCTCGGGGCAACGATTGCCATCGTCGTTCTCACGGCCATTTACACCACGTTCGGTGGAATCAAGGCGGTCATCTGGACGGATTTAATTCAAGCCTCAATTATGATTGGCAGCGCATTAATCGCACTGGGTTTGCTTTACTCGGCGATTCCGGGCGGCTGGCACGAGATTGTGCAACGCCACGGCGCCTTCCAGGTTTCGGATCTCATCACCACCGGTCTCGATCCCGCCAAACATGGCTGGGACAAGGTTAAGGGCATGTTTGAAACGGAGTACACCATCTTTGCTGGCCTGATCGGGTCAGCGTTCATCACCATGGGCACGCACGGCACCGACCAGGACATGGTGCAACGGATGTTGACCGCGCGAGATATACGTCGCAGCCGCCGCTCCCTTATTTGCTCCGGGCTCGCAGACATCCCGATCGCGTTCACGTTCCTCAGCATCGGCTTACTCCTCTGGGTTTACTATCAAGCCCATCCCGATCCGACGCTGTCCAAGACGCCGAACGAAACGTTCTGCCACTTCATTCTCTATCAAATGCCGGTGGGTCTTCGCGGATTGCTCCTCGCCGGAATCTTCGCCACCGCCATGGGATCGCTCAGCACCGCGTTGAACGCGCTTGCCACCAGCTTCACCCGAGATTGGTACGAGCCTTATTTCAACCCCGAAGCCACCGACGAACAAAGTTTGCGCGCCGTGCGCTGGGCGACCGTGTGGTTTTCTGTTCTAATGATCATCGTTGCATCGACGACCGCTTATCTCGTCATCGTGCATCCCAATGTCCGGATCATCCCGATAGTGCTCGGGATTTTCGGGTACACCTACGGCTCACTGCTCGGTGTGTTTTTTGCGGGAATGCTAACCAGGACGCGCGGGAACGATCGCGGCAACATCATCGCCATGATTATCGGTTTCCTTGTCGTGGCAATCCTAAGCGGTTTGCCGAACAACATCGCCGGGGTATTTGGGACGCACTTCTACACCCAGCCCAGCTGGCTGCCCGTGATGGAATTCCCCTGGTGGATTTGCTTTGGCACAATCGTCACGTTTTCCGTTGCGATTTTGTTCCGCACCGGCCGCGAGCATCACCCAGGTGTGGCTTAGCGGCGATATTGAAACAGGAATTGACCGGCCGGGCATCACTGATTACTTGAGGCGTCAACGGCAGTCCTTTCACGAAGCCCTCAACCACGCAATCCCATGCCCCACATCGTGACCGACAAATGCACAGGATGCAAGTTCACCGACTGTGTGGAAGTGTGTCCCGTCGCCTGCTTCTACGAACTGGACAACCAGGTCGTCATTCACCCGGACGATTGCATTGATTGCATGGCATGTGTCGACGTATGCCCCGTGCACGCCATCTACGCGGACGCGGACCTTCCACCAGAATTCGCGAAAGATGTCGAATTCAACGCGGTTCAGGCCAAGCAGCTGAAGGACTCGGGCGCGCCGGCAATCACAGCCCGCAAGGAGGCCCTGCCCGGCGCCATGGAGCGCAAAAAGGCCCTGGGCTATTGAGTGACCATCCCGCGCTGGGGATTTTGCCCTAGGTATAATCGGTTCCTCTCATTCGTCGCCAGCCAGCTTGATCTCGAGGGCGCTAGCATCTAACTCTCGTTCAGCCATGCCAGCTCCGAATTCGACGTTGGGCGTTGGACGTTGAGATATGTTCGTCGGCACGACGGCTATGATTTATCCTTTGCCAGTCTAATCCCCAACTCGCGCAATTGTCGCGGATCAACTTCGGCCGGTGATTGGGTCATCAAATCCATGCCGCGATTGTTTTTCGGGAACGCCATCACGTCGCGAATACTTTGCTCGCCGCAAACGAGCATGACGAGGCGGTCGAGACCGAGCGCAATACCACCATGCGGCGGTGCGCCGAGTTTAAATGCGCGGAGCAAATGCCCAAAGAGCGACTGCCGGTCTTCGGGGCTCACCCCGAGCGCTTCAAACATCTTTTCCTGCAGCTCCGGCTCATGAATTCGCATACTGCCGCCGCCAATTTCCACTCCGTTTAAGACGACGTCATAGGCTTCGGCGCGGACCTCACCGAATTTTTGAGCGTCAAATAAAGTGAGGTCCTCTGCCTTGGGCCGGGTAAACGGATGATGCACTGCATTCCATTTGTTTTCCTCAGCGCTCCATTGCATGAGAGGAAAATCTTTGACCCAAAGAAAATCGAGCTGCTCGGAATCGCGGATCAGGTTTTGGAACTCGGCCACGCGCAATCGCAGTCGGCCCAAAACTTCGCACGCGATTTCCCATTTGTCGGCGGCAAACAGGATGAGATCACCCTCTTCGACTTGTAGCTTCGATTGCAGCGCCGCCCTTTCTTCATCTGTGAAAAACTTCACGATCGGAGACTTCCACTCACCGCCTTCCGCCTTGATAAAGGCGAGGCCTTTGGCACCGAAAAGTTTCGCCCTCTCGGTAAGATCGTCGACTTGCCCGATGGTAATTCCAGCAAAGCCTTTGGCATTGATCGCCTTGACTACACCGCCAGAATCAATTGCGCTGCGAAACACTTTAAAACTGCTGGACCGAAACTCGTCGCTCAGATCAACCAGTTCCATGGCGAACCGCCGATCAGGTTTATCGCTGCCGTATCGGCCGATCGCTTCGCGATACGTTAGACGGTCGAACGGCGTTTTGATTTCGGTGTCGCGTGCAACCTTAAACACCGCGGCCAGCATTCCCTCCGTCAGGGCAAAGATGTCATCCGGACTAACAAAGGAAGCTTCGATGTCGATTTGAGTGAATTCCGGCTGCCGATCCGCTCGCAAATCTTCATCGCGAAAAGCTTTGGCGATCTGAAAATATTTTTCGACGCCTGCCACCATGAGCAATTGCTTGTACTGCTGCGGCGCTTGCGGCAGAGCATAGAATTTCCCGGGGACAAGCCGGCTCGGCACCAAAAAGTCGCGGGCACCTTCCGGCGTGCTTTTCGAAAGGATCGGCGTCTCCACCTCGACATAACCCTGTTCCGCCAGATAATCCCGAGTCGCTTTTGTTACTTTGTGACGCAAGCGCAGATTGCGGGCGAGCTGCGGGCGGCGGAGGTCAAAGTAACGATAAGTCAGCCGCAGATCTTCGTTATGAATCTCGGTGTCGAGCTGAAATGGCAGGCCTTCCGCGCGGTTCAGCACCGTTAATTCCGTCGGCACGACTTCGATGTCGCCGGTCGCAAGTTTTGGATTTTCTGTTCCGGGTAATCGCGGAGCGACTTTGCCGGACACTGCAATCACGTCTTCGCTCCGCAAGCTGTGGGATTGTTTGGCCACTTCTGCGTTCTCTTCCGGACGAAAAACGACCTGGGTCAAGCCCTCGCGATCGCGCAGATCGATAAAAATAACACCGCCATGATCACGCGAGACATGCACCCAGCCGGCCAAGCTGACGATTTTGCCGATGTCCTCCTTACGAAGCTCATTGCAGGTGTGGGTGCGGTACATAAGACGCAGAAAAGTAGCGTCTCATTGTGGGCGAAGCGACCAATCTCGCAAGCGGACGATTTCTCTTCGGTCTGGGGAGCGCAGGCTGCCAGCCTGCAGTGGTCGGCAGCTTGCCGACCACAACAAAAGAACAGGCTGGCAGCCTGTGCTCCCCGGAAACGCGCGAACTACTTTAGTAGTGATTCAATACGCGAGAGAAGCTCGTCTTTTGCAACTAACTGCTGTTCGCCGCTCTCAAGATTCTTCACCGCCACCTGCGGCCATTCGTCCCCGAACAGAATCGCAACATGCGCGCCGAGCTGCTCGGCCGCTTGGAATTGCTTTGGCACTTTCACTGGAAAGAGTGGATAATCGACTTTGTAGTTTTGTTCTCGCAATGCCTGGATTTGAGCCAGGGCGTCACTGCGGCGATCCTCTTTTGCAATCACCACGTAAAGATCGATTTTTTGCTCGGCCTGGGCTTGTGCCTCCATTTGTTTCTGTGCACTTTCGTGGTTGCGAATCATTTCGCCGAGAACGACGTCGCCCATGGCAAACCCAAGTGCGGGCATGGAAACGGCGCCATCACTAAGGTGGGCGATTAAATTATCGTAGCGTCCACCGCCGGCGATAGCCCGAAGTTTTCCGGTGCGATCGAAAGCTTCAAAGACCACACCGGTGTAGTAGGCGAGACCGCGCACGATTCGCACATCGATATCGACAAAATTAGCCAAACCTCGAGCACGAAGACCGCTGACGAACTGGTCCAGCTTTTCGCTGCTACCGCCTTGGCTTAAAATCGCCAGGACCGAATCAGCTAATTTGCCAAGTTTTTCTACAGTTTGTTCGCGCGGTTCACGCTCCGACCTGTCGATCACTTGAAGTAATTCATCCCAACGATCGGCCGGAACATCATTTTCCTTCAGGAAGTCGGTCCAAAATTGACGGTCGCTAATGCGAACAACAAAATCTTTTTCGGTGAAACCAAAACCGCGCAGAACATCGATTGCGAGTGCGATCAGCTCAATGTCTGCGGCCAAATCTTTCTCACCGACGATGTCGCAATTGAGCTGGAAATGCTCGCGCAAGCGGCCGCGCTGCTGCTTTTCGTGGCGGAAAAATCGGCCGATCGAAAACCACTTAAGCGGCTTCCTAAATTCACGCTCGTGCGCGGCTACGACTCGAGCCAGCGTCGGCGTTAGCTCCGGACGCATCGCCACATCTCGCTCGCCTTTGTCGACGAAATTGAAAAGCTGAGCGACGATTTCGGGTCCGCTTTTCTTCGTGTACAACTCGGTCGGCTCAAGGATCGGCCCGTCCCATTCGACAAAACCGTAGCGGCGCGCGACTTCTCGCCAAAGCCTAAAGATGTAATTTCGTTTTGCGCAATCGCCTGGCAGAAAATCGCGAAATCCGGGTAAAGGTTGCATCAGAACCGCGCCCTTGGGCGCGGGGGCAGACAAGAAGAGGCAATCTTACGATCACAGCAGCCGCTTGGGTTTGCGAAGCGCAAATGGACTTGAATAAACGCCGGCTGGAAACAGTCGGATATGACTACGGAAAGCATCCGTTTAACCAAAGCAAAGGACAAACAATGAAACAAACACGATTACTGAAAATATTAGCGGCCGGGGTGGCTGGTGGGGTGGCGCTTTGCACAGCTTTCGCCCAAGAATCAACTACCACAACCACTACCGCCGGCTCGACCGGAGCAAGCAGCACGACCAGCACAACTACATTAAACGGCACTGGCACAATTAGCACGATCGATCCGACCTCGGATTACATTGTATTTCGTGGTGAAACGGCCACGGCCGCGGAACCGGCGAAATATTATTATTCGAAGACCACCACCGTGGTCGATCCGGAAGGACGCACGGTCGCGTGGTCCGCCCTTCGCCCGGACATGCCGGTGACCTACAGTTATGTGAAAGAAGGTGATCGTATGGTCGTGACAAAGGTGACCCTGACGAAACCACTCACGTATTACGAGAAGAAGGAGACGACAACTACCACGACGACCAGACCCTAATCAGTCGGTTGTTTAGCTAAAATTTAGAGCGTCTGGGGGAACTCCCCAGGCGCTCCTTTTGTTGCTTATGCCTGTAGCCGCGGTCGGCGACCCCGGCTCTTCGGGTTTGCTATGTCTAGCCACCGGCATCACCGATGCCGGCTACAGCCTTTAATCCTCATATCCGCGCGGAAATCTCTGATGCCACTTCCATGCGCTCTCGATAATTGTTTCCAATGATTGGAACTGCGGGTTCCAGCCCAGTTCGCGTTTGATCTTCTCTGATGTCGCGACCAATCGCGGCGGATCGCCGGGCCGGCGCGATCTTTCCACTGTCTCAATACTTCGTCCGGTGACTTTTCGCGCGACGTCGATCACTTCGCGAACACTGGCGCCACCACCGGTCCCAAGGTTGTAGAATTCACTCTTGGCTGAATCCAGCGCCAGAATGTGTGCCCGAGCCAGATCGACGATATGGATGTAATCGCGAATGCAAGTACCGTCGGGCGTTTCGTAATCGGTGCCGTAAACTTCCACAGATGCTTTTTGCCCCAGCGCCACTTTAAGCACATTGGGAATCAGGTGCGTTTCGCGCCGGTGATCTTCTCCAAAGCGGGCCGAAGCGCCCGCCGCGTTAAAATAACGAAGCGACACAAATCTCAGCCCGTGAATCTCGTTGTACCAACGCAGAATCCTTTCGAAAGCGAGTTTGGATTCGCCGTATGGATTAATCGGGCCTGTCGGTAAATTCTCATCCATTGGCTGACGGTCCGGCCGACCAAAAATCGCGCACGTCGAGGAAAAGACGATCTTGTTAACGCCGGCTGCGACCATGGCATCAAGCAGGTTTAAGCCGTTGGCGATGTTGTTGCGAAAATATTTTGACGGTTGCGCCATTGATTCACTGACGAGGGCGCTAGCGGCAAAATGCATGACCGCCTCCGGCTGTGAATTGGAAAGCGCGGCCTCAATCGCTGAGCGATCCGCCAGATCGCCTTCGATAAAATGGGCGCGAGGATCAACTGCTCGGCGATGCCCTTCTGTCAGGTTGTCGAAGACAGTAACGTTATGACCGTCATCCAGGAGGACTTCGGTGCAGATGCTCCCGATGTAACCAGCGCCGCCAACGACTAAAATTCTCATCCGCAGAAACCTCAGCCGAGCACTCGTTAATCAATCGGCCGCGCCGTTTGCCGAGAAGGATGAGAATTTCTTCTGCAGCGCCACCACCATTTTTCGGACGATCCGGTGTTTCGACCGGGGCTTGAGCACCTTCAAGCTTTCTTCCCGCGATCCCCACTGCAGCACATCGATATCCACGTGACGCACCCCCCAACGTTTCATTTCCAGCCGGCTTGGTTTGTACAAATCGATCGTATTCGTGCCGACAAGGGCGGTACCGTAATCGTCGATTATGTATTCCTCAGTCGTGCCGACGATGCGGAATCGAGTCCCAAGTGGAAAACGCGACCAGTCTGAGGCCGCGCTTAGCACATGCCGGCCGGAAAGATAATTACCAATAGCATTGTGAGAACCGCTTCCTTCACCCCTGGTATAGGCGGTGGTCCGCACCTGCACGCGCTGTGCGTGGACGGATGAGACGAGCAATGGTTTGGGCGTTTCCGCACAGCTAGCAAGCAAGGACGCGACAACGGCCCCAAGTGTAAGTCTTAGATATTTCAACATTTAGCAACGCCGCCGGCCTCAATAGAGATCGAAGCGTGCCATGGCAAGGAATATTTTACATCCTTAACTAATTTTTTAATGTGAGCTATGAGATCGAGCCGGGTGAGCGTAGGGAAAAATGTCGTGCTCGATGGGCGACTCGCACTTTTTCACAAGCGCCAAGGCTGGCTGGCCGTGGCGGATCTTCATTTTGGTTACGAAATCAGCCAGCGCGCGGCGGGAAATCTTTTCCCGCTCTGGGGCATGCACACAATCGAGGCGCGGCTCATGGAGCTGGTCCGGGATTACAACCCGAAGCATCTGGTGCTTCTGGGAGATATTGTTCATGACCGGACAGGCGGACGCGCGCTGCGTTCGCTGGTAGAGCGATTACGCGCATCATGCGAGATCGTGCCCATCGCCGGTAATCATGATCGGTCGCTGGTGACACTCGAACTCCTCGATGCATGGCTAAGTGATGGTTACTATTTTCACCACGGCGATTGCGCGACGGAGCGACCAGATTGTATTCAGATCATCGGTCACCATCATCCCGCGGGGACAGTGCGGGATGGCGCCGGATTGCGATTAAAGTTACCGGCATTTGTTCAACAGGATAACTGCTGGATTTTACCGGCCTTCTCACCCTGGGCCGCCGGGACAGAATGGGGGCAAACGCAACCGGGACGCGTGTGGCTTTGCTCCCCCGAACGCATTCTCCGGATTGGAGCGACCCAGTTGACTCAGCCCTCACCTTAGTCCTCTCCCATGCCCACTCCTTTGCCCTCATCTTTAATTCTTCTCCCAAAGGGAGAAGATGGGAGAGGAAATCGAAACGACTCGCGAAGTAACTCCCGCGCGCAGCATTTCTTCCTTCTCCCTCAGGGAGAAGGCTAGGATGAGGGCTCTGGCCTTAGCTCGTTGCGCGTGACAAATCCGTTGTGCAGTGCGGACAGCGGGTCGCCTTGATCGGGATCGACATAGTGCAGGCCGGGCAATCCTTCACAGTCGGTGGACCTGTTTTAGGGCGCTTCAGGCGGTTTATCCCTTTAACAAGGAGAAAAATACAAAACGCGACGATGATGAAGTTGATCGCGACGGTAATGAAATTGCCGTAGGCAAACACTGGCCCAAGTTTCTTAGCATCAACCAGCGACGTCCCCGGTGGGATTTTGTCCGATAGCGGAATGTAAAGATTACTAAAGTCGAGATTGCCTATCACCCTGCCAATGGGCGGCAGCAATAGGTCCTCGACGATCGAACTAACAATTTTTCCGAAGGCGGCGCCGATGATCACCCCGACAGCGAGGTCGATCGCATTACCTTTGACGGCGAATTCTTTGAATTCCTTCCACACGCCATCATGTCTAGTTAGGATACCACGATGTTGACAAGCTTTTTGGGAATGACCACGACCTTGTCCACCGTTTTCCCGGCCAGAAGTTTTTCAATCTTAGGATTTCCCAGGGCCGCCGCTTTGATCTCTTCTTCCGTCGCATGGAGCGACAATGTCATTCGGTCGCGCAACTTGCCATTTATCTGCACGACGATTTCGACCTCATCTTCAACCAGGAGCCGCTCATCATAATCTGGCCAGGATTGGTCGGTAATGTCTCGCTGCAGATCGTTGAATTTTGCGCTCAGCTTTCCCCAAAGCTCCGAGGTCAAATGCGGCGCGAACGGATTCAGCAAGGTTAGGAATGATCGTATCGCACCGAGCGGAATTTTGTCCGCGTTGGTGAACGCGTTCACAAAAATCATCAGTTGAGCGATGGCGGTATTAAACGAAAGCGACTCGATGTCTGCGGTGACCTTCTTGACCGTGGCGTGAGTGATTTTAAGCTGCGCTTTGTTTGGTTCGACATTTTGCACCACAGGCGATAACTCCCAGTCACCCGCCTGATTTTCGCGCATGAGAAGACGCCAGACGCGGGCCAGAAATCGGAATACACCCTCGACCCCACGCATGCTCCACGGTTTCATTTGTTCAAGCGGGCCCATAAACATCTCATAGCAGCGAAATGCGTCCGCGCCGTACTCGTCGATCACGTCATCGGGGTCGATGACGTTGCCCCACCGTTTGGACATCTTTCGATTATCTTCACCAAGGATAACCCCCTGATTAACAAGCCGCTGAAAAGGTTCGGGCTTGGAGAGGTAACCCAGATCGAAGAGCACTTTGTGCCAAAAGCGGGCGTATAAGAGATGTAACACGGCATGCTCCGTTCCGCCCACATACAAATCGACTCCCCCCGGAGTCGATTTAAATGACGAATTTCCCAGCGGTTCATGCTTCGTCATTCCTTCGTCATTCGTCATTCGTGCTTCGTCATTGCCCGCGCCCATCCAGTACCGTTCCGCTTCTTCGCCCACGAAGCGCTCGTCATTGTGCGGATCACAAAAACGCAAGTAATACCAACACGAGCCAGCCCATTGAGGCATGGTGTTCGTTTCGCGCAGCGCGTTATCGGAATATCGGATCCACTCTTTCGCTTTCGCCAGCGGCGGCTCACCGGTACCGGTTGGTTTGTAGTCGTCCAGTTCGGGGGGAATGATCGGCAGCTCGTTTTCCTTTAGCGCGCGATGTTTTCCCTCTTGCCAAACAATCGGAAACGGCTCGCCCCAATAACGCTGACGCGAAAAAAGCCAATCGCGCAGCTTATAGTTGATGGCACGTTTGCCCAGACCGCGCTCTTCCAGCCATGATGTGATTTTGCGTATTGCCTCCCGCGATGGTAGCCCATCGATCACCGGCGAATTGATGGCGACCCCATCACCGACGAATCCAATCGGATCTTCTTGACCAGAAGGCTGCACGACCGGGCGGACGGGAAGGTCGAATTTTCGCGCGAATTCCAGGTCGCGCACGTCGTGCGCGGGTACGGCCATAATCGCGCCGGTGCCGTACCCGAGCAAAACATAATCTGCAATCCAGATTGGGATTCGCTCGTCATTGACCGGATTAACTGCGTATCCACCGGTAAAGACCCCGGTTTTTTCTTTGGCTAGATCGGTCCGCTGCAATTCGCTTTTGCGCGCGGTCCGTTCCCGGTACTCCCGTATGGCAGGCCACTGTTCTTCGGTAACGACCAGGTCGACGAGCGAATGCTCCGGCGCCAGCACCATATAGGTGGCGCCGTAAAGCGTATCGGGACGCGTAGTAAAAACGGTGATTGTTTCCCGGTAGGGACGGCGCGCTGCACCGTCCGGACGCCCCGGCGGTGCGTCCCTACCGTTTTCGCCAATGCCGACGATCGGAAACTGCACTTCTGCGCCTTCACTTTTCCCAATCCAATTGCGCTGGAGAAGCTTGATTGATTCGGGCCAATCGAGTCCCTCGAGCTCGTCGATCAATCGCTCGGCGTAGGCGGTGATGCGCAGCATCCATTGCCGCATCGGGCGACGCTCAACCGGAAAACTGCCAACCTCGCTTCGACCATCGACAACCTCCTCGTTCGCCAAAACTGTTCCCAGCTCGGGACACCAATTCACTGGAACCTCGGCCACGTAAGCGAGTCGGACGCTGTCCGGGTCGGCCCCGTGATAAGTCGAGATAGGTTCCGCCCGGTTCGTCTTCGGGTTGAACCAGGAATTGTAAATCTGCAGAAAAATCCACTGCGTCCATTTGTAGTAACGCGGATCGGTGGTGTTGATCTCGCGCTGCCAATCGTAAGAGAACCCGATGCGTTTAAGCTGCGATTTAAATTTCGCCACATTCTCACGCGTGGTGATGGCCGGATGCTGTCCAGTTTTGATCGCATATTGCTCGGCGGGAAGGCCGAACGCATCCCAGCCCATCGGGTGGAGCACATTGAAGCCGCGCATTCTTCTGTAACGAGCAATAATATCAGTTGCGGTATACCCCTCGGGATGGCCGACATGTAACCCGGCGCCGCTCGGGTAAGGAAACATGTCGAGGACGTAAAACTTTCGTTTGGCCGGGTCGAAATTCTTTTCCCCCGGATTAGGGGCATGAAAGACCTGGCGTTCCTCCCAGATTGCCTGCCATTTCGGTTCAATCTGATCGAACGGATAAGGTTTGCGGCGCTCGCTGCTCATTGAATCACCAAGAAGTTGGGCGAATCAGGAACGCACGAAAGCCCGAATTTACAAAAAACTTTGGGATGACACCTGAAATTTTCCAAGATTCTCACCTCAAATCTGTGCCTGGAGGACTGTATGTGTTTAGCGTCGGGTGGTTGAGCGCAGTGAAGATTCTCTCATTAACACCTCGCTTCAGCGAGGTGTGGCCTCCGGTGTGGCAAAGGTGGGAACCGACGCTTACGTTGGAGCTTGGCACCCCGCTCACGCAGGGTGTTAATGACACTCAGAGCAACCGACGTTAATCAGATACGGAGGGAGAGAAAGATGCCGGTTGACGAGGAGTAAGCAGCACCAGCTCCAGCGATTCATTGTATGCTCGCATTCTTTGCCTAATTGCTGTTCTCTGATGGCTCGTCTTCTTATCGCGACGCGGAACGCGCACAAAACGCGCGAAATTCAGGAAATTCTCGGTCCTGAATTCCACTTGCAAGATCTCTCCGCCTACCCGGCGATTCCGGAAAGGACGGAATCCGGAAGAACATTTCAAGAGAACGCCATCCTGAAAGCAGTCGCGGCGTCGAGCCAGTATCCCGGGCTCGTTATCGCAGACGATTCGGGTTTGGAAGTAGACGCGCTCGGCGGCGCGCCCGGAATTTTCTCCGCGCGTTATACCGCTGCCGGCGCGCCCGACCAACAGAACGTTTCCAAACTACTTAGGGAGCTGGACCGAATAGGGAGGCTACCGGAAGACCGGCGCGCGCGATTTCGCTGCGTAATCGCCTTGGCGCGTGACCGCAAATTGCTCGACACGTTTGAGGGACTTGTTGAAGGGGAAATCGCTGAGCTTCCGCGCGGGAATGCGGGATTTGGTTACGATTCTGTATTTGTCCCGAACGGCTTTAGTGAAACGTTTGCCCAACTATCAGCCGACACGAAAAATCGGATCAGCCACCGCGCCAAAGCGCTCGCAAAAGTGAAGCGATACCTGCGCGACATCGCCTAAGGTGTTTGCCACAGACGCCGTGGTGAGCGAAGTCGAAGCCATGCACACAGATTTACACAGATTACGACCAGCAGATTCCCGCTCCCGGCGTCCCTCACATCTT
>WNGO01001955.1_pt1 | contig 13248 bp, 10 predicted proteins | sample 5400511 | NCBI WGS metagenome assembly WNGO01 (sample SAMN13153380, study PRJNA577476) | soil metagenome | isolation source: 20 cm soil or saprolite under Garry oak tree replicate 2 | place: USA:California | collected 2016-06-15
CGGCGGCGGCAAAAACCTGAAGGTCTCGAATCTGGACAAGGTTTTCTTCCCGAAGGAGAAGTACACGAAGGGCGACGTGATGCGTTATTACGTGCGCATCGCCGACCTCATCCTTCCGACCATCCTCGATCGGCCGCTCGTGCTGAAACGTTTTCCGAACGGGATCGACGGGGAGAGCTTCTATCAGCAGAAGGCTTCCGAGACGACGCCGCCGGGTGTGCGCGTCGAAGAGATCGTAACCGATAACGGAGACAAACAGCCGCGCTACATTGGCGGCGATCTTCTCACGCTGCTGTACACGATCCAGCTGGGCGCGATCTCGGTGGACCCGTGGCACTCACGCGTTCCACACCTCGAGTATGCCGACTACACCATCATCGACCTTGATCCGGGGCCGCGGGCCAACTTCGGCCGCGTTGTTCAGCTCGCGCGATGGACGAAGGAAGTCATCGATGGCTTCGGGCTCAACGCCGCCATCAAGACTTCAGGCTCGAGCGGGTTACACATCTATCTACCATTACCGCCGCGAACGCCGAACGAGGCGGCGACTCTCGTCGCCCAGGTGATCGCTACCAAGGTGACGGCTGCGCATCCCAAAGAAGCGACGATCGAGCGATTTGTCAAAGCTCGTGGAGCAGCAATGGTTTACGTCGACTATCTCCAGAACATTCAGGGGAAGACTGTTGCGGGGCCTTACTGCGTCCGCGCGAAACCGGGGGCTACGGTCTCTACGCCACTAAGATGGACGGAGCTGACCGATGCTCTCGATCCGCGGAACTTCAATCTCGGCAGTGCTGCCGAGCGTTTTGGGAAAGTGGGAGATATCTGGAACGAAGCGATGAGGAAGAAAAACTCGCTTCGAGCGCTCGTCTAGCGGGTTACCGGCCGCCGTTTCCTACTTTGCGCAGCGGGAGTTCCATCTGTCCGCCTTCGGGCTCGTTCTGTTTCGCGGCGTCGCCGAAGATCGGATCGCTCGACTCGTCAACCATGTGAGTGAGCTTGTAATAAAAATGGAGTGCGTGAATCGGCGCCATGAAGCTGCGGTTGCCGGCGCGAGAAATGGCGACCGCTTCCTCGCGAACTCGCCGCGGAAGATCACGCGCGGCTGGGAGTGCAAGAAGTCGTTGTATCTCTGTGCTGTCTCGTGCGAGCAGCGCTGCGCACAAACTGTCCAGATAAGCCAGCATAGTTAACGGGCCCCCAGTTCAGGGTGTTTACCCTTATGTACACATTGCAACTAATACACCGCTACCGCAAGAGGTTCCTGTGGGTTATACCCGCCTGATACCGGCCCGTTACGGCCTCACGGATAAAGAAAATCGAACCTCACACCGCGATGCGGTCTACGCCTTTTCTTCGGTAAATACCGGAAAAGTTGCGCCGGTCTGCCGCGGCCTTCACTGCGCCATTCGTCTGTAGGTTCGACGAGCCAGGCGGCCTGGAGGGCACGTCGGAAACTCGCTTTGTGCAAGCGTTTACCCAGCAGCAGTTCGTACATCTGTTGCAACTCGCTGAGGGTGAACGTGCCGGGTAGGAGCCGAAAGGCTATCGGCGCCTGATCAAGCCTGCCCTGGATCGTCCTGGTCGCGACCTCGACCATCGCGCGCTGTCGGGGAGATAGAGGCGGCAGGTCGGCAATCTGGAACCATGTGTAGCCGGCGCGGGGCGACGCCGTCTCGTGTGGCACGAGTGCCACATAAGCGACGGAAATGTCCGCATCGCTCGGATGTCGCTTGCCTTCGCCAAACGCGCCGATCTGTTCCATCCAGCTCGGCGCCTCGCCGAGGGCTTCCTGAGCGGATCGCGTTGCGGCGAGCTCGAAAGTCTCGCCGGTTTGGGAGGGCCGCCACGGCAGCGACCATCGCTCGCGTTCGCTCGAATTCCGCGCCAGCAAAACCGCCAGCTGATTCCGCGTTGCCGTCACCAGAACTACATCGACGCTGAACGCGGAGGGACGGGATGAGCGGTCACGCATGGTGGCTGCGAATTAGTCACTTTCTGTGACTAAAGTCAAGGCCGCGTCGAACGTTTATTTTCTCGGGGTGACTCTCGCGTGACGACGGAGAGTCTCGAGCAGGCAGTTATGGATATACTCGCGAACTACGCGATCGTCAACCGAACATTCCGTGAATAAATTCGTTGGCCCGTCAACGATCCTTCGCGCTCGCTCGCACGCGCTTCTCAGCGCCGCTCAACCGCTCGCTCCTCGCCTTTACCTCGAATTACGTAGGGCGGAATGCTGATCGGTAAATGCCCGGAGATCGCCGCGGTTCCCAACATCGCTCGCGCCGCTGCCACCTGCGATACTGGAAATCCTCCCCACGCAACCAGATACGTCCCGACCCACGGCAACTGTTGCAGCAAATACGGATTCCCGAACGCGACGACGATTGGCTTTCTCCCGCGATCGACTAGCGTGTGCAAGAAGCCGATGAACGCTTCCGGCGAGCTCGCGGTCGTCGCATCCCAGCTTTGTCCGACGTAGGAGCTGATTATCGTTACATCCGCCGAATCGGCAGCAGCGATCAGACGCGGGAAGTTGAGCGTCGCATCCTCCGTCGCGACGAACTCCGTCCGCAGTCTTGACAGACGCGGCCGCAGCTCGGAGTTGAACGCGTTCCCGGCCGACAGGTCCGCGCGACGCGCGACGGTGATCGAAAGCACTCGCGCGCTGTCGACCAGCAACGGAATTTGACGCAGTGAGTCTTTCACCAACGTGATCGACTTCTCCGCCGCGATTCTCGCGGTCTGAGCGTTGGCACTGTCACCGACAAGAAACCGTAGCGCGCTGAGATCGACGAGCTTCTGCCGAGCAAGTCCAAGTCGGCGTTTGGTTTCCAGAACCTTTCGCACCGACGAATCCAGTCGTGCCTCTGTGTAACGACCCTCGGAGATGCCGGCGAGCACCGCGTCGATCGTCTTCGAGACGTCCAGCGGCTGAATCAGGACATCGATGCCGGCTGCAATGGCCCGTTTGACCGCCTCGTCCGCGCCGTAAGTGTCCAGCACGCCGCGCATGTCCATCGCATCCGAGATGATTATCCCGCGAAATCCCATCTCGCCGCGCAGCAAGCCGGTCAGGACCTTCGGCGACAGCGTGCCTGGAACGTTGGAGGAATCGAGCGCCGGCATCGCGCCGTGAAACGACATGATTGCGCCGACACCAGCGTTGACCGCGGCGCGAAACGGTACCAGCTCCACGGTGTCGAGCCGGCTCCTGCTCACGGTTACGACGGGAAGCGCGAGGTGAGAATTCACTCCGGTGTCTCCATGTCCCGGAAAGTGCTTCCCTGTCGCGATCATGCCGTGATCCTGCAGGCCGTGAATGAACGCGACGCCCATGCGCGCCGCCAGCTCCGGATCCTCTCCGTACGAGCGAGTGTTGATGACCGGATTGTCCGGATTGTTGTTGACGTCCAGAACCGGCGCGTACGCAATGTGGATTCCGAGGGCTCTACCCTCCAGCGCCGTGAGACGTCCTTCCTCGTAAGCGAGTGTAGTGTCGTGCGTTGCGCCGATTGCCATCTCGGGCGGAAAGAGAATAGCGCCACCAAGATCGATCGCGTTAGGAACGAAATAACCGCCCCGCGCCCGGAATCCGGCGCCCGCTTCGAGATCCGCGCCGACCAGAAGCGGAATCTTGCTCATCGATTGCAGCGCGTTGAGCTTCGCTGCTACTTCCGTGGGCGATCCAACTGAAATGGTGAAGCCGCCCACCTTTTCCTGCTGTACGTATTGCGTCAGCCGGCGCCATTGCGGCGAGTCGCCCGAAACGTAGTCGCCGAAGACGCTCGGCCAGACGATCTGCGCCGCCTTCTCGCGCAGTGTCATCGACTTGAGCACGGAGTCAGTCCACCCCGCGGGCGTCGCCGTCTGAGTGGAACTACCGCTGCCGCTGCCGACTGTCGCGCAGCCCGCAGCGAGGAAAATGAGAGGTAAAGCGGTAACTGCCTTCAACTTCCGCGTCCTCAATGTGTGATTGTGCCTTTTTTGCTCGTGTCGATCTCTGACGACGCGCCCGTCTTGAAGAGAAACGCCGTCATGTTCTTGGTGAGGAAAGATCTCGCCTGCGGATCCATTACGTTCAGGCCGTAATGGTTGATCAGCATCGTCTGCTGCTTGAGCCAGTCAGCCCAGCACTGCGTGCAAATCTCTTCGACGACTCGAGCGCCTATCGGGCCGGGAAATGGAGGCTTGACGAATCCTGCGCGCGTCTGCCCGCAACGCGCGCATGTAACGGTCTCAGGCACGCAGCTTACCTGCGCGCGTAGGAAATTTCAGCGAGGCCGAAAATGGAGAGAAGCCTGAGATAGACCCAGCCGATGTCGAGCTCATACCACTTCGCCTTGAATTTCGCGGAATGCGGATCGGCGTGGTGATTGTTGTGCAGCTCTTCGCCGCCAAGCCAGATCGCGATCGGCGAGATGTTTCGGCTCTCGTCCTTGACGTTGAAGTTCCGGTAACCGACTGCGTGGCCCACGCCGTTGACGATTCCCGCCGCCCAAAACGGAATCCAGATCATCTGGACTCCCCAGACCAGCGGACCAACGAAGAAGCCGAATAGATAGATATCTACTCCGAGCATCACGACGATGCCTAGCCAATTGAGCGGCGAAAGGAGGTGCCTCTCGAGCCAGTCGTTGGGCGTGCCCTTGCCATACTTGTCGAGTACTCCAGGCTGCCGAACCGTCTTTCTATAGTAGAAAGCGCCCTTGAGGATGATGTTCCGCAATCCTTCCATCAGCGGACTGTGCGGGTCACCCTCTCGATCCGCGAACGCGTGGTGCTTGCGGTGGCAGGCAACCCACTCCTTTGTGACGATAGCTGTGGAAAGCCACAGCCAAATGCGCATCGGAAGCGCGGCGAGGTAGTGCAGCTTGACGCCGCGGTGCGTCTGAGCACGGTGGAGGAAGAGGGTGACAGACACGTTGGTGAGGTGTCCAGCAACAATTACGAACAGAATCGGCTTCCACCATGCCGACGCCCAGCTCCCAAAATCCGGCATTACTTGCTCCGTTGATCTAAGTCCTGGTTACGCCGCAATCTACCCGAAGGGCGTCCCTATTCCAAACGACCACATCACCTTCTCGTAACCGGTCCGGTTGCATTCGCTGGTGGCGGGTTTCCCCAGGTGTCGTTTGCGGCGTTCCAATCAGGCACGGAGGGATCCGGCCACAGTCGCACGCCTGTCACGCGACCCCGCGCCGGCACTATCGCATCGAACCGACTTCCACGAGCCCAGACATTTACCGGGAGCGAGAAATCTCCGGTAGTGCCGTCGGCATAGCCAATCCGGAGACGCACAGGGAACGGAATTGAAGTGAAGCGATGCAGCGATATCTTCGCGAAGTTCTGACCCTCCGAGGCCTGCATGGTGACGCTGTCGATCCCAATGTCCAGGACATCGGTCGTATAGAAGAAGCTGCGCCAGAACCAGGACAGGTCCTCGCCGGTGCTGTTCTCGATGGTCCGAAAGAAATCGGCCGGGGTCGGATGCTTGAACGCCCAGGCGCGGATGTATTCCCGGAACGCCGCGTCGAACGCAGGCGCACCGACGACGTGATTTCTCAGGGTCAGCAGCACAAGTGCCGGCTTGCGATATCCGATCGCGCCAAGCGCTGTTGGATCGATGTTGTCCGGCGCCGTCATCAGTGGCGACTGCGTTCCGTGACTCACCGCGTCGGCCCAGTTCCGCAGATACGCGGGATACGCGCTCTGACCTGGATAACGCGCTTCGTTCGCGAACGCGTTGATGTAGGTGTTGATGCCTTCATCCATCCAGGCGTAGCGACGCTCATTGGATCCGACGATCATCGGAAACCATTCGTGCCCGTGCTCGTGATTGATGGTTCCGAAAATGGAAGCTGGATCATCCGAGCCGTACCCGACCATCACGAACATCGGGTATTCCATCCCGCCCACGGGTCCGGCGACGCTTGTTGCTTGCGGATACGGGTACGGAAAAAACAACTGCGAATATTGCCGGATCGTCCATTGAGTCTGCTCGGCCGCCTGCTCCCAGGATTTCCCCGCTTTTGGGAATTCGTAGTAAGCCTGCGTAAGAATTCCATTCCAGCTGGTTGCATCCCACCTGAAATCGGGAGCAGCCGCCCACGCCACGTCGTGAACGTTTTGAGCGTGGAAGTGCCAGGTCTTCGTCCCGGGTTTCGGCTGAACTTTCGCCGCGACTGCCTCGGCGGCGGTGATGACCTGGATCACCGAACTGCTTTGCGACGCTGTTGAAAGTCGGCGGCGCTGCTCTGAAGTCAGAACGTCGTTCGGGTTCTGGAGAACGCCACTGCCAGCGACCACGTATCCGGCCGGCACCGTGACCGAGTAGTCGAAGTCGCCGTACTCCAGATAAAACTCACCCTGCCCCAGATACGGATCTGTGTTCCAGCCGCGGACATCATCGTACACGGCGAGGCGCGGGTACCATTGTGCGATCTCGTAAAGCGCCGAGTCGCGGCCCATGCGATCCGATCCATGCTCGGGCACACGGAACGAATACTTCATCGAGATCGTTGTCTTCCCGCCACGAGGCGCGAGGGGAGCCGGAAGATCGAGCCGCATCATCGTATCGTCGATTCGCGGCTGTTCTGAAGTGCCGCTGACGCGCACATCGCTGAAGGTATAGCCGCCCTGAAATCCGCGTACGCCCCAGCGAGAGTCCGCGGGAAAGAGCGCAGATCCTTTGCTGCCGGTGCGGTAGAGATTCTGGTCCGCCTGCAGCCACACATACCTCAGTGTGTCCGGCGAATTGTTCGTATAAGTGATTTGCACCGAGCCCGCTACCACTGTCGTCGCGGTATCGAGAGTGGCGGCAATCGTGTAGTCGGCACGCTGTTGCCAGTAATCGGGTCCCGGCACTCCCGACGAAGATCGATAACGATTCGGGCCTGGCCAGTCGATACGGTTTGTCGTCGCGAACGGATCGTCACGCTGCGTCTCGAAGACCCGGTGTGGGATGTCTGCGATCAACGATGTGTCGATTGACGGCGCGCCCAGTAGAATGGGAGGAAGCACTACCGGGCGCTGCTGCTGTGCGCAGGCAGCAAGGGTGATCAACAGAACGACGTATGATTTCACTTCGAATGAGTTGCGGTAGAGAAGGCTCGTAACCTGCGCTTCGGAGTTAAGCAACGTAAGGGCCAGACAAGCTCACATGCACCTTGCATTACTCCCCCGCCGCTCGTAGCCTCTTTCCGCAATGACCCGTACTCACCCAGCTACAGCAACGATCTCGTTGATCGAAGGTCGCGCAACATTCGAAGGCACAAAGCGCGTTCGGAAGCGCTTCGCAAAAGCATACGCCGACAGTTTCTACCGTGAGCTCCCTCACGGGCCGCTGGTCTCATCACTCGGACTAGGGACGTATCTGGGCGAATGCGACGAAAGCGAAGACGCGCGTTACACCGCGACCGCTGGAGCGGCACTGGAGAAGGGAGTCAATCTCGTCGACACCGCAATCAACTACCGATGTCAGCGTTCCGAGCGCGCGATTGGAGAGGCGCTCAGGAGCGCGATCACGTCGGGTACGACAAAGCGTGAGGAAGTCGTCGTCTGCACCAAGGGCGGTTACATCCCGCTCGATGGAATGCCGCCCAGCACGAAGGCGGAGTACCGCGGATTTCTGGATACTGAATACTTCGAGCGCGGTGTCATGCGGCCTGCCGATGTGGTAGGTGGAGGTCATTGTCTCACACCACGCTACATCGAGGATCAGATCGAGCGCAGCAGGAACAACCTCGGCCTCGAGGTCATCGACGTCTACTACCTACACAATCCCGAGCAACAGCTGGAAGTACTGGATCGATCAGCATTTCTCGACGTAATGCGCGCGGCTTTTGCGGAACTGGAACGGCAGGTGAGACGTGGGGTCATCGGCATCTACGGTTGCGCGACATGGAACGGGTTCCGCGTGTCGGCCGACGCAAAAAATCACCTGAGTCTCGAGGAGCTCGTCGCAATTGCTCGCGAAGCTGGCGGCGAGAAACATCACTTCAAGATGGTTCAACTGCCAATCAATCTGGCAATGACTGAAGCCGTGCGTCTGGTGACACAGGTTGTCGGCAATAACCCCCTTTGTCTGCTGGACGCCGCACGAAGCCTGGGGATATCGGTGATTGGGAGCGCTACACTAATGCAGTCGCAGCTGACTCGATCGCTTCCAAAACCCGTCCACAAAGCGTTTCCGGGATTCAAGACCGATGCGCGGAGGGCGATCGCGTTCACCCAGTCGCTGCCCGTTGCCGCCGCGCTTGTCGGGATGAAGTCGCGAGCCCACCTCGAAGAGAATCTGGCGACTCCTCGCATCAGCTGACGTTTTCGCATCGATGTCGCTCCCCGACCATCATCGACCCGAGGGTGGATTCAGAAATCCGTGGCCTTCTTCCGAGCTGCACGGATTCGTGGACTTCCTCAAATGGTCATTGGTCGAAAGACGCCGCAATCCACGACGTCCCGATCCAGACCCACGCACGTTCATCAGAGTCGATCCTGCCTTCATCGTCCCGAGAGCGGCACCGGACCAGCTCACAGTCACATGGGTTGGGCACTCCAGTTTTCTGATTCAGCTGGCTGGATTCAACGTGCTGACAGATCCGATGTGGAGCGAACGAGCCTCGCCCGTTCAGTTCGTTGGTCCGAAACGTTGGGTGCCACCGGCGATCGAGTTCGATCGGCTCCCACCCATCGATGTGGTCGTTCAGTCCCACGATCATTACGATCACCTCGACGCGACGACCGTTTCCCGAATCGCCGGGCGTTATCCGGCGATTGTGTGGTACGCTCCGCTCGGAGTAGCTGACTTCCTCAAGCAGCGCGGAGCACGGGAGATCAGGGAATTGGACTGGTGGGGAGAGGGCGAAGTCGGTGCGCTGCAACTGGCTTGCGTTCCGGCGCAGCACTTCTCGGGAAGGACCCTCGGCCGACGAAACGGAACATTGTGGGCGGGATGGACGTTGCGCTCGCCATCACACTCGGTGTTCTTCGCCGGCGACACCGCTTTACACCCCGAGTTTGCCGCTATCGCCGCGCGACATGGCCCGTTCGAGCTGGCGATTTTGCCCATTGGAGCCTACGAACCGCGTTGGTTCATGGGCAGCGTACATATGAATCCCGAGGATTGCATTCAGGCTTACGCCCAGCTTTCTCGCGGACAAAATGGTCAGCGCCTGAGAATGGCAGCCGCACACTGGGGAACGTTCAAGCTCACCGACGAGCCGATGGACGAGCCCCCGGCGAAAATGCGCCAGCTATGGGAGGAAGCGGGACACAGCAAGAACGACTTGTGGGTCATGCGACATGGCGAGACACGTACTGTCGGATAATTACCGGGCATCGTGCGTCGCTGTGTGCGACAGCTATTAACCGGCGTTGTGCGCGAATCTTGCTATCCGTTTTACAAACCCTGCCACACGGAGTTTGTCCATGGCTGCAGCCAGGAAGTCCAGTCGTTCAAGAGGCGGTCGAAAGAAGTCCTCCGGACGAAAACGCGGAGGGGCGCGGAAGCGGTCTAGCAGCGCACGCAAGTCGTCGCGTGGCGGACGCAAATCAGCTACTCGCCGCAAGGGCGGACGCAAGTCCGCTGCGCGGAAGTCCTCTTCTCGCAGCAAGAGAGGCGGTCGCAAGGCCGGAGCAGGCCGTAAGCGTGCGCGTAGCAGAGCGCGGGCTACTGTGGCACGTGTGAAACGCGTTGCCACCGGAGTGGTTCACCAGGCTACAGACTTGGGAGAGCGCGCGGTCGATACGGTTACGGAGTTCGTCCAGGATCGGTTCTAGCTTTAGCGGCGTTCGACAGCCGCGCTGATGTCACCAGCGGCTGTCGTGCTGCCGTTGTGCGTCCGCACCCATTTTTCGACTTCGCTGAAGACGCGCTCGCGGCCATAATCGACCGTGATGATGTGCCCCGCTCCTTCGGTTAGCACCAGTTTCTTGTCGCGCGCGCCGAGTTCCTTCATCGCGAAGTCCGCGATTGCGGTCGCGACACGCGGGTCTTCCTTAGAGAGAATTATCAAGGTTGGCGCAGTTACGGTCGGGAGCGCTTTTCTCGCCTTCCGGACGACCTTCGACAATTCATACAACGTGCGGCCCGTCACTGCTCCATAGGCGAGATTCTTTTCCCGCTCGATCGGATCATGGACCGAGCGCGGATCTCGCGCGTTGATCTCGCCGGCAAGCCCACCCCAGATCCAGTGGGTTCGTGCCGCAATCCGCAATGGCATCGGCATGCCCAGATAAGGCGCGATCAAAACCAGCGACGCGATCGCACCCGTCCCGGAGGCGATGATGGCTCCCAGCGCGCCGCCCATCGAAAGCCCAACGATGCTGACGGTCGCGTAGCGCGCACGCATTAGGTACAGCGACTCACGTGCTGCTTCAATCCATTCCTCTGAGCGCGAGCGGCGAAACGCTTGCATCGTCCGCCCGTGTCCCGGCAGCAGCGGCACAAATACACCATAGCTGGACTTCGCCAAACGACGCGCGAGCAATGTCAGTGTCTGGGGCGTGTCCCCAAAACCATGCAGGAGGAGAACTCCGTGTGAGCCCCCCTCCTGCAGATCGATCGTCTCAGCCCCTTTGATTACGCCGGCTGAGTCAGCGGCTCGCTGATCGACCATTCATCCTCAGGAAGACATTTCTCTCGCGATCGGGATCGCGGTATCTCGATCACCAATGTCGGTGAACGTAGATCCGAGCGAGCCTGGCTCAATAAGGAAAGTCATTCCTTTGCGCTCGGCAATGCCGGCGGACACCAGGCGACTCAGCGCCAGTGCAATCGACTCGCGCGTTGCTCCGACCATCTCGCAGAGCAGGCGATGATGACTGTTCTCCAGCTTGAGCCGGCCGTCCGGTGCGGTGAAACTGTGATCGCTGCTCAAGTGTGTCAGTGTGGACATCAGCCGCTGATCGACATTCAGCGCCGCAAGCTCGTGCAACTTCTCGAGCAGGTAGGCGCGCTCCGACATGATCTGCGACAACAGCGGAATAGTCTGCGCGGGCTGCTCGCGAACGAATGCGCGGAATTGCGCCCCGCTCAGAAAGAGTGTCCTCGTTTCCTCCGACGCGCTGGCATCGGTGACGTAGCAGCTGTTTGGAGACAAGCCTTCGCTTCCGAACGTTTGGCCCGTCGTGGCAATTACGGGAACGAATCCGCGTCCAACTTTGATCTTGTTCCGCAGTACGACGTGACCCTCGAGCACGATGAAAACCCCGTCAGCCGGCGCACCACGCTGATAAAGTTGGAATCCTGAGGGCCAGACTGCTTTCGCTCCGTAGGCGCTAATCGCAGCTACTTCTTCGGGAGTAAGACGTGACCGTCGTACTCCGTTTTGCATGGTTCGCATCAAGCTTCCTACCGTTCCGTTCTTGATGACAGACGCTATCGCAATGTCTGGGCCTGTACGAAGCACCGAGGTATTTGCAGTACACTACTTGATCAGCGCGGTGGCTCTTTGCAGAACACGCGTCGCCGAGTCGAACCGATTGGCGAGATCAGCAATCTCCTTTGCTACGGCGTTCTCATCGCCGAGTCTGATTGCCTCATTCACCGATGGCAGCACCATCGTGGCGTAACCGTTGTTCTCGTCCGAAGCGTAAATCAGGTTTCTGAACCACGGCCGCGTGACGAGACCGTGTGGTCTTGTAAGCTGGCGTTCAACTTCGAGCAGCGTGGCGTTGACGTTTTTCAGTGTTTCTTTAGGTAGCTGAGCCGTAAGGGCGAGATCTCGCGCTGCATTGAATGCAACCGCAGCGTCCTCCATGCGCGCTATCGCCGACGTCAAGCCAGCGCTCGAAACGTTCCAGTGTTTATCGCGGCTCGCGCGGTCGACCTCTCCGCCGAACCGGCGCATCGTGCGCGCAAACTCTACGTAGTCGTACGGAAGGATGTCGGAATTGGCGATGCGTAACAGCATCGCGGCGCCGATGCGCGCGGCGGTAGCATGGAACTCGAAGCCCGGATCGCCAAACTTCGACATCCAGTGGTAGGAGTCATACGCCGAGTGATAGACTCCCTGCGGTCCGCCGAATCCCCAATCGGCGATTGGAATGCCCAGATGATTGTAGAACCCGGCGAAGTCGGAGCCGCCGCCGGGATCACCCATTTGTGGCTCGAGGGAATCCGCGGCGAGATTGGCGCGTTTTCTCCAGACATCGTAAACGCTGCCCTGATGGCTCGGGTCAGGAATCTGCTTCGCGACATCGCGCAGTAGTGCGCGTAGCGATGGCGATCCGCCGGCGCTGAAGTTCGGTCCCTGCGCGATGTCATCCTGATTGAGGTATGCGACGGCGCTCTTGCTCAATCGCAGCGAGTCGTCTTCTACGTACTCTGTCGATCCGAGCAGCCCCCACTCTTCGGCATCCCAGGTCGCGAACACGATCGTTCTCTTGGGACGGTTCCCTGCTTTCACCTGATCCGCGATCGCGCGCGCAGCCTCGAGGACACTTACTGTCCCACTCACATTGTCTGCCGCTCCGGGTCCCCAGGCGTCGCGATGTCCGCCGATCATCACGATCTCGTCGGGGTAGTCGCTTCCCCGAATCACACCGAAGGTGTCCCAGATCTCCTTATACGGATTTGTCGTCGCATCGGTAGTGACGGCGATCCGCGCCTGCACCGGCCCGGGACCAACGTGATAACGGAACGCGAGCCCGCCTTGCCACGGTTGCGGAATCGAGTTCCCCGACATTCCGCGCAGCAGCTCCGCTGCATTGCCATAGGAGATTGGCAGAACCGGGATTCGCGGGATTTCCATCTGCGACGTCGGAATCCGTTTCGCGTTCTCGGTGCTCGCGTAACCGGGCGTGCTCGGATCGCCGTTCGGATTCATCACGCTGCCGCGTTGAATCCCGTGAGACGGCCGCATGGGGCCCGCGGGATAAACATCGCCGCGCACGTACCCATCATCGGCGGGATCGCTGTAGATGATGAGGCCGACCGCGCCATGCTTCTCGGCTTCCCTTGCCTTGATGCCGCGGTACGAGCGTCCGTACCGTGCGACTGCAATCTTTCCTTTGACTGAGATTCCCATCGAATCGAGTTGCGCGTAATCCTCGATCAGTCCGTAGTTCACATAGACGACTTCGCCTCGGACGTCTCCGGCGGCTCCATAGCCGTTGAATGCGGAAACCTGAGGATACGCCACGGATGTCGTGTCTTCGGGAATCGGACCTTCCTGGAGATTCAGCTCGATTGGATCGGGAGAAATGCGCCACACGCGCGTGCTGATCGGATGTGGCATCCAG
>WNGO01002783.1_pt1 | contig 13244 bp, 6 predicted proteins | sample 5400511 | NCBI WGS metagenome assembly WNGO01 (sample SAMN13153380, study PRJNA577476) | soil metagenome | isolation source: 20 cm soil or saprolite under Garry oak tree replicate 2 | place: USA:California | collected 2016-06-15
TCTATGCGACGGCGTTGACGGGGACCCAGGTGCTCAACCACTTCAGTGCCAGCGGTTGGAGCCGGCCGGCCGCGCCCACCGGTGTGACGGCGACTGCAGGGGCCAACCAGGCGACCGTCAACTGGACCGCGCCGACCGGCACGGTGACTGGCTATGTCGTTCGGACCTACGCGACTGGTGTGCTGAAGAACATGACATCGGTCAGCGGGTCGACCGCGGCGACGATCACGGGTCTGCTCGCGGCAACCAGCTATACCTTCACGGTCACAGCCAACAATAATTTCGGCAGCAGTCCAGCGTCCGCCTTGTCGAACGGCGTGACGCCGACCGGCGCCTCGTCGACGTATGCATCAACGGTGCTCGGGGACGGGCCGGCGGCGTACTACCGGCTGGACGACGGGACGGCGGTGGGCGCGGATTCCTCGGGTAACGGCCTGGCGGCCAGCTTCAACGCGACCTACACGCTGGGCTCGGGGAGCGGGCTCTCGAACGACGCCGACAAGTCGCTCTACCTCAACGGGGGCTATGTGCAGGCGCCCGCCGCGCTCTTGCCCTCGGGGAACGCGGCCCGGACGCTGGAAGCGTGGGTGAACCTGTCGGGCAATGGAGGCAGCGGATCGCAAACCTTGATGGGGTACGGCACCGCGTCCGGCACCCGGACCTTGTTCGAGGTGCAGCTGCAGGGGAGCAGCTCGATCATGGTGGCGAGCGGCGGGGAGAACCGCTACTTCACGCTGCCCTATGCGATCACCAACGGCAACTGGCACCAAGTGGTGGTGATCTATGACGGCAGCATCGTGACGCTCTATCTCGACGGGCAGAGTGTGGGGACGGCCAACTTCAGCGATCGGCTGGGCACGCTGGCGGACAGCAATGGACTGATCCTAGGGCGCGACACGGCGGGGTCCGGCAACTGGGTGACCGGCTCGGTGGACGAGGCGGCGGTCTATGCGACGGCGTTGACGGGGACCCAGGTGCTCAACCACTTCAGTGCCAGCGGTTGGAGCCGGCCGGCCGCGCCCACCGGTGTGACGGCGACTGCAGGGGCCAACCAGGCGACCGTCAACTGGACTGCGCCAGCGGGCACCGTAACGGGCTACCTGGTGACCGCGATCGCCGGCACGGTGGCGCAGAATTCCGTGGCGATTGGCCCGGTCACCACCATCACGATCACCGGCCTTGCGGTCGGCTCGGCGTATAGCTTCCAGGTTCAGGCGATGAATAACTTCGGCGGCGGCCCGGCGGCCGCGTCGAGCGCCGTTACCATTTCGGCGGGGAGCAACCCAGCCTATGCGGCAACGGTGCTCACGGACGGGCCGGTGGCATACTACCGCCTCGGTGACACGGGCGGGACGCTGGCTGCCGACTCCTCAGGAGGCGGGAAGCAGGGGACGTACACCGCCCCCTACACACTGGGCCAGGCCGGCGGCCTCTTGAACGATGCTGAGAAGTCCGTCTACCTGAATGGTGGGACGATCACTGCGCCGGACGCCTTTATGCCGGTGGGCAACAATGCCCGCACGATCGAGGCCTGGGTCAAGGTGCCTGGCGTCGGCGGCGGAACGCAGGCGGTGGCTGGTTACGGTACGTCGAGTACGCGGAGCCTCTTCGACCTCCGGCTCACCAGTACCAATCAGGTCGCCTTGGTGACCTCGAGCGACGATCATACGTTCACGGCTGGCTATCCACTCACCAACAGCGTCTGGCATCAGCTAGCCGCGACCTATGATGGCACGACCCTGATCGTTTACGTCGACGGCCAGAGCATCGGACAGACCACTTTTGGCGGCGCTTTGGGAACGCAATCCAATGGCAGCGGCCTCGTGATCGGCCGCGATTCCTGGGCCAACGCCGATTGGCTGACCGGAAATATCGACGATGTGTCGGTGTACGCCAAGGCGCTTACGTCCAACCAGATTACGAATCACTGGGCCGCGGCCGCCTATCGCCGCCCGAGCGCGCCTATTAACCCGGTCGCCTCCGCGGGCCCGCAGGGTGCGATCGTGTCGTGGACCGTACCGAGCGACCTAGGTAACCCTCCGCTCACCGGATACACGATCACGCCGTTCGCTGGCTCAACGGCTGGGACGCCTGTCCTCGTTGGAACGAATCTGACCGACGTGACTATCGCCGGCCTCACGGCGGGTACTACCTACACCTACCAAATCAAAGCCAACAGCATCTACGATCCGCCGGTCGCGTCGACACCGGCAACCACGGCTGCGCCCGCGTTGACGCCGGTCCCGCAAAATAGCTCGTACCAGGTCTATGTGGGATACGCCAATTCGATCGAAGCTAACTTCACAACGCCGTCGCCGTGGTATGGGTCGGCCAACACCACCTTCATCGGCACTACGGCCAATTGGGATACGAGCACCGTTCGGCTTGCGAATCTGACCGCTTCTCCAATCACCGTAGGAGATGTCGCCGTCGACATTGGTCCAAACCACTTCGATCTGTGGGGTTCGAACCTCACGCTGCCAGCGGGCGGCAGCTTGGTGCTTGCCCAGACCGCAGAGTACAACTTTGACGGTTCGGACCTTCCTGTCTCGTGCACGCAGTCGGGATACGTTCCCGTAATCCACGTGACCGTAAACGGCAGCACGACGGACTACCGAGATTCCGGCCAGGTACTCAATACGAATGGTATCGATGCGGGTAATTGTGGCGTTGGCGAGGGCGGGCTGGGTTGGCAATTGCTGTCGACGGGCCCCACCCCAGGCGAAGTTACAGGACCTAATCCAAGCATGGAGATCTGTTCGCCTTGTACTGGCAAGCCGGTGAACGCAGCCTCGGGCGACTTCTGGCACTCCTTCTTTGATATCGATGTACCGGGACGTGGCATGAAGTTGCATTTCGATCGGACGTACAACTCGCAAGTAGCGCCGTACGATGGACCGCTGGGTTTTGGTTGGAGTGAGCCTTACAACATTTTCCTGTCGATCGACACGGGAAGTGGGTCAATCATCGTCCACCAGGAGTGGGGCAGTACGGTCGCATTCAAGGCAAGCGGGAACCTATACAAGGCCGACCCGGGCGTGCTCGCCACGCTGACCCGCAATTCTGATGGAACCTTTACCTTCCAACGCATTGACTTGGCGAAATATGCATTTAACTCCAGAGGCGAACTTCTATCCGAAACCGACCGCAATGGGTACAGCACCACCCTCGCCTACAACAACGACCAGTTAGCGACAGTAACTGACCCGGAGAATCGCACGCTCGCCTTTTCGTACGCGGGTAATCGCATCAACAAGATCACCGACACGGCGTCCAATCGCAACGTTCAATTCACCTACGACAACTCGGGTAACTTGGCGAAGGCGACCGATGTCGGTGGGGTTTCGACGAGTTTCACATACGACGCCAGCCACTTGATGCTCTCAATGACCGACCCAAATGGTGGGACGCTCAACAATGTTTACGACGCGTCTGGGCGTGTAACGAGGCAGACCGATCCGGTTGGTCGACTGACACAATTCACCTACACGCCAGGCCAGACGACGATTACCGATCCCGTCGGGAACCAAACCATCGACTCTTATACAAATGGTCAACTAGCCCAGGAAACGAAGGCATTCGGCACTTTGCAGGCTGCCACATGGACGTACAGCTACGATCCAGTTTCCTTTGGAATCGTCGCTGCCAAAGATCCCAATGGGCATGTTACGACGAAGACCTGGGACGCCTCCGGCAATCTTCTGTCGCTAACCGACGCTCTAAACAGAACAACGGTATACAGCTACAACGCCATGAATCAGCTCGTGAGCGTTACTGACCCGCTCGGTATCACGACCACCAATGCGTATGACGTGAACGGCAACGCAACCAAGACCTGGAGGCCGCTGCTCGGGACGACCCAATATGCGGTTACAACCTTTTCCTACGATCCCGCTCACCCGGGAGATCTTACACAGAAGACCGATCCTGGTGGCAATGTCTGGCAGTATGCCTACGACATCAATGGCTTACAGAACAAGTCAACTGACCCGACTGGTGCCATTACCACTTATTCATTCGACAGCGTCGGCAGGCTTCAGTCAGTGGTCTCTCCCAAAGGCAATGTAGTCGGTGGAAACCCTTCCGCCTACACCACACGTTTTACCTTCGATGCCTATGCTGATCGGCTATCCGTGACAGACCCAGCCGGCCGCATGACAACTTATCGGTACGACGCCGATCGAAACCCCGTTGCAGTCATTGATGGCAATGGCCTTCAGACCAGCTATCACTACGACTTGGACAACGAACTGGTTCAAGTTGTCCGGGCAGACGGGTCCCTCCAAGGTACTGTGTACGACGGGGACGGCAACGTAAGCCAGCAGATTAATGGACTTGGTCGGGCAACTACCTATCAGTACAACCCGCTGAATCAGCGGACGAAGCAGACCGATGCGTTGAATCCGTCGACGCAATTTACGTACGATGGCGTCGGGAACGTCCTTACCATCCAGAATCCCAAAGATGCCTCCGTTTCGACCACCATGCAGTATGACCAGGCGAACCAACTAACCAGTATCACGTATTCGGACGGGACAACACCAAACGTAAGCTTTCAGTACGATTTGGATGGGCGGCGGCAGCAGATGTTAACTGGGACGGCCGCGACAACCTACACGTTTGACTCGCTCCATCGTTTGACGCAACAGACTAATGGAGCAGGTGCGCAGGTTCAGTATGGTTATGATCTAATCGGACATGTCACTAGGATCGTGTACCCGGGTGGTCTTAATGCCGTCAACCGATCGTATGACACTGCAGGGCGGCTCACTTCAGTTACGGACTGGCTCGGTAACACCTCTCGGTTTGTCTACGACCCTGATAGCAATCTGATCCAACAGACTTACCCGAACGGGGCAGTCGCAACGATGACTTATGATGCTGCCGACAGCCTCAGCCAGATTTTGGACACATCGCGGGGAGCCCAATTTCTTAACCTGACGTACTCGCGTGACGGTGACAAGCAGCTCACGGCCGAAAATGCAACGGTTGTTGCATACGACGCGAATAACCGCCTTCGTTCGTCGAGCGGTACGAGCTCTGTCTCTTACGGGTACGACGCTGCCGACAACCTCACGACGAGCGCCAGCGCCGGCAATGCGACTACAAATGTCTACGACGCCGCGAGCCAGCTTCAAACTGCAACGACCATGAGTGGTTCCACGCTGATCCAAAAATATACCTACGCATTTGATGGGAATGGAAATCGGATTAGTCGGACTGATAAGAATGGAGCAACAACCCAGTATGCGTGGGACCAGGCAAATCGGTTGACCGGATACGGTTCTGCGACGACCTATGCATATGACGGAGACGGTCTGCGCGTAGCCAAAACAGCAGGCGGATCCACCACCGCGTATGTCTGGGATCAAGCTGAAGGGCTGCCAATTACTATCAAGGAGGGGGGCACGTCGTACGTCACTGGCAGGGGTGGCCTCCCGCTTGAACAAGTAACTCCATCAGGCTCCGTGTATTTCTTCCACCAGGACCAGCTCGGAAATACCAGAGCCTTAACAGATGGGTCCGCTGCCGTTGTAGCAAGCTACACCTACGATCCCTACGGAAGTCTCGTGTCGCCGAACCCGTCCGTAACCAACCCGTTCGAATTCGCAGGCCAATACCTTGACGGCGAGTCAGGCCTTTATTATCTGAGAGCGCGTTACTACGACTCGAGCGCAGGGCAGTTCATCTCAGTCGACCCATTGGCGTCAGCTACGCGTCAGCCCTTTGCCTATGCGCTCAACAATCCGGTCACAATAACTGATCCCTCCGGATTGTTTGGCGACGGTTATCAGATGGATTGGTATCTGGGCTCAGTGCAAGATGTGGGATCGCCTTGGGAGGTTATGGGGATGTTTCAGGATAACCCGGGAGAGGTATTCCCGTTTCCTCTAGGCCAATGCAAAACCATAAGCTTGGGGGAGAAGTGTAATTTAGGCGCGGACCCCTTGGGCCGGAAATGGCCAGTACAGGTAGACCGGGTAAGCAGTACGTCATTCAGATTCTGCGTGCTGCCAGGCAGCGAGGTAGACCCGCCAGGTTCCTGGATAGAGTTCAGCGTCTACGAGAAAGGCGGACAAGTGTATCTGCGCCAGACCGCGCATTGGAATATTCACAACCCACGTGAATGGGCCAGCGTTAACGTAACGGAGCCTTTCGCGCGGGCCACTTGGGCGCAGCAAGCGTATAACTTGACGATTTTGGCAGCGCACCAGTAAATTGACAGGAAATTGTGCGGCGGCATTAGGAGCTACAAGGAGCGTTGAAGCTTTTGAAGCTTGTAGTGACAGGAATTTTGCTGCTCCCCGGCGGGGCACTCTTGATGCTGTTCCTGCTCCTTTACGTCAACCTATTAATGACCACGAGATCCCTATCCGCGTTGCAAGTTGTCGTGTACCTCGGGTTTCCTGTGTTGGAAGTCGCCGCGGTAGTTGGCGTCTTCGTTAGTGCGAGGCGGAATGATTTGGATTGGACACTGCCCTTAATAGCAACCATTTGGGTTGCCAACGTCGTAAACATTATTCTGGGTCTAAATCGTGTATTTGGAATCTAGACATTCCCACGGCTCTAACCAGTCAAGCGGCAACGGGCAGCGACCTGGGCCAGGCGATTTTCTTCGCGGTGGCTCTCACGGTGATCCAAGCAGCCGTGCAGAATCCGAACCAGCCGATTAGCCAGCGCTCGCAGAGCTTGGTGATGGGTCTTGCCTCGCTGACGGAGCAGGTGGTGCGAGCGCTAGGGGGTGCGCCAGGTCTGTCCCAAAGGCGGCCAGCGCCTCCGGGTAATACTCGCGCAGATTGTTGCGCAGCTGGTTGACGAGCCGTTGCCGGCTCCAGATCAGGGTCTGGTGAGCGTGAGCCAACACCTGCAGCGAAGCGGCCAGCTCAGAGTTGGCACGACCACCGGCCGGTGGCCGCCAAGGGTGCTGCTAATCTAGTGCGGACCGATCTTGGCGTCGCCGGGATCCGATTTCGCGCCGGAGGTCGCATGGCGATCGCGGTACCGACTGGCTGCCAGCGGTTTGATCGCAAGGCCTGGTAACCAGCCGCCAGCAACGCGCCACCAGCAGGCGCGGTCCGTCTTGATGCCCACCACGACTTGGTCGCGCTCGTGCGCATGATCGGCCAGCAGCGCGTGGAGCTGTCCCGCGCCTTCAAGACCTTCCCCAATCCGTCGCTTCGCCAGGAACGAGCCCGGCTCGTCCAACATGCAGACGCCGGGTGCGCCTCCGCCCAATCGAGGCCGACAAAGATCCCCAAACTGCAGCTCCTCGCCGGCCGATGGGGGCACTTTCTAGATCTAGGGCTCACTGCCCAGGGATTGACAGTGGTCACCCACCGGTGGCTCGGCGGAACACTATCCGATCGAACGGATCTTGTTCCGACCCTATTAGGGACTTTGTAGCAGCCGTCAACTCCTGTCACCACCAGCCATCCTGGAACCCCAGCGTCGCTCTTGAGCAGCCAAACGCATGGATCGGCCTTGCCAAGACCAGATCGCGCCCGGCCGAAATACTTCACTAGAGCTGCCGACGTGGCTGTAAGACCTCTACTTCACAGAGGGTTCGAGACTCGTCTCCGGCTGATTTTCACCACGGATACAGGCGTCCGGCGTGGCTACGCAGCCGAGTCGCCCTGAGATTGGTAGGGCTCAGCTTGGATGCGGCCCCTTGATCGCCAGCCGCACGGTATTCCGCGCATGATCAGCGCTGAGTCGAACTCGGTCGAGCCAGGTGGGAACAGACCCGTGTTACCGAAAAAGCCTGACTCCACCCAATCAACCTGAAGAGCCTGTACTTGCCACCACTTCGAAACCAGTTCCAGCCCGTCCAGCGGGTTCGGGTCGTCGCTCGGCGAGAAACCAAGGCTGCCGACTTCGAAGAACCTGGAGGCGTCATCAAGAAACTCAAAGATTGAGCCCTCGGCAAGGCGATCGCTGACCTCTCCCTACACGAAGGCGTTGGTCTGGCCGTCGGCGGAATGCATGCCGCTGACGTAGCCCTGGTCCTCACTGATCGAAAGGGTCACGCGCTGGTCCACTCCGGGAAACAATCGCCCCCCAAGGGCTCGCACGGGCGCCGAGTTCGTGTCTCGGCGAGGAATGTAGACGCCCTGGCGCCGACCGGTTTCGTCGTTCCACTCGACCGCGATTCGGTGGGCCGCATTCTCAGTCCGCATGCCGAGGACGGCAGGAACTCCCCTGGGCCTCAAATTCTCGAGACCGAAAGACAGATCCCCGCCATAGCCCAACCGCGAACCAATCGTGCCTCGAAGGGCGGAGGCAGGGTTTCCTGCAGAACCTCAGGTCTTACCCGAAAGTTGACGAGCAGGCGGCACCGGATCACAGCCTCGACGGAGAACAAATCGGACATTAGATTACCCCCGGTATTCGCAGATCGGCGCGACTGAATGGTCCGGCTGGCGGAAGCCCAGCCCGCAGCACATCGTCTGATAGCGGCGTTCGAGGCAGCAGGTCTTCGGGCAACGAATCGACTTTCCCCCACGGCTGAATCAAGCCTTCGGCCAGCATCCGGACCTGTGCGACCGACACCAGCGGAATTTTCATGAACCACTCAGCAACGTGGGCCACGGCGTAATTGGCAACGGCTGGGGCTGGGACGATCAGCGGGTGCTTGCCGATAAGCAGCCCAACCCGACGGGCCACTTCGCTAAGTGGAAGTGCCTCCGGACCGAGCACCGCCACGGTTTCCCGCGACAGCCGCATCTGGATCAAGGCCGCAGTCAGGACCCGCACAACATCGTGGACCGCGACTGGTCGAACCAGTTTCTCCCGTAGTCCTACGGTGACGAAGATTGGCAACGTATAGAGCAGGTGGCTGAAATGATCGAGCATGTGATCGCCCCGCCCGAAAGTCATGCTCGCCTTGACGACCGTGTAATCGAGGCCACTCTGGCGAACGAGTTCCTCGGCCGCCCATTTCGACTCGTGGTAACCGGATCCGCAGTCCGGCCGGGCCCGCAGAAAACTCAACATCACGATCTTCTTGACGCCAGCATCCTTAGCAGCAATCACGACGTTGGCTGTCCCAGTCACATGCACCGTGGCGTACGTCTGTGGGCCAAGCTGGCGATTGATGCCGGCACAGTGCGCCACAGCGTCGCAGCCAGCAAATGCAACTCGCAGCGCCTCGATATCCGTGAGCCCAGCCCTGACCATGCGCACGTCACGGAGCTCGACTAAGGTCGGGTTGCGCTGATCAGCGCCTCGGGCTATCAGGACGACCTCGTGGTCGCCACGAACAAGCTCTCGGGTCAGGTGTCGTCCGACGAAACCAGTCCCGCCGGTGATCACAATCTTCATCAGGCGGTTCTCCCGCGCGCTCGGCGTCGCAGGCTGATCTGAGCCGGACAGACGGCGCTGACGAAGTCAGTAACCGTGAGCGCAAGCCGGTCGGCGTCGAGACGGTAGAGGATGCGATTTCCGGCCCGTCGCTCATTCACGAGCCCGGCCGATTTGAGGATGGCAAGATGCCGGGAAACGGAGGGGCCGCTGATCGGGAGCCGGTCCACAATCTCGCCCGCCGCCAACTCGCCCGTCTTGAGGTACTGGAGGATCTGACGGCGCGTGGGATCCGCAAGCGCCCGAAAAACGGCGGCCTCACTCATCTAGACCCTATCTTAGCTAAATTGCTAAATGGCTAATGACATCGAAGCCACGATTGGGACTCCGGCCTGTGACGTATGTCCTGCGCCCTAGGCTTTCGCCGCCAGCCGGTACCTAAAACGAATTGACCACCCGCACCCAATGCGGTATGGCCGGGATGCTGACGAACAGAGAGGCAAGCCAGAGAACGCCGGCAAGTAATCCTGTAGCGCCAAACCACCACCTACGGAATACGAGTCTCAAATACTCTGTCACGGCTTCCCGCACGGGCGCATCATAGCGCCGAAGTCACGCTACGCTTTGCGTTCTGGGACTTCGCATTGGGGAATGGTTGTCGGATGCTTGCTGTCTCGCCGCAGCTGTTCCCCAAAACCAGCGTGAGTCCGGAGTGCCAAACGACCTATTAAGTGAGCAGAAGAGCGCTTCGACCCATCAACATGACGGAGATCCCCGTATGGATATCGGCCTCGCAGCCCATGGTTGACAATCGGAAGCTCGAGAGCAACACGTGGCACTAGTTGAATTCGCTGGGATTTCCCACGCCTGGTTCATAGAGGGCCAAGCCGGGGGTGCCGCGATCGAGCAACTCTTTGAAAATGCGCAGGTTGTTCGCTTCGAGGCCGACTATACGATCATGATGGACAGCCGGCAGACGGGAACTGATGTGCCCGGCACTAGATGGCCAACGCGCGCAGGCTTGGCATTGGCCGGGTTTTTTGGCGGACTCCTCTACCTCTATTTTCTTGTCGGCTTCGTGGGTCTGTGGATGAGGACAGTCTCATTTAGCCCGATCCAAATCTTGGTCTATTTCGGGACACCAGCGCTAGAGTTGTTGGCGCTCGTCATCACCGTCTTCATGGGACGTAAAAGCGGGGCGGTGGTGCGTAACCTGCTGATGACCGTTTGGCTCGCCAATGTGTTCAACATAGTGTTGCTCGCCATCGGCACTTTCACATTTTAGTGAAACTGACTGAAGTGCAGATTCGCTGCTCTTAGCCGCACGTGATCCGGATAAAGGAACATTCATCGGTGACTGCACCCGAAATCCCTTTACGGGCAGCAGAGCGATGAAGAGGTCGCGGCATTTTCTGGCGGGAGGCTACGGTTTCCATAAAACACCATGCCGTTAAAAAGAGTTGAATCGGAGTCGCAGTCAAGTTCAACTCGAGTTGAAGTTCAAGGGTACGACAAGTGCCAGCCACGGTGTGAAAATGCCCAGGTAGCTCCGGTTTGAAAGTGCGCACCTGGGCGTGAATTCCTAACCGATCCACGGTTTGAAAGTGCTCAGCCTAGCCCGAGGTGTGGGCACGGTGCTCTCTGTCGCAGCCGTCGATTGCAGCAGGGAGGTATCGGGGTTGGTTGGGATGGAAGAAACGCTCGACATTCAGGCGCTGTGGCGGGCCGGCACGTCGGTCAGTGAAATCGCCCGGGTCACCGGCAGCAACCGGCGCACGGTCCGCCGGCTGATTCATCAGGGAGCGCCCTCGCCGCGGGCGCCGCGGCTGGTGAGTTCGAAACTGGATCCCTTTCGCGGCGTGACCGTCCGTTCGAAACCGCACCGGGCAAGCAGGGCCAGGTCGACTGGCGCCTTCTGCAAACCAGGATTCACGCGAGCCGTATATCGACGATCCACAGCCTGGGGGTGCGGATCATCGACGTTCAAAGCGCAACCGTCACCGCCGACTGGCGAGGGCTCGATCTCGGCCAGATAGCGTACGCTCCCGATTCCACCGCGCAAATTGACCCAGCCATCGCCTTCAGCACGAGTCCTCAGTGGGTAGTCGGCCGGACCCGGATTATGGCTTCCGCGGTGTTCTACCGTGGGGCCAGTCCCTACTGGGCCGGGTCGATCCCTTCCCAGGCGTAGACCCCACCGGTCTGAATGGGCTTCCTGGCGAGCACCCGGGTGATGAAAGCCACCATACGGGCCTGGTTGGCCATCGGGCCGACGATAACCGTCTGGACGTGCCACGCGTTGAGCTCGCGCTGTATCTGGTCCCGTAGGCCGTCGGGGAAACTCGCCGGGTCCAGTCCGCTCGCGATTGCAAGGCCGGCGTCGTGGGTGGCGCTCGGCGGCGGATCGACGTTGCCTCGGCCGAATGGGACATAGGCATAGCCTTCCGGCATCTTGAAGCGCATGGCGGAGCTCGCCTGCCAGAGCAGCGGCGCTTTCTGGGTGGAATCCACAAAGGGGAAGATCACTGCCACGCTGGCATCAGGAATGGATAACGCAGCAAAGAACGGAGGGACTTCGACCGGCGTTGCCGGGTACGGGAACCGGGGGAAGAGGGGGGCGAGGGCCAGGATGGCGACCGCCCCGGCCAGGAGCCGCCGTCTCCAGGCTTGCTCTCGAACCAGGTGGTCGACGAAGACCGCGAGCAACGCGCCAGCCAAGAGGAAGACGAACAGGGTCAGGCGAACGGGCAGGATGTTGCTCAGCACTGGCACCTGCGCCATCGCCGCCCACGCCACCAGGAACTCGTACAGGAGGAGGCGCCCGGGAAGCACGCGGCGCAGGAGTGGGAAGGCGAGGGCAAGAACGGCCACCGGTACGACGGTGAACCGCCCGGCGGCGTGGATGGTGACACCGAGCGAGAGCATGGCGACCAGGAGACCCGTGAGCGCGACGATGCGCACCCGGATTTCTGACCACAATTGCCGGGTGATAAATAGGAGCAAAGCGATCAGTGGGATTCCCAGGTAATTGCTCGACTCGTACAGGGTTCCGGTCAGGCGGTCGCGCAGCGACAGCGCTGGTGGAAGAGTTAGCCACTGAAGCTTGGTCGGAACGACGAAGCCCAGCAGGTCGCTCACCCAGTAGTTAGGACCATGCGCCCGCCCATACACCGCCTGCGGACCGAAGAACTGGAAGATTAGGGCGGGTCCGGCGAGCAGGACGAAGGTCAGCGCGGCTATTAGAAACACCCGCAGGGCGTGGTCGCGGCGGACGCGCACCTGGTCGGGGTGCATGCCTGCCAGCAGGCCGATCGTCAGCAGCGCGACGATGGCAGTCATGGCGAGGACCTCCTCGCCAATCAGGCACTGCCCGGCGGCGAGGGCGCCTAGAAGAAGCCCGATCGCCAACGGCCGCCGGCGCTGGCGAATCACCCCCTCCTCGAGGGCCATGAAGATGAGGGGCGGTAAGAAAGCAATGGTCACGTGAGGGTGCCCTAGCGACTCGCCGAGCATCCAGGGGATATCACTGGCGACGTGCCGGCGGATCATCAAGTAGGCGGACCATCCCGAGAGGGCAAGCGCAAGGGTTTCGACGGTGTTGTATGCGAAGACCGGCCCGAAGATCGAGGTCACGGGTGAGAGCGCGGTTCCCACTAGCGGCATGCTCGTGTTGGACATCAGGTTGACCCCGGTCGGATAGTCGAGGTATGTCGTGAAGAGAGGGTTGAGCCCGTGCGCGAAGGCAAACGGGGGCCAGCTGAAGAACCACATCACAATGTCCGCGTCTCCCCGGTATCCGACCGAGGACGTGAATGGATGCGCCCAGGCTTGCGCGAACAGGAGCACCGCGAGCCCTAAATAGGTGATCAGCGCGATCATCGCCCGCCATGGGATGGGCAAGAGACGCGCGACCGACCAAGTGGGTGCCGTTCTCCCCATGGGTG
>WNGO01004355.1_pt1 | contig 13238 bp, 13 predicted proteins | sample 5400511 | NCBI WGS metagenome assembly WNGO01 (sample SAMN13153380, study PRJNA577476) | soil metagenome | isolation source: 20 cm soil or saprolite under Garry oak tree replicate 2 | place: USA:California | collected 2016-06-15
TCGCGATCGCCGACGCGACGGCGCTGACCGAGGCGGGCTACGTCGGCGAGGACGTCGAGAACATCCTCCTCAAGCTGATCCAGGCGGCGGACTTCGACATCAAGAAGGCCGAGACCGGGATCATCTACATCGACGAGGTCGACAAGGTCGCGCGCAAGGCGGACAACCCGTCGATCACGCGCGACGTGTCGGGCGAGGGCGTGCAGCAGGCCCTGCTGAAGATCCTCGAGGGGACGGTCGCTTCGGTGCCGCCGCAGGGCGGACGCAAGCACCCGCACCAGGAGTTCCTCTCGATCGACACGACGAACATCCTCTTCATCTGCGGCGGCGCGTTCGCCGGCCTCGACAAGATCATCGCCAGGCGGATCGGCAAGAACGCCGTCGGCTTCGGCGCCGACGTCCGCTCGAAGCACGACATCGAGTCGTCGGAGATGCTCGCGGACGTGATGCCGGAGGACCTCCTCAACTTCGGGCTGATCCCGGAGTTCATCGGCCGGCTCCCGGTCGTCTCCGCCGTGCACCAGCTGCGGCGCGAAGACCTCGTCCAGATCCTCGAGGAGCCGAAGAACGCGCTCATCAAGCAGTACCAGCGCTTCTTCGGTTACGACGGCATCGAGCTCGTCTTCACCGAGGACGCGATGTGGGAGATCGCCGACCGCGCGCTCGAGCGCGAGACCGGCGCCCGCGGGCTCCGCTCGATCATCGAGGGCGCGCTGCTCGACGTGATGTTCGAGCTGCCGTCGCGGCGAGACGTGACCAAGTGCGTGATCACGAAGGAGTGCATCGCGCAGGGCATCCGCCCGACGCTCGTCACGAGCGCCGAGGCCGCCGGCGACGAACCCGACGAGCCGGTCGAGCAGACGGCGTAGGTCGAGCTCGCGACCGCTGCGCGGTCGCTCGCTGCTGGACGAACTCCGGCGCGGAAGAGCGCGGTCTTCCGCGCCTCCGTGCTGATTGCTCGTTGCCCGCAGCGGCGGGCGCCTACGGCGCGCGCCGGGGAGCGGGGAAGCCTGCGCCTAAGTCGCCGCTGCGCGCTGTCTTAGCCTCCGGCCGAAGTTCAAAGGCGAAGTGCACTCGCGCAGTGCAGCGCGTTGTCCCTAGGACGGGAGTGGAGGGCTATACGCCTCGGTTATGGAGATCGCGTAGGTTGCGCTCATGACAGCAATCGAGGTAGGCGCCGAGTTCGGGCCGTCGTCGTGGATCGAGGTGCCGCAGGAGAAGATCCAGGCCTTCGCCGACACGACGGGCGATCACAACTTCATCCATGTCGATCCCGAGATGGCGGCTCAGACCCCGTTCGGGGGCACGGTCGCGCACGGCTACCTCACCCTCTCGCTGCTGCCGCAGATGTCGTACGAGGTGCTGCCGCACGACGACCCGGGCGCCGGAATGGCGCTCAACTACGGGCTCAACAAAGTGCGCTTCCCGGCGCCGGTGCCCTCGGGCTCGCGCGTTCGCGGCTCGTTCGTCGTCGGCGGCGTCGACGAGGAGGACTGGGGACGGCAGGTGACGATGACGGCGACGATCGAGCGCGAGGACGGCGACAAGCCCGTCTGCGTTGCAGAGGTCGTCTACCGGTACTACCGCCTCTAGCCTGGATCCTAGATCGCTCTCCTTTACATCGTAAGAGGTGTAATGTTGCCTGCCTCGGGTACATTTGGGATCCGAAATCGACGACCAGGAGGCGAAATGATCCAGGAGGCGGTGCGGGAACTCGAGGCGCAATGGAGCAGCGACGAGCGCTGGAGCGGAATCGAGCGCACCTACACGGCCGAGGAAGTCGTCCGCCTCCGCGGCTCTGTCGTCGAGGAGCACACGCTCGCGCGGCTCGGCGCGGAGCGGCTGTGGCAGCTGATCCGGGGGGAGAGGCCGGTCCGCGCGCTCGGCGCCCTCACGGGCGGCCAGGCCGTCCAGATGGTGCGAGCCGGGCTCGAGGCGATCTACCTCTCCGGCTGGCAGGTCGCCGCCGACGCGAACCTCGCCGGCGCCACATATCCCGACCAGAGCCTCTACCCCGTGGACAGCGTTCCGGCCCTCGTCCGCCGGTTCAACAACGCGCTCCTTCGCGCCGACCAGATCGACTGGGCGGAGGACAGGAACGGGACGCACTGGCTCGCGCCGATCCTCGCCGACGCGGAGGCCGGCTTCGGCGGGCCACTCAACGCCTTCGAGCTGATGCGGGCAATGATCGGTGCCGGCGCGGCCGGCGTCCACTACGAGGACCAGCTCTCCTCCGAGAAGAAGTGCGGCCACCTCGGCGGTAAGGTCCTCGTGCCGACACAGCAGTTCGTCCGGACGCTCAACGCGGCCCGGCTCGCGGCGGACGTCTGCGGCGTGCCGACCGTTCTGGTGGCGAGGACGGACGCGCTGTCGGCCGCGCTCCTGACGAGCGACGTCGACGAATACGACCGAGACTTCGTGACCGGCGAGCGCACCGCGGAGGGCTTCTACCGCGTGCGCGACGGGATCGACGCCGCCATCTCGCGTGGTCTCGCCTACGCCCCGTACGCCGACCTCGTCTGGTTCGAGACCTCGACGCCGGACCTCGGCGAGGCGAAGGAGTTCGCGGAGGCGATCCACGACCGCTTCCCGGGCAAGCCGCTCGCCTACAACTGCTCGCCGTCCTTCAACTGGCGCAAGCACCTCGACGACGATCAGATCGCGTCCTTCCAGGACACGCTCGGCGACTGGGGCTACCGCTTCCTCTTCATCACGCTCGCCGGCTTCCACGTGCTCAACGCGTCGATGTTCGATCTCGCCCGCGGCTATGCCGAGGAGCAGATGCCTGCATACGTGCGGCTGCAGCAGCACGAGTTCGAGCTCGAGGAGTTCGGCTACACGGCGACGCGGCATCAGCACGAGGTCGGGGCCGGCTACTTCGACCTCGTCACGCAGGCGGTCGCGCCCGACAGCGAGACGCTCGCGCTCAAGGGCTCGACCGAGGAGGCGCAATTCACAAAGGAACCGGCGTGAGCATGCTCGCCGAAGTGCAGATCCTCGCCCCAGCCGACGAGGAAGTCCTCACGCGCGAGGCGCTCGACCTCGTCGCGCGCCTGCACCGCGAGCTGAATCCCCGGCGCCGCGAGCTGCTCGAGCGGCGGCGCGAGCGGCAGGGCGAGCTCGACGCGGGCGGCCTGCCGCGCTTCCGGTCCGACACGAAGGACGTCCGCGACGCCGAGTGGCGCGTGGCCAAGGCGCCGGCCGACCCCCGCGACCGGCGCTGTGAGATCACCGGCCCGGTCGACCGCAAGATGATGATCAACGCGCTCAACTCCGTCGCCCGCGTCTTCATGGCCGACTACGAGGATGCGTGCTCGCCGAAGTGGGAGAACGTCGTCGAGGGCCAGCGCAACGTCACCGACGCCGTGCGCCGTGAGATCTCGCTCGAGACGCCGGACAAGACATACCGCCTCAACGAAGAGATCGCGACGCTTCTGATCCGGCCGCGCGGCTGGCACCTTCCGGAGCGCCATGCCGTCGTCGACGGCGAGCCGGTCTCGGCCTCGTTGTTCGACTTCGGCCTGCACATGGCGCGCAACGCACGCGACCAGCTCGAAAGCGAAAGCGGGCCGTACTTCTACCTCCCGAAGCTCGAGTCGCATCTTGAGGCGCGCCTCTGGGCCGACGCGTTCGCGCTGGCCGAGGAGCAGCTCGACCTCCCGTCGGGGAGCATCCGCTGCACCGTCCTGATCGAGACGATCCTTGCGGCCTTCGAGATGGAGGAGATCCTCTACGAGCTCCGCGACTGGGGCTGTGCGCTCAACGCCGGCCGCTGGGATTACATCTTCAGCGCCATCAAGAAGTTCCGGGCACGCGACTGGGTGCTGCCCGACCGCGTGCAGATCACCATGACGGTGCCGTTCATGCGCGCCTACACGGAGCTGCTCGTGCGGTCCTGTCACCGCCGCGGCGCGCACGCGATCGGCGGCATGGCGGCATACATCCCGTCGCGCAAGGACGCGGAGGCGAACGAGCTCGCGCTCGCGAAGGTGCGCGAGGACAAGGAGCGCGAGTCGGGCGACGGCTTCGACGGGTCCTGGGTCGCGCACCCCGATCTCGTCCCCACCTGCACCGAGGTCTTCGACGGCGTGCTCGGCGACGAGCCGAACCAGCTCGAGCGGCTGCGCGAGGAGGTCGTGCCCGACGAGGCGGCGCTCCTCTCCATCCCGGACACGCCCGGCGAGATCACCGATGCCGGCGTGCGCACGAACGTCTCGGTCGGCGTCCGCTATCTCGACTCGTGGCTGCACGGCGTCGGCGCGGCGGCGATCGACAACCTGATGGAGGACGCCGCGACCGCCGAGATCTCCCGCTCCCAGATCTGGCAGTGGGTGCGCCACGGACGCGTCGACGAGCAGCGCGTCCGCGACGAGATCGAGCTCGTGGAAGCCGGCGACGAGGCGAAGGAGCTCTTCGCCGCGGTCGCGCTCTCCGAGGAGCTCGAGGACTTCCTGACCCTGCCCGCCTACGAACGGCTCGACTGAGGAGGGACGAGATGCACGAGATGCGCGAGACGCTGATCACGACGGAGCAAGAGCGGGCCGAGCTGCCGGACGCCGACGCGCCCTGCACCGCCGAGCTCGCCGAATGCACCTGCCCCGACTTCTGCGAGCGCGACCACGACAACGAGTAGCTGCGAGGCCCGGCGTACACTCGGCGACATGAGCCTCGACACCACGAAGGCCGACGACATCGCGCTCGTGATCGAGGAGGCGATCGTCTCCGGCGAGCTCGAGCCGGGAACCGTCCTCCGCCAGGAACAGCTGTCCGAGCAGTTCAACGTCTCGCGCACGCCGATCCGCGAAGCTCTGCGGCGGCTTGCGGCGCTCGGGCTCGTCTCCTTCGTCCCGAACCGCGGCGTCCGCGTCCGGACGATCTCGCGGGAAGAGCTGCACGAGGCGTTCATGGTGCGCGCCGAGCTCGAGGCGCTAGCGACCGAGGTCGCTGCGACGAAGATGACGCCCGAGGATCTCGAGGAGCTCGAGGCCGCCGAGCAGCACTTCGCCAAGATCTCAAAGGAACTCCGCGCCCGCGAGCCCGGCGAGGAGCGGCGCTCGATCATGGGCGACTGGGTGCGCGCGAACCACGCCTTCCATGACGTCATCTATCGGGTCGCCGACCTGCCGCTCGTCGAGCAGCTCGCGAAGAGCTCGCGCCGCTCCTTCTCGGGGCCCGCCGTGTGGGCGCCCGGCGACCACTCGATCGACGGCCTCTACGCGAAGAACGCCGAGCAGCACCGCGCGATCCGCCAGGCGCTCGTCGCCGGCAGCGGAGAGGGAGCGCGGGCGCTCGCGCACGAGCACGTCATTTCCTCGTTCGGGCTCCTCGAGGCGATCCTCGAGCAGGTCGGCGGCACCTGGCCGCAGCCGAAGCGCTCCGCCGCTAAGGTTGGCTCATAGTCGCTGCCTGACCACATTCCGCGCATGGATCCGCTCTACAAACCGCAGGGCGTCGAGCAGCGCTGGCAGCAGACCTGGGAGGCGGAGGGGCTCTACGGTGCCGACCCCGACGCGCCGGGCGAGACGTTCGTCGTCATGCACCCGCCGCCGAACATCTCCGGCTCCCTGACGATCGGCCACTGCCTGCAGCTCTCGCTCGAGGACACGCTCGTCCGCTGGCACCGGATGCGCGGCTTCAACACGCTCTTCCAGCCCGGCTACGACCACGCGGGCATCTCGACCTGGGCGGCGATCGGCCGCACGCTCGCGGAGGAGGGCCGGAGCCAGCGCGACCTCGGCCGCGACGGCTTCGACGCCTACGTCCAGGAGTGGCTCGAGCGCTACGGCGGCACGATCATGAGCCAGTTCCGCCAGCTCGGCGCCTCGCTCGACTACCGGCGCACGCGGTTCACGATGGACGAGGGCTACTACCGCGCCGTCATGCGCTGGTTCGTCCACCTCTACGAGCGCGGCTGGATCTACCGCGCGAATCGGATCGTCAACTGGTGCCCGCGCGACAGGACCGCGCTGTCGGACCTCGAGGTCGAGCACGAGGACGAGGACGACACGCTCTCGTATGTGCGCTACCCGCTGGCCGACGGCTCGGGCCACGTCACGATCGCGACCGTGCGGCCGGCGACGATCCTCGCCGACGTGGCAGTTGCGGTGCATCCCGACGACGACCGCTACCGAGGGCTCGTCGGGAAGGAGGTCGTCGTCCCCTTCGTCGAGCGGCGGGTCCCGGTGATCGCCGACGAACGGGTCGAGCGCGAGTTCGGCACGGGCGCGCTCAAGATCACGCCGGGTCACGACCCGACGGACTTCGAGATCGGTCGCGACCACGGCCTCCCCGAGCTGACCGTGATCGGGCCGGACAGCGTGATGAACGACGCAGCCGAGGAGCTCGCCGGACTGACGCAGGAGGAGGCCGGCCGGCGCGTGCTGGAGTGGGCCTCGGAGCGCGGGCAGCTCGAGAAGCGTGAGCATTACCGTCACTCGATCGGCCACTGCGTCCGCTGCCACAGCCGCATCGAGCCGCTCGTCGTGCCGCAATGGTGGCTGGCGATGGAGGAGCTCGCGGCGCCCGCGGTCGCGGCGGTGAAGGAGGGGCGCGTCCGCTTCACGCCTGAGCGCTTCGCGCGGGTCTACCTCGACTGGATGGAGAACGTCCGCGACTGGTGCGTCTCGCGCCAGATCTGGTGGGGCCACCGGATTCCCGTCTGGTACTGCCCCGACGGCCACGTGACGGTCGCCGAGGCCGAGCCCGAGGCGTGCGCGGAATGCGGCTCGACGGAGCTGCGCCAGGACGAGGACGTGCTCGACACCTGGTTCTCGTCGGCGCTCTACCCCTTCGCGACACTCGGCTGGCCCGAGGAGACGCCCGAGCTCGCCCGCTATTACCCGGGCACGGTGCTCACCACGGCGCGCGACATCATCTTCCTCTGGGTCGCGCGCATGATCTTCTCCGGGCTCGAGCTGATCGGTGAGGAGCCATTCCGGGACGCGGTCATCCACTCGTACCTGCAGAACCCGGAAGGCAAGCGCATGTCGCGCACGCTCGGCACCGGCATCGACCCCGAGGAGGCGCTGGAGCCGTACGGCGCCGACGCGACGCGCTACGGGCTCCTCAAGATGACCACGGGCCAGGACCCGCGGTTCTCGTGGGGCACGATCGAGGAGGGGCGGAAGCTCGCGAACAAGCTCTGGAACGCGAGCCGGCTCCTGCTGATGGCCGGCGCTGCGGAGGCGGACGCCCGGCCGTCGTCGATCGAGGAGCGCTGGATCCTCGCGCGGATCGACGCGACACGTGCCGAGTTCGAGGCGGATCTCGCCAGCTTCGACTTCGCGCACGCCGTCCAGCGGCTCTATCACCTCACGTTCGACGACTTCTGCGACTGGTATCTCGAGTCGATCAAGCCGCGCCTCGAGGAGGAGGACGTGCGCGCGACCGCGTTCGCGGCGCTCGAGCGGCTGCTCAAGCTCCTCCATCCGGTGATGCCGCACGTGACCGAGGAGATCTGGACGAACCTGCCTGCCCGCGCCACGCGGCTGATCGTCGCACCGTGGCCCGAGCCACAGACGGAGTTCGCGGCCGACCTGCATGCGCTCGACGAGGCGCAGACGGCGGCACGCCTCTACCGGCGCAGCGGCGTCCGGATCGAGATCGGCGGCGACTCGCTGCGGATCTTCGAGGCGGTCGTCCGCCCCCGAGGAGACAGGCAGGGCGACGGGCAGGGCGACGTCGAGGCCGAGCGCGTGCGGCTGCGCAAGGAGGTCGAGCGCAGCGAGCGGATGCTCGCGAACGAGAAGTTCGTCGCCAACGCCGCGCCGGAGGTCGTCGAGGGCGAGCGGCAGAAGCTCGAGCAATACCGTGCCGAGCTCGACGCGCTGGGTTGAGTCCCTCTCGCCCTGGCCCGAGGACGGTTTCGGGACGGAGCGGATGCGCGCCCTGCTGCGCGAGCTCGGCGACCCGCAGGAGCGGTTCCCGGCGATCCACGTAGTCGGCACGAACGGCAAGTCGACGACGACACGGCTGACCGAGGCGCTTCTGCTCGACGCGGGGCTGTCGGTGGGCGCGTATCTGTCGCCTCACGTGGTTTCGTGGCAGGAGCGGATCCGGCTCAACGGAGCCGAATCCGACCTCGAAACCGCCCTAACCGGGGTCAGACCCCGGGCCGATGCCGTTGCGGCCACCCAGTTCGAGGCGCTGACGGCTGCGGCGCTGCTCGCGTTCGCGGCAGCGGAGGTCGACGTCGCCGTCGTCGAAGCCGGGCTGGGCGGCCGGCATGACGCCACGAACGTCCTCGCCACGCGCGTCGTCGTCCTCACGAGCGTCGCGCTCGACCACATGGACGTCCTCGGCGACACGCGCGAGGCGATCGCGGCCGAGAAGCTCGCGGTCGTCCAGCCGGGGTGCACGGTCGTGCTCTCAGAGCCCGAGTGGCGCGAGCTCGCGACGGAGAACGGCGCGGCCGCCGTCGTCGTCACCGCGCGCAGCAACCTCGCCCTGGCCATCGCGGCGGCGGAGTCCTTCCTCGGCCGTTCCGTCGACCCGCACGCCGCCGACAACGTCGAGCTGCCGGGCCGGCTTGAGCGCCGCGGCGAGCATCCGCTCGAGATCTGGGACGGAGCCCACAACCTCGCGGGCATCGGCTGGCTGCTGCCGCGGCTTCCCTCGACTCCCGGCTGGACCGTTGTCTGCTCGATCGTCCGCGACAAGCGGCCCGGGATGATGCTCGAGGCGCTGTCGGTCCTCGGCCCGACGCTCGTCGCGACGGAGAGCACGAACGGCCGCGCGCTGCCCGCTGCGGAGCTCGCCGCGCTCGCCTCCGGCCACTTCGAGCGGGTGGAGACCGAGCCCGAGCCGACCGCCGCCCGCGCCCGCGCGCTCGAGCTCGCAGGCGCCGGAGGGGCGGTGCTCGTCACGGGCTCCCTGTACCTTCTCGCAGACCTAAGTGCCGAGCACCGCGACCTATAACCCCCCAAAAGACAAGGCCGAGAAGCTCTCGATGTTCGTGCTCGCCTTTGCCGTCCTCGCCGTCGCGATCGGTTCCGCCTTCGCTGCGGGCTGGGTTATCGGCAGGATTCTCCTGTGACGCTCGCCAGCTTCCTCAGCTCCGGCACCCAGCACGCGATCCTCAACGGGCTTGCCTTCTTCGCATTCGTGCTCTGGCTCTCGCTCGGTTACTGGACGTACAAGGATGCGAAGCGGCGGATGGAGGATCCGCTTCTGATCGCTGCTCTTCCGCCCGCCGGAGTACCTCGAGGACGTGCGCGAGCGCCAGCTCGAGATCACGGCGATGGAGGAGCGCATCGCGGCGGTCGACCTCCGCTGTCCGGTCTGCCACGCCGAAGTCGACGCGGGCTATCTCGTCTGTCCCGTCTGCACGACGAAGCTCAAGCAGGCATGCGTGAGCTGCGGCTCTCCGCTCGAGCCGATCTGGCAGGTCTGCCCATACTGCGAGACGCCGATCGAGCCCGCGGTGCCGGGGACGCCGCCGGCGCTCGGGACGCGGCGCGCGCGGCGCAGCAGCAGCAGCAGCAGGCGCTGACCGTGGCCGTCGAGCGCAGCCTGATCCTGATCAAGCCCGACGCGGTGCAGCGCCGCCTCGCCGGCGAGATTCTCGGGCGGATCGAGGCACGCGGCTTCGAGATCAGCGAGGGGAAGCTCGTCACCGCCAGCCGTGAGCTCGGGGAGGAGCACTACGCCGAGCACCGCGAGAAGCCGTTCTTCGGCGAGCTCGTCGAGTTCATCAGCTCGGGGTCGACCTGGGCGCTCGTCGTCGAGGGCGAAGGAGCGATCGCGACGCTGCGCGCGACGATCGGGGCGACGGATCCCGCGAACGCGGCGCCGGGGACGATCCGGGGCGACCTCGCCTCCTCGATGCCCGACAACCTCGTGCACGGCTCCGACTCCCCTGAGTCGGCGGAGCGCGAGATCGCACTCTGGTTCGGTGACTGACCCGACCGTCGAGGCGTGGACGCGCGAGAACGCTAGGTACACGGACGCGCGTGCCGAGCAGGCGTGGGCGGCCGAGGAGATCACATGGGGCGTCTTCAACGTCCCGGAATCCGAGCTGCACGCCCTGCCGGACCTGGTCGGCAAGGAGGTCGTCGAGCTCGGCTGCGGCACCGCGTTCTTCGGCGCCTGGCTGAAGAAGGCAGGGGCCGCGCGGGTTGTCGGCGTCGACCCGACTCCCGCACAGCTCGAGACGGCGCGTCGTTGTGAGGAACGCTTCGGGCTCGGGCTCGACTTCGTCGAGGCGTTCGGAGAGGATGTGCCGCTGCCGGACGGGTCCTTCGACCTCGTCGTCTCGGAGTACGGCGCCTCGATCTGGGCCGACCCGTATCGCTGGATCCCGGAGGCGGCTCGGCTGCTGCGCCCAGGCGGCGAGCTCGTCTTCCTCCGCAACTCGACGCTCGTCATCCTCTGCTCGCCCGACGAGGACGTCGCCGCGGTGGAGACGCTGCAGCGTCCACAGTTCGGGATGCACCGCTTTTCGTGGCCGGACCAAGGCGTCGAGTACCACCTCCCGCACGGCGAGTGGATCCGGCTCCTGCGCGCGAACGGCTTCGAGATCCTCGACCTGATCGAGATCCAGGCACCGTCCGCCGCCGCGACCCACGAGCACTACGGGTACGTGACCGCTGACTGGGCGCGGAAGTGGCCGGCAGAGGAGATATGGCGAGCGCGCCTGCACCGCCCCTCCTCCTAGCCTCGACGTCGCCGCGACGGCGGGCGATCCTCGAGCAGCTGCGGATCCCGTTCGACGTCGTCGCGCCGCGCTACGAAGAGACGGAGGAGGATCCGGTCGCGCACGCGGTGGGCAAGGCGCGGTCGGTGCTCGCCAAGGCCGACGGGCGTCCCGTGCTCGGCTGCGACACGGAGGTGGTGTGCGCGGGACGCGTCTACGGCAAGCCCGACGGGCCGGAAGCGGCCGAGGAGATGCTCGAGAGCCTGAGCGGCCGGACGCACGAGGTCGTCGCCGGCCTGGCGCTGATCACGCCGGCCTGGGAAGAGGTGCACCGGGAAGTGACGCGCGTCTCCTTTCGCGAGCTGACACCGCGCGACATCGCGTGGTACGTGGCGAGCGCCGAGTGGGAGGGACGCGCCGGCGGCTACGCGATCCAGGGCCAGGGTGCGGCCCTCGTCGAGCGGATCGAGGGCGACTACCTCAACGTCGTCGGGCTGCCGACGGCGCTGCTCATTCGCCTCCTCGCCGAGCGCTTCCCGGGGACGTACGGGTTCGGATGAGCGAGAGCGCGGTCAAGGCGGCGATCGAGGTGGCGGCGGAGCATGGGCTGCGCAGCGAAGACCCGCGCGTCCTCCGCGATGCCTGGCACGTGCTCGTCCATCTCCGGCCGCTGCCGCTCGTCGCGCGCGTCTCCAGCGGCCGGCCATACCCCGAGGGCCCGCCCGAGGAGGACGTCATCCGCGAGCTCGCAGTAGCATCCCACGCCGCTCGTGCCGGAGCGTCGGTCGTACCACCCTCCGGCCTACTCGATCCCGGGCCGCACCGGCACGGTGGCCACGTCGTCACCTTTTGGCAGTACGTGGAGCCGAAACGCGAGGTGGAGCCCGTGGCAGCTGGAGAGGGACTCCGCGCGATCCACGAGGCGCTGGCCGACTACGAGGGAGAGCTGCCGTCCCTTCACACCAACGACCTCGCGAGGATCACCGACAGTCTCGAGCCCTCCGCCGACGTCGAGCTCGTGCGCGAGCTCGGCATGCGACAGCCGGCCGGCGGCGCGCAGGCGCTGCACGGCGACTCCCATCTCGCGAACTGCCTGCCGGGGCCGCTCTGGCACGACTTCGAGACGGCGTGCCGCGGCCCGCGCGAGCTCGACCTCGCGGCGCTTGGCCTCTCCGCGAGGGTGCGGGAGGACGACGCGTCCCGCATCGCGCTCGAGGCGTACGGCGATCACGATGCGGGCCTGCTCGAGGAGTGCCTCCCTGTCTATGCGGCCTGGGTCTACGCGTCGTTCATGATCGCGCTACCACGCCGCCCGGAGCTGGGGCCGGTGCTCGCGGAGCGGCTCGGCTGGCTCCGCGAGACCTACACCTGAGCCCAGAAGCGGCCGCACTTGCCTCCAACGCTAGACCGGGTCTGACCCCGGTTGACGTGGGAGGACATGTCTGCCGGAGACGCATCGTGGCGCCGGAGGCGCTCGGCTACGTACTCCGCGTAGTGCTTCTGCGCGGCGTCGCGGTTCGCCGAAAACAGCCTGAGCGTGCCCTCGACGTCGTGGGATGGCAGTGGCGCTTCGAGACCGACGAGCGCGCGGTGGCTGCTCCACGTCCAGTCCACCGGTCGCCGAACGACGCCCGCCCGCACCGGGTTGAGATCGACGTACCGGACGACGTCGAGGGCGTACGCCTCGTCCTCGACCAACCTCGCGTCGAATCGTCCCTGGAAAAGGTGGCCGGTCTCTTCGTGGCGTCGGTTGAAGAGCTGCCCGTACCGACCGCTCAGCCACTGCATTCCTCGCGAGATCGTCCCTGCTCCGACGCGAGCCACGACATGGACGTGGTTTCGCATCAGGCAGTAACCGGCGACGCTCCAGCCGTACAAGTCGCAAGCTTCGTCTAGCAGCCACAGGTAAAGCCGCCGGTCCAGGTCATCCACGAAGATCGGCTGCCGCCGGTTGCCGCGGCACGTTATGTGTCGGATGCCGGCCGACTGGTCGCGCGAGGGGCGCGGCATGCCTCCGAACGTATGTGGCAATCCCCGGCAACTCTGCACCGGAAGTGAAACGAGCCGCGGACATTCGCCGCGGCTCTCCAAAAAATCGGGGTGCCCAGATTCGAACTGGGGACCTCTCCGACCCGAACGGAGCGCGCTACCAGGCTGCGCCACACCCCGAAACCGCGCCATAGGGTAGCGAGCATGTTTCGGGCAGTCCTCTTCGACGTCGACTTCACGCTCGCGCGGCCGGGACCGGAGCTCGGGCCGGAGGGCTACGTCCGCGCCGGGGAGCGCCACGGGCTCCGGCTCGAGCCGGGCCGCTACGAGGCGGCCCGAGACGCCGCTCTCGTCGATCTCCGCCGCCATCCCGAGCTCGAGCACGACGACGAGATCTGGTTCCGCTTCACCGAGCGGATCGTGCGCGGCATGGGCGGGGACGCAGATTCGGCGTACGCCTGCGCGGTCGAGATCACGCGCGCGTGGGAGCGGCACGAGAACTTCGAGCTCTACGACGACGTGCCGGACGTGCTGACCGCAATTCGCTCCGCCGGCCTCCAGATCGGCCTCGTCTCGAACTCCGCGCGGGACGTGCGCGAGTTCGCGCAGCACCACG
>WNGO01004742.1_pt1 | contig 13233 bp, 15 predicted proteins | sample 5400511 | NCBI WGS metagenome assembly WNGO01 (sample SAMN13153380, study PRJNA577476) | soil metagenome | isolation source: 20 cm soil or saprolite under Garry oak tree replicate 2 | place: USA:California | collected 2016-06-15
CGCGAAGTTGCGTTCTACGTGTTTCACCATATTGCCTGTCTAGAGCACAAAGAAATCCGCGCGGCGCCCCGGTGCTCTTCCGGGGCGCCCAACGCGACGCCGGCGGTATTAATGGCGGAGACCCAGCTCGTCGATGAGCTGCCGATACCGTTCCAGGTCGTTGCGCTTCAGATACTCGAGCAGGCGCCTGCGCTGCGAGACCATCCTGAGGAGGCCGCGCTGCCCGTGGTAGTCCTTGGCGTGTAGCCGGAAGTGATCGGTGAGGCTGTTGATCCGCTCGGTGAGCAGCGCGATCTGGACCGGGGCCGACCCCGTGTCCCCCTCGTGCCGCCCGTACTTCCTGACCGGCGTCGTCTTGTCGTACATCTGTTCCAGTTCCCTAATTGTTGTGAGCGCAGTAACTTAGACCGCCGAGACCGGTTTGTAAAGCCCTCGTGACCAACGCGCCTTCCGCGCCCCCCGCGCCCACCGACTTGGTGGGCCGCACCGTCGGCCCCTACGACCTCGAGCGTGTGCTCGGCCAGGGCGGCTTCGCCTGGGTGTTCGCGGGTCGGGAGCTGGACGGCTCTCCGGTCGCCGTGAAAGTGCTCATGCCGCGCTACGCCGGCGATCCCCAGTTCGAGAGCCGCTTCCGCAACGAGGCGGAAATTGCCGCGAAGCTCGAGCACCCGAACATCATCCGCATCCGCTTCGTGGCGCGCTCCGGAAATTACGTCTACTTCGGGATGGACCTGTGCGCCGACTCGCTCGGTGCCCGGCTCGAGCGCGAGGGCCCGCTCCCGGAAGCCGACATCGTCCGCATCGTGCGCGAGGTCGCCCGCGCGCTGTTGTTCGCCCACGCGCAGGGTGTGATTCACCGCGATTTGAAGCCCGACAACATCCTGATTCGAGCGGACGGCAGCGCGGTGCTCAGTGACTTCGGGATCGCACGCGCGATGTCGGGCTACGTGGCATCCACTGGCGTGAACACGACGATCGGGACGCCCCACTACCTCTCCCCCGAGCAGGCCCAGGGCCGGCCGCTCGACCAGCGGGTGGACTTCTACGCTTTGGGGGTGACGCTCTACAAGGCGGCCACCGGCGAGGTTCCCTTCACGTCCACCGATTGGTTCGAGCTCGCGCGGATGCACGTCGAAGTTCCACCCCCGTCCGTCCGCAAGAAGCGGCCCGAGCTGTCGAAGCGGTTCGAGCGTGTGGTGCGCCGATGTCTCGCGAAACACCCCGATGATCGGTATCGGGACGCTGCGGAGCTCCTCGCTGACATCGCGCCGCGCAAGTCGATCGCCGGCACGCCGTGGCTGCTGCTGGGAGGAGCCGTTGGGGTGCTGATCGCGCTGGTCGCGATGGTGATCAGGCTGATGCGGTGAACAGCCGCCGGACCGCGGCGATGATCCGGCCCATGACCGTCGCACGGCTCTCACCCTTCCCCGGCCTTTCCCCGGCATGTAACACCGCCTCCGCAGCCCGTCGCAGCTCCCCCTCCCACTGCTTCGGAAACGGTCGCTCCGCCAGACGGACCTCGAAGCCCGCGCCGCCTTGAACCGTCCCCAGCTCGACGATTCCCGGAGACGCGCGATCGATGACCTCGATAACCGGTCCCAACCCGTCCCTCGTCCCGCGTCCCCCGTCCCTCCCGTAATAGGCGCTGGTGACAGTGATCACGAGCCGCTCCGCGTTCACGCGACCCGCCACATAGGCCTCGAGGACGTCTCTAACGGGGGAGGTCACGAAGGATGTCGTTGGCGATCCCGAGCAGCATTAGGCCGACGATTACGACGAACCCGATCTGCATCAGGCGCATGCGCAGCTCGAGCGAGAGAGGCTTCCGGCGGACCGCTTCAGCGATGAGGAACACCACCTGTCCGCCGTCCAATACCGGAATCGGGAGCAGGTTCAGGACGGCGAGGCTGATGGAAAAGAACGCCACGAATCCCAACAGCACTTCGATGCCCAGACGCGCCGCCTGGCCCGACATCTTCGCGATCAGGATCGGACCTCCCACCTCCTTGATCGATGCCTCCCGGAACACAAGCTTTTTCACCGAAACGACGACCGCTGCCGCCTGAGTAATCGTCTGGTCCGCCCCCACCACGACGGCTCGGCCGAACCCGATGCGCGAGCGCGTGATCGGTGGATCTTGATTCGCTCCGATGATGCCGTAGTTGTGCGGGCGGGGCGAAGCGGAGTCAGTCTCAATGGCCGAATCCGGCGTCACGGTCAGATCTTCGAGCCGCCCGTCGCGCAGCACGACCAGGTGAAGCGGCCGGGCCGCGGCATACCAGATCTTGTGGAGCATGTCGTTCCACGACCGGATCGTGTCCCGATCAATCCGGACCACCAGGTCTCCGGGACGGAGCCCGGCGCGGGCCGCGGGCTGGCCCGGAAGCACGAACCCGATCCGGGCGGGAACGAGCGGTACGAGGGCCTGCACCACCCTGGCGCGGGCGACCGAGTCCACCGGCAGATGCACGTCGATCGGCGCCGGCCGACCCACCACGGAGATTTGCAATTCGGTGGGACCTGTTAGGAGCTGGTCTACGATCTCGTCCCACGTCCGGACCGTGTCCCCGTTGATGGCCGTGATCCGGTCGCCCATCCGCAGGGTCCCGAGCGCAGCCGCGCCTGGCGGGAGCGCCGCGGTCCGAACTGAGTCGACCTGTGTAACCGCGAGCCGGGGAGCGCCGAGAATTGCGGCGAGCCCCGTGTAGACAACGAAGGCGAGGAGCACGTTCGCCGTGACGCCCGCCAGGACCACGATCATGCGCTTCCACACCGGCTTGCGGTCGAAGGCCCGCGCCGGATCGATTGGGACGCTGGCCTTGCCCCCCTCCAGGCTCCCCGTGACCCCTTCGTCCTCGAGGCCGGCCATCTTCACGTACCCGCCGAGCGGAATCCACGAGATCCAGTACTCCGTCTCGCCGCGCCGCCATGCGAGCAGCGGGCGGCCGAAGCCGAGCGAGAAACGCAACACCTGGATCCCGACGGCCTTGGCCGCAATGAAGTGCCCCCCCTCATGGACGAAGATCAGCGGTCCTAGGGTGACGAGAAGCGCGAGCAGGCCGAGGAGTGCACTGCTCATGCTGCGTCCCGCGCCAGGCGCCGCGCCTCGGCATCCGCGGCGAGCACTGCCGCGAGCGACCCGGCGTCGCTGGCGTCGTGTCTCGCGAGCGCGCGCTCGATGGTCGCAGCAATTCGACCGAACGGGATTTTTCCGTCCAGGAAGAGCTGGACCGCCACCTCGTTGGCGGCGTTGAACACGGTCGGGGCCGTCCCTCCGGCCGCCGCGGCGACGCGCCCGAGCCCGTACGCCGGATACCGTTCCTTGACGAGGGGCTCGAACGTGAGCGCGCCCGCGGCGACGGGATCGAAGCGGCGCGGGCCCGTATCGGGAACCCGCTCGGGGTGCGTGAGCGCGTACAGGATGGGCAGCTCCATCGTAGGGAAGCCCACCTGCGCCAGGACGGAACCGTCCACGAACTCGACGAACGCGTGCACCACGGATTGCGGGTGCACGACGACGTCCACCGCGTCATAGGGCACGTCGAATAGGAAATGTGCCTCGATGACCTCGAGGGCCTTGTTGACGAGCGTCGCCGAGTCCACCGTGATCTTCTTCCCCATCTTCCATGTCGGGTGCCGCAGCGCCTCCTCGACGGTGGCAGCGGCGACCCGCTCGGCGCTCCACGTGCGGAACGGCCCGCCCGAGGCGGTGAGGATGAGACGCGCGAGCTCCCCGGATCGCCGCCCCGTGATGCACTGCAGCACGGCACTGTGTTCCGAGTCCACGGGCACGATCTCGCCGCCCCCCTCGCGCGCGGTGCGGGTGACGAGCTCACCGGCCATGACGAGCGTTTCCTTGTTCGCGAGAGCCACCCGCTTCCCTGCCGCCAGCGCCGCGAGCGTCGCCTCGAGCCCCGCGGCACCCACGATCCCGTTCACCACGATCTGCACATCGGGCCGCGTCACTGCTTCTATCAGGCACTCAGGCCCTTTCCCATTTCCCGCTTCCCGTTTCCCCGAGTTCACCAGGCCCACGTAGCCCGGCTTCCACTCCGCAGCCTGGCGCTGCAATAGCTCCCCGTTCGAGTGAGCGGTCAGCGCGGCGACCCGAAACCGGTCTCGCTGACGGCCCAACACCTGGAGAGTCGCGCAGCCGATCGACCCCGTGGATCCGAGGATTGCCACGCCGACGGTCATGCCAGGTCCAGGATCCGGAGCAAAGCTGCGGCGACGGGCAGGACGAAGTACAGCGAGTCCAGGCGGTCCAACACGCCCCCGTGTCCGGGGATGAGCATCGAGGAGTCCTTGACGCCGACTTCGCGTTTGAAGAGCGACTCGGCCACGTCGCCGACCTGAGCAGCAAAGGCGGTGATCAGCCCGATCCCGGCGAGCTGCCACATCGGAAGACCGAGGGCGACGCGCTTCAGCACCATGGGGCCGTACGCGAGCACCGGAGCCAGCTTGGGACCGCCGATCAAAGCACCGCCGGCCATCGCGCACGTGTCGCACACCCACGTGATGACGAGCGGCAGCGCCGCCAGGGCGACCGACCCTCGCGGGTGCGCGTCGACGTGGGGGCCGTGCCGGATTGCGATGATGAACGAGAGCAGTGCCGAGGCGTAGAGGGGACCGAAGACGGTCACGGCGAGCGTGGTGAGGGGACGGTGCTCCGGACCACGGGCGGTAGCCACGACATGCGTGATGATCAGCCAGATGGCCGCGACGTACAGCACCGGCTCCCAGTCGGCGTAGCCCTTCACCCAGTAGATCGCGAGCGGACAGATCGCTGCCGCGACGAAGCCGATCCACTCGAGCGGCTCGATGCCCTGCTTGCGGGCCAGATCGTACACCTCGCGCGTGCCCAGCACCCCCAGGATGGCCAGGAAGCCCGCCAGCACCCAGCCGCCGAGCGAGAGGATCAGCAGCGTGCCGGCGATGGCGGGGACGGCGAACGCGATTCGCACGAGCAGGTTGCGGCTCATGGTGCGGTGACTCTCCCGAATCGCCGCTCGCGGCCCTGATAGTCGAGGATTGCCTGGAACAGGTCGCGGCGCGTCACGTCGGGCCACAGGACCGGCGTGACGTAGAGCTCGGTATAGGCGAGCTGCCACAACAGGAAATTGGAGAGCCGCCACTCGCCCGACGTGCGGATCAGCAGGTCGGGGTCGCTCCATGGCGCGGTGTACAGCTTTTCGCGTACTGCACCCTCGTCGATGTCCTCGAGTCGCTTCACGCCTTTGAGGACGTCTTCGGCGAGGAGCCGCGCCGCACGTGCCAGCTCCCCGCGCGAGGAGTACGAGATGCACAGGTTGAGCGCGAGCCGGGTCTGGTCGCGGGTTTCGCGCTCGATGCGCTCGACCGCGGCGCGGGCCCCGGGCGAGAGCCGGGTCCGGTCGCCCAGGACGTGGACGGCGACCCCCTGGCTCCGCAGCTCCATGATCTCCCGGGCGATGTACTCCTCGAGCAGCTGCATGAGCGCCGAGATCTCGGATACCGGGCGCTGCCAGTTTTCCTCCGAGAAGGCGAACAGCGTGAGCACCTCCACGCCGGCCTCGATGGCCCCCTCGACGACTTCGCGCACGGCTTGCATGCCGGTGCGGTGCCCCAGCGACCGCGGCAGCAGGCGCTCACGGGCCCATCGGCCGTTACCGTCCATAATCACGGCGATGTGACGCGGAACGGCCCCGTTGAGGCGGATCTGCGCCAGCAGGTCGTCCGCCATTTCAGATTTCCATGATCTCCGCTTCCTTGCCCTTCACCGCGTCGTCCACCTGCCGCAGGTGATCGTCGTGGAGCTTCTGCACGTCCTTCTCGGTGTGTTTCTTTTCGTCCTCGGAGACGTGCTCGGTCTTCTTGATCCGGCTGATCGCCTCGGTGCGCGCGTGCCGCACCGCGACGCGGCCTTCCTCCGCGAACTTGTGCACGACCTTCACGAGCTCGCGGCGCCGCTCCTCCGTGAGCGGTGGCAGCGGAATGCGGATGACGTTGCCGTCGTTCGAGGGAGTGAGCCCCAGATCCGATGCCAGGATCGCTTTTTCGACGGCCTTGAGCAGCCCCTTGTCCCAGGGCTGGATGGTCAGGAGCTTGGGCTCCGGGGCGGCCACGCTCGCCACCTGGGTGAGCGGCATCTCGCTGCCGTAGGCCTCCACACGCACCAGATCGAGCAGCGACGTGGTCGCCTTGCCGGTGCGGACGGTGGTGAACTCACGCTTCACCGCCTCGACAGCCTTGTCCATCGCGTGCTTCGCCTGCTTGACGTGTTCCGCCAGGGTGCTCATTGCACGATGGTGCCGACGCGCTCGCCCGCCAGGACCCTGGCCGTGGCGCCCGGCTGGTTGATGTTGAACACCACGATGGGCAGCTGGTTCTCCTTGCACAATCCGAAGGCGTTCGCGTCCATGACCGCGTACCCGTTCACCAGGGCGTCGCGGAACGACAGCTCCGCCAGGAACGTCGCCTTCGGGTCCCGCTTGGGATCGGCGGTGTAGACGCCGTCCACGTTCGTCGCCTTGAGCAGCACCTTCGCCTCGATCTCCAGGGCGCGCAGTACCGCCGCCGTATCGGTCGAAAAATACGGGTTTCCGGTCCCGCCGGCGAAAATGACCATCCGCCCTTTCTCGAGGTGGCGCAAGGCGCGTCGCCGGATGTAGGGCTCCGCCAGCTCCTCCATGCGGATCGCGGACATCACCCGCGTGTCGACGCCCTTCTTTTCCAGGATGTCCTGCAGGGCGAGCGCGTTGATCACGGTCGCGAGCATGCCCATGTAGTCGGCGGAGACGCGATCCATGCCCTGCTCGCTCGCGGCCGTGCCGCGCAGGATGTTCCCGCCGCCCACCACGAGCCCGAGCTGCACGCCGATCGCGGCCACGCGCTTGAGCTCGTCGCCGAGCTGATCGATGAAGGAGAAATCGATGCCCCCACCCGCCCCGCGCGGCCCCGCGAACGCCTCACCCGAGATCTTGAGCAAAGCGCGCGGGTAGGCGAGCCGCGGACCGGGACGCGGGGCGGTCGCCACTCAGCTCTCGCCGACCTTCAGCCGGGAGAACCGGCGCACGTCGATCTTCTCGCCGGTCTTGGCCGACAGCTCCTTGACCAGCTCTCCCACCGTGCGCTTGTCGTCCTTGACGAACTTCTGCTCGAGCAGGACGCGCTCCTCGTAGAACTTCTTGAGCATGCCATCCACGATCTTCGCCCGGATGTTCTCGGGCTTCTTCTGCTCGGCCACCTGCGCCTCGTACACCTGACGCTCCCGAGCAACCGTCTCCGGCGGCAGGTCCTCGATCCGGACGGCGAGCGGGCTCGTCGCGGCGATGTGCATCGCCAGCTCCCGGGCCAGCGTCTTGAAGTCCTCGGTCCGCGCGACGAAGTCGGTCTCGCAGTTGAGCTCGACCAGCACCGCGACCTTGCCGTCGTGGTGCACGTAGTGGCCGATCAGCCCCTCCGCGGCCACGCGCTCCGCCCGTTTCTCGGCCTTGGCCGCCCCTTTCTTGCGCAGCACGTCGACGGCCTGCTCCAGATCGCCGCCCGTCTCCTCGAGCGCCTTCTTGCAGTCCATCATGCCGGCGCCCGTGCGGGCGCGCAGCTCCGCCACGAGCTTTGCCGGAATCTCTTTCACAATCGTCACTGCCTCCTCCTCATGAAGACGCCGCCCTCGCGCCGGTGAGCTCGAAGGCGGCGGTCGGTTTCCACCGGATCGCGCACGTCCGGTGTCCTAGCCCTCGCCTCCGCTGCTCGACTCCGCCGGCGTGGGCGTCTCTTCGGTCTTGAGCCGCGCGGCGATCGCCTCGGGTTTGGGCCGCCGCTTCCGCCGGGCCGGTTTCTTCTTCTTGTCGCCGCCGGCCTCCACCTCGACGCCGGTCTCCGTCGAGTAGGTCACCCCTTCGCCCTCTTCGGCCGCCTCACGCAGCGGCATCTGGCGCCGCGCTTCTCCGATCACGTCCGAGATCGCCGCCGCGATCAGCGAAACGGCGCGGATCGCGTCGTCGTTACCCGGAATGGGCACGGTGATCAGGTCCGGGTCCGCGTTCGTATCCACGATCGCGACCACGGGAATGCCCAGCTTGTTCGCTTCGGCAACCGCGATGCGCTCTTTTTTCGAATCCACCACGAACAGCGCTCCCGGAAGGCGCCCCATGTTCTTGATGCCGGAGAGGTATTTCTCGAGCTTCACCCGCTCGCGGTCGAACAACAGCTGCTCCTTCTTGGTGTAGTTCTCGAACTCGCCTTCCGCGGTCCCCTGCTCCAGTTCCTTCAGCCGCTTGATCTGCTTCTTGATCGTCTGGAAGTTCGTCAGCGTGCCGCCGAGCCAGCGCTCCGTCACGTAATACGCGCCCGAGCGCTGCGCTTCCGCCTGGAGGATGAGCTTGAGCTGCTTCTTGGTGCAGACGAACAGCACGCCTTCACCCTTCAAGACGACGCTCCGCACCAGGTCCTGGGCCTCCAGGATCTGCCGCAGTGTCTTCTGTAGATCGATGATGTAGATCCCCGACCGCTCGGCAAAGATGAACCGGCGCATCTTGGGATTCCAGCGGCGCGTCTGGTGGCCAAAATGGACGCCCGCTTCCAGCAGATCCTGCAACTCAGGCTGCGCCATGCACTCCCTCTCGTGGGTTTTGATCCGCCGCTGCTCTCACTTTCGGTGTCACCCCGCCAAGCGGGGACCCAACACCGAATCAAGCAGCGTGAGTGATTACCTACCGTTTACTGAACTGGAACCGCTTGCGCGCGCCCGCGCGGCCCGGCTTCTTCCGCTCGACGACGCGCGGGTCCCGCGTCAACAGTCCCTGCTCTCGCAACTTTTTACGGTGCCGCTCGTCCGCCAGGCACAGCGCCCGCGCGATCGCGAGTCGCATCGCCCCCGCCTGCCCCGTCACCCCGCCGCCCCGGCACAGCGCCCGCACGTCGAAGGCACCGAGCGTGTCCGTCGCCGTGAACGGCTGCTGGATATGCGACACGAGCGACGGCCGGGGGAAGTAGTCCCCCAGCGTGCGCCCGTTGACGTTCCACTTCCCCGAGCCCGGCGTGAGATACACGCGCGCCACCCCGACCTTGCGGCGCCCGACGGCGTGCCAGCGCAGCTCCGGCGTGACCGCTGTGCTCACCTGGCCTCCGCCGCAAGGGGCTCTGGTCGCTGCGCGGCGTGCGGATGCTCGGGACCGGCGTACACCTTCAGCATCTGCTTCACTTTCTGGCGCGAGAGCGTCGTCTTCGGCAGCATGCCCCATACCGCGCGCTCGATCACCCGCTCGGGACGCGTCTCCATCACCTTCTTCAACGGCGTGAACCGCTCGTGGCCCATGTAGCCGGTGTGCCGAAAGTAGCGCTTCTGCTCGAGCTTGCGTCCCGTGAACTTCACCTTGGCGGCGTTCACGACCACCACGCAGTCCCCCCCGTTCAGGTGCGGTGTGAACGTCGGCTTGTGCTTCCCACGCAGCACCTGCGCGACCCGGCTCGCGAGTCGCCCGAGCGGCTCGCCGGCCGCGTCGACGACGAACCAGCGATGGGTTACGTCTTCTTTGCGGAGACTGAACGTCTTCATTCCCAACCCTTCAAAATGGAAAGTCGCATCGGTCGCAGCCGCGAACTATACCCGGGGCGTAAAGGCCTGTCAACCCTAGGGTTCCGGGCTCGCGAGCGTCACTAACGGTGCCCCCTTTTCGACCGCCTGCCCCACGGCCACGTGAACCTTCTGCACCACCGCCGCCCGTCCCGCCCGCAGTTCGTTTTCCATTTTCATCGCTTCGACCACCACGAGACCCGCGCCTGCGTCGACCCTTTGTCCCTCTGCCACCTCGACCCGCAGCACGAGCCCGGGCATCGGAGCGCGCACCGTCCCGCCCCCGGCCACCGCGCCGCCCGTTCGGCCCTGCGGCGGCTTCGCTCGATCGCGTTCGTCTTCCACGGTGACTTCGATGCGCTCGCCGGCCATCCCCAGCGCCCAGCGGCCCGGCCCCTCGAGCGGCTGAGCCGTCACCGTCCACGACGCTCCGCCGAGCAGGAGGTGGTACAGCGGTGTCGCCCCCCCTCCCCCTCCACCTCCCCCTCCCACGGCGGCGAGGTCGGCATCGAGGGCGACGCCGTCTACCAGCACGCGGGTGCCGTCTACCTCGACCTCGTGGATCGTGTCGCCGATTCGTACGGAGTACTTCACGCGGCCTCCAGCGCTGCCACCGTCTCCACGTGAGCGGTCTGAGGGAACAAATCGAATGCCCGCACTGCGGTTACGCGGTAGGTGGCGCTCAGCCGGTGCAAGTCGCGAGCCAGGGTCGCGGGATCGCACGAGAGGTAGACCAACCGGCCGACCGGATCCCCGGTGAGCCGGAGTGTGACGTTCCAGTGCAAACCACCGCGTGGCGGATTGACCACGACGGCGCTCGGCTCGGGGAGCGTGGAGATGACGTCTTCGGCTCGGCCTGCGATGAACCGCACGGGACGGGGCACGTTTCGCCCGCGGGCCCAATCGATCGCCTGCTCGTCCGCGTCGACACTCACCACCTGCGCCCCGCGCTCCGCCAACTCGACGGCCGTGTCGCCGATCCCCCCATACAGGTCCCAGACCACGGCGCCCCGCAAGTCCCCCAGCTGCTCGACCGCCCAGCGGCGCGCGATCACGCCCATCTCGGGGTTGATCGGCTCGAACGCCGTCGCGGGGAATCCCGTGGCGGGGCCGGCCATCACGCGCGCGGCACCATCCACCGGCTGCCACCAGCAGATGACCGCGTCGCGATCGGGGAGGTTGAGCGCGTCGCGCAAAGTCGCGGCGTTCTGCCACGGCTCGCCGGCCGATTCGGCGATGACGTGGCGCCGGCCCTCGCGGTCGAGACGGAGCGTAAGATGGGTGAGCTTTGCGGGCAGCAGCGCGAGCTGCGGCCGCAACTCGCGCCACAACGCCGTCAACCGGAAGTCCGCGACGTGGCAGTCGAGCAATGCGAATACCGCTGCGGGTCGGTCATATGGATGGAATCCGACTGTCCGACTGTCGGACCGTCCGACCGATTTGACGCTCATCGAGAGCTTCGCGCCGTAGCGCCACTCCTCCACCGCTTCGACGATCTCGGGATCGGCCAGGTCCAGCTTGGCGATCCGCCGTAGAGCGTCCCCCACGATCGCGCGCTTGGCTGCCAGCTGTGCCTCGTACGTCATGTGCTGCAGCTGGCAGCCCCCGCAGCGATCCCCTGTGTAATGGGGACAAGCCGCGGTGACGCGGTCGGCCCCGGGGGCGACCACCTCGGCGAGCTGCCCGCGCGCGAAGGTCTTGTGCAGCCGCACGCCGTCACGGAGCCGCACTCGCTCTCCGGGCGCGGTGCGGGCGACGAACACGGCGCGTCCGTCCGCCAGCCGCCCGACCCCGTCGCCCCCCGCCGCGATCGCCGTAATCGCGACCACGTTGCTCATTGACCGATCGCTTCCCGCCGCGCGGTGGCAAGCCAGACGGACGGTCGGACAGTCGGACCCGCAGGCTGGGGTGGCGTGGGGGCCGACGCTGCGGCTTGCTCGGCCAGCAGGGCCGCCACCGCTGCGAGGGGTCGCAGCAGCTCGGGGGATGGCTCGCCGACGAGCAGGCGCGCCCCGGCGCGCTCGAGGTAGGTGATGTCGATGTCGCCGCGCTGGAATTCCGGATCGTCCATCACGCGCAGGTGGAAGGCCTGCGACGACGGGATGCCGACGATCGCGAGCTCGCGCAGGGCACGCCGCATCCGCTCGAGGGCCACGCCCCGCGTCTCACCCCAGACGATCAGCTTCGCGATCAGCGAGTCGTAGTACGTCGTGATCTCGTTGCCCTCCTCGATGCCCCCGTCCCAGCGCACGCCCGGGCCGCCCGGGATGCGCAAGTATTGCACGACGCCCGTCGCCGGCACGAAATCGTTCGCCGGATCCTCCGCCGTGATGCGACATTCGATCGCATGCCCGCGTGGCTGTAAGGTGCCGGCGTGCACGCGCAGCGGCTGACCCATTGCGACGCGGAGCTGCTCGCGCACGATGTCCACACCGTAGACGAGCTCGGTCACCGGGTGCTCGACCTGGAGACGCGTGTTCATCTCCAGGAAGTAGAACTCGCCGCTGGGCGCCAGCAGGAACTCGATCGTACCGGCACCGAGGTATCCGACCGCGCCGGCAGCCGAGGCCGCCGACTCGCTCATGCGGCGGCGCAAGGGCGGTGTGACCGCCACTGACGGCGCCTCTTCGATGAGCTTCTGATGCCGGCGCTGGATGCTGCACTCCCGCTCGCCCAACGCGACCACGCGTCCGAACGAGTCCGCCAGGATCTGGATCTCGATGTGTCGTGGCCGCTCGAGGTACTTCTCGAGGTACACCTCTCCGGCGCCGAACGCCTTGAGGGCTTCGCCCGTGGCCGCTTCGAACGCGCTGTCCAGCTCCGCCTCCTCGCGCACGAGTCGCATGCCCTTCCCTCCCCCGCCGGCCACGGCCTTCAGCAACACCGGATAGCCCAGTCGCGCCGCCTCCGCGCGGGCCTGCACGTGATCCGCGACCGCGCGCGTGCTGCCCGGAACGACGGGCACGCCCGCCTGCTGCATGCGGCGCCGCGCTTCAATCTTATCGCCCATCGCTCGAATCGCGGCCGCTGACGGTCCGATGAACACGAGGCCCGCCTCGACCACCGCCTCCGCGAAGGGCGCGCGCTCGGACAGGAAGCCGTACCCGGGATGTACCGCGTCGCACTGGGTGTCGCGGGCTGCGGCGACGAGTTTCGCGATGTCGAGATACGACTCGGCCGCGGGTGCCGGGCCGATGGGCACCGCCATATCGGCGGCGCGCACGTGCGGCGACAGTCGGTCGGCCTCGGAGTACACCGCCACGGCCGTGAGGCCCTCCTCGTGGCACGCGCGAATCACCCGGAGCGCGATCTCTCCGCGATTCGCTACAAGGACTCGTTTAATAGTGGGCATCGGGTATCGTTCTCTAAACCCACGACGGATGACGAATAACGGATCACGCTCGAGTCAGCGACGGCACGCCGGAACGTCCGACGTCAGGTTGAAGGTTCGCAGCGGCTCGCACAACGCGGGCGTGGTGCGCGCCGCTCGCGCGTAGGCGGCGAGCGCCGGCTGGGCCCAGGGGTCCTTGCCGTCGAGTGCGACACGCAGCGCCCCGAACACGAAGTCACGTGGCGGAACGGGCGTGCCCTTTGCCTGCTGTCCGGCCACCCACACGAGCGGGCGCGTCTCCCAACGGAGCCGGGGCCGGGTTTCGGGCGGGTGCTCGAACGCCATG
>WNGO01001967.1_pt1 | contig 13227 bp, 8 predicted proteins | sample 5400511 | NCBI WGS metagenome assembly WNGO01 (sample SAMN13153380, study PRJNA577476) | soil metagenome | isolation source: 20 cm soil or saprolite under Garry oak tree replicate 2 | place: USA:California | collected 2016-06-15
CGGCATCGAGTGCGACCTGACGGTGACACGGCTGGACAGTGATCGCTTCCAGATTATCACGGGGACTGCTTTCGGCCTGCATGACCTCTCCTGGATTCGCAGTCAGATGCCTGGCGATGGCTCGGTGTACGTTCATGATATTACCTCCAGCCGCTGTTGTATCGGGGTGTGGGGGCCACGGGCGCGTGACCTGATGCAGAGGGTCAGCGAGCATGATTTCTCGAATGAGGCGTTCCCCTATCTGACAGCGCAACAGGTGACGATAGGCGATATTCCCGCACTTGCGCTGCGCGTCACCTATGTAGGCGAGCTGGGCTGGGAAATCTATGCTCCAATGGAGTATGGCCTCAAGCTTTGGGATACGCTGTGGGAGGCTGGACAGGAGCTGGGAATTGCAGCGGCAGGCTACAGGGCGATTGAGTCTCTGCGCCTGGAGAAGGGCTATCGTTACTGGAGCGCCGACATTCATTCCGAATATAATCCCTACGAAGCGGGACTTGGTTTTGCCGTTAAGCTGAAAAAAGGCGATTTTATGGGGAAGGAGGCGCTGGAGCGCATCAAGGCGGAGGGTGTGTCACGCAAGCTCTGTTGTTTGACGCTCGATGACCCCGGCGCTGTTGCCCTGGGTGGTGAGCCGCTGCTGGATGGTGATCAAGTGCTGGGTCGTGTGACCAGCGGTGGGTACGGCTATACTGTGCGCCAGAGTATCGCTTACGGGTATCTTCCAGTAGAGTATGCCACGGCAGGGACGCTGGTCGAGGTGCAACTATTTGGCGTCAGGTATCGAGCGACGGTGATGAAGGAGCCGTTGTTCGATCCGAAGAATGAAAAGGTCAAGGCATGAAGTTTTCTTTCCTATTCGCCGGGGGTGGCGCCGATGACGAAGGCATCGACCTTGTTGACCTGGCCGCGCCAGTAGGGAACTTTGACTTTGTGCCCGGCGCTCATGATTGTGACGTCACGCATATGAATGTAGCGATAGATGACCGGCAGGCCTTCAGGGCCGATTTCGGGCTGGTCGAACGCGGGTATGAGGGCGTGATAGTAATCACGCAGTGCGTCCGCCACTTCGGGATCTCGTTCCCGGTGGAGTTCTTCGTTCAGGTCTATATAGAACTGGGCGTAGCGGGCCGTGCTTACCATTACGCCGAATACGAGTAGGCCCTGCATTTGAAACATCATTTCAACGTCGAGATCCTGCTGCTCGACCAGGCGCACCCACATTTGCAATGCGAAATCCTGGTCTCCGTATTCTTTTTGCCAGAGGTTGCGGCGCTCAATGCGCGTGAGTGGGCGGTATGGCATGCTCTGGGCGTCCGCCTCGCCACCGATGGTGGATGGTGTTTGTGAAGCTTCTTCTTCTGAGGTTTTCGTGCCTGCCCCTGTTGTGTTTTCTTGTGGTTCCTGGTTTTCTCTATTGGTATTTTGTTCTGTTTTCTTTTCCATAATTCTTACCTTCTAGTAGTTATCATGCCGTCTTTTAATTATCATAACATGTGTGTCTTTACTTTTTTTCTTGTCGTCTGCGGCCGATATTGTTCAGATCATTTGTAAGTATGTTTGATACGAGCAGGGAAGCGATTTCGTTTCGTAGGGGCGGGAGCGGTGTGGATGTGGGGAGGGGACGCTTGCGTCGCCCTGGCAGGAGGTGAGCCGGGAACGGGGGGCGACGCAAGCGTCCCCCCACCGCATCCGCCACCCCCGCCCCTACGAGACGAAGCTAGGTGTTTGTGCTCTCAGTTCAGTTTGTTGGTGGCACGTCACAGTGTTTTTTGCAATGGGGGGGCTTACATTTGTCTCCATTGCAGGGAGAGGGGTTTGTGAATGTTCCTTGAATGGTGGGCTGGGTGCCATCAATAAACCAGTCGGTGACTGTTGGCTCACCCGGGTGAGGGGCTAACCCTGTGTATGCCGATACAGCGCTGGCATGGACATCGGACGGCTTGTTGAAATCATCGGGAGGATAGTTGTACAGGCTCGATACGTATTCCATTACATCGTGCCAGATGGGGCCGGCGCCGGTAATACCGATAATATTGTTCATTGTAGTATTATCACTATTGCCAGCCCAGACGCCAACGGTGACATAGGGGGTGTAGCCGATGGTCCAGTTATCACGAAAACTCTGGGTGGTGCCAGTTTTGGCCGCAGCAGGACGATCCAGCTCCAGTGGATTACCAGCGCCGAACTCATGATAACGTGATTTCGTGTCAGAAAGAATACTGTTTATCAGGAAAGCGATATCCGCGCGGAGAGCGCGCACTCCCCGAGGGTGTGCAGAATTATAGCTATAGAGGGGATATCCCTGGTTATCGGTAATCTCTAAGATTGAGGTGGGAGGTACGCGTACTCCCTGGTTGGCAAAGGTGGCATAGGCGGAGGTGAGGTGCAGCAGCGAAACCTCTGACGTCCCAAGGGCCATCGATGGGCCAAAAGAGCTGGGGGAGCGGGTCGCAATCTCGGTCAAACCCAGGCGGCCAGCCATATTGAGCACGTTCTGAATACCGGCATATTCTAGTGTATCGATGGCGGGAATATTGAACGAGTTGGCGATCGCATTGCGCGCGGTCATTGGAAATCCCGTGTGAAATTTCTGATCGTAGTTTTGCGGCGTGTAGTACGTCGGGGGATTACCACTCAGCAGGCTGGGATAGGTTGTCTTGTGGTCAGGGATGATCATGGCAGGATACCAGCCCATTTCAAAAGCTGTGGCATACTCGACGGGCTTGAAAGATGAGCCCGGCTGACGGAGGGCAATAGCGGAGTTATATTGGCCGCGCACCTGCGGGCCCCTATTGTTGTAGTCGGCGCTGCCGTCCATGGCCAGAATCTCACCATTGTAGGGATTCATGACGACTACGGCGGCGTTATTGACATTATTTTGAATATTCAAGGGCCCATAGCTGCCCAGGTATGGATCGTAGAGTGGCTTATAGAGGTGACCATAGGCGATCTGCTCGACCTTTTTCTCTAGATTCAGGTCGAGGGTAGTGTAAATATTATAGCCACCGTTTAAGAGGTTTTGAGCTCCTATCAGGGGAACCAGTACCTGGTCAATGACGTAATGGACAAAATGAGGCGCCTGGATACCCTGAGTACTGGCATACGATTTGAAGTGAAACTTCGCCGTTTCTGCTTCCGCTTGCCGGGCCTGTTCTTCGGTAATCATTTTGAGAGCGACCATTGATTGCAGGACGGTCTGCTGGCGATCGAGGGCCACGGACTTATTGTAGACGGGGTTGTAATATGAAGGGCTCTGCGGGAGTCCGGCCAGCAATGAGGACTGGGCGAGATCCAACTGGGAGGCTGCCGGCTTACATAAACGCCTGCTGCATTGAGGGTGAATATTGAAGAAGTCCTGCGCTGCTGCCTCGATGCCGTAATTCAAATCCCCGTAGTAGACGGTATTCAGATACATTTCCATGATCTTCCACTTCGGGTATTGTTTTGTGAGACCATAGGCAAGAATTGCTTCTTCGCTTTTGATTTGCAGGGAGCGCGGCTGCGAAAGGAAGAGTTGATTCTTCACCAGTTGCTGCGTGATGGTGCTACCACCTTCGACGACAGTTTGACTTTGCAGGTTGGTCACTGCGGCACGCAGCGTGCCCTGGAGATCGACACCATTATTTACCCAGAAGTTATGATCTTCGGCGGCAATAGAGGCATTGATCAGTAACGGTGAGATCTGGGTATAATTGACGTATGTGCGCCGACCATGACCGTTCTGGTGGTCGTAGAGTTCATAAAGCAGGTGGCCGTTGCGGTCATAGATATGGGTTGACTGGAAGAGCGAGTGGTCCGCGATGCCATTCAGGAGTGGGAGTTGCTGCTGATAAAAGGCGTAGGCAGCGCCGACACCGGTTGATAGAACAGCGAACAGTGCTATGACAAGAATGAGGGAGATTGCTAATATGCGCGGGGCATATGAACGGCTGTAGCGTTCATGCAGGTGCCGGCGTATGATCATGCGGTTCACTTTGCGCAGTGTTGCCGAATTCCTGATCTCGGTGCCTGTTGAAGGAGCGGGCCTTACTATTTGATGTGTTGTTTTTGGGATAATGGGAGTGAGGGCAGGGGGAGTGGTGGTTTGTACATGTCCATTGGTGTGGAATTGGTTTCCTCTGTTGGATACAGTGATTATTTCGTTTTTTTGATGGTTATTGGAGTGGTTATTGATATTGCTTTCCATGGGATTAAGCTATCCTTTTTCAGGCTTAACGGTTTCTACTTTCCTCTTTATTCTTGTATTTGCGATGATCGCACACAGGCGTTTGGTAAGAGTTGAGAACTACCTATATACATGATTTTGTTTTATTATAACGCATGGCTGTTGTTTGAGGCTTCGGAATAGTACTTATGACAGGGAGGACATCCTTAGCGCTGTCCTGGTGAAGGGGGGGGTGCAACTCTTGCATCGCGATTGCGTACATATAAGTAATGGTTCCACGTGTACCCATGGAGATGGGGAAGGAGTTCCTGAGATGGATCAACAAGAATTTGCCCCGAGGTCGCAGTCAGAAGAGCAGCAACCTTTGGAAGAAGAGGGGATAGAACCCCCGGCTGAGCCGTATTACTGGTCGTCCAGACCCAATACGCCAAAAGATGAGCCTACTGCGCTCTATGACGTGCCAATGGTGCAGAGTGATTCACTCAACGATTACCAGAATGGATACATGGCCCGGAAAACTGTGGAGGATGCTGAGAATACTGGGATTACTGGGAATACAAGCCCACAGGGAGGAAAAATAGATACCAGTGGTAAATTAGCTCAATCATCGCAGGCTCAGCGACGAAAGCAGCAATTTAGTCCTGATGGTGACGCGTATGAATTCCAGTATCGCCCGAACTGGATAGGTAATCAGCAGCGGGGTGCTCCACCATTTGCACGACCACAGTTGAGAAGGAGGAATCCCGCAAGGTGGTTCTGGCTGGTGGTGCTCGGTTTGATCTTTATCGGTCCGCTTATGCATGTGCTTGGCGTGCTGCTGGCGACGATCGGTGTCATTATTCTTGTTTTGTTCCTGTCGTTTTTGCTGGTTCTGCTAGTGGCCATTCCTTTTTTACTCTTCAGTGTTGGGCGACGTCTGGGGCTCATGGGTAACAGGCGGAGGCGCGGGCATTTTTCCAATTCCTGGCGTGGTCCATGGGGATGGTAGGGAGATTGCGGGAAGGGATAGATCGTATACGTTGGGGCGGGAGTGGTACAATATGTATTATTAAAAATTACAGGTTGTTGGTTAAGAGTGATTGTGACTGATAGATTTGAGAGCACCCCAGGGGTGTTTGATGAGATAGACCTGACCAGCGTACGCGAGCTACGCAATGTCCTGTACGCACATGGTATGCGCCCTAACAAGTCTTTTGGGCAGAATTTCTTGATTGATCGTTCGGTGCTGGCGAAAATAGTCGAGGCGGCGGAGATCAGTGCGACAGACGAGATATTGGAAGTGGGCGCGGGAACCGGTGTTCTGACACGAGAGTTGGCGAAAAATGCCAGGCGCGTGGTGGCGGTCGAATTAGAACGGGATATGCTGGCTTTGCTGGCGGAAACGACACGTACTTATAAGAATGTCGAGTTGCTGGCGCGAAACCTGCTCTTTGTCGACCCGGTAGAAGTCTTTGGCGAGGTGCCGTATAAACTGGTGGCGAATCTGCCATATTATATTACTGCTCCCACGTTTCGCCATTTCCTGGAAAGCGCCAATCCGCCGCGTCTACTTGTGGTGATGGTACAGGAGGAGGTGGCTGAGCGTATCGTTGCAGAACCGGGGGACCTGAGTTTACTGGCGGTGAGCATTCAATTTTATGGTCGACCGCACATTATCGCGCGTGTTCCCGCGAGCGCGTTTTATCCAGCGCCTAAAGTGAACTCGGCAATTCTACGCGTCGAGATCAAATCCGAGGCGCCGTTGACGGCCAATGAACGAGATAGTTTCTTTCGTGTCGTGCAGGCTGGTTTCTCAGAACGGCGCAAACAATTGCATAATTCACTTACTCACGGGCTTCACCGCAAAAATGAAGATATAAGGGCGTGGCTCACCGCTGCAAATATTGATACCAGCCGTCGCGCTGAAACGTTAAGCATTGAAGAGTGGCTGCGGTTATGGAAAAACATGCCAACAGTTTGACCGGAAGAAGTAGAAATTGTTTATGACTACAGAGGAGCTATTTTGTGAGACGTGTGGAGCGGCAAATCCGCCCACGGCGCATTTCTGCCAGTACTGCGCCTCACCTCTACCTTTCACACATGGCACAGGCGACCTGCCAGAACAGACATTACTGATTGGCCGCTATCAACTGTTGAGCCGCATAGGTCAGGGAGGCATGGGCGCTGTCTATAAAGCCAGCGATACACGACTTGATGACCGCCTTGTAGCGATCAAAGAGATGAGCAAGGCGGGGCTGCCGGCTGCTGGTCTGGAGGAGGCCGAGGCGGCATTTGAACGCGAAGCGCGCCTGCTCGGGAAACTATTACACCCCAATTTGCCGCGCATTCACGATCACTTTACAGAAAATGATCGCTCCTACCTGGTGATGGATTTCATCGATGGTGAAACGTTGGAGGAGTACCTGGATAAGCGGGGACACGATCCGCTGCCAATTGAACGGGTGCTGGATTGGGCTGAGCAGTTGTGCGATGTATTGAGTTACCTGCATAATCACCAGCCGCCGATCATCTTTCGCGACCTCAAACCGGCTAATGTGATGATCAGCGAGAGCGGTCACATTTTCCTGATTGACTTTGGTATCGCACGCCTATTCAAACCTGGTCAATCTCACGATACGGTTGCGCTTGGCTCACCCGGGTATGCCGCCCCCGAACAATATGGCAAAGCCCAAAGTACTCCACGCTCAGACCTTTACAGCCTGGGAGCATTGATACACTGTTTGTTGACGGGCGACGATCCCAGCGAGCGACCTTTTTTCTTCCGGCCAGCCTCACAGGCCAACCCTGCTGTTCCTCATGCGCTAGAGGCACTGCTCCAGCGTATGCTGGAGATGGACGCTGAACGACGACCAGCCAGCGCACAGGAGGTATTGCAGGCGCTACGCGCTGATGACGCGGCATTACATGCTCAGCCAGGCCTGAGCAATCAGTATATGACTTCGGCTTCGCGCATAGGCTATTCCTATGGAGGCGCCAGTACCAATACTACACCTTCCGGGGCGGACCTGCTGCTGGAAGAGGCGCATACGCTGTATACGCAGAAACGGTTGAACGAGGCGGAGAAGGTCTACACGCAGGCACTCCAGCTCAATAACACGAACCCGCTTGGCTGGCAGGGACGAGGGCTGACACAGGGGCTGTTGCAGCGCCACACCGAGGCGCTGAACTCGTTTGATCGCGCGCTGCAGCTGGACCCGTCGCTGGTTATTTCCTGGAATGGGAAAGGTACGGCGCTGAGTACGCTGCAACGCAGTCAGGACGCGCTCGCCGCATTCGACCGGGCATTGAAGCTGGAGCCGAACAATGCCTCCTCCTGGAACGGCAAAGGGGCGGTGCTCAACGCGCTCGGTCGACCTAAAGAGGCGCTTGATGCCTTTGATATGGCACTGCGTTTCGATCCACATTTGGCACAGGCCTGGAATAACAAAGGGCTGGTGCTAAGGCAGCAAAAGCGCGCTCAAGAAGCTCTGCGCGCCTTTGATATGGCGCTGACCTATGATAAGAATATAGCGACCTCATGGAGCGGCAAGGCCAGTGTGCTACACGACATGGGCCGCCTACAAGAGGCGCTTGACTGCTATCAACAGGCGATTAACTGCAATCCCCAGCTCGTCTCGGCCTGGAACGGGAAGGGATCTGTCCTTTATGATCTAGGGCGCTACAAACAGGCGCTACAAGCTTTCCAGGAGGCCTTGAAGCTGGACAAGAACTACGCACCGGCCTGTTATGGAATGGGCAATGTCTACTATATCCAGCAAAAACTGAAGTTGGCGCTGGATATGTTCGATAGGGCGCTGCGTTCTGATCCTAATTATGCCAGGGCCTGGAACAGGCGCGGCAATGTGCTCAACGACATGGGTCAGCGGGTCGAGGCGCTTAAATCGTATGACCAGGCGCTGCGTTTCGATCCGCGTTTCGCCTCAGCCTGGAATGGCAAGGCGGGGGTGTACGCGCAACTCGAGCGCTATACCGAGGCCCTGCACGCCTACGAAAACGCACTGAGAATCAATCCAAATTTCGCGCAGGCGTGGAACGGACAGGGCAATACCTTCTACCATTTGAACAATTATGCCCAGGCGCTAGCGGCATATGAGCGCGCGGTGAAGCTGAATCCCCAGATGGCTTCTGCCTGGCACAACCTCTCATTAGTCCTCAAGAGATTAAAGCGTAACCAGGAAGCGCTGGATGCCGCCGAAGAGGCGATTCGCCTTGCACCCAACGATCCCGACAATTGGATACGCAAAGCGGAGGCGCTCAAGAGTATGCGCCGCTCCAGAGATGCAAAGGATGCCGAGAAGCAGGCGTTACGATTGCGGGGGGCAGTGAGGTAAACAATCACAAGGGAACATAAAGCAGCAACCAGATCAGGAACAAACCGCATCAGGAAGAAAGAGGCTTCTGCACAGGAGCCTCTCATAAACGTGTGTTCTGCAATGGTCGGGCCAGTATAAAAACCGCATATCCGGCCACATCAACCCGATGGTACTCGATATGTTGTTGTGCAACGAGGTTCTTTAATGTCTGAATGTGGTAATTGTCATTTTCTGGAAATACAAAAGCAGGGTTTGAAGATGCCTTGAGAATCCATTGATACTGCACATATCGATCAAAGCCATGCGTAAATGTACCTTTCTCCACCTGGCTATCACCACAGATCAACCGCTCCTGGGAGGCAAAGATGACATTGTTGCATGTCCAATATTCTGAGTAGAAACGCGTCACATGGAGGCGTTCAAGCGTTGCAGTGAGTTGGGTGAGCTGTTGATCTCGGGCCTGCGCCTGTGGTATCTCCTGAATAATGTACATCGTGCTGAGAAGCAATATTCCCCCGACGACTCCCCATACAGCAGCAATGAATGACATCTTGCAGACATTGAACCACAGTGGCAACGAACGAATGAAGCGTAATCCACGCCACAAAGGCCAAAGTACAACAGGCGCTGAGATCCAGAGAATGCTTAAGTAACGAGCACTGTTATAGGCATCGACGACTGTTGCCGAGCCCTTTACATACAAAACTATCGTCAGGATAGCAGCACATCCAAGTAAGAGACGAGCTACCTGTTGAGCCCGTGTGTCATTTCCAGTGCGATCCTGATGCTGCGATCTTATGAGTGCGGCTATTGTGAGGCTTATTGAACACAAGAGCAACAAGCAATAGCCGATGCTCCAACTATACTGCATGGTTGCATAGCGAAAGGCATGAGGCACCTTCGAAGGCCATGAGGTGATAAAGGGGGCAAATTGATCTCCAGTCATGAGTGGAAGACTCACAAGCGCTGTTCTGATGATATGAGGCCAGATAGTATCGTTGGCTGGGATGCCCATAGTGGACAAATGTGAATATGTTGCCCATGAATTTGCATCAGGTGGTGACGTGAGGTTGTAATAGATGAGTGGAAAACCACTCACGACGAATCCGATGAGAAGGAGCCACAGACCCCATTTCAACATCTCTCTCCAGCAAAATACCACAAGCAGGATACTGGCAACGAGCAGATACGGTGCAATGAGGATATGGCTCCAGAGAGCCAATCCTGAGAACATACCCCACAGGGAATAGAGAATAGCACGTTTCCATCCTTTTTCGATCCTCCCAGAAGCCAGCATGAATGAGATAAGGAGTACAAACACACCAAAGACATTAATCTCAGCATTGCCTCCTGTAGCCTTAAGTTGGCGGACGAGCATTGATACTGTGCCGAGCGCGAGGAAAGCTATGGTAACGAGCGCGAAACGGGGAGAGTAGAGGCGATAGGTGAGGAGATATAATCCAAGCAAGAAGAGCGCAAACAATCCAGCAATTTCAATGCGCATCACAAGCATCGATGGTCCAAAAAGACGAAAGAGAACTGAACCAATATACGCCTCTATTGCTCCCAAGTAGTTCCCTCCGTACATAAAAATGGGATGTTCACCATTCTTCCAGATGTGGAAAGCCATAAGATTGTAGGTTGCTTCGTCGCTATCGGTAGGAGGCCAGCCAAGGCGCGATAACACGATGCGAAATAAGGTAGCGGAAGCGATGATCAAAAAAGCATAGATATGATAAGTATTTCGATTCTTGAGCACTTTAGCGAACATGATACGTTCTCCACACAAAAACGACACCAGCAGTGCAGCGTCTTCAGATGAGAGGGTCGGAACTCATTCCTAACAAGCAAGCGGAGTGTGAGAACCTCCTCTTGACAAAAGCTTGACTTGCAGGCACAGTAGAAAAAAACGTCCACCTACTGTCCTTCAAGGAGTTTGTTCCCATGATACCAAACTCGTGTGTCTTTGACCAGCGCACCCTGACCCTCATGAAAATTGCAGGTCATTCAAAAGGAGATTGCGTGCTATAAGCGAGATGTATCCTTTTATTTTCTCAAAACGTGTAGGGTAAGAGGCAATGCATTGGGCAGTAAAACTACGTCAATCAATCTTTTGAAAGGAGAAAACGCATGGCAACGACTGAATTCTCCACTGTTATCGGCGTCTTTGCGGCTCGCCAGCAAGCAGAGCGAGCAATAAAGGCACTTCATCGCGCAGGGTTTACAGATAAGCAGATCGGGTTTGTGAGACGAAGAGAAGATACAGATAAAGCCATCGACGAGGCGATAGCCAGGGAAGGTACGAGTATTACCAGCGGAGTTATCGGTGGCGGTGCGCTCGGTGGCATACTGGGCGCGGTAGTAGCTCTCTTGATTCCTGGTGTAGGACCAGCTATCGCGGGCGGCATAGTGGTGGGGGCGCTGGGTGGAGCAGCCATAGGAGCGGCGGCAGGTGGCATCATTGGCGCGCTCACCGGGATGGGAATACCGGAAGAGGAAGCGCGCTACTATCAAGGCGAGTTTGAGGCAGGCAACACGCTCGTCACGGTGCAAGCTGATGGTCGCCAACAAGAAGCGAAGGCCATTTTGCGACAGCATGGAGCCTATGATGCGACTTCTCGCGCGGGCGCACACAGTGCGAATGCCGCGGCTGGTAGTTACAATCCGGCTAGAGCGACAGCGGGAACAAGCGGAAATTACGACCCAAACGCAACAGAGGGATCTTACAATCCTAACGTTGCTCCCGCTCCCGATATGCATGATCCTACTGCCCCAGCGGGAAGGACAGCTAATCCCAACGCTGCCCCTGGCACTACGTTTGATCCTGCCGCTCCAGAGGGGCCATATGATGCCAGCACTGCTCCCACACCTGGTACCCATGATCCTACAACTCCAAGACAGACTACAAATGCTAATGCTGCTCCTGGTACGGTTGATGCTAATGCGCCCGAGAAACCGACCAATCCCAACATCGCTCCGGATACATATGATCCCACGACTCGCTCGACAGGGAATGATGCTATGGCTCCTCCGGAGGGACAGGAGCAAGGTGAGGACTAGCCCTCAACATCGTTCAAATGCATGCAATGAGGAGAAACTTGTGGGTAGGAGACAGGATAGAAATGTAGGGGCGCAATTCATTGCGCCCGCCTGGGGAGTCGATCTATCCCAGCGGGCACAATGAATTGCGCCCCTACATTTGCGTGCGAGTGCCCCGGGCTTGAGCCGTGGGGAGTTGTCACGACTTTTCGTTCAGGCAGCTCAACTGCCCGGGCTTGCGGCAGCGGTCGTAGGTGTTTGATTTTCGACTTGCTGTGCTTGAGGAGGCGCTGGACGGCTCATGATACCGATAGCCAGCAGGACGGCTTCAGTGAGGGCTACAGCGATTACCAGCGTACGCGGCAGACGGATGCCGAACAGGCGGTCAAGCGAGAAACGGCCGGGACCTGATATCAAAAGAGTGAGGGCTGCGGCTATGTTGGTGAGAGGTAATTCGGCTCCACCCTGGCTGGCCCATATAGGCTTGCCCCAGTGAGCTTTGGCTATCGCCATGGTCATCGCCCCTATTTTGCCAAAAGGGCCAAGGGGGTGGAGGAAGCCCAATGCAGTGAGCATTCCACCGCCAAACTCGCCCGCAGATGCGCCAATAGCCCAGAGCTTGCCAGGTTTCAGGCCCAGCGATTCAAGAAAGCCAGCTGTCCCTTTCAGTCCAGGCCCGTTGAACCAGCCGAAGAGCTTTTGCGCCCCGTGAGCGGCCAATAAGCCTCCTACGATAATACGTAAGGGCAGTAGCCCTATATCTCTTAGTATGCTTGATTCTTTCCGTCTTTTGACGTCGATCGTTTTCTTGAGTACGGCAGGTATAACCTGCTTTTCCATCACGCCTAGTTTCATCATCGGCACTCCTTCAATACTTCAAGGTAAATAGTAGGAGGAACAGCATGCTCCGTTTCTTCTGCTTGCAAGGGTATTGCATAGAGAAGGTCGCATATAGGATGCCTCAACGTGCAGAACTCCCTGGAAAGCATACTATCTCATAGCATATACGCTGACGAAAGAAAAAGCGTTTCAAGATGCCCATACGCGCTTACCAGGGTAAGTGGGGGTTGTTGGACGTTGTGTGGTTACCACCGCCATTGAGCCAGATGCGTGGCCTGGAGGGAGTTTTGAGTCTAGCGATCCTGGTATTCAACAATTTTTTGACTGCTGTGCTGATCAGGACCAGGATCCAGGAGTTGACCTTGATGGTTTCGAGCTTAACAGGCCCTACTGGCTGTGGGCTTTGCTGCACGCGATAGAAAGCCCACAACCAGGTAAAGCGTTTGCGAACTGTCGCAGGTAACGAGGAGTCAAGAAGAAATCAACTGCTTACGTACGTGACAGGATGTTCACTTGAAAGCCCATCCTGATGATGGTAGAACCGGGATTGAGCGCGGCAAGATGCGCCGTCAGTTGGATATTGTTGCCGACCTCAATGGTATCTACGTTATCGACACCCCAACCAACAGGCCGCTCAGGCGAAGCCTCAATGGTGGCTGGAAATGCGATCACCGTCGAGTCACGAAAAAGTCCGACATCCAGCGCCGGGGCATTGGGATCGGTCTGGCCTTCGTTGGGTACGAGGAACGTGACCGTATCTCGGTTGTAGTCGTTGAGTGGGCCGTGGAAATTGATAACTGCCACTCCACAGACCAGGAACAATGTGTTCGCGCCAAATGGGTTATTTAAATCAACCCTTAATACTTC
>WNGO01009213.1_pt1 | contig 13225 bp, 9 predicted proteins | sample 5400511 | NCBI WGS metagenome assembly WNGO01 (sample SAMN13153380, study PRJNA577476) | soil metagenome | isolation source: 20 cm soil or saprolite under Garry oak tree replicate 2 | place: USA:California | collected 2016-06-15
AAAACATTTTCCACGCTATAAGGTGAAAAACTAAGATATGGGTCGACACGGCTATGCATCCACTAATTCCATACTTTATAAATTGGAACAGATTCCCTCCCTTGCTTAACCATCTTTCTTTTACTCTTTAATTTTTACTATTGGTTACTTGATCACCTTGTCCGCCCTCGCCAGCACGTTCGGCGGAATCGTCAGACCGATCTGCTTGGCCGCTTTAAGATTGATAATGAACTCAAACTTTGTCGGCTGCTCCACTGGAAGATCCGCTGGCTTGGCGCCTTTTAAAATCTTGTCGACATAAGTGGCGGCGCGCCGGTCCAAGTCCAAATTGATCACGCCGTAGCTCATAAGCCCACCGGCTTCCACAGTCCTTTGGTTGGCGTATATCACCGGGAGCCGGCTCTTTACCGCAAGTTCTGCAATCTGTGTTTGGCGACCAGCGGCGACGCCGCCCGCTACCAGGTAAAGGGCCGCCTCAGCGCGCCCCTTGCTTGCGGCCCGGAATGTGGTCTCAATATCCTTGGGACTTAGGACATCTAGGTATTGAAGCTTCACTTTCAACGCCCCTGCGGCGAGTTCCAGTTCTCTGAACGACCCTGCGGTGTTCGGGCTGGTCGAACTCCCCAAGACGGCCACTCGGGAGAGTTTAGGAACGATCTCCTTCAAAAGCTCCAGTCGTTTTCCGCTTAGCTCCGGGGCAACGCTTGACAATCCAGTGATGTTTCCTCCAGGTCGCGCAAGGCCGGCGACGATGCCGTCGCCAACAGGATCGCCAACAGCCGCCATGACGATGGGACTAGTAACAGTTGCTGCCTTGGCGGCACGGGTTGAATACGGACCATTCGTGACGATGATGTCTACCTTGAGACGTACTAGCTCGGCAGCAAGCGAGGGGAGGCGATCAGCATTTCCCTCCGCAGATCGCCACTCAATGAAAATGTTTTTGCCCTCCACGTACCCAAGCTCGCGCAGCCCCTGCCGGAATGCCTCGGTGCGGGCCAGGTTAGCGGAAGGGTCCCCAAAGCCTAGATAACCAATCCGTGGGATTTTCGTTGGCTGCTGCGCTTCGACTGCCACTGCAACGGTAAGCAGCATCGCTGCAACCAGGATTGATGACCAACCAGCTTTCTTCATTGCGTACCTCGTGACGGAGGCTATCACGCAGACGGTAATTGCAGAAACGATTATCTACGGCAGAAGGGAAACCGGATTTGCCGAACGGAAAAAGGCTAATTTCCACGCAGGATTGAACTGTACGACGCTACAGTCAAACCTCACGGGACTTAGTCGTCGGAAATACGATTCAACTGGTCACCGGACTTTCATAAGTTGCTGTGCCCATCCTGTGCCCAAACCATCAAAGCACGACGAGCACAACCAGGCAGCAAGGAAATCGAAACTCGAATGATTCTGCGGGGTGTTGCGCGGTAGACGCTGCTGGAAAATTGAATCCGAGAACTCAAAATCCGGTAGGGGTAACCCTGTGGGGGTTCAAGTCCCCCCTCCGGCACCAATAATCAATAAGTTCCACGGTTCGCCTATCATTCATCCTCGCGTCCATTTCTGAATGCGCGTTCATTGTCCCTATCCTCACTCACCAACAGCCATTCTCCGTCACGCGTCATCGTCGATTTTGCATATGTTGGCGCGGGGATCGACGGCGGGAAAAGCGATTGAGGATGGTTTGAGTAGGACCGTCTACTGAGACTGGTTGGTTGACACCCGTGTGTGATTCAGCAAAAGATTGGCGCGAAATCGAAAATAGCGCCGGCCAGTACCCGCAGGCTTCTGAGTTCGATAAGATTGACGTTTGGAATCGGCGAAAAAATCTTACCTCTGAGGCTTGTATTAGACGTATAGACCCGATGAAGACGAACAAGATCGCGTCATCGCTAAAACCGGATAACAAAGGTTCTCGGCAGCGACATGGTTATCATGGAGTCGCCGGATCTCTGGGAACGTTGCATCGATCAGAAATTCAAAAGCACGCTCCGTAATTGCGATTCTAGTTTCTCTTACGTCGATCAATAGGCGGGGAGTTTGAAACCGGCTCCTTGTCGCGCATATGGGTCACGGCCACCGCCAATTCATCAATGGTCGGCGACTCGAAGAGCGTTCGTAGAGGAATCTCTAAGTCAAATACTCTGCGCATTCGCGAAATGACCTGTGTCGCCAGCAACGAATGACCACCCAGTTCGAAAAAGTTATCGTGGATGCCCACCTTCTGAAGTTTCAACACCTCCGACCAGATCTGCGCTAGCGATGCTTCCACTTGCGTTCGCGGGGCGGCGAAGTCCTTTTGGACTTCAAGCTCAGCCTCATCGGGCGGCGGCAGCGCTTTATGATTTATTTTCCCGCTGGCGGTGAGCGGTAATGAAGCTAGATTTATAAACGCCCTCGGCACCATGTAGTCGGGTAGTTTAGTCTTGAGAAACTGTCTTAACTCATTTGCTTGCAACTCTTCTTTCTCTGTTGCGACGACGTACGCCACAAGCCGTTTATCACCGGGGCTATCTTCTCTGACGGTCACCACCGCGTTAGTCACCTGCGGATGCCGGGTCAAGACGGCTTCGATTTCTCCCAGTTCGATCCGGTATCCTCGTATTTTGACTTGATTGTCGACGCGTCCGATAAACTGGATATTCCCGTCGGGCAAATACCGCGCTAGATCTCCAGTCTTGTACAGTCGTCCCCCCTCCTCGGCGCGGAATGGATTTGCCAGAAATTTTTCCGCCGTTAGTTGGGGACGGTTGATATAGCCACGCGCTACTCCATCTCCCCCGATATAAAGCTCTCCCGGTATCCCCACCGGCACTGGGCTCATGTGCCGGTCCAGGATATAAATTTGACTGTTCGCGATCGGCCGGCCGATGGTTTGAACGCCATCACCCGTTCTCAATGCATAAGTCGAGTACGTCGTGGTCTCTGACGGACCATAGAGATCATGGACATGCTGTGTGTTAGTTTGTTGGTAAATCTCCTGTACCAGAGCGGTGTTTAGCGGCTCTCCGGCCAGGTTGGCAGTGCGAATCGTCGACGGAAATTCTTTGAGGCCCAAGAGCTCCGTCATAACCGAGGGAACGGTATTGATCAGCGTCGGCGCTACCGCTGCGTCCAACTGACCGAGCGCCAGTGCGTTGTCGACTAAAATCACCCTTCCGCCCGATGTCAGTGGCGCAAACAGCTCGAAGACAGACAAGTCAAAACAAGTCGATGTCGAGGCTATAACCCCGGCGAAGTCTTCTTTGCTAAAGGCGCTGTGCGCCCAGCTGACGAATGCGACCGCATTACGGTGCTCGATCATGACTCCCTTGGGAGTGCCGGTCGATCCCGAAGTATAAATTACATAGGCTAGATTCTCTGCCGTCCCTGGATACTGTAAATTCTCCTGGCTTTCTCGACGGATCGCGCCCCAGTCCGTGTCCAGGAAGATCGTGTTCGAACCCTTCCTTTCGTGATTTTCTCTGTCTCCGGCTTCGTTCGTAAACGTCTGGGGTCTGACTTCGTCGATCAAGCACTTTTCGGTTAACAGTAAAAAAGCCTCGGTATCGTCCAGGATGAACGAGATACGGTCCCTAGGATACGCAGGATCCAACGGTACGTAGGCTCCGCCCGCTTTGAGAACCCCGAGCAGGGCCACAATCATTTGTGTCGAGCGATTTAGACAAACTCCCACCAGGCTCTCTGGCCCTACGCCACCAGCTCTCAAGTAGCGCGCGAGCTGATTGGCCCTAAAGTTCAGTTCCCGGTAACTTACCTGCTCGCTGCCAAAAACCACCGCCACCCCATCCGGCGTCCGTTCCACCTGCTCTTCAAAAAGTTCATGCAGACACTTGTCGCGCGGATAATCACGACTTGTTTCATTCCAATCAACCACCAGTTGTAGTCGCTCTCTTTCCGGTAACAGTTGCAACTCTGATAATCGCCGGCCAGGATCTGCCAAAATGCTTTGCAGTAAGGTTTGGAGATGACCGAACATCCGTGCGATGGTAGCACCATCGAACAGGTCGGCATTGAATTCCATATCGGCACTCAGTCCGTCCGCGTCCTCTCTCATGGCCAAAGACAAATCAAACTTTGCTATTCCCGAATTGAGCGCGAATGGCTCAATCGTCAAATTCCGAATCCGTACTGGATGGCTTGGATAGTTTCGGAGCTGGAACATGACTTGGAAAAGCGGGTTGCGGCTCAGTTCCCTTTCCGGTTGCAGCTCTTGAACCAGCTTTTCGAAAGGTAGGTCCTGATGTTCATAGGCTCCCAATGCGCCGTCGCGCACATGAGCAAGCAACTCAAGAAACGTTGGATCGTCGGATAAAACAGTTCTTATAAGCAACGTATTCGCGAAGATACCGATCAGTCCCTCGAGTTCGACGTAGCGGCGATTTGCGATGGGAAAAGCGATGACGATATCGGTCTGATTTGTATATCTGTGAAGCAGCGTCTTAAATGCCGCTAATAGAGTCATAAAAAGAGTGCTTCGTCGCTTCTGGCCGAGAGCTTTAAGCTGTTCGGATAGCGCCTGAGAAGACCTCCAGGATTGTGAGCCGTTACGGCAACTCAACGCCGCGGATCGTGGGTGGTCGGTGGTGAGATCGAGTAGAGGAACACCTGACAGCGCCTTGGTCCAATACGAAAGTTGCTCTTGTAGCACTTCGCCTTTTAGCCGCTCTCTTTGCCAAATAGAGTAGTCGGCGTATTGGATCGGCAACGTTGGCAGAGGCGAAGGACTGCCGTTCAAGAATGCTTCATACAGGGATAGCAACTCGCTGCACAATATATCCGTCGACCAACCATCGCTGGTAATATGGGGCAACACCAGCAGCAGAATATGATCGGCTTGCGTAAGCCGAATCAGACAGGGTCGCAGCATCAAATCGGCAATTAAATCAAATGGGCGCTGAACTTGCTCGTCAAAAAATGACTGCAGCTTTTCCTCGCGTTCACGTGTCGGGAGCCCACTCAGGTCAACGAACGCCAGTTGCACCGAACTAGTTTGCCTAATGACTTGCGTCGGAATGCCATCCGCGGCGGAAAAATTCGTGCGCAGGACTTCATGCCGGATAACAATTGCATCGAGGGATTCCTGCAAAGCTTTCATTGCAAGTTGTCCCCGCAGCCGCAGCGCACGCGAGACATTATATCGCGAGCTATTTGGCTCGAGCTGGTCTAAGAACCAAAGTCCCTCTTGTGCGAAGGATAACGGAACGCACTGACGGTCCTCCTTACGAGGTATGGACTGATTTTGCATTAGCTATCCCTCTATTTAAGCTGTCTCAGCGGCATGCTTGCCGTTCCGTGCGCCCCGAACTCGAACGCCGGTTCATTTCAAGTCTCGCCGGCGACAACCGCTAATAACTTGGATACGGAGCATAAGGGTCGACCTTTACGTTGATGCAGCTCGCTTTGCCTGAAGCCACGGCTCGTTCTAAAGCTGGTCGCAGTTGTTCGGGACGTTCCACATGTTCCGCATGGCCGCCAAAGGCACGCATGATACTTTCGTAATGAATGTCGGGTTGGAACATCGTGACCCGCTCGTCATGATCCGGGAAATAAACTCTCTCCAGGATTCCACCGGTATTGCCCTCATTGTTCACGACGACGACAATGACGGGAATCCGATGACGAACCGCTGTCTCCATGTCCATGGCGCTGAAGGCGAAGGCGGTGTCGCCGCAAATGGCAATGACCAGACGGTCGGGCTGGCACAGCTTTGCGCCGATACCGAAAGGAATGCCTATGCCCATGCAACCGTTATTAGCGGCTGTAAAGCGCGAAGCGGGTAGAAAGCTCGGCAGAACCTGTTGCCCAACCGCCATAAATACATTGCCGTCGAGAATTGAAATCGCGTCCCTTGGCAAAAAATCGCGGATCTCTTTCAACATGCGATAGGGCGACATCGGCAGAGTATCGTCGCTCATGAGCGCATTGAGTTTTTGCCTATGCGCGAGGAGGTGCCGATCAAGACATGCGTGCCACGCGGTCAAATCTGTAGCAGGGATTGTGCTTCTCTTGCATCTCAACTGGGTTAAGATCTTTTGCAAGACTGATTTGATGTCGCCGATGATCCCAATCTCCGGAGTTCTATTAACGCCGATCTCCGTTCTCTCGATTTCGATTTGGATAAGCTTGACATCACGCGCAATCTCGCCGCCAAAGCGAAAAGTCCAATCGAGCCGCGCGCCCAAGAGCAGGATCACGTCCGCTTGGCGCTGCACTACACCGCGTGCATCGTTGAAACATGAACGATGATCGTCCGGCAGATACCCGCGACCCATCGGGGACGTGACAAATGGAATCTCGAACTCATCGGCCAGCGCTCTGAATTCCGCATAAGGCTCAGACCAACGGGCTCCTTTGCCGATGATCATCGCAGGGCGCTGCGCTCGCAGTAGAACGTCGGCGGCTCGCGCAATCGCTTGGTCATCCGCTGGCGCGGCACTCGACGAAATAGATGACGCAACGTGGGTGAAAACACCGGTCCCAGTGAGAACATCCTCGGAAGAGGCCAACAGTTATCCCTGGCGACTAGAATGCTCGTCGCCGCATTCGTGATCGCTGGTCCCGCCGAGATAAGTGCCACGGCGGTCAATCGCCCAGTCACGTAGTTTTGGGCGATCGCCATCATCACGCCAGCTTGCTGATTCCGCACACCGATCGGACGGATGCCCAACTCTGCGCACTTCGAGAAAACCTCTCTAATCGGCGTGCCGGCTAAGCAGTACACATGCGTAACGCCCAAACGCTTCAAGCTTTGCGCCACGAGCGTATGACCGTCGGTTGTAGTCAATGTGTTACCTTCTCTCCTAAGATACTCGACAACTCACGCGATGGGCTTATTGTTTAGCCTTCCCTATCCGCGGCGGTTTCGGCGCGAACGCGCCGAATTTCGTCAGCCAACTCCGCGACAGTCGATTTCCGAAAAACGGTAGCGATCGACAAGTTCACGTCAAGGACCGTTCGAATCCGCGCGAGCACTTGGGTTGCGCGCAGCGAATCTCCGCCTAGGGCGAAGAAATTATCCGCGGCACCAACCCTCTCGATGCCGAGAACTTCGGCAATGATACGCCCTACCGTCCGCTCTAGCTCGCTCTGGGGCGCGACGAATTCTGAATTGAGCTGGCGGGCAAATTTCTTCGCCAACGCGCCGCGCTGAATTTTTCCGGTTGGGCTCTTTGGGATCTCATCGACGATCACCACCGCCCGCGGCACCTTGAAATCGGCGAGCTTAGTCGCGACGAGTTCTTTAAGCTCCTCAGGCTCGACCATGGCTGCTGGTCGTAAAACCACAGCGGCTACCACGTCTTCGCCGAGCGTAGGATGCATCACCGGAAATCCCACCGCTTGCTCCACTGCCGGGTGCGCCATGAGAACCTCCTCGATCTCTCGCGGCGAAATTTTTGTGCCGCCCCGATTGATCAATTCCTTGATCCTCGCGGTCAGAAAGAGGTAACCGTCGCCATCGAGGTAACCTTGATCGCCGGTTCTAAACCAACCGTCCGTAAATGCGAGATTACTATCTCCGTCGGAACTGGCGTATCCACGCATCACATTCGCGCCCCGGATCACGACTTCGCCAATGACGCCCGCCGGTTGCAGGTCGCCGGCTTCATCCAAGATCGCGACTTCAGGACCTGCGGGTTTACCTGTCGACCCCGACTTCCTCACTCCCGGAGGCAATGGATTGCTGGTTATTTGATTGGCGGCTTCTGTCATGCCATAGGCTTCAATAACTGGCGCCTGGAAGACTGTTTCCAGATCTTCCATCACCTTCCTTGGCAACGGCGCTGAGGAGGATCGAATGAAACGAAGCGGATACTTTTGAATTATCTCGGCACAATTCTTCGCCTGCGCCAAAACCGCTTGATGCATCGTCGGTGCGGCGGTGTACCAAGTCGGCTGGAATTCCTTTAACCAATCATAAAATTTCGCCGCAAGAAATCCGGGAGGACAAACAACGCTGCCTCCGTTCACGAGCGAGGCCAACAGACCGCCAACGAGGCCGTGGATATGAAACAGCGGCATAATATTGAGACAGCGGTCGTTCGGAGTCAGTTGAAGAGTGGCCGCGATGTTACGGGCCGACGCCATCAAGTTGGTCTGGGTCAACGGAACAAGCTTGGGCCGCGCGGTCGTGCCCGAGGTAAAAAGAATCAATGCAATGTCGTCCCATTTCGCGAACCCAGGCTGGGTTGTCGCTGCAGTTATCTTGCTCCGCGGGGTGAACCCGGCTGAGTCGTTTTTCTTGTCGAACAACTCGATGATTGGAATCGACGCACTTTCGGCGGCGGTGACCGCAGCAGATTCCACCCCTGCCATAACTAGCAACGCCTTCGGCCGCAGATCGCCAAAGAGCGATTCGAATTCGCCCACTCGATAGGCTGGATTCAATGGGGTGCAAGTGGCACACGCACTTAGTCCAAGAAAAGTGATCGCCATCTTCGGTCCGTCGGCCATGACCAGAGCCACGCGATCGCCGCGGCCGACCCCTAGATCATTCAAGGCGTCGACGACGTGCGCGACTTGTTCAAAGAGGCCAGCGTAGGAAAGCGGGGCATAGTTCGGCCCAGTGAGAGCAATCCTCTCGCCATATCGCTGAACCACGCTCCTCAATTGCTCGGAAATCGTTTGCTCCACGTCTTACCTGGACCTCGGTAAATCTCCCTCATGAATGAACGCACCTTTCCCTGGTCATGAATTGTTCCGGCGGAAGCGAAAACTTAGGTGTCGTTAGTCATGCTCGCTTGTGACTCCGATCTTCGAGATTTCATACGCTAAATTTTCTGCGCTCCCTCTTCAAGCCCTTCCTTGTAACTCGTTCAACAAATAAGCAAATTCACCTTGATGACTCTCCTTAATTGATGTCTGCGACGGACTACGCTTCTGGCGGAACTCCAACGAATTCTGCTCACCAATCACGATCCTAAATCGGGCGATAAACGGAGACGTAAATAGTATCAATTTTGATCAGTTAATGTGTACGGTATGCAACAAACGATGACCCAAGTTATTTTTCGGCTGTGAACACTGCTTGCAAAGCCAAAACTTAAGAATTGAGCAATGGTTTTGCTATGTTATATGAAAAACGGCGCTTGCCTCGAAGTGCATTGGCAGGTCTTCTAAATTAATTTTGCGGTATAAGATGCAGTCGAGGCAATTTTCTGCTTATTTCAAGCGATTGGAGCGATCATAGATTTAATTGTGATCGTAGTTTATTTTGGCCTGGTCCAGACACCCAGGTAGGAGGATGAATCAATGGCAAAAAACGGTTTCAAGATCTTGGACAGCGACATGCATATCATGGAGCCGCCGGATCTTTGGGAACGTTACATCGATCAGAAATTTAAAGCGCGCGCGCCGCGCGGCGTCACCAGCGGCAACGTCCGCGATCTACGCATGGTCTATCCGGACGGCCGCGATTGGGCGCGCACCACGACGCGGCAAAACGATTCGGCGCGCGGGCATAACTTTGAAAGAAATCAGAACGTATATCGCGCTGACGCCGCGCGCGGCTGGACACCCGAGGTTCAGCTCGACGCCATGGATATTGAAGGCATCGATGTCGCTGTTCTTTATCCTACTCGGGGTCTGCGCGCGTTAGTGGTGCCGGACATGGACGCCGACTTCGCCGCGGCGATCGCGCGCGCTTACAACAATTGGCTTTGTGATTTCTGCAAAAAGCAGCCGCAGCGTTTGATCGGCGCCGGCATGATCTCACCGTATGACATGAACGACGCGGTTGCCGAAGCGCGGCGCTGCGCCGAGGAACTTGGTTTCCGCGCGGTTTTTCTGCGCGCGAATCCATTGATGCAGCATCAGTGGCACGATTCTTACTATGAACCGCTTTGGCACGCCCTTGAGGATCTGAATCTCGCCTTGGGCTTTCACGAATCCACGGGCACCGGCAAGCAACAAATCGGTGAGCGCCTTGAACCGAATCTTATGTTGCGCCGAGTCTATGCGCAGCCGATGGAGCAGATGCTGGCGCTCGGCAGCTTTTGCGCCGGCGGCGTGCTGGCACGCCATCCGAGGCTGCGCGTCGCGTTTCTGGAAGCGAACTGCAGCTGGTTACCCTGGTTATTGTGGCGGTTGGACGAAGGCTGGGAACGCGAAGGTGATATCTGGGCGCCGGACGTAAAAGTGGCGCCGGGCGAATATTTCAAGCGCCAGTGCGCCGTCTCTGCGGAACCGGACGAAGCAACCGTTACCCACGTGATCGAATACACGGGCGGCAAAAACGTGGTTTTTTCCACCGACTACCCGCATGGCGATTCAAAATATCCGAAAGCAGTCGATCACTTCCTCAACTTGCCTATCAGCGAAACCAACAAGAAAAATATTCTTTGGGATAATTGCGCGGCCTATTACGCGATGTGACACAGATCTTGTCACCGTCCACCTGCTCCGGCTTCTTTCCGAAACCGGAGCAGGTCTAGTTTAACGCGAATAGTATCCGTCGGAATAATTGTTATTGTGGTGACGCCAGTGGCAGCCCGACGCAACGAAGAGTCCGACGGTCAACAACGTCAACAGTGCGATGGTTTTCATAGTGCCTCCTTTCTGTAGGCGCTTTTCATACAAGGCAATCCCGGGTGGAACTGCGAATTGTCTTTCGTTCCACTCCACTTCTTAGACGTTATTGGCAGTCGTTTGTGACGGCCCAAAAAATTTAGATGCTTAACGAGTCCAAACGCGCCGCAAGCTTGGGCCGCGAATTATTTTTTCGCGAAAATGGGTCAAGCCGTCGAACTAATCAAAAATTTTTTAACAAACGCTCGCGGAGGACAGAGCAAAGATTAACAATCAGCGTAGGGTGCTGCGAGTTATTGTGGTCGCGCTTATGCGTGGTGACGCGACCCAATTATGGGTCGGCCAATTCTCGGATGATCGAGACGAGTGCGCCTTGCGTGTCTCTCAAGAAAGCACCGCGTCAGTCGAGCGTCACGGGTGACATCTCGACTGCGCGTGGATGGCTAGTCGGGCTAGACTCGATGCTCTTTATCCTGTGGCGGCAGCCTCTGCCAACGCTGATAGTTTTCCTGGACTTTGTCTTTTTCCGTCGGCGTAAGGTTGCGCCAATTGTCGTTGGCGGCCATGACTCGCGGAGAGCTCGCGAGCAAAAGCAAAACAAACATCAATGCTATGGTAGTTCGCGTTTTCATCTTCCTATCGGTCTAACCGAGCATCCTAGACTAGGCGACGGCATGTTGCAGCCGCACTCGACTCGACTGGGTATTCGTCGAATCCGTGTTCTGGTCATCCTGCTTCTCAAGAGTGCCCAGCGATTCGAGTAAGTCCATCGATTCGAAGAATTGCAACTGGCTTTCATCGGCCAAAATTTCCTGCGGTATTCTTTCTGATGTCCGATGCATGAACGAATTTAAGTTGCCTTTCCCGAAGAGCAAACCAACGACGAGAATCGCCACGGCAACTGTGCCGAACGCCGGCACCAACCAGATTTGCCTCGGCGCGAACAACGCGCGCCACCAGTGTTTGCGCGCTTCTTGTTGGGCCAACTTGGCGACTGTTTCTCGATAGTACTCATCCCAGAAGGACGGCGGCATCTGAGCCGATTTCGCTATTTGCGGCAACAATCGCCGCAAGTCTTCGACAAAGCCTTGACAAGAGATACATTCCGCGAGGTGCTGATTCACGCGACGCCGTTCGTCATCGCCTGTCTCGCCGTAGTAGTACAGCACGAGATCTTCCTCGAAGGTCTTGCATGCACTTTGGAGTGGTTTTCGATGTGCCATGATTCTTCTCCCTAAACAAATTCCACGAGGCTTTGGCGCAGCGCCGCTACGGCCCGATGTAAATAAACCCGAACTGTCCCTTCTGTCGTTTTCATGACCTTGGCGATATCCGCAATCGATAACCCCTGATGGTTTCTTAATAAAAAAGCTGTGCGCTGCTTATTCGGCATCGCTTCCAGAGTTTGATCGGCGCGCCGTTTTGCTTCGCCCGCGATGGCCTCTTGCTCGGGCACAGACGTTGAGTCGGCTAATTGCTTCTGTTCGCCCGATTGCTCACTCATACCATCGAGGGACTCCCAGGTCACGCGATTATGACGCCGCGCATGATCCAGGCAGAGGTTCACAACGATACGGTAAAACCATGTGTAAAAACTCGACCTGCCATCGAACTGTTTGATGTTTGCAAACGCCCGCAAAAACGCGTCTTGCGACAGATCTTTTGCCGTCTCTGGATCCCGCGTGAAATTAAAGGCGATATGAAAAGCTTTTTGCATATACCTGCGCACAAGGATTTCAAAGTAATGCCCCTGGCCCTGCTGGCACAAGGAGGCCAACTCTTCGTCGCGGAGTTCTTGTGGGTCAACCATTTGCGTTACGCACCGCGAAATTTCCTACCCGTTACAAACCTTTAGACGCCAAAATACGCCAAAGGTTAACAGTGCAGAGCGCTTTAGTCGAACTTAGTTAAGTTATTAAAACTATGGGGAAAATGCGTGGAAAGCGGTCGGCCCTATGACTGGACGGCCACCCATCTGCGGATCCCTATTGGCCGGTCGCGAGCGCAATGACGTTTTCAATTATGTCGAGAATGCGATTGGTGCGCCGGTCAATAAGAATAACGTCTTTTTCGAGAACTACCCGTTCCCAATATTCGGGGAGCCGCGGTAGCCTACGATCCAGGTCAACCGGCAGGGGTTCGAGCCGCTTTTGTAATCCGGGCGGAAGCTGACCGTTCTTCGCCAAATGCTTCTGTAACCCCGGGGGCAAATTCCCCTGGCGTTTGGCCAAGCCAGGCGGCAGACCTTTAGATTCTGCCTTCTTCCCCTGGCGATAGTAATCTTCGATGGCCCGGCGCTCCTCCGGAAGAAAATGGGCGGGCCGATTGACATCCAACGCCAGCGCCAAACCCCTGGTCCAGGGAATCATGGCGGCAAAAAGAGAAACCGCTAGAAATAATCGTCTTGGGTAGTCCACGGTAATCCGCCTCCGTTAAATCACTAAAACCGTCCAACTATTTGCTGTGGCCTTTGCCATTCGCCGCACCATTGCCGTTGCCGCCACCGGCGGAGACGATTCCGCCGTTCGAACCAGTACCGCTACCGGAACCGGTCGTGATGCCGGTTCGGTTGAGGCCATAGGCATTGCCGTTCCCCTTGCCTGAAGCCGTGACGATCCCGTCGCCGGACCCATTTCCTTTGGAAACGCCCTGGTTCGAGTTTCCGTGCGCTTTGCCGCTTCCCGAAACGATATCACTT
>WNGO01022917.1_pt1 | contig 13224 bp, 16 predicted proteins | sample 5400511 | NCBI WGS metagenome assembly WNGO01 (sample SAMN13153380, study PRJNA577476) | soil metagenome | isolation source: 20 cm soil or saprolite under Garry oak tree replicate 2 | place: USA:California | collected 2016-06-15
CACTTGCAGCCAATGCCTGGACTGCTGCCAAGGAACCCATACCATTCACCAACCTCAGAGAACTGCCCACTAAAGCCGCGATGAGAATCTCCGAGTATGGAAATCTTTTAATTAAGAAGACCGATGTCCCCTTCTCGGGCTAGGATGCGTCTAGGACCACGGGGCCCTTTCAAGAGTTTGGTGAGATGGCTTGCAAAAGGCAAAACGGAAAGAGGAATACGAGGCCAGAATCAAGCAGGCCCTAGGCGTTCTGAACGAAGTCTCAAACGATAACACTACACCCCGCAACATTCGTAGAGCTGCAAAAGACGCAATGGATGCTCTACAGGCGCAGTCGAACACCATAGGAGTGAGGGCGTCAAACGCGATATCACTGCTGGACGAAATCGGGCAGGACCCCAACATGCCACCCTACACGCGCGTAAAGCTCTGGAATGTTGCAAGCATCCTCGAAGCAGTAAAAGACTAGGTTTCTCCAGAAATCTCCCCAATCTTGGGACAACTATTTATCGCTAATAGCAAGTCATACCCCGGACCCTCTGTCTTGAAGATTCCCCGGATCCTACCGTACATAGTGGGTTTAATCGTACTCGCATTCGCACTAGCCTCTCTCTCACATGGGACTCCTGGGGGAAGCCTTCTCTTCCGATCATACTGGTTACTCTATCTCGTCTATCTCGGACCTCTGGTGATTCTTGGCTTAATGTTTGCTCTGGTCATCTTAATCGGGCTAAACTATCGAGACATAGGAGCAGCAATCGGTTACGGGATGGCTAGACGAAGACAAGCTCGAAAGCGCGGTTCTCGCTACGCAGTCATAGTCCAGATGTTCTTCTGGGCCATCGCCATCGGAGTACTCATCGAAACCAAAGGTAGCATTTTCAACCCTACTCAGGCAACAAACGCTACCATCGCAAAAAGCATCACAGGAGAAGACGCAACGACTCCCAACATACTCCAGACAGGCGGTATTCTTCCAGCGCTTTCCAATATTGTGCAGAACTCGTGGTTCAGCCTAGCGTTTCTGGGCCTTCTTATTGTTGGAGGAGTGGTCGTTATCCAAAGCGTCAGAGTCGCGTTAAGGGAAACACACGATGTGACAATTCAAGAATTGCAGATAAGTCAAGAAGAGGGATTAAGAGCCGTTCACGAGGCGATCAAGATAGTCGTGGAGTTACCGACAGACCCTAGAAGCAGGATAATTGCCTGCTACGAGCGCCTAATTACAACCGTCTCGAGGCTTGGAGCACATGTCTCGTCTGACCTAACCGCACGGGAGCTTGACAGGGCGGTGCGGTCAACCTTTGCTCTCAAGGGACCAGCGACCACCGACCTAACCCAACTCTTCGAGGAGGCCCGATACAGTCTTCATGAGATCAACGATGATGACGCAGACAAGGCGCACGAGTATCTCGAATCCGTTGCAGAAGAACTCAAGATTCAACTACAAACCGAGGGTTGAAAACATTCAGGCTGCTCTTCTGGTCCGCGATTGCGTATGCCATTCTGCTGGTCCTGATTAGGGGAATTTTCCCTTCAGAATCGACCCCAACTATTTCCTTGACCGGGATTCCGCTAATCGTCATAGTTGTCGTGTTTGTCCGCGACCTCGCAAGAAGGTCGACAAGCCCCGCGCTTCGAAGAACTATAGCGTCGACTGCCGGTCTTCGAGGAAGCCAGGTACACTTCCTAAGTGGCCAATTCAAGGTGGCGGCCAGCGCAAGCAGTTCATACTTTGAAAACGTCGTCCGTGCGAGGCTCAGAGAACTCTTGACCACTAAGGTTGCCCTCGAAACAGGCCTAGAGACCGAAACGGTGCGCCGAATATTGCTGGACCATAGGGACGGCCCACGTCTTCTTCAACAAGAGTCTCTCTACCATATCCTATATGGGCCCACTCCTCCCAGCGGGCTGGCGAGGATAAGCTTGATTGGCGATGCCATCGATCTGATTGGAGCCTGGAAGGGCTGAGGATAGAGGATGCGGGGCAGACCTGCCAGACGATTATCGGCCAAGTAAAGAAGGCAATCGTTGGTAAGGATCCTGTTCTCGAAAAGGTCATGCTTGCTATCCTAGCAAATTCACACATTCTCTTCGAAGACTATCCAGGGCTTGCCAAGACACTGCTGGCGAGGAGCTTCGCCATGGCTATAGGATGCAACTTCTCCAGGATTCAGTTTACCCCGGACCTACTTCCTGCCGACATTACCGGGACCTACGTCTACAACGTAAAAACGGGGGATTTCGAGCTACGCAAAGGGCCCGTGTTCACCAACATTCTACTAGCAGACGAGATCAATAGGGCCCCACCGAAGACACAGGCTGCTCTCTTGGAGGCAATGCAGGAAAGGCAGACTACACTGGACGGAAAGACACATTCGCTCCAAAACCCCTTTATCGTCATTGCGACTCAAAATCCGATCGAGTACGAAGGAGTCTATCCGCTTCCAGAGGCACAGCTAGACCGGTTCCTGGTGAGACTCCAGCTCGGATACCCTTCACGTACAGAGGAAGTAGAGATAATGCGACGCCGTATGTCTCGAGGTCAGGAGGACATAGTCTTAGATCCCGCTACGGATTCGAAGACGATTCTCGAGCTTCAGAAGACTGTTGAAGGGATCCATGTGGATGACGACGTTTTAGGATACATTGCGGACATCGTCCAAGCAACTAGAAATCAGCGCCAGATTGAGATAGGTGCCAGCCCAAGAGGATCTCTAGCAATTTTCAAGCTTAGCAGGGCAAGAGCCGTCTTTCACGGGAGAGACTACGTCATCCCTGATGATGTCAAGGGATCATGAAAGCAGAATCTTGGGTTAAGGGAACCAATCCGAACCAGGTAATCGAGGATATTGTCAGGACGATCCCTGTGCCCAGACTAAAATCTTAGGGCAGATTCTTGTTCACCCCAAAGGCCATCCTCTACTTTCTAATGACGGCTGCCCTGTTAGTTCTTGCACTACTTCTGAACGACCTTGAGATCGGAGTGCTCATACTCGGATTATCTTCTCTCTTCTTTTTCTCGAACGTCTGGGGCCTCCCTGAGAAGATTGACATCAGACTCGAGAGAGACATTGTCCCAGACGAGACGTTCGGAGACGAAGACGTCCGAGTAGAATCGCGCCTTCGAAACATGACAGGCGCGACTCTCGGAAACATAGAGATTCAGGAAATCCTCGACGGCAGGATCATTCCAGGAAGAGGAGCAAGCTATACGCCTGCTTCGGTAGCACCCTCCGAGGAGTTACGCCTAATTTTCGAGTTTCCCAGTCCCCCCCGAGCGAACTATGAGATTGGCCCTCTAATAGCTAGAGTGAGAGATCCGTTTGGATTCTATCTAACTGAGAAGAAGCTTGGACCCGAAACTCTCTCCGTAATGCCGAGACCCGATCGCCTCAGAGACACCCGGCTCCGTCCTCGACACGTAGGGCCCTGGCCCGGAGTTATCACATCAAAGATACTAGGACTCGGGACAGAGTTCTATGGCATGCGCGACTACATTCCGGGTGACGATCCAAAGAGAATCAACTGGAAAGCCTCGGCGCGCCACGGCGAACTGATCGTTAACGAAACCGAAGCAGAGAGAGTGACCGATGTGATGATTGTCCTCGATACGGACGTTACCTTCTTCGAACCGAGCGAAAGTGAGCTTTTCGAACGCGGAATTCAAGCTGCCGCGTCCTTCACTCGTCTACTCCTTAGACAGGGCAACCGTATCGGACTCGTCCTCCAAGGAGGGGAAAGAGGATCCATACCTGCAGGCTTTGGAAAGAGACATGAGAGAAGAATGCTCTACCTCCTGGCAGCGGCAAAACCTGGTAGAGCGACGGTCTCAACCAGCTATGTGATGAATCTGCTTGCCCGACGAATGCTTCCCTCCCGATCACAGATCGTGATAATCTCGCCTCTACTGGACCCCGAGATGAAAGAAGGAGTCAAACAACTTGCTGTTGCCGGGTATAGCATGCTTGTCCTGTCTCCCTCGCCCACGCCACCTGCGTCATTCCAAGACCAAACCGAGGAAATAGCTTTCAAACTGGTCATGCTCGAAAGATCCATTAGTCTTCTTGCGCTGGAGAGATCGGCAACCGTCGTTGACTGGCAGGGAGGCGTTCCGTTGTCAGTATTGATGTCGAAGGTGAGGAGCACTCGACCCATTCCCGTCGCTTAGATTTCATTTCCCGAATTATCACGCCATTTCTAAAGATCAACTATGTCATTCTCGCCCCATGGATTATTCTGAGTCTTCCTACATCGGCCCTTGGGCGGGAATCAATTCTCGTTACAGCAACGGTTGCAATCGTCGGATTGGCAGGCATGTTGCTACGGAACAAGACTGCGATTTTAGCAGCGTCCGGGAGCCTATTGCTGCTGATAGTATGGGGCAAAGTGGCCGGCGACCTCTTTGGGCTTCCCGGGCCGGACAGCGCCGTACTTCTGTTGCAATTCATGCTTGTCATCTTCATTATGGAAGCTTCGATCACCACCTTGACTCTTGATTCTGCTATCAAACCGTTAGAGGGTAAGAACGATGATCTTTCGGAATCCGCGAGAATGCGAGCGATGAGGTGGGAGCGAGTCCAGCTTCTCAATCTTGGGAAGCTGACGGCAGCTTCCTTTGTACTATCTCTCGGGCTGTTGATCCTAGGCAGTCTTGTCAGTATATCTTTCAACCAGATAGCTTTCAGTGGAGTTTTGGTGTTGGCGGCGGTTGTCGCGATTTTCGTCCTTCTCACGTATAAACGGGAGCCTGAAGAACCGAGGCGATCCGTGGAATAGTTTCTGCCCTCTCATAGTTCTTAAGGCTCGAACGAGTGCGGCGAAGTTGCGTTGTCTAATTATGAGGTCGGGCGTAGGCTGGAGTATCGGATCAGGGATCTGTTCAGAAGGAATGGCTACTTTGTCGTCCGTGCGGCTCAGTCGAAACCAATAGACTTGGTGTGCTTACGCAATGGCCGCTCTGTATTGGTCGAGTGTAAGGCAGGAAGATCCTTTCTTGGAAAAGATAGAAAGGGAGAACTCTTGGCTTTGGCTAAGCAAGCTGGCGCAACTGTTGTACTGGCGAGAAGGAGGCGGCGAATAGTCGAGTTGACTGACCTAGAGAGTGGGCGCTTGTTGAAGCCCGAGAACCTGCTGGACCTATGACTCGCTATCGGAACCTCTCAGGCTGCGAAGCTTTTCGAGCATTGAGAGCCAGCCGAATACTAGGTTGCTGTAGACTGACATCTTCTCAGGGTCCTTCTCAAGCTTGAGTAATGCATTTGTCTCGCTAATCTTTCCCACAATCGTCTGTTCTACTGTCTCCAAGAGGACGCTCTGCGATACGGTGGCTTGGGGACCCGTCGCGCGCGCATAGACGACTGGCTTGTTACACTTTGCGCAAAAGATGTCTCCCTTGACTCTGAAGAGGGGGTTTCCGCATTCCGGACAGACGTCAGAGAGCATGGTCGCCCCTGATTTTAGAAGGTCGGCCATTCGTTTCACGTCTTCAGACAATCTCTAACTGCTCTCCTTGACGTTCCTGCACCCTAGGTGGCTGGGCGGCGTATAAATGACACGATAACTCGAGAGGTGCAGGCAGGGCAAAGTCGGCGCGGTATGAAGACCGGCTGGTTCAACTTCCTCCGACCCGTCCAACGATGCAGTCCTAATCTGATAGCTAATTTCCGAGAGTATCTTGGTAGAACTTATTAGCGTGCTCGGGAAGATTCGACAATCGTTCTAGGGACCGAATTTGCCGGAGAAGACAGCAACTCTACGAGTCGCAGATGCTCTCCAGCGGGACGTGGGGCGGGGGATAGCTCGAATAGACCCGAAAGTTGTCCAAGAACTCGGACTTACCTCTGGTGATGTCGTCCAGATTGTTGGGAAGAGGAAGACGAACGCGCTGTGCTGGCCGGCACATGAACAAGATTATGGAAAAGGGACTGTCCGTATAGACGGCTATCTTAGGAACAATGCGGGAGTCTCCATTGATGATAAGGTCACTATTCGGAAGATAGACGCGAAGATCGCGGAACGTTTGACGCTGGCCCCGACAGAGCCGCTCCGTATCGTCGGCGGGGAAGAGTATCTTAGCCAACTCCTGGAGGGGCGGGTTCTGTCGCGGGGAGACTTCGTTCCGATCAATATCATGGGACGGACTGTCAATCTGGTTGTGACTAATACGAGTCCTCCCGCTGAAGCCGTGATTGTTACTCAGGGAACGGAGGTTCTTGTCGGTGAACAGGTCAAGGAACCAATTCGTGCGATTCCTAAGATCAGTTACGAGGACATTGGCGGTCTGCGACCCGTGATCCAGAAGGTCCGGGAGATGATTGAGCTCCCGTTGAGACATCCGGAGTTGTTTGAAAGATTGGGAGTCGAGGCGCCGAAGGGTGTCTTGCTTCATGGACCTCCAGGCACGGGAAAGACTTTGCTAGCTAGAGCGGTTGCGAGTGAGACGAACGCGAACTTTCTCAGCATTGGTGGGCCGGAGATCATGAGCAAGTATTACGGTGAAAGCGAGGAGAGGCTGCGGGACGTTTTCAAGGAAGCACAGGAGAATGCCCCTTCGATCATCTTCATCGACGAAATTGATTCGATCGCACCGAAGAGAGAAGAGGTCACTGGAGAGGTAGAGAAACGAGTTACGTCGCAACTCTTGTCTCTGATGGATGGTCTCCAGTCACGGGGGAAGGTGGTGGTGATTGGGGCGACGAATCGTCCGAATGCGATAGATCCAGCGTTGCGTCGGCCGGGCCGGTTTGACCGTGAGATCGAGATTGGCGTGCCTGATCGTGATGGCCGGCTGGAAGTGTTGGAGATTCACACGCTGGCGAAGGAGGCGGCCATTCGGGCGCTGCGTAGGATTCTGCCGGAGATCAACCTCGAGGCCCAGAGCATCCCAGGTGATATCCTGAACAAGATTATCGTGAAGATGGCGGATTTTCAGGACGCTCTGAAGGAGGTAGAGCCTTCAGCGATGCGGGAGGTGCTTGTTGAGATTCCGGACGTGTCCTGGGATCAGGTTGGCGGATTGGAAGACGTGAAAGAGGAATTGCGAGAAGCTGTTGAATGGCCGCTGAAGTTTCCAGACTTGTTTGCGCAGTTGAATGCTACTCCGCCGAAAGGCCTACTTTTGTATGGTCCGCCGGGGACGGGTAAGACTTTGTTGGCGAAGGCGGTGGCTCACGAGAGCGAGTCTAACTTCATTAGCGTGAAGGGTCCGGAGCTGTTGAACAAGTTCGTGGGAGAGTCTGAGAAGGCGGTCCGGGAGGTCTTCCGGAAGGCTCGGCAGGCCTCACCGTGTATAATATTTTTCGATGAGATTGACTCGGTTGCACCCACCCGCGGAAGTAGCGGTGGCGACTCGCACGTGACTGAGAGGGTGATTAGCCAGTTCTTGACCGAGATGGACGGTCTCGAGGAGCTTCGAAACGTCATCATCATCGCGGCTACGAATAGACCGGACATTATTGACTCCGCCCTATTGAGACCGGGTAGGTTTGACCGGTTGCTGTTCGTTCCTCCTCCAGACCTGGAGGCGAGGAAGCAGATCTTCAAGATTCATACCCGTAAGACTCCCTTGGCAGAGGATGTGAACTTGGACGAGCTGGCTCGGAAGACTGATGGCTATACTGGTGCGGATATCGCGTCTTTGGCTAATACGGGGGTGATGTTGGCTTTGCGGGAGCATATTTCCAAGGCTAAAGATCCGGAGGATGCGAAGAAGCGGGCTAAGGGTCTGAAGGTGGCTAAGCGACACTTTGATGAGGCTTTGCAGAAGATCAAGCCTATGTCTACTGAGGAGTTGAAGATGTACGAGCGGTTCTCGGAACAGTTTTCCGACTCGGCGCGGCCCAAGTTGCGGACGACTCCCGTGGCTTGATGCACGGAGAGTAGCTGGCCAGTAGCGTCTCTGGGAGTTGTGGCCTAGAATCTTGCGTTCTTAGTGGAGATTTGTGTCGCAGGAAAAAAAAGGGAGCGGGGCTAGGTTCTAGCCCGCCCGATTGTGGCGTTTAGGAGAGGCCTGCGGGCCTGCTCCGTGAGTATGCCTGTGCGGGATAGGAGGCGCGTGGGTTGTGCGAGGGTGTTCTGGATGTTTGTCTGTCCCGTTGGGGCTGCTTTGAGCCAGTCTGGAATGACGATGGTGCGGATTAGTGCTTGTACTGTGACGTCTCTTGCTTTTGCCTCCGCGAGTAGTCTGTGGTAGTTGTCTTCTCCGAGTGACTGCATGAATTTGGGCATAGAAGGATATCTTATGCTTCCGTTGGAGATAAACGTTGGAATTTGAACAGGAAGGAAGGAACAATTTGTCGCCTGTTCAGCTAATTTGAACGAGTCGCGAATGGTTTTTCTGGGATTTGATTACAGAATCAAGGACATTTTTCTAGCTGGAAGTTTGAGTTTCAGATTTCCCGAGCCCTGGTATCGAGACGTCTCGGAAGAAAAATGCCGAAGGGCTTGTTCTTACCATCTGGCGATTGCTTGAAGTCGCGGATCAAAGCTTGTTTTGCGAGGATTCATCCGGAAGTTGTTTCGGCTAGATTGAGAATGAGCGAGTGTCCAGTGCTGCTGGGTTGAGCCGGGGGCTCCAGAGGTCTGGTCGAGGTGCGTTGGGATCTCGGGTTTCAGATAGCTATTTAGAGATCTTGCGCGGTAGAGCGTCTGCCGGACATCGTACTCGCGCTGTCGGAGGTGAATTGCTTGTCAGAAGAACCAAGGAAGACTGAGAGGGCTCCTGCCCCTGTGCGTAGAACTGATATTCCACCGGACACTATACTGATCGGTAAGAAGCCGATCATGGCTTATGCTACGGCTGTCATGATGCACTATAACACGGGCGCCAAGAAGCTGACCCTAAAGGCTCGTGGAAGAGCCATCAGCACTGCCGTTGAATGCACGGAACGTCTCCACCATAGAGATAATACTTGAACGGTTGAAGTAGAAATATCTCTCGAGACCCACCTGGGACACAAACCCCCTTTTTCTAACACCTTCCTTAGCTTACGGGTCCGATGCGGAAAGGCGGGCTCTTCTGGGTCTGCGGTACAGAGTTCTTCTTGAGTCTGTGGAAAGATTTCATGGGCCCCCCCGGGGGTTGTTAAGAATGCTTTTTCTCTGCTGGAAAACGTATTTTTCTGTCTGTCTCAGACGTTAGAATACGTTCAGAGTCTGGGGAGCGGTTTGGTATCCTTCGGTTGGCTGTTCCATCTGACGCTTAGGTCTTCGACGACATCGTTTATTGGGAGGAACGGCTCTCGTCCTAGTGCCTTAGGATCATTGGGAAGTCGCGACTCGTAGACTGGTCTTGACGCGTTTTCCGGGTTTTGCCGCGTCTACAAGACGTGACGCCCGATGAAAGGTGTGTTAGAGGAGATAGAGAATGGTGGAAGAGAATTCTGGAGGAGAGTCTGGTCTGTTGCGGCTATGGAGGAGCACTCTGAAGGATGATGCGGTCAGCCAGGGAGCAGCTCAGGCTCTAAAGACCGCGCTTGAGTGCGAGGAGCCGAACGGGAGCGTAATGTCCTAGCATTGGCAGAGAATAACCATCCGGTAGAAGAAGACGAGGTCCGAACCCAGATCATAACAGAGCTACTCGAAAGCCTGGCAGAGTCTAGGAAGATCATGCTTGACCATGACAAGGATCTGAAGACACGGGAACGCTGGACCCAACTCCACATGAACACAAGCCAAACACTCAACACGGTCCTCCGCGACAGACAAATGAGAGACTGGGAGAAACGGCTCACAGAGATCGAAGAATACAGACACATCAGACCAAGAATCTAGACAAGGAGAAGACACTTCTTGCGTAGCCATGGGGCTTGAAGGCTTTATCAGACTAGTTCAGAATTCTCTCGACCCAACGCGGGGGTTGCCAAGCCAGGTCAAAGGCGCGAGAACTCAACACTGCCAAGAATGGTTGAGGAACGCGAAGCTCAGGACCTCGTCCCGTAGGGGTTCTTGAAGAAAAAGGCAAGAAGTCAGGGGGCTCTATGGCTCAGAGACGCATGAACGACGCAAGCTAGGGTGATCCTTGGCTCTAACTTCAGATACACCTAATAGTTTGAACATTAGAGAGCAAAATGTCTGGGTTGGCATGGCGTCAAGCCTACGTTGTGCGGCTCTCTTGTCGTTGATAGCCGTGGGTTTTTGGTTGCCGATACAATTCCCGCAAGCCCATGCGTCGGGTCCGTTGGCGTTGGACGGCGTGGGAACCAGTACGATTTGTGGCACCTACTGTCGCGCGGAATCTCTAACTACTGCACATGGCCATGATGTCATAATACTGATCGTGGAAAGCTGGTTTACCAACTGTTTTTCGACAATATCAACAATCACGGATAGTAGTAGCTTAAATTTCACGCAACGCGTATCTTTCGCGCCTAGCGACAAATTCTGGGAATACTACGCCAGAACCAGATCCCCGCTGAAGTCGGACAACATTTCAGTGGTGATTCCTGGAATTTACAATTGGGGAATGCAGGTTCTCGCAATCCGTAACGTCAACGCTAGAGCAATATTCGACCAGAGTCCAAGATTCCCGATAACTTTGTCATGTCTTGGACCCGGGGGGATTTCAGTAACAACATGTTCCGCTTCGATAGGAGCCGTCGATCATGACTTCATCATAGCAAGTACGGCAATAAATGATGCTGGAGCATGCACACCCTCATCAGGATTTGCCGAGCTGGGGGATGGTGGTGGGGACGGTGTCCTAGATATTGATTATCAAGTAGTTTCGATGCCTCAGGGCAACCTTGTGTTTACTTGCAGTGGCAGTGACCCAGTGGCGATGGTTGCCGATGCAATCTCACTCCCTAATGCCTTTGGGACCTCCTAGAATTAGTCGTGGACGACTTCGAGCGTGCCCGGCGGTCCACTCCGACCGTCTTCGACTTTCATCGCCATCCGGATAATTGACTATATGCTTGTGTCACATTATCGAAACCGGACCAAGCGAACTCGTCAAATTTCTCTTGGTGAGAGGCATTTGCATTAGGATAGAATTTCTTCACTGGATTCTATCCTACAGCGTAAAGGTTACCGTCGCCACTCCCCACATAGATGGTTCCGTCCGAACTAATGGTTGGGTCTGACACTGAAACTATAGGACAATCGAATGTGGCGCATGCTACGGTAGGGTGTATCACAAACTTCCATGCCAGAGTCCCATTCGGGGCGACCGCGTACAGACTAGCATTTCCATAGCCTGAGGGCACTGGTGCACAGTTACAGAATCCCTCGATTCCGACTCCGAAGTAGAGAATACCGTTCGACCCGATAGCCATAGAAGAGAGCCCAACAATGCCGTAGAAGCAGCAAGGATTTCCAGAGCCGCTGGGTCTTTCGATTGGGAACACCCATCGCAAAGTCCCGTCTGGGTTGGTTGCGAAGACACCATTATCTACAGAACCGTAGATAGTTCCGTCTGGTCCTATGGACGGAGAACGGAACCCCGGACTCCCCCATTTTACCGTTCCATCTGGATTAATGGCATAGCCATTGATGTAGACTGTACCATCCGAACCGATAGCAGGCCAGGAGAAACCCGCACGCTTCGGTATTGCACTCCATCTGACCGTCCCATCTGAATTCAATGCCAATAGACACTGATCACACGATCCAGAAGGGTCTGGGTCGTCAACTCCAACATACAAAGTGCCGTCAGGGGCTACAGCGGGAGAGTCGAATACTTCGCCATCAGTGGTCAGTTGCCACTTGAGAGTGCCGTCCGGGTTCACGGCATAGGTTCGGAAGCCCAATTGTGATGTGTAAATTGTTCCGTCAGGCCCGATGGTAGGGGAAGAAAGTGCGGGCCCCTGCAATGCGAGGATGGTGAGGTTCCAAATCATTCTCCCGCCCGGGCTAATCGCGTAAAGGACACCATAGCAGGGCGGCTCAATACATCTCATGTGAGATGCTAGGTAGATTGTCCCATCGGAACCTATCGCCGGAGTAGTCATGATTGGCGAAGGCGCATGGAACTTCCAGAGCAAGACTCCTTGCAGATTCAGGGCGTACAGGTTGCCGTCATAGCTGCCCACATAGATTCTTCCACGGCCAACTGCTGGTGGAGAATAGACTGGGCCACCTGTCTGAAACATCCATCTAAGAAAGGGAAGAGCGGGACCGGGGAACGGGGACAGTCCCGTGTGCTGAGCGTTCTGGCGAGACATCGGCCACACGCTCGAAGCGGATGGGCCCGTCGAAGGTTGGATTGATGGCGAAGATAGGAGAGAGAGCGCAACCAGCAATAGCACTGCGACAGTGCTCAAGGTCCTGCCACAAAGGAGTTGCCTCCCTTTATCTCTGCCGGAGTGAAAGATACCCTCGGAATCGGGAAGAAACAGGAATAAAAGGGAATACGGAGGGTTGGGTCAAATCTACAGCGTAGAGTTGATTACTCCGTCAAATCTACTCGGAAAACCTTCTCCGCTACAGTGAAGGTCGAATAATTGACCATATGCTTGAGTCACATTATCAAACCGGGACAAGCGAAACGAGTCATCGGGTCGCGCAAATCTTGACGCATTATGTTGACTATCCCCTCTCACACTCGTACGCAAGCGGTTGGACCTTAGAGGGGCCCCTAGAGGGGCGTGGGAGAAAGAAAGGCCACTTTCGGACACCGAATAAGACAGTATCGTATATCAATATCAGGATATAGCTTGTCCATAGAAAGAGGCCTGTGAATGGGACGGCGTCGATGAGAAAATCCTCGCCTGAATATCCGGCTACGCAGTTGGGCGGTTGGGAGAGCCGCATAATGTTTGCCTGGCAGGTCGGAGTCGGCTCCCATCTCCAGTAGAACGGAAACCCGTAGCTATCGAAGTATAGCGTGTCTCCCGGGTCTGACGCCCAATAGTTCGCGATCAGAAAACCGCTCAGAAAGCTGAGACCAAGGCCGACGATAAGAGGCAGCGGGATCTGCAATGTAGCTTTTGTCACCTTTCTATCTCGCATGACTCGCATTATGGTAAGTATCAGGACTGCTCCATAAAGGAGCAGAAGGATTACTCCCGTGAGTAAAACGAAGCCTAGGTAGAAAGAGACAGTCCAGACTGATTGTAAATTGTCGGAGGCGAGGAGTCCGCCCGCGACTCCCATGAGAATGGTGGCGGACGACCCTATCGCGAGAGGGCATAGTAGGACCAGTACAGGCTTCAAGAATATCAGAATCTGCTTTCGTTCATGATAAGATTATCGCGGTCACCGGACACACTGCTATCAAATGCT
>WNGO01002053.1_pt1 | contig 13220 bp, 11 predicted proteins | sample 5400511 | NCBI WGS metagenome assembly WNGO01 (sample SAMN13153380, study PRJNA577476) | soil metagenome | isolation source: 20 cm soil or saprolite under Garry oak tree replicate 2 | place: USA:California | collected 2016-06-15
GGGATTTGATCGCGAGTGCCGCGGGCCTATGGATAACTATTGGAGCGAGAATCCGGGGACGAGCAAAGACCCTCGCGTCGCGGCAATCGTCAATTGGTTTGGTATCACCGACGTTCTCGACGAGCTTCATGGGCCCAATGCCAAGGGATATGCCGTCGTCTGGCTCGGCGATCAGGCCAATTCGGATGAAATCGCGAAGCGTGTGTCACCTATCAATTATGTCACCAGCGATGTGCCGCCGATCATCACCATCCATGGAGACAAAGACGCTCTCGTTCCGTACACTCAGGCGGTGCGTTTGCACCAAGCACTCGATGCGGCCAAGGTTCCGAACCAGCTCTTTACAGTCCCGGGTGCGAATCACGGCGGTTATACGTTCGAGCAGAATCAGAAGGCATGGGAGGCCGTGCGCCATTTCCTGGCGGAACACGTCAAGGGAGTGGGAGGCACAGCCGCAGGGCAGCGATAAGACTGTTACCGTTCGGAGCCGCGCCGTACCAGCCCGAAGGGCGGCCACAACCTTGGCGGTCATTTGAGCGGGACCGGGATCGAGCACACGGAGATTCTTCACATTTCCAGACGCGTCGATTTTGCAGGTCACGACCATGCGTGCGTGGGGCAGGCCCTCGGGAAGATCACTGCGGAGCGCGGCAGGAGCGATGAGGGACCCTCCAAATGCATGAGTGGGATCCGCTTCGTCTGAAAATTCCATGACAACCGTGCCCAGTGTCGTGTCGAGATAGGTGGTCGATTTCTCGCCGTGAAAAAGATTCTTGTAAGGTTCAAAAGCTCCCGCGGAACCAGCGGTCGCCACAATCGTTACACCGAGCGTCTTCTTCTGCTGCTGGTTGACCGACGAGCGGCCCGGCGTTGCTGGGCTGTTGCCCGAGGGATCCGAGCCGAAGCTGGGAAGCGTGACAATCCCGTTGCCCCCACTGATTTCCACGCCGGGAACCGTAGGGTTGCCAGATGGAATAGTGCCCGCACCGCCAGGGCCGTTCGAAGGAGAGATACCACCGTGAATGTTGGGATCGGATCCTCGCGCCGCACCACTCTTGCCCGCGCCCGTTCCAGTACCGGTCATGCCACTGCCCGGGCCATTGCCGCGGCCGATGCCACTGCCTCCGCCCGTTCCGCCCAAGCCTGGCTTATCTCCACCAGCTGGCGACAAGGCGAGCAATCCAGCCTTCGGGTCGGGCGGCACCCCGATCTTCGTACCTGGTTGGCTCGACATCACAGTGCCGGCATCTTTCCCGCTGCCGCCGTTTGTGGCAGGCGTCAACCCCGATCCTGCATCAAGAGGTGCTCCCAAGCCAGGTCCTTTTCGTCCCAGTCCCGAGCCCGTCGTACTGGTACCTCCTCCAACCGAGGGAGGAGGAGGTACAACGTTATCTGCCAGCAGTCGTCCGCCGGCTGCTCCGGCGGCGCCGCCGGTGTTTCCAGTGCCCCCGCCGGCCCCAGCGAGAGCGGGCGGCGGTGGAACAACGCTGGGATTTCCAACATAAGGCGCGGCTGCTCGACTGGACGGAGTGCCCGTGCCTCCGTTTAACCCGACCGTTGAAGGCGGGGCCACGACATTCGGAGTGAGCGCCGCACCCGCACCCCTGCGATTCCCACGCGGACTGCCGCCACCGTCGGTCGATACAGAAGCCGGCGGAGGCGCAACGTTATCGGGCAGGGTGGGCCGCGATCCGCTGGACCCCTTCGCATTCACAGAGGTTGGCGGAGGCGCGACCACTTCCGTCGGGCCGAAAATTCGGCCGATCAAGTTGCTCATGAGCGATCCGCTGGCCGAGGTTGACGGCGGCGGTGGTGCTACTGCTTTCGCTGGATCGGGAGGAGTGGCGCCGGTCAGGCGTCGCATATCAGCGGTGACGTCGGTCGAAGTTGGCGGCGCGACCACAGCAGGAGTCGGCAAGTTGAGCTTGGACCGTCGCACGTCCGCTCGCTCCGGTGCCGAAACCGGCGGAGGGACTACTGAGGGATCCATGGTTTGAATCGGTGCGGCGGAAAGCTGGCGGCTTACCGCCGCAGGAGCAGGTGGGGGCACCACGTTGGCAGCGAGCACTGGACCGGCCCGGAAGGGATCACGGCGGACGTTTTCAGTCGGCGGTGCGACGGACGGATCCAACGCAGGCGCAACCAAAGGATGATCCCGCGACACAGCAGGCGCGGGAGGGATCACCGCCGGTGCCAGGGCCGGGGCCACCAGCGTGTGATCGCTCGAGACATTCGGTGCGGGTGGAACCAGCGTCGTGTTGAGACTGAGCGCTGTAAGAGGCTGGTCACGCGTGACCGAGGGTGCGGGAGCGATCACCGGATCAAGCCGGATTCCGTTCCGGGTGTAATCGCGAATGACGTTCGGAGCCGGCGCGACAAGAGTCGCGGTCAGATTCGGCGCAGAGCGTGTCGAGCGCAGTCCTTCGGATGGTGGCGGACCAGGATCTGGCCTGATCGCCAGTAAATTGGCAACCGCATCGCTTGACGACGGCAGTTTCAAGTTCGGTGCATCCACCACTTTGGGCACAAGCGAGCCGCCGCGAGCCACCTTGATGGTTTGTGTTCGATGGCGTGCCTCTTCGCCGCCGGCTTCTCCCGTACGACCCGCTTCCGAGCCGCCGAGGTCCTGGGTGCGTGGCAGTTCGTCGCCACTGTAATAGATCACATCGTGGCTTGAGATTCTGGGCGCGGCGTACGGCTGCAACTCATCGATCTTCACCTTCACAAAAATTGTGGCTGCGATCAGGAAAGCCTCCAAGACGTAAGAGGGAACCATGATCCGCAAAGGAATGAGGCCAAACGGGGCCTCTCCTGCAAGCCGGGCTCCTGAGCGGGTCAAAGCAGGTTTGATGGAGCCGACGAACTCCTCCCAGCGCGAGGACCATTTCACGAGCAACTTCGGGGCTGCGTCGCGGGTAGGGATCGCTTCTTCGAGTTCGAGAATCGGGCTCATGTGGGAAGCTGATTGCAATCCTTGGGGAGGGTTATCTCAATTGTATCGCCGACCGCGGTTTTTGTTTCGGCCGCCGTGCCACACGGGAGTTCCAGTACTGACGCGGCACTGCGCAACACCGGAGTGAAACGCCAGGGCCGCACATCAGGTTGGATGCCGACAACTTTCAATCCATCATCCAGATAGAGCACATCAATCGGAAAGCCCATGCCGAGCGTGTGAACGCCGTGGCAGGGGACAATCCATAGCCCCGAGCCGTTACGGAAGTCATCGGTGCCCAGGCCAAGCAGGCCACGAAGACGACTCCAGTGCGTGTTGGCAACGGCAAGAGCCGTGGCGAGATGCGCCTGGCGCGTGCGATTGAATGCCTGCCCGTTAGAGGCGAAAAAAACCATTCCTGCCCCGGTGTCTTAAAGATTCGGGATCTTGCTACTTGCCGCCCGAAATCGGTCCCAACTGCCTAACGAGCTCGATCACAGCAGGACCAATCGTGACGAAGATAATCGACGGCAGAACAAAGATCACCAGTGGGGGAACCATCTTGATCGTAGTCTTAGCAGCTTGCTCCTCGGCACGCTGCCTGCGTTCCGTGCGGAGGGAGTCGGAATGCACCCGGAGGGCCTGAGCTACGCTCGTGCCGAAGCGATCCGTCTGAATGAGTGTACCCACCAGAGATCGGATATCGTCAACCCCGGTTCTCTCCACGAGATTACGCAATGCCTCGGCGCGCGGCTTGCCCGCCCGCATCTCGAGGTTTACGAAGTGGAATTCATCGCTCAGATCAGGGTGAGCGTGGTGAAGATCCTGGCCCACGCGCATCAGTGCCTGATCGAGTGCCAACCCGGCCTCGACGCAGATGACGGTCAGGTCGAGCGCGTCGGGCAGTCCGAGGCGAATGCGGTTCTGCCGGTTACGAATCATGCGCTTCAAAATGAAGCGTGGCAGCAGGAATCCCAGCGCGGGAACGCCAATGAGCAGAGCAGGGTTAGGATTATCGAATCCGATCGTCAGCGCAATTGCAACGAACCCGACTGCGGCCGTCAAGATGCGTGCGCCGAAGTAGTAGTTGACGTCGATGGCATCCCGGAATCCCGCCTGAATCAGCCAGCGGCGAGTGCGGGAAACATCGGCCGGTGAAAGCGGGATCGCCTTACTGATCGGGTCGAGGGCCTGCTCGATGCGTTCACGAATCGCCGGTTTGTTCTCGGCCTGTCGCGGTTGCTGGCTGCCCAAAGCGCGCAGACGCGCCCCCAGTACTGAGCTGGGAGTGACCACCGCAGCGCCGAAAGCGAATACTGCCGCTACGACGGTCAGGAATACCACGATAACGAGAGCCAAGGACGGCGTCATAACTGGACTACACCTGAATTCGGATAATTTTTCGAATCACAAAATACCCGACCGTCTGCAACGTGATTCCTGCGACCAGCAAAAAATGGCCGATGGGGTCGGAAAATAAAGGCCGAATGAAGCTGGGATTCAGCAGCAACATGGTCGCGACAATAATGGGCGGCATGCCCATCAGCAATGCCATCGTGAGCCGGCCCTGAGCGGTGTACACCCGCACCTGGCGCTGAATCTTGAAGCGTTCCCGAATTACGTACGACAGATTGTCGAGGATCTCCGCCAGATTGCCGCCGGTTTCCCGTTGCAACATCACGGCGGTGACGAAGAATTTCACGTCGACGAGTGGCATGCGGTCGGTCAAGTTCAGAAGCGCATCCCGCACCGGCATGCCAAATTTCTGTTCTTCATAGAGCTGGCGGAATTCTCCAGATACCGGCTCGGAGACTTCGGCGGTGATCATCTCCAGCGCGGTAGTGAAGGCGTGTCCGGCTCGGACTGCGCGGGCAAGAGTATCGATGGCTTCCGGAAAAAGTTCTTCGAATTTTTCGAAGCGTTTGTTGCGCCGCATCGATGCGTAGGAGTAAGGCAGCACAAAGCCCACCAGCAGCGCGATCCAGGCCACCTCCACGCGCTTGCTGAGGACATATGCAATGATCGTGGCCGCGACTCCGGTCAAGGCGGAAATTCCCAGAAAATTGCTGACACGCAAAGACATGTCTGCCTGCGCCAGCATCTTCTGTAAATCGGAGACCCGCGTGGAGCGTCGCAGAAAGGTGTCGAGGGCGGGGATCTGGCTGAGTTGCTCGTCGCGCAGTAGTGCAAGTTCTTCTTCGGGAGCGCGCTCCGGCGCCTTGCGCTCCGCAGCCAATCGATCTTTGATGATGCGGGCGCGCGAGTTGCGCCGGTCGAACAGCCACGCCACGGCAAACGTCGCGAAGGCGACGATCACCAGAACTAGGAGCGCCATGAGTTTGGCAGCCATATCGGAAGCCTACACCTCAGCCTTCGACTCAAACAGAGCGGGACGTAAGCGCGCTCCGGAGGTCGCCAACCGTTCGGCAAACTGCGGACGGATTCCGGTCGCACGGAACACGCCTCGCACCTTGCCATTCTCATCGATCCCGGTACGATCAAAGGTGAAAATGTCCTGCATTGCGATGCTCTCGTTGTCCATCCCGGTAATCTCCGAGACCGTGATGACCTTGCGCGTGCCGTCGGAAAGGCGCGCAATCTGTACCACCGCATGAACCGCGGAGGCAATCTGATGCCGCACTGCACGCTCGGGAATATTCAGGTTGGCCATCGAAACCATGTTCTCGACACGGGCCATGGCATCACGGGGCGAGTTCGCGTGCACCGTCGTCAGCGACCCTTCGTGGCCGGTGTTCATGGCCTGTAACATGTCGAAGGCTTCCTCGCCGCGCACCTCGCCCACCACGATGCGGTCAGGACGCATACGCAAGCTGTTGATCACCAACTGCCGCTGGCGTACGGCGCCTTTACCTTCGATGTTCGGCGGCCGCGTTTCCAGGCGCACAACGTGTTGCTGTTTCAACTGAAGTTCAGCGGCATCTTCGATCGTAACGATGCGGTCTGAGTTGGGAATGTAGCCCGAGAGCACATTGAGCAGCGTCGTCTTTCCGGCGCCCGTTCCGCCCGAGACCAATAAGTTCAACCGGCCCTTTACCATGGACGAAAGCAATTCCAGCATCGACTCCGTCAGGGTCTGGTTCTCGATCATCTGGCGGGCCGTGACCGGGTCGCGTCCGAAGCGCCGGATGGAGAGGCAAGGCCCATCGATGGCGAGCGGCGGAATAATCGCGTTCACACGGGAGCCGTCAGCCAGACGCGCATCTACCATCGGAGACGATTCATCGACACGGCGGCCCACTCGGGAGACAATGCGCTCGATAATCTGCATCAGGTGGATATTGTCTTTAAAGGTCAACGTGGTCAGTTCGAGTTTGCCGGCCTTCTCAACATAGACACGATCGTGGCGGTTGACCAGAATGTCTGAGACGTTGGGATCTTTGAGCAACTGCTCGAGCGGGCCAAGGCCGAAGATCTCGTCGAGGATTTCCCGCGAAAGCCGCTCGCGTTCGGCGAAGCTGAGGGGTACGACTTCGCCATTCACGACGGAACGGATGACGATCAACACTTCGTCTCGCGCCGAATCGCCCGACGTCTTACCCAGTTTCTCCAGGTCGAGACGGTCGAGAACTTTACGGTGCAGGTCCGCTTTCACCTGCTGGATATCGGTCCGCTCGAAGGATTGAGTATTTGCCATGGCGCCTTAAACTCTACACCGACTTGAATAGCGACCATGCTGCGCGCTTTACGTCAGCATCGTTGCGGGTCAATTCCTGTGCCAATCCGGAGAAGCAGCGGGCAATCTCGGAATTCCGCTGATCCATCACCGGTGTGCCGCGATCGATGGCGCTGGAAATAGCGAAATACTGATTCGGAACCCGCCACAATACTTTTGCCCCAACCGCCGTCTCGGCATCGGCCTCGCTGAAGCCCGGAACCTTGCGAAAGCGATTCAAGATCAGGCGAACCCGTTCACGACTGCCAGTCTCTCCCAGATACTGTTGCACTCTGGCTGCGCTCCAAAGAGAAGCGACATCGCTGCAGGCCACCAGCAGAACATTTTCCGACAGGCTGGCGATGAGCCGCGTGGCAGCATCGAATCGCGATGAAGAATCGACGACTACGTATCGATAATGCGTCACCAGCATGTCGAACAGGCGAACGAACTCAGCAGTAGACGGATCCATCGCAGCCGGGATGTTGGTTCCCGCGAGCAATTGCAACCCGCCGCTGTGGCGGGTCATGAAGCTCTCGAGCAGGGAAGAGTCCATGCGGTGCAGGTTGCGAGTCGCGTCGGCCACAGTGAACCCCGGCTTCAAATTCATGTGCAACGCCGCGTGGCCGAGCGGTGCCAGATCGACCAATGCCGTTTGTCCATAAGCCGACTGGAGAGCCAGCGCCAGATTCACAGCGACTGTCGTTGCCCCGTTTCCGCCCTTGGCATTGATTACGGAGTAGACTTTGCCGCGCAGGCCCTCCTGACGGCTTCGTCTTTGCGCCGTGGTGAGCCGGACGAATGCCTCCAGCAGGTCTGTCGTGTTCGTAGGCCGCTCGATGAATTCACGCGCGCCCGCTCGCATGGCGTTGACGATTACCTGAGGCTGGTTGAGGTTGCCGATTGCGAAAATCGCGCTTTCGGCCACCTCCTGGTGCAGGAGTTCAATCGCGCGCAGAGCAAATTGAGAGTTATCGCCCGGAATGTCGACCAGGGTCACATCGGGATTCGCCGCTCGTATCCGCCGCGTCACCGGATCAGCGCCTGCCACGGGAAAATTGGTGCAGGTATGCACCGTCCGGGCCACGCTGGTGCCATCCACCAGCACCTGCAGCAGCGCGCGCTGCTCGTTATCGGTAGCGACAATCACGACTGATAGCTCTGGCATGTGACCTTGCTATTACACAGGAATCCCGTGTCCCCAAACTACTTGCCCTTGTCGAACTTCGCCGGATCCAGGTACGGCTGCGGCAACTTCGGTCCCGTAGCCGGTTCGCTGCTGGGAGAGATCCGCCTTACGGTGCACAGCACCATGAGTTCGGAATTGCTCTTCTGCAGGCTCTTGCTGCGAAAGAAATTGCCCAGGATCGGGATGTCGCCCAAGCCCGGAATCTTGTTATAGATATCGGTCACCCGGTTATCCATCAATCCCGCGATTACGAAACTCTGCCCGTCCTGCAATTCGAACTCTGTTTCTGCCCGACGCGTACTCAACGCGGGCACCGTGAATCCGGAAATGGTCAGAGCATTGGCGAAGTCCAGTGTGCTCACTTCCGGTGCGACCTTCAAGTGAATATAGCCGTTCGGCGTAATAACGGGGGTGAACTGCAACCGCACGCCGAATTCCTTGAAGGAAATCGTCACCGCGGTAAAGCCGTTTCCGGGCTGCACGATAGGGAACGGGAATTGGCCGCCCGCCAGGAAGGTGGCTTCTTTGCCATTCACCGCAATCAGATTGGGCTCAGCCAGGATCTGCAAAAGGTTTTTCGTCTGGAGTGCTTCGATCACAGCGCCGAAGTTGATGTCGGGGCGGAACAGGAACAGGTTCAGCACGTTATTGAGGGTCTCGCCGCTGGTGGTAGTCGTTGTGCCATTAGGAGTCTTGGTTTGCGTTAAGTTCTGCGGTCCGAAGCCTCCGAACTGTCCAGTCGTGATAGTGCCGATCGTATTGCCGCCTCCAGTGGAAACGAAATTCACCCCTAGTTGCGTCAGCGCAGTTCGATCGACCTCTGCGAACTTGACCTGCAGCAGGACTTCCTGCGCGCCTACCGGTCCGAACGTCAGAACGTTCACAACTTTGGGCGAATAGGCGCTTGCCAGCTCTCCAGCGCGTTTGGAGACATCCTCGGTGGAAACATGGCCCGACAGAACAATGGCGGCTCGTGAAGGCGTCACCGTGATCTGCTCATCCGGGAACACCCGATGTTCCTCGTCCGAACAGGCGCTGACATCCACATCTACGCGTAGATCGAAGCTGCGCGAGCGTTCCACTTCATCCCAAATCAGCAGAGAGATTTCACCCGGAGACCTGCCGTGAACTAGAATCTGCGTCGGGGTGATCACCTGGGCCCAGGCAATCGAGGGATCCGTGAGCGCGATCCGTTTCAATCGCTCCGTCGTGTTGATCAGCAGCGATTTGCCAACCATCACGCGCAAGGGGGCAGAACCCTGTGCGGGGGCCTGTGCGGGCAGTGTCGTCGTTTGCGTGCCGGTTGGAGGAGGGCCCGGAGTCTGTGCTCCGCTATCGGGCTGCTGCATGATCTCGGAATAAGCCGGAACAAATGATGTAACCGCGAGCAGCAGCGTCCCCAGCACAGTCATGCAAACGTTCATGTTCCGACGACTCTCCGTATGAGGAAACTTCCGGTCGATCGAGGCGGTGTTCAGAATGGGCCCCTTCCGCATCACTTGGTGTCAGAGCCCTCTTCGGGGAATTTAACGTCCGTTTTCTTGTCGCCCTGATAAACCTCGACACTAACGCCAGTGGAAGCTGGGGCGGCAACCGTCGGCTTGGAAACAATATGGCGAACGAGCGTGTGCACCGCCACCGCTGGAGCGGGCAACCCTCGGAATAGCCCTCTCGCATTGGATGCCGGAACATCATCCTGTTTAGTATCGAGCGGATTGCGCAGCGCAAGTTGGATGTGCCCCTCAGTGCTGGCGAGGGTTAAGCGCTGAGCATCATCGGGCGTGACCAGTAGGGTGATGACGGCTGTATTTTGCGCCTCGCCGCTGGACGTCCGTTCCAGAGTATGTCCCGACGCCAGTACCGCCACGTTCTGCAAAACCGTGGTGGTTTGCTGCTCGCCCGACCCAGTCGGTGCTCCGGTCAGAAGAACATCTACCCGCGTACCCGGAGTTACGAATCCCGCGACCGAGACTATATCGTTTACCCGCACCGAAACGGCACGCATTCCGGGCGGAATCAGGGCGGGCAGCCCCGATCCGGCGTTCTCACCCGCCAGCCGATTGGGAAGAATGAACTCGCCTTTCGAAATAGGAATGATGACGCCATGCCCGATCACGTCAGCCTTTTTGCGAGGAGCTCCAGGTGGCATGTCGCTGCTGAGAATTCGAATAATCCGGACATCCCGATCTTCGACGCGAGCCCCAACCTGCAGATCGTTGGCTGCGACCATGACCTCTGCCGTGTCGGCAGGTATGCTGCTTTTGGGCTGCAGGTTCCTATATACATAGACTGCCGCCAGGAACCCGACAGCAAGAGCCAGGACCCCGATCATCATTAAACGTGTGCGATTCATGCCCTGTCCCTGGAATGCGCGCCCGACCGCCATTGGAAAGGCGGATGGCGGCTGTTCCCTGATCCGTTTTATTTAGCTACTGGAGCGAACTGGCAACGCCGGAGAACACAGTGTTGGCATTGGAACCGATCAAGCGAATCGTGCCGACGACGATGACCAGGATTACCGCCAGCATCACCGCATATTCAGCGATGTCTTGTCCTTCCTGCTCGTACCATAGTTTGCGGACATGTTGAATGAACATCTTTGTATCCTCCTCTCCAGCCTCGATTTTGTCAGTAAAAATGGGTACTGGGGAGTCTGGGCTGGGACTTAACGCCTCACTCACGCCACCACTTGACTAGGTAATCATAACCGCATCTGGCCGCAGAGTGACAAATTATTGCATCTTTCTAGGCAAACATCAGTAACAGCTAAGCTTCTCAGGAGGGTGCGTCAGAAGAGATCTAGGGCCGAGCGATTGCCTTGGTCTGGCTGCCTCCCGCGTTTCTGACGCTCGAACCTGCTGACATCAGAACCCGCTAGAACTCGTACTATCTGCCACTTCGGAGGCTCCTTGGTGGTGTTGCGAGGTCCGCCGCAGGAGCAACACTACGAGCATGGGGAGATAGAACCACAGCACGGTCCAGCGCCCAACCTCGACGAAGGTGAGCGGAGTGTGATACCAACGCCAGATTCCGGGTACCCAGCTTAGGCCTGCTGTGAAAACGATGCTGCGGCGCGTCTTCGGGATTAACCAAAGGGAAAACGGGTCATAAAACCATCGCTGGGGCATGCATGCCGCCAGAAACAAGAGCCAAGCGTCTCGATCTCGGTAACGTAGAAGTGCGGCCGCCAGAATCGGACCAGGGAAGACCAGCAACGGTATGAATCGAGAGTAGCCCCGGATTTGTGCCAGCCAGGGCGGAATCCATCCCGGCATGACCAGGAAACTCAAGAGGGCGACACCCAACCCTACAGCGACGCCCCGTCGCGTTATATGAGTCAGAGCTACCGGTAATCCAATCTGCGGTTTTGCTAAGGTCGCCGGAAACAGTAAAGGAAAAAATGTGCTCGCCATGATGAGAGGAACCCACTGGGCGGTCAGAATTCCAGCCCAATACGGGTAGGCGAGAAAGATCAGGAGTCGGTGGTATCCGTGACGTGTCACTCCAAACGCCAGCAACGCTGAACTGGCTCCATAAAATACCCCTGCCGCGATTTCCGGCTTCATTGCGACGAGGGGGAGTCCGAATAACGCGGCAGGCAGCGGATAGAATTGCGCAGGTCTGGCGTAAGGATTGTGTCCGGCCAAGAGGTCGCGGGCCGCCAGGATGGCCCAATTGAAGTCGCCTGCGCCGATTCCAAGACGGGTCATCAGAAACCAGCAAAATATCCCGCTGCCGATGCCCATTCCTACCGAAATCAGCAAACGTGTTCGCAAAGCTGGCATGAGCAGCATACGTTGTAACATAGGATGTCGAACCAGAGAGTCGCTCGTTTGGTGCGCCGCATATCTGGCACAGATGTGTCGAGAAGGTGGCTGTTTGGACTGTCGCTATCGCTGGTCGCGGCCGCCAGCGCGTGGCTGTATTTCCAACGTGTCCTGATCCCTTATCAACAAAGCGACGCTCTTGTGAAGCAGAAGCCGAGAGGCAACCTTTCAGATCTCTACCCTCGCTGGCTGGGAGCGCGGGAATTACTTGTCCACAATCGAGATCCTTACGGCGACGACATCACCCGTGAAATCCAGACCGGGTACTACGGAAGACCGCTCGACCCTACCCGGCCGAACGACCCCAAGGACCAGCAGGGCTTCGCCTATCCAATTTATGTGGTCCTGATGCTGGCTCCCACGGTAACGCTGCCGTTCCCGACTGTGCAGCGGATCGTTTTCTGGCTTTTCGTCGTTCTTACGACGATGTCGGTCCCGCTATGGTTGGGCACGCTCAGATGGCGACTCTCACGTGCTGCGACAGTTGTAGCGATCCTGTTGACCCTAGGATGCTTTCCCGCGATTCAGGGGCTCAGGCTGCAGCAGTTGACCGTGTTAGTAGTTGCCCTGATTGCAGGAGCGATGTATGCGATTACCCGCCGGCGATTCGTGCTGGCCGGCATATTGCTGGCGATGGCCTCGATTAAACCTCAATTGGTCTTTTTGCTGATCCTTTGGTTATGCATTTGGATGCTGGGCAATTGGCGTGAGCGGCAGCGTGTGCTGTGGAGTCTTGTGATCAGCATGGCGGTTCTTGTCGTCGCCGGAGAATTGCTGCTGCCTGGCTGGATCACGGAATTCCGCGAGGCCATGAAGGATTACTATCGCTACACCGGCGGCGGAAGTTCGTTGCTCAATGGCGTCCTCCCGCCCCTTTGGGCCCGAATCGCCTCGATAGTATTGGTCGGCATGGTCCTGGTCTTCGCCTGGCGCAACCGGCGCGCCAGTGAGGAGACACCCGCGTTCCAGTGGTTGCTGTGTTTCACCTTGGCGACGACTCTGGTGGTCATCCCGATGTTTGCGCCCTACAATCAGCTTCTGCTCCTGCCCGGAGTAATGATGGCGCTGCGCACGCGCCAAGAACTCTTGCGGAGCAGTCATTTGTCACGGTTCTTTTGCTGGATGACTGCGGGGTCGATCGGCTTTCCATTTTTGACTGCAGCTTGCTTGGTGATGGCGCTGGCGTTCCTGCCCGGCACAACGGTTCAGAAAGCCTGGGGACTACCCTTCTATCCCAGCTTCGCGATTCCCATAACAACGTACGGCCTGCTGCTGGTCTCCAGAAAGGTCTTCCTCGACCGGCATCGAGCTGCGTTGCAGTGAACCAAGGGTATTTCTCAGCGCCCTCTGCGGTTGTTCTCTGCGAGCTCGGCGGTTAGAGCTTTTAACGCAGAGGTCGTGAGAAAGTCCGCCCAAGACGCCGAAGCACTCGGCTTGCGACGTAACGCGGCGGCAGAGTAGTCTGTTGACTGAGTTGGACTCGACCGCGTTGCAGCGAACAACGCGCAGAGTGCGCTCTTTTGCCCGCTAGCCCATGGCCCTCAATACAATCAGCCAAAGCCACCACAGCTCCGGCTCCGGAGTGTTTCCCGCCCTTGT
>WNGO01002519.1_pt1 | contig 13208 bp, 10 predicted proteins | sample 5400511 | NCBI WGS metagenome assembly WNGO01 (sample SAMN13153380, study PRJNA577476) | soil metagenome | isolation source: 20 cm soil or saprolite under Garry oak tree replicate 2 | place: USA:California | collected 2016-06-15
TGCTCGAGCAGCTCGACCGGGCCGAGCGGCACCGCATCGACGCTGACGGGATTGCCTTCCTCGAAACCGATGGTCACGACGACCGGCTCGTCCGGCGCCTCGAGCGGATTCTTCGTCATGACGAAGATGTGCTCGGGCGCTTCCTGCGACGGATCCTCGAGGATGCCGCCCTCGTGCGAGCAGTGCCACAGGTTGCGGTCGGTGGAATACGGTTTCTCGGCGGTCGCTTGGACCGGCACGCCCTTCGCGTGCACGTAGGCGATGAGATCTTCGCGGCTCTGGAATTTCCATTCGCGCCAGGGCGCGATGATCTGCAGCTCGGGGGCGAGGGCGGCGTAGGTCAGCTCGAAGCGAACCTGATCGTTGCCTTTCCCGGTGCAGCCATGGGACACCGCGCCGGCGCCCAGCCGCTGCGCGGCCGCGACCTGGTGGGCCGCGGTGATCGGCCGCGCCATCGACGTGCCCAGCAGATAGGTCCGCGCGTAGACGGCACCGGCACGCAGCGTCGGGAAGACGAAATCGCGGACGAATTCGTCGCGCAGATCTTCGACGATGCAGTCGTCCGCGCCGGAGCGCTTGGCCTTCTCGACCAGACCCTTCAGCTCACCCGCGCCCTGCCCCACGTCGGCGGCAAAACAGACGACGCGTGCCCCGTAGGTCTCACGCAGCCAGGGAACGATGGCGGAGGTGTCGAGCCCGCCCGAATACGCGAGGACGACGAGGGGACCGGTGCCGAGGCGGCCGTTGGTTTGTTTATGCATATTGGTGCATAAAAATACACCACACCGGCTCCGGTCCGCAAGACCTGAAAAGCAGGTCCTTCGCGCCTGCGGCGCTCAGGATGACAACCTAGATCTCCTGCCTTCTTAGAAAAAAGAGAAGCAGAGCTGTCATCCTGAGCGAAGCGAAGGACCTGCTTTTTCTACCACATCCAGCCGGCGCGATACCGCGGCTTCGTGTACTCCTCCGGAATCCCCTGCGTGAGGACCACACCCGTAGCAGGATTCACGTCGATCGGCTGCGCCGTGCGGACGGCGAGATTGCCGAGCAGCACCATCTCCGTGAGGGGCCCCGAGTGCTCGGGGATGTTCGATCCCGCCGGCGTGCCACCCTTACAGGCGGCGATCCATTCGGCGTAGACGCCCTCGGTGCGCGGATACTTCTGCGGCACTGGATGCGCGGTGACTTCGGCCTGCTTGGCGTCATCCAGCAGCCGCGGGTTCTCCCCGTAAATGCCCGCGATCAGCTTGCCGGAATCGCCGATCCACATTTGTCCGCTCGTGTCGAACGGCCAGGCGGCCGGATCAGTGATTTCCTTCGGTCTGGGCGGATAGAGGCTGCCGTCGCGCCACACCACGGTCACGGGTGGACGATTGCCCTTCGCCGCGAACGAGTAGGTGATGCGCGAGCACGCGGGCGCCGTCTCGGCGAACAGCTTCGTCGACTCCGCTTCGATCCGTGACGGGTATCCGAGATTCAGCGTCCAAAACGACGCGTCCATCGAGTGGCAGGCGATGTCGCCGAGCGCGCCGGTGCCGAAATCCCACCAGCCGCGCCATTTGAAGGGCGCGTACGCCGGATGGTAGGGGCGCTCCGGCGCGGGGCCGAGCCACAAATCCCAGTCGAGCGTCGCGGGCGTGTAGTACTCGTCGAGCGGGCGCTCGATCGCTTGCGGCCAGATCGGCCGGTTGGTCCACAGTTGAACCTCGCGCACGGTACCGATCAAACCGGCCTCGACCCATTCACGAATCACGCGCGTGCCTTCTTCGGCGTGGCCCTGATTCCCCATTTGCGTCTGGACCTTGTACTTCCGGGCCGAGTCTTCGAGCTGCTTCACCTCCCACAGGGTCCGCGCCAGCGGCTTCTGAATGCGCGTGTGCTTGCCGAGCTTCATCGCCATCATTCCGGCGACCGTGTGGGTGTGATCAGGCGTCGAGACCGTGACGGCGTCGATGTTCTTTCCTTCTTTCTCGAGCATCACGCGGAAATCCTTGAACCGCTTCGCGAGCGGAAACGCCGAGAACGAGCCCGCCGCCTGCCGGTCGTCCACATCGCACAGCGCGTAGATGTTCTCGGTCTTCCCCATCCCACGGACGTCGTTCGCGCCCATCCCGCCGACGCCGATGCACGCGATGTTGAGCTTGTCGCTCGGCGCGGGACGGCCACCGCGACGGCCGCCGAGCACGTGAGCCGGCACGATCGTAAAGGAGAGTCCCGTGGCGACGTCGCGCACGAACTTGCGGCGCGAGATGCGTGTCTTGCTCATGGTAGCACCCGGATCTTGATGTTGCGGAAGGCGACCCGATACTCGTGCTCCTGCAGGCCGATGTAGCCTTCGGCGTTGCGCCCGTACCGCGGGTGCGTGGCGAACTTGCTCTCCTTCACTTTCGCCTCCCAGTCCGGGCTGCCGAGCTCATACTCCACGACCTTGACGCCGTTGAGCCATTGCTCGACGTGGTTGCCGTTCACCAGAATGCGCACCTGGTTCCATTCGCCGGCAGGTTTCACGACACCGGCGGGAGATGGATACAATCCGTAGTCGGCGCCCGCGGCAGTCAGGCGCGACTGCCCATCCGGGTGTCCGGCATCGTCGAGGACCTGCATTTCCGGTGCGGTCCAGTAAATCGCGTCGGCGTCCTCGCTCGCTCGATAGAAGATCCCGCTGTTGCCTTTCGGGGCGACGTTCCACTCGAGCGACAGCTCGAAATTCCGGAACTTCTCGGTCGTGATGATGTCGGCCGCCGGCCGCACGCGCGTTAGCGCACCTTCACGAACGCCCCACCCCGAGGGCATCGAATCCATCTGCCACCCCCGCCACCCGGCGGTGCTGTGGCCGTCGAACAAGAGACGCCAACCTGCGGCGCGCTCCTCCGGCGTGAGCGTGTTGAGCCGCATCGCCGCGCTGCCCGAGGGCGCAGTGGCCGACGCGACGGCGCCTGGGGATCGCGTGGACCGAGCGGTCGTGGTGCAGCCGCCGATCCCTAACGCGAGCAGGGCGACGGCAGGAACGGATCTGCGGATCAGGTTCATGCAGGGAGTCCCGCGAGCTCCTGCAGCCGCACCTGCACGGCGCGACGGCCTCGCTCGCTGCGAGTGATGACCAGAATCGCATCGTCACCTGCGATGGTGCCGATGATCTCGTTCCAGCCGGCGCCGTCGAGCGCCAGGCCCAGGGCCTGCGCGCCGCCCGTGGTCGTTTTCAAGACGAGCAGCGGGCCGACACCTTCAGCGGAAACGAGCATGGTGGGAAGTAGCTGCTCCAGGTGCGGTCGGACGCCCCCGCCGGAGGCGCCTTCCGGACCCGCGGCGTAGTGCGAACCGCCATCGGGGGCCGCGACCTTCGCGAGTCCGAGCTCGCGAATGTCACGCGACAGCGTCGCCTGCGTCACGGTATAGCCTTCGGCCTTGAGACGCTCCCGCAGCTGCTCCTGGCTACCGACCGTCTCTCCGCGGACGATCCGCAGGATGGCCGCGTGACGCTGCGTTTTCATGGGGCGGAAATCTGGTGTACGATGCGGCCGCTGACTACTGTGAAAAAGGCGGTGGAGGTTGGTGAAGGCCGGTCGAGGATGGTGGAGGGAAAAACAGTAAGATCTGCGGCCTTTCCAACCTCCAACGAACCGATTTCCCGCTCCCAGCCGAGGGCGCGCGCCCCTTCCATTGTAAGCGCTCGCAGCGCCGCGTCACCGCGCAAACCGGCCGCCTCAGCCTCCGCCCACAGGTCCAGCTCGCCAACGCTGACAACGGAGTCTGTGCCCAGTCCCACCGGCACGCCCGCCGCACGGAACACATCGAGCGGCAGTTTCCCGTGTCGATGCGCTGCGTTGGACCGCGGGCAGTGGGCGACTGAGGCTCCGACGTTGTGCAACAGGGTGACGTCGGCTTCGTCCACTTGCACGCAATGGATGCACAACGTGCCACGTTGTACGACGCCACGCTGCACGAGATAGGCGACGGGCGACCGGTGCTGTGGCTGCACCATGATCCCACGCGACCGCAACGTCTCCGCGAACGGACCGGCGCCATCTCGAACCAATGCCGTCTCCTCCGGCGACTCGGCGACATGCGCGGCGATGGACAGCTTTTCGCGGCGCGCGCATGCGGCGATCGCTTCGTACAGCTGGGGGCTGACCGTGTAGGGAGCGTGCGGCGAAACGCCCAGGACAAGTTGCGAAGTTGCCAGACGGCGAAGTGCGCGAATAGTTACTTCCAATTCGGCCATGCTGGCGGAACACTGTGCGGGGTCTGGACCGAAGACCTCCTGATACACGATCCCGCGCCCGCCGAGGTCGTGGAGCGCGCGCATCACCGCCCCCGTGCTTCCCGTTTCAGCGATGCACGTGACGCCGCGCGCCCAGCAATCGCGGATGCCGGCGACCGCCGCCTCGTGAAACGCCTCCGCGCTGGTCGTGTCTTTCAGCTCGCGGATGCGGCGGATCCATTTGAGAAACTCGGGTTCGGAGTGCTTCGCACCGCCGCCGAGATGCGTGAGCTCCAGATGCGTGTGACAATTGACGAGCCCGGGCATCAGCTCCGCGTCGGGAAAATGCAGCGCCTGAGCGCCCGCGGGCTCCGGCACGCGATCGTTCGGGCCGACGGCCGCGATCCTGCCGTTGGCGTCAACCAGAACGGCGCCGTCCTCGAGGGGCGGCGCCGTGACGGGATGAACCCGGCCAGCTCGAATCCGAAGCAAGAGCTTAGGGTGTGACCCCGACCCCGAACGGTGAATGCACCTGGCACACCTGCGTGGGCTCGGTGCCCGGATAGAACCACTCCCAGCGCCGTACCTCCAGCGGACAGAACGGCGTCGCGAGGAATCCGTTCGACCAGTCGACTTCGCGTGTGACGAGATCGTCCGGACGAGCCCAATCGCCGGGCGATGGGCGGCGCTCGTACACGTCCCGCATGAACTTCGTCCATGCGGGCGCCACGATGCGGCCGCCGCCGGCGTTGTTCATGATGCGCCGCTGGAGATCGTAGCCAATCCAGATCCCGGTGACGATCTCGGGCGTGAACCCCACGAACCAGGCGTCCGTGTAGTCGTCCGTCGTCCCGGTCTTGCCGGCCATCGGGATGTGCAGCCCTCCCACCGCGCCGGCGGCGGTGCCGCAGCGATGCGGACCCGTGCCCGGCTGGCAGCGCATCACGTCTTTCATCATGTCGAGCATCAGCCAGTTGTGCTCGGGGTCGAGCACCTGCTCGCGCTTGATCGTGGACTGATAGAGGATGTTGCCCTGGCGGTCCTCGATGCGCTGGATGCCGATCGGCTCGACGCGCGTGCCGTTATTCGCGAACGATGTGTAGGCCGCGATCAGCTCGATCGGTTTGGTCTCGCGCGCGCCGATGTGAATCGACGGGTACGGCGGCAACGGCGTCGTGATGCCGTACCGCCGCGCTTCGCCGATGACCGTCTGCTCGCCGAGCGACATGCCGAGCTTGATCGTCGAGAGGTTGCGCGACATGTACAGCGATTGGCGCATCGGGATGAGGCCCAGCGTCGTGTCGTCGTAGTCCTTGGGCTGCCACAGCGAGCTGTCGAGCTGGATGACCGGCGGATTGAGCGGTGAGTCGTCCAGCATCTCCGTCACGGGATGCCCGGCGCGCACCGCGGCCGAGTACACGAACGGCTTGAACGTCGAGCCGGGCGGCCGCGCCGACTGCGTCACCCGATTCCATTTCGAGTCGACGAAGTCGCGGCCACCCACCATCGCGAGGATGTTGCCGGTCTTGGCGTCGAGGGCGAGCAGCGCGCCCTGCAGATACTGGGCGAACGGACCCTGGTCGTCCGGCGTCGCGCGGCCCTGTTCGATGTACTGGCGATAGGACGTGCCTTCGAACTTGCCATTCGAGTAGACGCCCGACTCGATCTCGTCGAGCTGGGATTCGAGCGCCTGCTCGGCCGCCTCCTGCATGTCGAGGTCGAGCGTCGTGTAAATGCGTAGCCCTTTTTCGTACAGATCCCGGCCAAAGCGCGGCTCGAGGAACGAGGAGCGCAGCCACTCGACAAAGTACGGCGCGACGTCGCCGTAGTTGGTGCGGCGCGTCGTCAGGACCAGCGGATATGCCTTCCAGAACTCCGCGTCCTCGGGCGTCAGATATCCCTGATCGCGCATCAGGTTCAGGATGGCATTGCGGCGCAACACGGCGCGGTCGGGATGCGTGCGCGGATTGTAGTTTCCCGGCGCCTTGGGCAATGCGGCCAGCGTCGCGGCTTCGGCGACGTTCAGGTCGCGCGCGGATTTGCCGAAGAACACCTGCGACGCCGCTTCCACGCCGAAGACGTTCGGTCCGAGGGCGATCTGGTTGAGATACAGCTCGAGGATCGTGTCCTTGCTGAAGTTGCGCTCCAGCTCCACGGCCACCCGGGCCTCGCGCAGCTTGCGGGCGAGCTTCTTTTCCCGCCCCAGGCGCTCGGGGAAGACGTTCCGCGCGAGCTGCATCGTGATGGTCGAGAAGCCCTGCGTGTAGTGCAGCGTCAGGATATTGGCCTTGAGCGCGCCGAGGATGCGCCAGTAGTCGATCCCATTGTGTTGGTAAAAGCGCTTATCCTCGACGGCGACGAACGCCTGGCGCACGTGCATGGGAATCTGGTCGAGCGGCAGGACCGTGCGCAGCTCGATGCCGAGCTCGCTGATCAGGCGGCCATCGGCGGCATAGACCTTGGACGTCTGGAGCTGCGCATGGCGCTCGTTCCCCGGCTGCAGTCGCATGATGCTGGGGCAGCGGTCGCCCGAGCAGACGCGCGTCCACGAGCCGTAGACCAGCCCGCTGCCGTAGAGCAGGGCCAGCACGGTCGCGATGATCGCCCGCCGGCGCTGTACCGGATCGTACCACCAGCGAATGAAGAACGGGCGGCGTGATCCTGCGGCGGCGTGGGGCGGCGAAGGGGGTGTCGACGTGGCCATCTCCACTAAAACCTAGTAAGGCCGTAGATTCGCCGCCATGACGATGCCTAACGTGTTGCAGGAACTGGAGTGGCGCGGGTTCGTCCAGCAGGCGACCCCCGGCCTCGCCGCGCATTTCGCCAAGGGGCCGGTCACCGCGTACTGCGGCTTCGACCCCACGGCGCCCTCGCTGCAGCTCGGCAACCTGATGCCCCTGATGCTGCTCGCCAATCTGCAACGCGCCGGCAACCGGCCTATCGTGTTGATGGGTGGCGGGACAGGACTGATCGGCGATCCGTCGGGGAAGTCCTCTGAACGGCCGTTGCTCTCGAAAGAGCAGATCCGCGAGAACGTGCGGCGACAACGCGATCAATCGGCGCGCTTCCTCGAATTCGGCACCGGACCCGCCGCCGCACTCCTGCTCGACAACGCGAAATGGCTCGCCGAGCAGCATCTGATCGATTTCCTGCGCGACGTCGGGAAGCATTTCACGGTCAACGTCATGCTGCAGAAGGAATCTGTGAAAGCGCGCATGGAAAGCGGCCTGTCGTTCACCGAATTCAGCTATATGCTGCTCCAGGCGTATGACTTCCTGCATCTGTATCGCGAGCGTCAGTGCACGCTGCAAGTCGCCGGCAGCGATCAGTGGGGAAACATCACGGCCGGCGTGGAGTTGATCCGCCGCGTCGAAAATGCCGAGGCACACGGACTCGTTGCCCCTATGGTAACGCGTGCGTCAGGTCAGAAATTTGGAAAGACCGAATCGGGCGCCGTCTACCTCGATCCGGAAATGACGTCAGCATACAAATTTTACCAGTTCTGGATCAACGTGGACGACCGCGACGTCGAGAAGTACCTCACGCTCTTCACGTTGAAGACCCGTGCCGAGATCGACGAGTTGACGGCGCAGCAGAAGCGCGATCCTGCCGCGAGAGCCGCGCAACGTGCCCTCGCCGCCGACGTCACGACACGCGTGCACGGCGCCGAGGTGGTGTCCGGAGTTCAGGCGGCCTCCGCGATTCTCTTTGGCGAAGAGCAGGCCGACGTGCATCCGCAGGTATTCGACATCCTCGCGGGTGAGATTCCGACGGTGGTGCTCGAGGGCGACGCAGACAGCCTCACGCTGGTCGATCTCGTCGCTCGTGCGGGTCTCGCTAAGTCCAAGAGCGAAGCGCGCCGCAGCATCGAGCAGGGTGGGATCTACGTGAACCAGCGGCGCATCGATGACGTCGCGCGCACGATTGGATCCGGGGACTGGATCGGTGGCCGCAATCTGCTGTTGCGGAAGGGCAGGAAGGACTACGCGCTCCTGAGACGCGAGCGGTAAGCGTGGACGAGCGCGTCCAGCTGCTGCTCGAAGTCTTCGATCAAGCCTACACCGCCCCGGCGTGGCACGGCACGCCGCTCAAGGGCACGCTGCGCGGCCTCAGCGCGCGCCAGGCCCTGTGGCGGCCAGGCGCCAAGCGTCACTGCATTTGGGATCTCGTCCTCCATACCGCGTATTGGAAATGCATGGTCCGCCGCCGGCTGCTGCGCGATCCCGACATCGCATTCCCACGCCGCGGTTCAAACTGGCTCCCGCTTCCCGACCGGCCTAACGACCCGGCGTGGCAACGCGACCGCGCGCTGCTCGACGAACAGCACCGGCTCCTCCACAACGCGATTGCCAAGCTGAAACCGGCCGACCTGGGCCGGCGCGGCTGGCGCTCGAAGTGGCCGATCAAGGCCGAGATCTATGGGATTGCATCACACGACCTGTATCACGCGGGACAGATTCAGATGCTCAAGAGACTGATGAAGCGACGCTAGACTACATCAAGTCATCCAGCACCTCTATGACCTTCTCCATCTCCTCGACCGTGTTGTAGCAGTGGGGCGATAAGCGAATCGAGCCTTCGCGCAGGCTGCACACCACGCGCGCCCGCTTCATCCCGTGATACGCCTCGGCCGGCTTCGCCGGCGCGATACAGAGAATCGCGGAGCGGTGCCCGTTCTCGGTCGGCGACGTGATCCGTACGCCGTTCTCCTGCGCCCATTTCACAATCGGCGCGTGCGTCGCCCGGGTCACCTCGGCGATGTCCCGCACGCCGACTTCCAGCAACAAGCCGAGCGACGCCGTCATCCCGACAAAATCCTGATAGGGGAGCGTGATCATTTCGAAGCGGCGGGCGTCGGCGCGGAACGTCGGGTTGTACTCCGTGAGCCGCGAGAAGTCGTCCGTCCCTTCGAACGCCATCCAGCTGGTGATGGCCGGCTCGAGCGTCGGCACCAGCTCTTTACGCACGTACACGAATCCTGAGCCCCACGGCGACAGCAGCCACTTCTGACCGCCGCAGGCGAGGATGTCGACCGGCGTCTCGGTCACGTCGATGACTGAATTGCCGATACCCTGAATGCCGTCGACGACGAGATAGGTGCCGTTGGCACGGCAGGCGGTCCCGAGCTTCTGGAGATCCGCACGATAGCCGTTGGAGAATTGCACGAAGGACACGGCGAGCACGCGCACGCGCGGGTCGCGCAGCCGTTCGAGCAGGTGTTCCTCGTCGGGCCATCCCTGCTGCGTGCAGCGCGCCATCTCGACCGTGATCCCCTGATCCCGCAGCATCAGCCACGGATAGACGTTCGCCGGGAATTCCTTGTCGGACAGCAGCACAATGTCGCCGGCCTTCAGCGGCAAGGCGCGGGCCGCGAGGTTCAGGCCGAAGCCGGTGTTGGTGGCGAGTGCGATCTCCGACGCGTTGGCATTGATCAGTTGCGCAATTCCCAGGCGGGCGGCGGCGAGACCGGCGAACAGCTCCCGATCGGGCAAGAGGTGCGGCGCGGTGCGTTTGGCGGTGAATTCGTCGAGCGCGCGACGGGTTCGTTCAGGGATCGGTCCGATGGAGGCGTTGTTCAGATAGATCGTGTCGGCGGTCCACGGGAATTCCGACGTGCGGAGCGCCTTGAACGTCTCGCGGAGCGCACGCACGTGCGTGGGGTGATAGGCGATTTCGGTCATGCCACTCGCCCTAAGCCGCGCACATCCAGTGCGTCACGCAGGCCGTCACCCAGCAGGTTGAGACCGAGCACGGCGAGGCCGATGGCGACGCCGGGCGCGATCGACACCCACGGCGCGACCCGCAACAGGTCGCGCCCCTCGGCGACCATTGCGCCCCACGACGGCGTCGGCGGCTGCGCGCCGAGTCCGATGAACGAGAGTGCGGCTTCGGCCATGATCGCGCCGCCGATGCCGAGCGTCGCCGCAACAATCACGGGGGCGATCACGTTGGGCAGGAGATGGCGCGCGAGGATGCGCGCATCCGACGCGCCGAGCGCACGTGCCGCCTGCACGTACTCGAGCCCGCGGGCGAGCAGGACCTGCCCCCGGACGATGCGCGCCATCCCCGCCCAGCCGACGATGCCGATGACGACGAACACCACGGGCAACGAGGGCTTCACCGCGGCGGCAATGGCGATGAGCAGCAGCAGCGACGGGAAGGCGAGCGTCACGTCGGCAACGCGCATGATCACGCCGTCCATCCAACGGCCGTAGTAACCCGACACGAGTCCTAACGTCACGCCGAGCGCCAGCGCCACGCTCTGGCTGATCAGGCCCACGGCGAGCGACAGACGGGCGCCGTACAGCACCCGCGAGAGCACGTCACGGCCCTGGGCGTCGCTGCCCAGCAGAAACGCACCCGAGGGTGGATGCAAACTTGCAGAGAGATCACCGCGGTACGGATCACCGGGGGCGAGCCATGGGGCGAGCAACGCCAGGAGCGCTAAAACTGCGACTAATCCCAGGCCGAAGCGCGCCCAGGGATCACGCGCGAGTCGAGTCCAAAAGAGTGGCGCCGCCATGGGGTTGTCGACTACGTTACTCGGGACTCAACCCCCCGGGCAAGCGGATAGGGCTGTGAAACGCGATACACCGTTCACCCTCGTGCTGGGCGGCGGCGGGATGAAGGGGCTTGCCCATGTGGGCGTGCTCCAGGCGCTGCTCGAGCGCGGCCATCGGCCGACCCGTATCATCGGGTCGAGCGTAGGCGCGCTCGTCGGCGCGGCGTGGGCCGGCGGGATGGGGATCGCCAAGCTGCGCGAGATCGCGCTCAGTCTCAGGCGCAAGGACGTCTTCGCGGTCGCGCACGCCGACATGGCGTTCAAGCGGCTGCGCTCGCCTGCCTTGTTCCGGCGCGAGCCCCTCGAACAGCTCATCGCGCGGACGGTTGGGGACCTCACGTTCCAGCAGCTCGACCCGCCTGTCGTCGTGAATACCGTCGACCTGAACTCGGGGATGCAGGTGTTCTGGGGCCTCCCGGGATTGGACGACATCCGCGTCGCCGACGCGGTCTTCGCGTCGTGCGCGTTGCCGGGCTTTTTTCCGCCGCACGAGATCGGCGGCCGCTTCTTCGTCGACGGCGCCGTCGTCGCCAACGTGCCGTTCGAGGCGGCGCGCGCGCTCGGCCCCGAGCTCATCGTCGCCGTCGACGTGTCAGCATCCAGCGTGTTGACGGCCGACGCGCAGGACGAAGGGTTCGCGGGAGTGTTCGCCCGCGCCAGCGAGATCCTGATGCAAGCCCTGCTCGAGCAGCGCGTGAACACGTGGACGACGCCACCCGCTTACTATATCCAACCGCGGGTCGAGCATGTCTCGCTGTTCTCATTCAACCATCTGCGCGAGGAAGTCGAAGAGGGCTATCGCGCGACGAGCGCGGCGCTCGACCGCCCCGACGAGTGGCCCGAGCCGGGCGACGTCGGGTTCTTCCCGAGGCGTCCCGTGACCGTGCGCGTGGCGTGCCTGGTGCATGGCCCGCAGGGATTGTTCGTGCTCGACTCGGATCGGAAGGCCGTCGTCACCCAGCCCGATCAGGAATGGTCGCCGATGGACGGCGGCTACATCCGGCACTGCCCGACGTACGCAATCATCGCGCGGCCGGCCGATCGGCAGAAAGAGATGCGGAGGTCGGGCTGAGAAATCTCATGCGCCGCCTGCGTGGTCTGGTCGGCACGGCAATCGTGTGGGCCGGAGCGTATGCGCTCGTGGGGCTCGGCGTCGGCGCCGCGTTTTGGGCAAGCGGCGCGACGTTGTTCAGTTTCGGCGGTCCCGCATGGGTCTGGGCGTGGGCCAAGGTGGGCGCGATCGCCGGGGCGATTTCCGGTGGCGCATTCTCTCTGGCCGTCATGGCCCTGGAGCGACGCCGTGATTTCAGCGCCATCACCCCAATTCGCTTCGGTTCCCTCGGCGCCGTCACGGCCGGGATCGTGATCGGGGTCCTGTCGTCTCCCGAATGGCTCGTGTTCGGATTGGCGCCGCGCTGGGATTCATCTGTTGCAGCGGGTCGGTGATTGTGGCGCGACGCGCACTGCTTCCACCGCCATCGACGGAGTAGGGGCGCAGCATGCTGCGCCCCTACCTATAGCGCTGATCGATCGCCATCAATTCGCGCACCACCCTGTCCCAGTTGTAATAGCGCTCAACCGCTTTCCTCCCCGCCGCACCCAACTGTTTGCTTCGTTCCGGATTCGCCAAGAGCTCGTTGATCCCGGCCGCCACCGCGACCGGATCGTCGGGATCGACGAGGATCCCAGTCTCCCCATCTCGCACCGCGTCCGGCACGCCGCCTGAGCGTCCGCCGACGACGGCCAGCCCGCACGCCGACGCCTCGACGAGCGAGATCCCGAACCCTTCCGCCAGCAGCTCGACGCGCCGTGACGCACCGACATAGAGATCCGCAGCGTTGTAGAGCGCGGGCAGCTCGGCGTCGGGGACCGCACCGAGAAATCGCACGGTCTCGCCGAGGCCCAGCTCCTGTGCCAGGCGCTCGAACTGCGGCAGCAGCTCGCCGGTCCCGGCGACGGCGTAGCGTGCGTTAGGATGGCGAGCACGGATCACGGGCAGCGCCTTCATCACCGTGTCGATGCCCTTGTGCCATTGGAGACGCGCGACCGTCAGCAGCCAGGGACCGCCGTGCAACCCGTACTTCGCGCGCACCGTGTGCGCGTCGACACCGGGACGAAACTGCGACGGCGTCGTGCCGAGTGGCACCGTTTCGACCGGCACGTCGAGATCGAGCATGCCCAGCACCTCGCGCGCCAATTCCGCCGTCCAGCCGCTGATCGCGACCAACACCCGCGCGTTTCCGATGATGCTCCCCGCCGTCCCGCGCTTGAAACGGCTACGCCGGATTTTTTCCTGGATCAGGAGCAGTTCGGTGCCGTACACGATCACGCCGTACGGCACGCGGTGGCGCGCGGCGACCCAACGCGCCGGATACCCGGCCGGCTTCAGCTCGCCACACCACGTGAATCCAGGACGCCATCGCTTCGCGAGTGCGCCGGCGCGCC
>WNGO01008424.1_pt1 | contig 13205 bp, 14 predicted proteins | sample 5400511 | NCBI WGS metagenome assembly WNGO01 (sample SAMN13153380, study PRJNA577476) | soil metagenome | isolation source: 20 cm soil or saprolite under Garry oak tree replicate 2 | place: USA:California | collected 2016-06-15
CTCGATCTCTCGCTCTCGCCGTGGGCTTTCTGGTCCCTCCTCGGTCGCAATGGCGCGGGCAAGACGAGCCTGATCCTCGCTCTCGCCGGATTGCGCTCCCCGCAAGCCGGAACGATCGCGCTCGACGGCGTCGCGCTGGCCGCGCACCCGCGCGGCGAGCTCGCCCGGCGCATCGCCGTGCTGCTCCAGGACGAGGAAACCGATTTCTGGGGTAGCGTGCTCGACTACGTCATGCTCGGCCGGTATCCGCGCTCGAGGAGCGCCTGGGGCCGGGACGAGGAAGGCGCGGTGGCCGCGCGGCACTGGCTCGCCGGGCTCGACCTGGCCGATCGCGACGCCCAGGCGTATCGCACGCTTTCCGGCGGAGAGCGCCAGCGGGCGCGCATCGCGCAGCTCCTCCTTCAAGACGCGGACATCCTGCTGCTCGACGAGCCGCTGCAGCATCTCGACCTGAACCACCAGGCTCAGGTGATGCGGACCCTCTCCCGGTGCGCGTCCGGCGGAAAGACGGTGCTCGCGGCGCTGCACGAGCCCGGACACGCCGCCCGCCACTGTGACTTTGCGGTTTTACTGTATGATGCGGGCCGCGCGAGCCTGGGGCGTTCAAGCGACATGCTCACCCAAGCCAACCTCGAAGCGCTGTACCAGTGCCCTCTGGAAGCGGCAGGCACCGGGAATTTCCTTCCCTCTTGATCAAGAAATTCATCCGGCGCGTCCTGCGGTTCGGCTCAGGCTCCGAACCGAGAACCGTCCTGAAGGAGCAGCACGGCATCGGCCGCGAGGCGATCTCGCCGGGCGCGCGCAAGGTCTGCGAGGTGCTGCACGCCCAAGGCCATCAAGCGTACGTCGTGGGCGGCGCGGTACGCGACCTGCTGCTCGGCCTTCGCCCCAAGGACTTCGACGTCGCCACCGACGCGTATCCGGAGGAGGTGCACAAGATCTTCCGGCGCTCGCGCCTCATCGGGAAGCGGTTCAAGCTCGTGCACGTGATGTTCGGCGAGGAGACCGTGGAGGTCTCGACCTTCCGCGCGCGCACCCCTGCCGAGACCGAAAAGCACGGTGGCGACCTGCTTCACGAACGCGACCATGTCGTCGATGAGCATGGTCGCAGCCGGTCTCACGAACGCGACCATGTCGTCGATGAGCATGGTCGCGTTGTGCGCGACAACATCTACGGCACGCGCGAAGACGATGCCATCCGGCGCGACTTCACCATCAACGCGCTGTATTACGATCCCGCGAGCGAGACCATTCTCGACTACCACAACGGCCTGAGGGACCTGCAGCGGAAATCCGTGCGCATCATCGGGGACGCGCGCGCCCGTTACCGCGAAGATCCGCTGCGGATGCTGCGCGCCGTGCGCTTTGCCGCGAAGACGGGATTCTCCATCGACGAGCGCACGCGAAAACCGATACGCGAGCTCGCTCACCTCCTGGGGAACGTCCCCCCGTCGCGGGTCTACGAGGAAATGCAGAAGCTGCTGCTCTCGGGCCACGCGGCGACGGGCCTGCGCGAACTGCGCAGCGAGTCCCTGCACCACGGTCTGCTGCCCCTGCTCGACGTCATCTCCGAGCAGCCGATGGGCGAGCGCTTCGTCTCCCTCGCGCTCGAGCAGACCGACGGCCGCGTGCGCTCGGGAAAGTCCGTGTCGCCCGCGTTCCTGTTCGCGGCGCTGCTGTGGCACGAGGTGCTCGCGGCGTGGAAAAAAGCGCAGCAGCGGGGGCTGAAGCCGATCCCCGCTCTGTACGAGGCGATGGACGCCGTGCTCGACATCCAGACCGACAAGCTCGCGATTCCGCGGCGCCTCACCGCCGTGATGAAGGAGATATGGGCGCTGCAGCCGCGCTTCGAGCAGAGGAGCGGCCGGCGTCCCTTCGGCCTCCTCGGGCACGAAAGATTCCGGGCCGCATTCGACTTCCTCGTGCTGAGGAGCGGCAGCGGCGAGGCGCCCGGGGAACTCTCGCAATGGTGGGAAAAGTTTCAGCACGCAGGCGAGGTCGAGCGCCAAGCGATGCTTATGGCGCCGCAGCCGGGGGAGCGGCGGCGGCGCCGGCGCCGCCGCCGCGGAAAAAAACCTCTTTCGGCGCCTCCGGACCCCGCGCCCGCTTGAATCGGCGAATTCCCCTTCGTCCGGCCAAAACCCGATGACACCCGACGCCCCGCGGACGGCGCCCATGAAAGCCTTCATAGGACTGGGAGCGAATCTCGGCGACCCCGAAGCCCAGGTGCACCGCGCCTTTGCGGCGCTCGCCGAGCTGCCCGGGACGCGGCTCCTCGCCGCGTCTTCGCTCTACCGCAGCGCGCCGGTGGGGGTGGTCGCGCAGCTCGATTTCGTCAACGCCGTCGCCGAGGTCGAGACCGCGCTCACCGCGCGGGCCCTGCTGGAAGCTCTGCTCGCCGAGGAGAGGCGCTTCGGCCGCACGCGCGGATTTCCCAACGCGCCGCGCACGCTCGACCTCGATCTGCTGCTCTACGGGGATCGCGTGATCGCCGAGCCGGGGCTCGTCGTTCCCCACCCGCGCATGCACGAGCGTGCCTTCGTGCTCGCGCCCCTCGCCGAGATCGCGCCCGAGATCGCGATCCCGGGCATGGGCCGCGCCGCAGCGCTCCTCGCGGCGTGCACCGATCAGAGAGTAGAGAAGATTGGATAACCGATGAACTCCACCGTCCTAGCACAGACCGTCGGACTGCTCGCGCTCTCGAATGTATTCATGACCTTCGCTTGGTACGCGCATCTGAAGGAGCTCTCCTCCAAGCCCTGGCTCATCGCGGCGCTCGCGTCCTGGGGCGTGGCGCTGTTCGAGTACCTGCTCCAGGTTCCCGCGAATCGCATCGGCTTCAGCCAATTCAGCCTCGCGCAACTGAAGATCATCCAGGAAGCGATCGCGCTCCTCGTGTTCGTCCCGTTCGCGCTCTTCTACATGAACCAGCCTCTCAAGCTCGACTACCTCTGGGCGTCGTTGTGTATCATGGGCGCGGTGTATTTCATCTTCCGCGGCTGACCCGCCGCGGCACGCAACGATGAAGCTGCCGGCGCTGCTCGTTTTCCTCCTTCTCCTTCCGGGTCCAGCATCGGGCGCCAAGCCGGGCGCCCTGCCGGGCTTGTTCACCGAGACTTTCCTCGATTTCCGGGAAGACGTGGCGCAGGCCGCTCGCGGGGGCCGGCGGCTGATGATTCTCTTCGAGCAGGACGGCTGCCCCTACTGCAAGGAGCTGATCCTGACCAACTTCAGCCAGAAGACGATCGCCGACAAGGCGCGAAAGAATTTCCTCGCGGTTTCGCTCAACATCTGGGGCGACCGCGAGGTGATCTGGATGGACGGAAAGAAATTCTCGGAGAAGGGGCTCGCGGCTTTCCTGAAAATCCAGTTCACGCCGACGCTCGTCTTTTTCGACGAGCGCGGCGCGATCGTGGCGCGGCTGAACGGCTACTATCCGCCGCACCGCTTCGAGGCCGTGCTCGACTGGGTCGCCCGCCGCAGGGAAAGGAAAATCGCGCTCGCCGAGTACCTGCGCACCGCGGTCCGCGAGCCTGCGGGGGAGCAGCTGCACGACGAACCGTTCTTCCTCAAGCCGCCCTACGATCTGCGAAGGCGCGGCGCGAAGCCGCTCGCCGTCTTCTTCGAGACGCCGTCCTGCGCTGCCTGCGACGAGCTGCACCGCGAGGGCTTTCGCCGCGCGGCAATCGCCGAGTCGCTGAAGCGCTTCGACGTGGCGCGCTTCGCGCTCGGGGAGCGCACTCCGGTGACGACTCCGGCGGGAGACAGGCTCCCGGCCGAGGACTGGGCGCGTTCGCTCGGCGTTTCCTACACGCCTTCGGTGGTTTTCTTCGGCGCGGACGGCAGGGAGGCGTTCCGCATCGAAGCCTACCTGCGCCCGTTTCACCTCTGGGGCTCGCTCGAATACGTCGCGAGCGGGGCCTATCTGCGCGAACCGAACTTCCAGCGCTTCCTCCAGGCGCGCGCCGACGAGCTGCGCGGGCGCGGCGAAGCCGTCGATCTGTGGCGGTAGCGCTGCGCGCGAGCCCTCTCTCGCGGCGCGTGTATGATGGGCGCCCCTTTCTGCGAGCCCCAGCCTCGTGCCGCTCTCGAAGTACCACTACGTCGTCGTCGAAGGACCGATCGGCGTCGGCAAGACGAGCCTCGCCAGGCGCCTGGCCGGCCGGCTGAACTCGACCCTGGTGCTGGAGCGCCCGGAGCAGAACCCGTTCCTGCCGCGCTTCTACGAGGACATGTCCCGCTTCGCGCTGCCGACGCAGCTGTTCTTCCTTTTCCAGCGGATAGGGCAGCTGCGCGAGCTCGCGCAGATGGATCTCTTCACCCGGCTCACCGTCTGCGACTTTCTCCTCGAGAAGGACCCCCTGTTCGCGAGGCTGACGCTCTCAGGTGAGGAGCTGCACCTGTATCAGCAGATATACGACTCGCTCAAGCCACAAGCGCCGAAACCCGATCTCGTCATCTACCTCCAGGCGCAGCCGGAGATCTTGTACGAGCGGGTGCGCCGGCGCGGGGTAGAATTCGAGCGGCCCATCACCGGCGAGTATCTCGCCCTGCTCGCGGACAGCTACAACCGTTTTTTCTATCATTTCGACGGGAGCCCAGTGCTGATCGTGAATTCGGAAAAGCTAAACTTCGTGAGCCAGGATCGCGACCTCGAGCTGCTCATCGAGCGCGTCGAAGCGATGCGCGGCAACCGCGAGTTCTTCAACTGGGGAGACTAGGATGACGCGAATGACCATCAAGGCGCTGCAGAAGCTGCGCGACGATGGCGTGAAGATAGCCGTGCTCACCTGTTACGACGCGAGCTTCGCGGCGATGCTGGACGCAGCCGGCCTAGACAGCCTCCTGATCGGCGACTCGCTGGGCATGGTGCTGCAGGGACACGACACGACGCTGCCGGTGACGCTCGCCGACATGACCTACCACACGCGCTGCGTCGCGCGCGGCAGCAAACGCAGTTTCCTCGCCGCCGACATGCCCTTCGGCAGCTACCAGGAATCGCCGCAGCAGGCGTTCCGCAGCGCGGCCGAGCTGATGGCCGCGGGCGCGCAGATGGTCAAGCTGGAAGGCGGCGCGGAGTTCGCCGACACGATACGCTTCCTCACCCAGCGCGGCGTCCCGGTGTGCGGCCACCTCGGGCTCACGCCGCAATCGGTGCACCAGTTCGGCGGCTACCACGTGCAAGGCAAAGGCGAAGACGCCGAGCAGAAGCTGATCGAGGACGCCGTGGAGCTCGAGGCGGCCGGCGCGGGCCTCATCGTGCTCGAGGCGATACCGGCCAAGCTCGGCGAGCAGGTCACGCAGCGCCTGCGCATCCCGACCATCGGCATCGGCGCCGGCCCGGGCTGCTCCGGCCAGGTGCTCGTCCTGCACGACATGCTCGACGTCTTTCCCGGAAAGAAGGCGCGCTTCGTCAGGAATTTCATGAAGGGAGCTACCGGCATCGCGGACGCGGCCGAGCGCTACGTGCGCGCCGTCCGAGACGGCAGCTTCCCCGCCGAAGAGCACAGTTTCTAGGACGAGCGGTGGACATCGTCACTTCGGTGAGGGATCTGCGCGAGCGGCTGCAGCGCGAGCCCGACAACGTCTTCGTCCCGACCATGGGCAATCTCCACGCCGGCCACATCCAGCTGATGCGCCTCGCGAAGCATCGCGCGGCGTGCACCGTCGTCAGCATATTCGTCAACCGGATCCAGTTCGGGCCGAAAGAGGATTTCGAGCGCTACCCGCGCACCCTGCAGGCCGATGCGGAAATGATGAAAGACGTGGGCGTGGACGTGGTGTTCGCGCCGACCGAGCGCGAGATCTACCCCGCGCAGCAGACCTTCGTGGTGGAGCCTTCGGACCTCCAGCACATCCTCGAAGGCGCGTTCCGGCCCGGGCACTTCCGCGGCGTCGCCACCGTGGTGCTCAAGCTGTTCAACATGGTCTCCCCGCACACCGCGATTTTCGGCAAGAAGGACTACCAGCAGTACGTGGTGCTGCGCGACATGGTGAAGCAGCTCGCTCTCCCCGTGGAGATCATTCCGGCGGAAACCGTGCGCGCCGAGGACGGGCTCGCGCTCAGCTCGAGGAATGCCTACCTGACGCCGGCAGAGCGGACCGAAGCCGTGCGGCTGTACCGGATCCTGCAGGAAGTCCGCGCCGCGCTGCTCGCCGGGCGGCGCGACTACTTGAAGCTCGAAGCGGAGGCATTGGCGAAGTTCAATGAGAAGTGGGCGGCGGACTACGTCGCGATCAGGAGACAATCCGACCTGCAACCGCCGTCACGCTCCGACCGCAACCTCGTCGTCCTCGGCGCCGCGAAGCTCGGGAGGCCCCGACTGATCGACAACGTCGAGGTATCGCTCTAGGACGGATTATCTAGGACGGATAAGGCTCCAACATGAGTTTCTCGATGGGGCAACCGAGTGCCTTGGCCATTTTTTCCATCGCCTGCTCGTTCACCGACACCGGCTGGAACTCCTTGCCGCCGCCCTTGCTCTCGATGAACGCCCTGGCCGCGCTCTCCGAGTTCCAGACTACAACCGGGTCGGGCGAGACCCCGGGCATCTGAACGCAGATCGGAACGCCGTCCGACTTGTACACGATCGCAAACATGGCCAAGCCTCCTGTTGCGGGTGAAACCACCGGGGGGCGTCCGCCCGGGCCAAGTACTTTAACCCATGTCCTGCGGAGCATCCAGTGACGAAATCCTCGATCGACCGAATGAACTATGCAGCTCGCAGCGCATAATCGCGCCGTCGCCGCCTGGCTGCTCGCCTGCTGCGCGGGCCGGGTGGCAGGAAGCCTTCGGGAAGTACAAGCAGACCCCCGAGTATCGGCTGGTCAATCCGCACATGACTCTCGAGGGATTCAAGAGCATTTTTTGGTGGGAGTATGTCCACCGGCTCCTGGGCAGGCTGATCGGCGCGGCATTCCTGCTGCCGCTCCTGTGGTTTGCGCTGCGAGGAAAAATCGCCCGCGGGCTGACGTGGAAATTTGCGGTGATATTCGGGCTGGGCGCGTTGCAGGGTGCGCTGGGCTGGTACATGGTGAAGTCGGGCCTGGTCGACAACCCGCGCGTATCGCAGTACCGCCTCACGGCGCACCTCGGGCTTGCCTTCCTGATCTACGCGGCGATACTGTGGGTTGCGCTTGATCTCCTTTTTCCCCGCACGCAACCGGGCGCGGTCTCTGCGGGGCTGCGCCGCTTCGCCGCGGCGCTCGCGGTGCTGGTCTTCGTGATGGCGCTCTCGGGCGGCCTGGTCGCGGGAACCCGGGCGGGACTCGCGTACAACACGTTCCCGCTCATGAACGGCCGTTTCGTCCCGCCGGAAATTTTTTCCCTCGACCCGTGGTACCTGAACTTCTTCAGCAATATGGCGACCGTGCAGTTCGATCACCGGCTGATCGCCTGGCTGCTCGCGTTCCTCGTGGCCTGGTTCTGGCTGCGGGTCCGCCGCGAGGCGGCGCCGCGGCGCGCGAAGCTGGCGGCCGATCTGCTGCTCGGCGCGCTTGCGCTGCAGATCGCCCTGGGGATCGCGACCCTGGTGCTCGCGGTCCCGGTTCCCCTCGCCGCGGCGCATCAGGCGGGCGCGCTGCTGGTTTTCAGCGCCGCGCTGTTCGCCGCGCACTTGCTGCGCTGACCCGCGACCCTTATCCCTCGAGGTGCTTCGCCCGCTCGGCGATGAGCGCGTAGACGGCATCGATCATCGGCGTCGCGATTCCGGCCTTGCGGGCAAGCTCCACCACCGCTCCGACGATGGCATCGATCTCGAGCGGCCGGCGCTTCTCGACATCCTGATGCATCGAGATCTTGGCGCCGGCAAGCTGCCTTGCGATGTCGATGCGCTCGTCGATCGTCATCGGTATGCGCACGCCGTAGGCCTCGGCGACGCGCATCGCCTCTCCCATCATCGCGCGGATCAGCGCGAGCAGCGCTTCGCTTCCGTGGATGTCGTTCATGCGGGCTAGCGCGAGCGCGGCGACGGGATTGTAGGAGAGGTTCCCGATCAGCTTGACCCAGATCTCGACCCGGATGTCCTCGGCCTGCCTCGCCTCGAAGCCGGCGGCGTTCATCGCCGCCACGAGGCGCTCCGCGCGCGCCGATCTCGTGCGATCGGGCTCGCCCACCAGACAGAGCCGGCCGGCGGTGTGGCGCACGACCCCGGGCTCGGGGACCTCCGCGGCGGCGTGCACCACGCATCCGAGGATGTGTCTCGGGGCTAGCGCCTCGAAGAGCGTGCCCGCGGGATCGAGGCAGGCGACGGGCTGGCCGTCGAAGCGCCCGCCTTCCCTGAAAAAATACCACCAGGGCAGGCCGTTGATCGCCGGGATCACCATCGTGTCGGCACCCACGAGCGTCTTCAGCCGGGGCAGCATCGCGGCTATCGAATGCGTCTTGAGGCAGATGAACGCCGCGTCCTGGACGCCGAAATCGGCGGGTTCCGACGACGCGCGTACCGGATGGACTTCCGGCTTGCCTCCGGAAATCAGCGTCAGTCCCCGCCTGCGTATCGCCTCGAGATGAGCACCGCGCGCGACGAGTGACACCTCGTGCCCGGCCTTCGCAAACCATCCTCCGATCATCCCGCCCACGGCACCGGCGCCGACGACGCAAATCCTCATGCGGCCCCTTTCCGGGGTTCGGGCGCGAGGATGAAGTCGCGAACCGGAGCGATCTGCTCTTCGCTCATCAACCACGGCGCGTGTCCCACCCCGGGGAATTCCACGAATTCGACGCGCGGACCGCCCACCTGCATCCGCCTGACGGTCGATTCGAGCAGGAGATCCGACTCCGCTCCCCGCAGCACCAGCGTCGGACATTCGACCTGGTCCCAGGTCGGCCACAGGTCGATGCCGAAGAGAAAATCGTTGCCGAATTCAACGCCGGCATTCCCGCCGCGGCGCATGCTGTTGACGACCGCAGGGTCGAGAGCCAGCGTATAGGCGCCATTCTCTCCGCGCCGGGAGTCGTGCTCGGCGAGGCGGCGCCACTGCCGGTCTTCGAGCGGTCCGAAATGCTTGCAGGTATCGCGCAAATGGCGTTCGACCTCTTCCAGGCTCGCGAATCGCCTGCCGACCCCCATGGCGGTGAGCTTCAGGCGCGCGAGCGCATTCCAGGGCACCATGGGCCCGACGTCGTTCAGCACCAGGCGCCGGATCGGAGAATCGCGCCTCGCGGCAAGCATCATCCCGATCAGGCCGCCCATCGAGGTTCCGATCCAGTCGATTCTCTGGCCTACGCTCGCTCCCTGGAGCCGGCGCAGAAGGGAGACCTTGTGAGGCGGCGCGGTCACCCGGGCGAGCAGGGCGGCGGCGTCGGAAAGATACTGCGCGAATCCGTAGTCCTCCTTGTGCTCGAGCCAGTCGCTGTCGCCGCGGCCGACGACGTCCATGCACACGACGCGGCAGCCCCGGTCGGCGAGGTGCTCGGCGAGCTCGTCGAAATCGCGGCTGTTGCGCGTCAGGCCGTGCACGCACAGCACGATGTGCTGTCCGCCGGCCCCCCCCCACTCGGTATAGGCGACGCGGTGGAAGCCGTGGGGCCCGAGCGCGAGGAAGTGGTTGAAGCGCGGTTCTGTGGACATCGTATTCCGGTGGTGCCGGGAGAGAGAATCGAACTCTCATGGCCTCGCGGCCGCGGGATTTTGAGTCCCGTGCGTCTACCAATTCCGCCATCCCGGCTGGTTGCCGCGTGAAAGCGCGTGCATTATAGCGCCCGCGGCCATGAATCTTTCCATCGAGGACTTCGACTATGAGCTGCCTTCGGAGCTGATCGCGCAGCATCCGAGCGAAACGCGCTCGGGTAGCCGACTGCTGTGCGTCGGTGCCTCTCTCGCCGACCGGCGTTTCTTCGAGCTGCCGCAGCTGCTCGCGCCCGGCGACTTGCTCGTGTTCAACAACACCAAGGTGATCAAGGCGCGCCTGTTTGGACACAAGGAGACCGGCGGACACATCGAGGTCCTGATCGAGCGCGTGCTTTCGGCACACGAAGCGCTCGCGCAGGTCCACGCGGGCCGGGCGGCGAAACCCGGCAGCACGCTGCGCCTCGCGGGCGGACTGGACGTGCGCGTGCTCGGCCGCGCGGAAGAGTTCTATCACTTGCGTTTTCCCGAGAGCGGAACGGTCCTCGAGCTCCTCGAGCGCCACGGCAGCGTTCCCCTCCCGCCTTACGTCTCCCGCGCGCCACGAGGCGAAGACGAGCAACGGTACCAGACGGTGTACGCATGCTCCTCCGGCGCCGTAGCGGCGCCGACAGCGGGCCTGCACTTCGACGAGCCCCTGCTCGCGGCGCTTGCCGAACGCGGCGTCGAATTCGCCTACGTGACGCTGCACGTAGGCGCCGGGACGTTCCAGCCGGTCCGCGAGAAAAATCTCGCGAAGCACCGCATGCACGGCGAGCGCTACGCGATCCCCCTCGCGACCGCGGAAGCGATCGGGGAAACGCGCAAGCGCGGCGGCAGCATCGTCGCGGTCGGAACGACCACGGTGCGCTGCCTCGAAGCCTCGGCCGCCGTCCACGGCGCTCCGGTCGCGGGCGCCGCCGAGACCGATCTGTTCATCACCCCCGGGTTCGAGTTCCGCGTGGTCGATCGCCTCGTCACCAATTTTCATTTGCCGAAATCGACCCTGCTCGTGCTGGTGTCCGCTTTTGCGGGAATCGAACCCATCCGGCGTGCTTATCGCCACGCGATCGGCGAGCGCTACCGCTTCTACTCCTATGGAGACGCGATGCTGGTTGATAAGATGCCCGGATGAAATTCGCCGTTCACGCGACCGACGGCGCCGCGCGCGCCGGCACCCTGGAGCTGGCGCACGGCAGCGTCGAGACGCCGGTGTTTATGCCGGTGGGTACGTATGGAGCGGTGAAGGCGGTGAGCCCCGCCGAGCTCGCCGAGAACGGCACGCGCATCGTCCTCGGCAACACCTTTCACCTGTGGCTGCGCCCCGGGCTCGAGGTCATCGCTGCGCACGGCGGGCTGCACCGCTTTATCGGCTGGCGCGGCCCGATACTCACCGACTCCGGCGGCTACCAGGTGTTCAGCCTCGGCGATCTGCGAAAGATCAGTGAGGAGGGCGTTCGCTTCGCGTCACCGGTGAACGGCGACAAGCTCCTGCTCACACCCGAGGAATCCGAGGGCGACACCGCGGAGTCGATGCGCCTCTCCCTGCGCTGGGCCGAGCGCTCCAAGCGCGCGCACGAAGGCAACGCCAACGCCCTTTTCGGCATCGCGCAGGGCGGAATGATCGAGGCCCTGCGCGACGAATCCCTCGCGGGCCTCGCGGGCATCGGATTCGACGGCTACGCGATCGGCGGGCTTTCGGTGGGCGAGTCCAAGCGCGAAATGAAAAGGGTCATCGCCCACACCGCGCCGCGCCTTCCCGCGGACAAGCCCCGCTATCTTATGGGCGTTAGTACACCTGAGGATATCGTCGAGGCCGTCACCGCCGGAATCGACATGTTCGACTGCGTCCTTCCGACGCGAAACGCCCGCAACGGCTGGCTCTTCACCCGCTACGGCGACGTCAAGATCCGCAACGCCCGCTACCGCGACGACACGCGGCCGCTGGACGGCACCTGCCCCTGCTACACCTGCGCGCATTTCTCGCGCAGCTACCTGCACCACCTGCAGAAGGTGAACGAAATCCTCGGCGCGCGGCTCAATACCCTGCACAACCTGCACTACTACCAGACACTTATGCGCGAGCTGCGCGCCGCCATCGCCGCAGGAAAACTTGCCGACACCCTGGCCGCATTTCGCGAGGCGCGCAGGAAATCAGGAGATTAAACAGCGGTTCCCCGATGGTATACTCCCCCGCTCGCTGAACCGCATTGGAGACGATCGTGTTGATTTCCCCCGCATGGGCGCAGGCCCCGGCCGGTGCGTCCGGCCCCGGCTACGAGCAGTTCTTCATCATCATCGGGATGTTCGCCCTGCTCTATTTCCTCATGATCCGTCCGCAGATGAAGCGCTCCAAGGAGCACAAGCAGATGACCGAGGCGCTGCAGAAGGGCGACGAGGTCGTCACATCGGGCGGGGTGCTCGGGAAGATCACCAAGATCGGCGAGGCCTACGTGTCGATCGAGATCGCGCCCGGCACCGAGGTGCAGCTGCAAAGGAGCGCGATCCAGACGCTTCTGCCCAAGGGCACGATCAAGTCGATCTAGATGAACCGTTACCCCCTCTGGGTCTACGTCACCATCGGGGTGGCGCTCGTGCTCGGGGCCCTGTACACGCTGCCGAACTTCTTCGGCGAGGCGCCGGCAGTGCAGGTGTCTCCTGCGCGCGCGACCCTGAAGGTGGACTCGGCGGTCCTGGGACGCGTCGAAGAGGCGCTCAAGAAGGCCGGGGTCCAGCCGACCGGGATCGCGCTCGACTTCACCAGCGTCAAGGTGCGGCTCGCCGACACGGACACCCAGCTCAAGGCGAAGGACCTCATCGAGCGCGCGCTCAATCCCGACGCCGCGAACCCCCCGTATACGGTCGCGCTCAATCTCCTGCCGAATTCTCCCCGCTGGCTCGCCTTCATCAACGCGCGGCCGATGTACCTCGGCCTGGATCTGCGGGGGGGCGTGCATTTCCTGCTGCAGGTGGACATGCGCGCGGCGATCGCCAAGCGGGCGGAAAGTCTCGCCGGCGACATGCGCTCGCAACTGCGCGACAAGAACGTGCGTCACGCCGGAATCTCGCGCGAAGGCGACAGCGTCGTGATCCGCTTCCGCGACGCAGAGACCCGCGACAAGGCGCGCACGATCATTGCCGAGCAGATTCCGGACCTGAAGCTCGACGACGCCAGCGCGGGCGGCGAGCTGCGCCTCGTCGCCACGATCCGGCCCGAGGCGCAGAAGCGCACGCAGGAGCTCGCGCTCAAGCAGAACATCCAGACGCTGCACAACCGCATCAACGAGCTGGGAGTCGCCGAGCCCGTGATCCAGCAGCAAGGCGCCGACCGCGTGGTCGTGCAATTACCGGGTATCCAAGACCCGACTAGGGCCAAAGAACTCCTCGGGCGCACCGCGACCCTCGAAGTGCGCATGGTGGACGAGGACAACATGAATCCCGCAGCCCTCGCTGCAGCGCAGGCCGGGCAGGTCCCTTTCGGCGACGAGTTCTACATCGAGCGCAACGGCCAGCCGCTTCTCGTGCGCAAGCAGGTCGTGCTGACCGGCGACCGGCTCACCGACGCGCAGCCGGGTTTCGACAACCAGTCCCAGGAAC
>WNGO01002382.1_pt1 | contig 13204 bp, 13 predicted proteins | sample 5400511 | NCBI WGS metagenome assembly WNGO01 (sample SAMN13153380, study PRJNA577476) | soil metagenome | isolation source: 20 cm soil or saprolite under Garry oak tree replicate 2 | place: USA:California | collected 2016-06-15
CGCGGGCAAACAGCCTGAGCGCTTCCTTACCGTCGCTGGTCGTGAGTTGGCCGGCCCGCAAGTATCCTCTCGCCGCTGCCGCCGAGTTCCCCATGCGCTCGGCAAGTTCGGCCACGGCGATATGCCGGTCGCGGTTCTCCGGGTCGAGTTGTGCGACGCGCACGAAACACGTGAGCGCCTCTTCCATTTTGGCGCTAAGTTCGAATGCCAGAGCCGCGGACATGAACTGTTCGATGGATTCTTCGGCGCGGTTCTGTTTTTGCAGCAAGAGCGCATATCGCGCCACGCGCTCGGCCGGTTGTTGGTGTGGTTTCAAAAAGCGCGCGTACAGCGCCAGCGCTTTTGGCTCCTCGCGCGGGGAGGTAAACCGGTCAAATAGCATGCCGTAGTAGAAGGCCGCCCGGTCAGGTTGATTCTGGCGCGTGTACAGATCGCCCAACGATTGGATGGACTCCATATGGTTCGGCGCCGCCGAAAGCACGGATTGGTAGGCTTCAATCGCGTCGTCAGTGAAAATGCGCCCGCAGACATGCGAACCAGACGAATCAAAGCTAAAAAACACTATATACTGTCCGGCCTTCGAGCGCCAAACCGTTCCCGTGGGACTGCTTCCATTCAGCCATTCAGGGTGTGCATACGGATGACGTGGCGCTGGCAGATTGCTTTCAGAGCGACGCCGGTTGTGGCACACTGAATTGCTCTGTTGTGAATAAGAGATTTCGGCGCCCAGTACCCGGCTTATAGATGGGCCAATGGCCGCCGAATCGAGGAGAAATTTCACCGGCGCAAGATTTATTGCGACGGCGGGCTACCTGATGGATCCACGTTTCGTCCGCAATTTTTGCATCATCGCGCACATTGACCACGGCAAGTCCACGTTGGCCGACCGCCTGCTCGAGCTTACAGGTGCGCTCAGCCAGCGTGAAATGAGCGCACAGGTCCTGGACTCCATGGACCTCGAACGCGAGCGGGGCATCACCATCAAGGCCAAGAGCATTCGCCTGCATTACACGGCGAAGGACGGGAACGAATACCAGCTCAACCTGATCGACACTCCCGGCCACGTTGATTTTTCCTACGAAGTCTCGCGCGCGCTTTCCGCCTGCGAAGGGGCGCTTCTGGTTGTGGACGCAAGCCAAGGCGTCGAAGCGCAGACCGTCGCCAATACGTTTCTCGCGGCGCAACACAATCTCACAATCATTCCGGTCATCAACAAGATTGACCTCCCAGCCGCGCAACCCGAGGAGGTGAAGGCGCAGATCGAAAATGTGCTGGCGATTCCGGCGGCCGATGCCTTGCTGATCAGCGCCAAGAGCGGGATCGGTGTTGAATCCGTGCTGGAGACGGTGGTGGCGCGCGTCCCTCCGCCGACGGGCACCGCCGAAGCGCCGCTCCAAGCGCTCATTTTCGACTCCTGGTTCGACGCCTTCCGTGGCGCCGTGGTGCTGGTGCGCGTCATGAACGGCAGGATCACGCGCCACATGCAAATCCGCCTCTGCTTCAGCAACGAAGTTTACGAAGTCGAGGCGCTTGGCGCGCTGACGCCCAAACCGATCGTGCTCGAAGAACTCGTCGCCGGAGACGTTGGCTTCGTCGTCGCCAACATCAAGCGCGTGGCCGATGCGCGGATGGGCGACACCGTCATCGAAGCCGCGCGCCCGGCACCGCCTCTGCCGGGATTTGAAGCGATCAAGCCGATGGTTTTCGCAGGATTGTTCCCCGTGCTCGCGAGCGATTACGAAAACCTGCGGGATGCGCTGGGCAAGCTGCAACTCAACGATGCGGCTTTCTTCTACGAGCCGGAAAATTCCGTTGCGCTCGGGTTCGGCTTCCGCTGCGGCTTCCTCGGCTTGCTCCATATGGAGATCGTGCAGGAGCGGCTCGAACGTGAATTCGGCATCAACTTGATCACCACCGCGCCCAGCGTGCGCTACCGGATCACGACCACGGCCGGCGTCGTCGTCGAAGTGGACAGCCCCACGAAATTTCCTCCGCCGAACGAAATGGCGAAAATCGAAGAGCCGGTCATCACCGCGATGATCATCACCGCGGAGGATTCGGTCGGCGCCATCCTGCAGCTCTGCGAAGAAAAACGCGGCGTGCAGAAAAACTTCGAGTATCTGTCGCCCCAGCGCGTGATGCTCACCTACGAGCTTCCGCTCAACGAAATCGTGCTCGATTTTTACGATCGCTTGAAGAGCGCCTCGCGCGGCTACGCGTCTCTCGACTACCATCTGGCCGGGTATGCGGAAGCCGATCTGGTGAAGCTGGACGTTTTGGTGGGAGGAGAACCGGTGGATGCGCTTGCTCTCGTCTGCCATCGCGAGTTCTCCTACGAGCGCGGGCGGGAATTAGTGACGCGCCTGCGCAAATTGATCCCGCGCCAGATGTTTGAAGTTCCGATCCAGGCCGCCATCGGCAGCCGCGTGATTGCGCGCGAAACCGTCGCGGCGATCCGCAAAAACGTCCTCGCCAAATGCTACGGCGGCGACATTACACGGAAACGCAAGCTCCTGGAGAAACAGAAGGAAGGAAAAAAGCGCATGAAGCGCGTGGGCCGCGTGGACATTCCGCAGGAAGCTTTTCTCGCAGTGCTGAAAGTTGCCAGCACGTCGGACGAGTAACTCGCAACTCTCTGTGGTTCTCCTCTGTGCCCTTTGTGCCCTCTGTGTTAAATCTTGAAAAGCTTTCACCACAGAGAACACAGAGGGCACGGAGAAAACTAAGAAGAACTATGGCTTTGGAATATCGCGGCGGCGGACTTCCGCGCCGATACGCCCGCGCGCAAGTTGCACATTAACTTCGGCGCCGATGGCCACCTGATCTGCGGCGCGCAACACATTCCCTTCCGTATCCGTGCAAATGGCGTAGCCACGATCGAGGACGCGCAGAGGGCTGCGTTCATCGAGTTGCAACCGCAAACGCACCAGCAATTGATTTTTCCCGGCCAACAGCCGCTCCATCCGCACACCCAATTCCGCCGAGCGCTGCAGGAGCCGCAAACCCAGCGTCTTGATTCTTGCGCGGAGATCGAACGACGCCATGCGCGTTCCGGCAATCGTGTAGCGATGGCGCAACTGTTCGATGCGCCCTGCGAGCGCAACTCCCAGCCGCGAAGTCAGCTCATCGGTCTGCTGGCGGTGCCGGCGCAACAACTCTTCCAACCGGCGGAACCCGATGTGCGTCGCGAGTTCTTTCAAGTGATGCCGGAACTCGAGCAACAGGTAACGCAATTGTTGCGAGATTTTGTGTTCCAGCTCTTGCAGGTGCCGCTGAAATTCCTGCCGCGACCGCACCACGATTTCAGCGGCCGCCGACGGCGTGGACGCACGCACATCCGCCACAAAATCCGCGATCGTGAAATCAGCTTCGTGCCCCACGCCGCTCACAATGGGAATCGTGCACGCCGCAATCGCGCGCGCGACGATTTCCTCGTTGAACGCCCACAGGTCCTCGATCGATCCCCCGCCGCGCGCCAGCAAAATCACGTCCACCAATTGTTTGCGGTTGAAGTATTTGAGCGCCGCGACGATATCCTCCGCCGCGCCATCGCCCTGCACTCGCACCGGATACACGATCAAGTGCAGGTTGGGAAATCGCCGGCGCAAGATGCGAAGAATGTCCCGCACGGCGGCGCCTTTGGGTGAAGTCACCACGCCGATGCGCCGTGGCAGCATGGGAAGAGGTTTCTTGCGCGCCTCATCGAAAAGCCCTTCGGCTTCGAGACGTTTCTTGAGCTGCTCGAATGCGAGCTGCAGTGCGCCGACGCCTGACGGTTCGATGTGCTCCACATAAATCTGATATTCGCCGCGCGGCTCATACACGCTGATCGATCCGCGCACGATCAACTTCACTCCGTCCTCGGGGCGGAACTTCAGGCGCATCACCTGGGTGCGGAAGCAAACGCACTTCACCTGCGCCTTGGCGTCCTTGAGAGTGAAATAAAGATGGCCCGATTGCGCGGCGTGGTAGTTCGAGACTTCGCCCTCGACCCACAGATTCGAGAATTGCACGGCGAGGACGTTGCTGATCCGCGCCGTCAGCTCCGTCACGCTCCAGATTTTTCGTTCCGGCGCGAGGTTCAATTCAAATTGCTTCATTTCCTTAGCCATTGGACCAGCCACAAGACCAGTGTGAGAACCACGCTCAGCAGAATACACGTCACAATGGGGAAATAGAATGAGCCATGCTTGCCCTGATACGCGATGTCGCCCGGCAAACGTCCGAGTCGCAGCGGCAGACCTCCCGGCCGCGCGGCCAACCATACCAGCGCCCCAACCGTCGCGAGCGCCGCTCCCGCGAAGACCATCATTCTTCCGAGTTCACGCATGCGTTCCTCTAATTTGAATTCTACCTAATTTGCCTGGGGCACACCTAAGAGCGACAAAGGAATGTGGCGGGTCAGTTTCCGGCAGTTTGCGCTTTGACTCTGGACGGCGGTAGATAGATCGTAAAGTCAATGCTCGGCTGGATCAGAACGCTGTAAATATCACTTTGATCGCCATCCTCGACCAACCCAAGACGCTGCAGAAGCGGATACCTTACCTCCTGAATTGTTCCCACGGTTAGATGGGCGCGATCGTGCCAAATAGCATAGCTACCCAAGGCGCCATCCTGGCGGAAAAAATAGCCACGCAAGGGATGTGTCAGCAATACCAGTCCAGCCTCCAGATTCGAAACGCCAGCCAACTCCGTCGGAGGTTTGCCTGAGTCTTCGATCGCAAGTCGTGCCGGCGCCCAGCTAGATCGAGTCCTCACGTTGAATATCGAGTACCGCGCTGCGGCCTGATCGTATTGGCAGTCGAAATCCATCCGTGCGCGATGCCACGGCAGCCGCCATAGATACCGCGGAACGGCCACAGAAACCGAGTCCAGACAGGTACCGAAGAACCACGCCGCGTATTCACCAGTTTGAGTATCCTGAACGTAAGCGCGATAATTTGTTTGGCCAAAGCTTCCCTTGAACCAAGGACACATGGCGAATCGAAAATCGCGATCCAGAAACGTAACGACCGAGACCAATGCCTTCCGCGATCTGCCGTCAACAGCGAGGCATACAGGTTCAAATCGAGGATGAAGGTGCTTTCGGAGATTGGACGGATCAACCCAGTACGTGACGATAGCGAAGTGTTGGAGCGTTGTTTCAACGGCCAGGCCATGCAGGGGCGGCTTTGTTAGAAGCCCCGTTGTGAACCGGAGATCTTCGATAGACATCATGTATGGATTGTTCCACTTCGCTAACCCAATTTAGAACAATCTAGATAAGACCAACTTTGTCTCCCATTGTTCAAGTACCGTAGCCCGGGTCTCCTTGCGCGGCGCTCTTTCTGAGAGGTAGGGGAACCTAGATCATTTCGTAGCCAGCGAAGAAATAGCTCAGTTCAAACGCCGCCGTCTCGGGGGCGTCCGAGCCGTGCGTGCAGTTGTTCCCAATGCTGGTGCCGAGGTCGCGGCGAATCGTGCCCGGCGCGGCCTTTGCGGGATCGGTAGCGCCCATGGTCTCACGCCACTTGGCAATCGCCCCTTCAGCTTCGAGCGCCAGCACGACTACCTTCCCGGAACTCATGAACTCAGTCAGTTCGCCGAAGAAACCTCTTTCACGGTGCACCGCGTAAAAACCCTCAGCCTCTTTCCGCGTGAGTCGCATCGATTTGATTGCAACGATCTGAAATCCAGCTTTGTGGATGCGTGAAAGGATTTCCCCCGTCAACCCCCGGCCGACTGCGTCTGGTTTAATGATTGCGAGAGTACGTTCCATCGACATTTAGTTCGTCTCCATTCAAGATCGAGGCAAGGAAGCAAGGAGGCAGGAGGCAAGGAAACTACCTCGGTACATCGTGCCATTGCTTCCACAGACTGCTTAACATGGCGCCAATTCGGTTATACCGGTCCTTGATCTCTTTACAGTCATTCTCTGAGATGTATTTTTCATCCTTGCTTAATTCCAACCACATCCTCGTCTCATCGCAGGAGCCAATCGCTATTTGCAAGTATCTCTTGAATTCCGGCGTCGAGGCTCGCCTTCCCCATCCTTCAACGATATTCGCAGGAATCGATCGGGCTGCACGCCTCAACTGCCGTGCCAGTTCATATTGCTCCACAGGCGGAAAGCGCTTCGCCATCCGTGAGACATCGAGCGCAGCGGCATAAGATTCCCGGAACACATCCAAATCACGATACGTCCGGATAGGCATTTCTTGCCTCCTCGCTTCCCCGCCTCCTTGCCTTTCTGCTTCCCTGCCTCTTTGCCTCCCTCTTACTTCTTGATCACGGCAGCCAGCGTCGAGCCAATGTCCGCCGGGCTCTGGACGGTGTGAATTCCAGCCGCGGCCATTGCCCTGTACTTTTCGGCCGCGGTGCCTGCACCACCGCTGATGATCGCGCCGGCGTGTCCCATGCGGCGGCCCGGCGGCGCGGTTTGTCCGGCGATCAAGCCCACCACGGGCTTCTTCACGTTGGCCTTGATATATGCGGCGGCCTGCTCTTCCGCGTCGCCTCCGATTTCGCCGATCATCACGATGGCGTACGTCTCCGGATCTTCGTTGAAGAGACGGATCGCATCGAGGTGCGTCGTGCCAATAATCGGATCACCGCCAATGCCAATGCAAGTGGACTGTCCGATGCCAAGTTGCGTCAGTTGATGCACGGCCTCGTACGTCAGGGTTCCGCTGCGGCTCACCACGCCGATGTTTCCCTGCTTGTGAATCCGCCCCGGCATAATCCCCATCTTGCATTTTCCCGGCGAAATAATTCCCGGACAATTCGGCCCGATCAGGCGCGTCTTGGAATTCTTCAGCACAGCCGCCACGCGGACCATATCGAGCGTGGGAATGCCTTCGGTGATGCAGATGACCAGTGGCACCGCGGCATCGAGCGATTCGAGAATCGCGTCCGCCGCATACGACGGCGGCACAAAGATCAACGACGCATCCGCGCCCGTCTCGCGGACAGCATCCGCCACAGTGTTGAAAACGGGCACATCAAGGTGCTTCGTCCCTCCTTTGCCCGGAGTCACCCCGGCGACCACTTTGGTGCCGTACTCCATCATCTGCTGCGCGTGGAAGCCGCCTTCGCGCCCGGTCAGACCCTGCACGACAACGCGCGTCTTTTCGTTCACCAGCACGCTCATGATAATGAGGTTGAGGAGGCAAAGGATGTTGAGGAGGTAAAGGAAAATTCCCTCACCATCAGAATTTCCTCCATTCCTTCCATAGATTATGAAGCATGAAACCCAACTTGCCGTATTCCGAACCTAACAATCCGGCTCGCTTTGCCTCGATAAAACCTTCGTCAGTTGCTAGGTCAATCCAAAACTTCGTCTCGGCGCACTCACCGATGGCAATTATCAAATGCCTTTTAAATTCCGCCGCCGAATTTCGCTTGGCCCAGCCTTCCACGATATTCGCCGCCACGGACCGGCTACAGTTGCGAATTTGCCGCGCTAGCTCAAATTGTTCCTGCTTCGGAAACTCCTTCGTAAGCCTCGATACATCCAGCGTCAGCCGGTACGCCTGTTGGTACACGAGCAGATCCGAATACGTTCGCACCACGCCCGCACGCTCGGCCATTTCCTTTACTTCCTCTACTTCCTTTGCTTCCTCAACTTCCTTTACTGCCCGCTAACGCGACGATTTTCTCCGCTCCGTCTTTCATTCCTTGCGCGATCGTGAATCCAATCCCTGACTCCCGCAAGATTTCCTGCCCCTTTTCCACGTTGGTCCCTTCCATGCGAATGACGACCGGCAACTTGATATTCAATTCCTTTGCAGCTGCCACGACGCCGCTTGCCAGCACGTCGCACCGCAGGATTCCGCCGAAAATATTGATGAAGACGCCCTTCACGCTGGGGTCCTTCACCAGGATCTTGAACGCGTTCTTCACTTGCTCCGCGGAAGCGCCGCCGCCGACGTCGAGAAAATTCGCTGGCGAGCCGCCCGACAACTTAATGATGTCCATCGTGCTCATTGCGAGGCCCGCGCCATTGACCATGCAACCGACATTGCCTTCAAGCTTGATATAGTTCAGCTTGTAGCTTGACGCTTCGACTTCGAGCGGATCCTCCTCGTTCAAGTCGCGCAGCTCGGCGAGTTCCTTGTGTCGGAAAAGGGCGTTGTCGTCGAACGCCATCTTCGCGTCGAGCGCGACCAGCCTCCCATCACCGGTCACGATCAGCGGATTAATTTCCGCGAGCGACGCGTCGGTTTCCAGAAATGTGCGGTAGAGCCCCTGCAGGAAAGGCCAAGCTGCACTCGCCGCGTCGCCCGAAAGTCCCAGGCCGAATGCCAGCTTGCGCGCATGGTAAGGTTGCAGCCCGGTCGCTGGAAAAATCGTCTCGCGCAAAATCAGTTCCGGATTCGTGTGCGCCACTTCTTCAATTTCAACCCCGCCCGCCGTACTGGCCATCACCACCGGCGCCGCTACGGTGCGGTCCACCAGAATGCTCAGGTAAAGCTCGCGCTTGATGTCGAGCCCTTCCTCAATCAGCAGCCGTTGGACGATGCGCCCGCCTGGACCCGTCTGCGGTGTCACGAGCTTCATGCCCAGAATCGACTTCGCCAGCTCGGCCGCTTCCGCCGGCGATTTCGCCAGCTTCACGCCGCCCGCCTTGCCGCGGCCTCCCGCGTGGATTTGCGCCTTCACGACGACGATTTTCGTCCCCAGCCGCTCCGCCACTGCGCGCGCCTGCTCCGGAGTCGTGACCATCTCGCCCCGCGGCGTCGGCACGCCGAACCGCCGGAAGATTTCCTTTGCCTGATACTCGTGGATCTTCATCGTCCGTCCATCAGTGCTAGAATTTACGTGCAATCGAAACTACAGAGTTTATAGGGAAGGCTTGACTCGAGCAAGCGAAAGGAACCGAGTGAGTTTGCGCAGCATTCCATTTGTAAATGGCACGGCAAGGCTCATGCAGCTGCGAGTGAGGCCCCAACGTTGGGTGGGACTCGTGTCTCTGTGATGCAGATCCTCACCGAAAAAGCGAAAGCCGGAACTCATCTGTCGCGGCAGGAGGCCGAGGCTGCAATGGAGGAGATTCTCTCCGGCCGGGCGGTGGAAGACTCAATCGTCGCGCTGCTCAGCGCGCTGCGGTCCAAGGGAGAAACGGTCGGAGAGTTAGTGGGCTTCGCCCGCGCGATGCGCCGCCATGCGACGCCGATTTTCAGCGACGAGTCGCGCCCCGATGAACTGCTCGTCGATACCTGCGGAACGGGGGGCGACTCTTCTGGGACGTTCAATATCTCGACTACCGCGGCGTTCGTCGCGGCGGGCGCAGGGGTGCGCGTCGCCAAGCATGGCAATCGCTCCATCTCGTCCAAGTGCGGCTCGGCGGATGTTCTGGAAGCGCTGGGAATTTCGCTCGACGTAGCGCCGGAGCGCGTCGGTGCGGCCATCCGCGAAATCGGCATTGGATTTCTCTTTGCGCCGGCCTTGCACACGGCCATGCGGCATGCCATGCCCGCGCGGCGGCGTCTCGGACGCACCGCGTTTAATTTGCTAGGCCCTCTAACGAATCCGGCGGGCGCGCGTGCGCAAATCGCCGGTGTCTTCTCCGCGGGCGTGGTGGAAAAGGTGGCGACTGCGCTCGCCGAACTCGGCGTCGAGCGCGCATTCGTCGTTCACGGCGCAGGCGGTCTCGACGAGATTTCGCTGACCGGCGAAACAAAAGTGGGCGACGTGCGAGGTGGCGCTGTCAGCGTCTACGAAGTCACGCCCGAAGATTTCGGCCTCAGCCGCGCGCCAATTTCCGCGATTTTCGGCGGCGACGCCGCGCACAACGCGAAACTCCTCCGCGCCATCCTGGCCGGCGAACCAGGCCCGCGCCGCGACATCGTCATAGCCAACGCTGCTGCGGCGATCGTCGCCGCCGGGGGCGCCGCGGATTTTCACGAAGGCGCGCGCCTCGCCGCCGAATCGATCGATTCCGGCGCCGCGGGGATGAAACTCGACGCGTTGATCGCGTTTACGTCCAAACCGTAGAGTCTGTGCCGCAGCCTGGATTTCGGGCGCGATTGTAGAGCCCGCCTTCAGGCGGGCACATTGAATTCAAGCACGTGCTCGCCTGACGGCGAGCGCTACAAACCCGGAAGCCGCTTGACCCGCCGGGCAATCAGTCAAATAATCGCGCTGCCCCAGGGAGCGTGAATCTGTGCCCAGTTTTTCACATAGCAAGCTGACTACGTATCAGCAGTGCCCGCAAAAGTATAAGTTTCGCTATATTGACGAAATTCCCCCTCCCATACGAAGCATCGAGCTTCATCTTGGAAATACCGTCCACAGAGCGCTCGAAAAATTGTACGAGGACGCCAAGCACGGGCAGACCCTCTCGTGCGATGAAATTCTCGCGTTCTATCAACAAAAATGGGATGAAGGCTACAGGCCCCAAATGCGAATCGTTAGATCGGGGACCACAGCACGGACATATCTCGAATATGGGCGTCAAATGTTGCTAGCCTACCACCGGAGATTTCATCCGTTCACCGAGTCCGCAACTTTGGAGTTAGAAGAAAAATTCCTTTTCCCGCTTTCTGAAGGACGTGAAATTCGAGGCATCATCGACCGGCTGGCAAAGGCGGGAGACGGATCGCTCGAAATCCATGACTACAAAACCTCGCGCAGATTTCCGACTCCTTCACAAGCCGGGAGCGATACGCAGCTCGCGCTGTACGAACTAGCCTTGAGGCATCGCTGGCCCGGCACCCAGCGCATTACCTTGATTTGGCATTATCTGGCGTTCGACAAGGACATTTCGATTGCCAAGACGCTCCGGCAACTGGAAACGGTTAAGCAAAATACGTTGGGACTCATCAAACGGATTGAATCAACCTCGACCTTCCCTACGCAAGTGACGCCCCTCTGCGACTGGTGCGAGTACAAAGAGATTTGTCCCGCGATGAAGAAACAGTAGCCCGCGTTTCTCAGGACGACTCGAGTGGGTAGAACGAAAATGTCGCCACCGTCGTGGGGTGTGGGCTTCTGGTAGCGCCGGCGTCCCGCCGGCTCTTTGTCCAATTTCGTAAAACCGCCGGCGAGACGCCGGCGCTACAAGACCCGATCCGACAAGCAATACGAACCTGCTACAGCGTGAGGAAATTTTGTAAAAGCTGCATCCCTACATCGGTGAGGACCGATTCAGGGTGAAACTGCACGCCCTCGATGAGAAGTTTGCGGTGGCGCAGGCCCATAATGATGCCATCGGTTTTCGCCGAAATTTCGAGATCGTTCGGAAGCGTTTTTTCCTCGACGATGAGCGAGTGATAGCGCGTGGCGGCGAAATCCTGCGGCAGATCCTTGAAGACCGTCTTGTTGTCGTGATGGATGCGGCTGGTTTTGCCGTGCATGATTTTCGGCGCGCGAATGACGCGCCCTCCAAACGCATAGCCGATCGCCTGATGGCCGAGGCATACACCGAGAATGGGAATAACGCCGGCGAAGCGGCGGATCACGTCCACGCAGATCCCGGACTCTTCCGGGGTCCCGGGACCGGGCGAAATCACGATGCGTTGCGGCTTTTTCCCGGCGATCTGATCTAGCGTGATCTGATCGTTGCGATGGACCTCAAGCTTCTCGCCCAACTGGCCGAGAAACTGCGCGAGGTTGTAGGTGAACGAATCGTAGTTGTCGAGAAGCAGAATCATTGGCCGCGGTCCGCATCCGTCTTGCCGGCGTCAGCCACAAACAGACGGCCGCGCCAGGATCGACCAAAAGGAAAGTATAAGGGGAGTTGGAGAGCCAGACAAATCAATACGCCCGCGCGTGCAAAGTGTTGGGGTCCTCTTGTTCTTCGTCGCGCTCGCATTTCCTCCGCGTTTCGGAAACGAAGTCATCGAGCTTGCCCTGCTCGCGCATCTGGATTAGCTTGTCCATTTGCGCCCAGCGCGACGCGGAGTCCTGCTTGAGAATTGCCTGATAAGCCTTGATCGCCCCAAGCAGGCCGGAGAGCGCCACGGACTGCCCATCCTTGGCCTTGTCCGGATGTTCGATCATGAAGGCGGTACTCGAAAGAACCATCTGCCAGGCGATCTCCTCCGAGTGCCCACGCGGTGGTTTCGGAAGTGCGCCGAAATAATCGTTGCACACATTCACGGTGATGTCAGGAATTTCCTTAATCCACTCGGTCATCCACGCTCGATGTTCATTGGCATTCTTGGCGAGCGGGTCCTCTTCCAGCTCGTGCGCCACCTTTACGGCCCGGGCGCGTTCTTCAGAGGTAGAAGGTCCGCGCGTCTGCGCCCGCCCAGGCCGCGGTGCAAAGGTTCCGGGAAATAGAATTGCAATCGCGATCGGCGCGAATTTGAGTAGCACAGGCTTCAGAGTCTGTGTGCCGTTCCGAACTCACGAAAAGCAAAACCACACAGACCTGCCCGTCCGGCAGGCGGGCTGAAGTCTGTGCTACTCCACGCCGCGTCGTACAGGCGTGTACAATGAAAGTGTCAGGGAAAAGGGTCGGCGAAGCGGATCTACTTGGAACAACTGCGGGATTCCCGGGAACATTCAAGAAAGGCCCCATGCCAAAGTTCGAGAGACATATTTTCATATGCACAAATCAGCGGCCGGAGGGACACCCGCGCGGCTGTTGCAGTCCTTCGGGTGATGGCGAACTTCATCGCCTGTTCAAGGAAAAGCTATCCGAGCGCGGAATTCCGAACAGCAGGGTGCGTGCGAATAAAGCGGGATGCCTCGATCAATGCGAGATCGGCCCAACGGTGGTGGTGTATCCGGAGGCGGTATGGTACGGCCATGTGACTCCAGCGGATGTCGATGAAATCATAGACTCGCACATCATCGGCGGCCAGCCCGTCGAGCGTCTGATCATCCCAGATTCCCTGCTGAACAACACTCAACAGCTCGGCGCGGTTGAAAAATCATCCGATCGCGGCGTCGGGACAAGAAAAGAATAAATTAGCAGAGGGCGCGTTCAATCACTTCGTGCTTCGGCGCTTGGCCTTTGCGTGCCCACCCGGCGCAGGGTCCAATCCGCTATGCGCGATTTCGAGCGCCGTCAGCAGCGCGCGCGCCTTATTCACCGTCTCCGTGAACTCCTTCTCGGGGACGGAGTCGGCGACGAGGCCAGCTCCCGCCTGCACGTACGCCACACCTTTCTTCACGACCATTGTCCGAATCGCGATGCAGGAATCGAGATTGCCTGTGAAATCGAGATACAGGATCGCTCCCGCGTAGATGCCGCGGCGGGTGGGCTCGAGTTCGT
>WNGO01001973.1_pt1 | contig 13203 bp, 12 predicted proteins | sample 5400511 | NCBI WGS metagenome assembly WNGO01 (sample SAMN13153380, study PRJNA577476) | soil metagenome | isolation source: 20 cm soil or saprolite under Garry oak tree replicate 2 | place: USA:California | collected 2016-06-15
CCACCAATCGCAAGGCGGCGGGGGCGTGGCGGTTCGGCACCGGTGTGAAGACGGCGCATCGCGTGCGCGCCGATGAGCGGGAGGCGGTGGCGCTTGTCCTGGAGCAGCGCGGCAACGTCGTGCGGTTCGTCGCCGAGCCGCACGAAATCGTTTCGATCATGGTGACGTGATGCAGGAACACATTCTCACCACACCGCGGACCGCGCGGTACTTCACGGTCGGCTCGCTCGAGGAAGCGGCTGAGCTGTGGATCGTGTGTCACGGCTATGGCCAGCTGGCGTCACGTTTCCTCGAGCGGTTTGGTCCCATTGCCGATGATCAGCGTTGCGTCGTCGCTCCGGAAGGTCTCTCACGTTTCTACCTCACCGAGAACCCGGCGGAGCGGCGCGTCGGCGCGAGCTGGATGACCAAGGAAGATCGCTTGCACGAGATCGACGACTACGTGCGATATCTCGACGCGCTGTACGACCACGTCACCACCGGAAAGGAAAAGGTCACCGCGTTGGGATTCTCGCAGGGCTCGGCGACGGCCTGTCGTTGGACGATGCTCGGGGCGGCGCGGATCGATCGCCTGATCGTCTGGGGTGGGGAAGTGCCGCCCGATCCCGACCTCGGAGAGCGTCGCGCCGCAGAGCGGCTGCGCCATGCCCGGCTCACCCTGGTCTACGGCCATCGCGACGAGTTCTTCACGCCGAAGATCGTTGCCGCGACCGAGGCGCGGCTACGCGATCACGAGATTCCCTACGAGTTGGTGTCCTTCGAGGGCGGCCACGAGATTCACCCGGCGACGCTACGGAAGCTGCTGTGAGGGATCGAGGACGTCCCGCAGCGCATCCCCCAGCAAGGTGCAGGCGACCACCACCAACACGAGCGCCACACCCGGCGCGGCGGCGACCCACGGCGCGTTGACCAGCACGTCGCGCCCCGAGGCAATCATGTTGCCCCACGACGGCGTCGGCGGCTGCACCCCGAGCCCGAAATACGATAGGCCCGCTTCCAGCGTGATCGCGTTGCCGATGCCCAGCGCCCCCGCCACGATCACCGGCGTCAGCGCATTCGGCAGAATGTGGCGGGCAAGCACGCGCACGCGCGGCGCACCCACCGCTCGCGCGCCCTCGACGAAGGGCCGCACGGCGAGCGCGCGCACCTCACCATGCACCAGCCGGGCAATGCTCATCCATCCCGTGAGTCCGAGCACGATAATCACCAGGGCGGTACTCGGCTGCCATAATGCCGCAATCAACAGGAGCAGCACGACGCGCGGGATCGCCAGCACGAAGTCGGTGAGCCCGATCAGTGTCATGGCGATGGGTCCGCGCCAAAATCCGGCGACCGCCCCGACCATGACACCGAGGACGATCGAAACCATCACGGCGATCACGCCGACACCCATCGACACGCGGGCGCCGTAGACCAACCGCGTCCACACATCGCGTCCGAACCGGTCCGTGCCGAGCGCATGAAACGCTCCGCGCGCGTCGCTGGAGAGGGGGGGAACGAAACGCGTCGCCACGATGTCGCGCTGTGCGGCCGGCTGGCCGTTGGTCACCAGCGGTGCGAACAGGGCGCAGAGGAGCACGACGAGCAGCACCATCGCGCCGAAGGCGGCGCGCCCGTCTCTGAGCAAGCGCGTCATGCTGAAGCACTCCGCACGCGCGGATCGAGCCACGCCGCCAGGATATCGGCCAGAAGATTGCCGGCGACGACCAGCACCGCACTCACCGTGGTCGCCGCCATAACGACGGGGTAGTCGCGCGCCTGCACCGCTTCGACGAGAATGCGTCCCACGCCGGGCCAGGCAAACACGGCTTCGATGAACACGGCGCCGGAGAACAGCGCCGGCAGCGACAGGCCGAGGAGGGTGACGATGGGTGTGAGCGCGTTGCGCAGCGCGTGACGGGCGATCACCTGCCGGGGCACGAGCCCCTTGGCGCGCGCGGTCGTGATGAACGGCTGGCTCAACGTGTCGAGCATCGCGCCGCGCGCAAACCGCGCGGCGCCTCCGATACCGATCAGCGTGAGCGTGGTGAGCGGCAGGGCGAGGTGGCGCAGGCGATCCACCATCCACGCGCCGCCGCTCAGGTAATCCGCGTCGAGTCCCGCGGCGCCAAAGGCGGGCAGCCATCGCGCCCAGTAGGTGAAGACGAGCACCAGCATCAGGGCCAACCAGAAACCCGGCAAGGCGAACAACGTCACCGTGGTGACCGAGAGGATCGTGTCGGTACGGGATCTGGAGCGCGCCGCCTGAATCGCGCCGATGAACAGCCCGATCAGGTAGCTCAGCAGCAACGACAGCGCGACGAGCCGCACCGTGGCGGGCCAGGCGTCGCCCAAAACCGCCCGCACGGGCCGCCCCCGGGCGATGCTGGTCCCCCAATCACCGCGCCCCAAACGTCCTAACCAGCTTGCGAACTGCGCTGGGAGCGGCCTGTCGAGCCCGAGCGCGCGCCGCTGCGCGGCGACCTGCGCCGCGGTCGCGGTCTGCCCCAGCATCAGCTCGATGGGATCTCCCGGTGCGGCGTGCAACAGCAAGAAAGTGAGTGTGACGACGCCGAGCACGACGGCGAAACCGGCGAACAGGCGGTGTGCCAGCCTGGCAAGCATCGGCGGGAATCTCGCGCCACCCCCCGTGCCCCGCTAGAATGCGTGCGTGTCGCGCATGCCGGTTCCCACTCTCCTCGCAGCTCTGCTGGTGACGTGCGCGTGCGGCGATGAGGCCGCACACCGCGGCGCAACCGTCCTGTTCGCATCCGGCGCCGACCTGCAGAGCATCAACCCGCTGCTCACGATGCATTCGCTCGCGCGTCAGGTGCAGCGCTATGTGCTGCTCACGACGCTGGCGCGCTACGACTCGCTGCTCGTGCCGCAGCCGTACCTCGCGCGCAGCTGGCGCTGGTCGGTCGATCGCCGCGTGCTCACGTTCCAGCTGCGGACCGATGTGCGCTGGCACGACGGCACGCCGACGACGGCCCGCGACGTCGTATGGACGCTGCAAGCGGCGCGCGACCCGGCGACCGGCTATCCGCGTTTCGCTGAGCTGCAAACGCTTGCGTCCGTCGCCGCATTGGACGACTCCACCGTCGCGCTGCGCTTTACGCGGTCGGCCGGCGACTTCCCCTTCGTTCTCACCGACCTCGCGATCCTGCCGGCATATCTGCTCGACAGTGTCCCGCATGCCCGTCTCCGCGAGGCCGCGTGGAACGTGAACCCAGTCGGCAACGGCCCCTTCCGGTTCGTCACGCACGAGCCAAACCGGCGCTGGGTGTTCGCGAGGAATCCCGATTTTCCCGCCGACATGGGAGGACCGCCTCAGGTCGAGCGGTTCATCGTCGTCGTCGTGGACGAGCCGATGGTCAAGCTGTCGGCGCTCGCGTCGGGAGAGCTCGACTTTGCCGGGATCAGCCCACAGCACGTCGCGTTTGTGCGCCGCCACAGCGGCCTCGCGGTGCGCGAGTATCCCATGGTGCTCCCGTATGGGCTCGTCTTCAACACGCGGCGCCCGCCGTTCAACGACCGTCGCGCGCGAGTGGCCGTCGCACTCGCGATCGATCGGCAGGAAATCGTGGATGGCTACCTGTTTGGACTCGCGACTGTTGCGGATGGCCCCGTCCCGCCCGGCCTGCCGTGGTACGTTGCGCCTCCACACCTGCCGGTCGCTCCCGATTCGGCGCGCCGGCTCGTGACCGCGCTGGGGAGCGGCTCGCCGCTGAGCTTCGAGCTCCTGACCGTCGGCAGTGGAGAAGGAGCGCTGGAGCAGATGCTGCAGGCGCGGCTCAACGCCGTCGGCTTCAAGGTCACGATTCGCCAGCTCGAAAACTCCACCTTCTTGAGTCGCGTGTTCGGACCGAGACACGATTTCACGGCCGCTGTCGCCGGGATTTCCGGCGATCCGGGACTCGGTTTCCTGCGGTCGCTCGACAGCGTCACCGGGATTGCGATTCCAGCCGACCCCGTGCTGGCGCAGCGCGTGTTCGCCGATCAGCTGCCGGTCGTCTGGCTCTATCACGCGCGCGGCGTTCAGGCGATGAGCAGCCGCGTGCGCGGCGTCCGCATGGATATCCGCGGCGAGCTGCCGACCGTCGCCGCGTGGCGGGTCACGCCATGAGGCGGCGCGATCTGCCGACCGAATTCCACGCCACCGCGCCGATGCGGCTCGACTTCGCCGGCGGCTGGACCGACGTGCCCCCGTTCTCTGCGCGCGAAGGCGGCGTCGTCGTCAACGCCGCGATCGAGCTGCGCTCGCACGTCGAGCTGCGGGTGGGCGGCAAGCTGCTGCGATTCGTGTCGGAGGAGCTCGGCGAAACGCTGGAGTGCGCCAACGCCGGCGGTCTCACGCCGGGCGGCAAGCTGCCGCTGCTCAAGGCGGCGGTGCGCATGTTCCCCGTGTTGGGCGGCTTCACGCTGATCACGCGCAGCGACGCACCGGCGGGATCGGGACTGGGCAGCTCCGGCGCCCTCGGTGTGGCGCTCGTCGGCGTGTTGAGCCGAGCTCGGCAGGAAGCGCGCGCGGAGCGCGAGTGCGCGGAGCAGGCATGGCAGGTCGAGACGATCGAAGCGCAGCTGCCGGGAGGAAAGCAGGATCAGTATGCGGCCGCGCTGGGCGGGTTCCATCGCCTGAGTTTTCGCGATCCCGACGTGGGCATCGAACCCGTGACCGTCGACCCGGATTTCGCTGCGACGCTCGAACGACAAGTGTTGCTCTGCTACACCAACCAGAGTCGCATCTCGGGCGATACGATCTCACGGGTGATGCAGGGATTCGAGCGCGGCGACCGCACGATCACCGCCGCCCTCCACGGTATCAAAGCTGCAGGGGAAGCGATGGTCGAAGCGCTGCGCCGCGCCGACCTGGCGCGGGTCGCCGCGGTGCTCAGCGAGAATTGGAAACACCAGCAGGCGCTCGATCCCGGCATGCGCACGGAAGAGATGGCTCAGTTGGAGCAGGCGGCCGGGGCGGCCGGCGCGCTGGGCGGGAAGGCGGCAGGTGCTGGTGCCGGCGGCTCGATGTTCTTCATTATGAAAAGCGATGCCCGGACGGCAGCCGATGCAGTTACAGCGACGGGTGCCCGGGTGTTGCCCGTCGTGTGGGCGACGGAAGGGGTGCGATCGTGGTGACGGCTGAAGAGCTCGCGGCACGCAGGGACGTCGTCGCAGCGTCGTCCGACCTGCAGGCGCTGCTCAGCCATCTGCGCGAGCGCGCGCAGCCAGTGCTCGAGCGCATGCCGCATATCCCGGAGCAGAAGGCGCTCCTGTCGACCGATGGCGGCGTGTGCCCCGATGATGGGACGGCGCTGATGTTCGATCCCTGGAGCCCCACCGAGCACCGCTGTCCTCGTTGCGACAAGCGGTGGCGCGGCGAACGCCACGATCGTCACTGGGCTCGATTTCAACACCTGTGGTTGGCCGAGCGGGCCGTCCACCTCGCGACGGTCGCGGCTCTCGGCGACAAGAACGATTGCGCCGCGGCGAAGCGCGCGGGCGAGATCCTCACCGGCTACGCCGAGCGCTACTGGCGGTACCCGAATCGCGACAATTTGCTCGGACCAAGCCGGCTCTTTTTTTCCACGTACATCGAATCGATCTGGACCAGCAACTACCTCGCGGCAGCCATGATGCTGCGCGCTGCCGACCTGCTGGACGAGAGCACGACCAAAGCCGTCAATCAGTTGATCGAAGAGGCGGCAACGCTGATCGGCGATTACGACGAGGGATTCTCGAACCGTCAGACCTGGAACAACGCCGCACTCACGGCCGTCGCCGTCTGGTTCGAGGACGAAGAGCTGGCGCGGCGCGCCATCGAAGGTGACACGGGACTCATCGCGCATCTCGTGCGCGGCTACGGCCGCGACGGCATGTGGTACGAAGGCGAGAATTACCATTTGTTCGCGCTGCGTGGCCTGTTGACGGGAACGGCGTGGGCGCGCTTTGCCGGTATCGACTTCTGGTCCGAGCAGCGACTGGCTCCGCGCATGGACGCGGCGCTGCGCGCTCCGACGCTGACCGCGTTGCCGGATTTCACGTTTCCCGCCCGCAAGGACGCGCGCTTTGGCGTCTCGCTGGCGCAGCCGGCCTTTCTCGAGCTCTGGGAAGTCGGGCTCGGCAACATGGTGAGCCGTGAACCGGACGCCGTGGGCGGGAACGAGCTCGCGTCATGGCTCGGCGCGTTGCATCGCGTCCCGCCGCCTGCTCCTGAGCTGCTCGAGTCGTACTTGCATGACTTCGGCGCGCCACGCCCGGCGCACGGGGGACGCCGCTCGCTTTCCTGGTGGTCGTTGCTCGAAATGGTTCCCGAGCTTCCTCCGGTCGAGCAGCCGTGGCAGCCAGAGAGTGTGCTGCTCGAGAGCCAGGGATTGGCGGTCCTGCGCCGCGGGGACCGCTACGTGAGCCTCGAGACTGGCTCGAACGCCGCGGGACACGGCCACCCCGATCAGTTACACCTCACCGTCCATGCCAATGGCGTGCACTGGTTGCCGGATCCGGGAACGGGGCGCTACGTCACGCGGGACCTTTTTTGGTATCGCTCTATCCTCGCGCACAACGCGCCCGGCCTGGATGGTGCTGGGCTGGCCGATGAGACACGTTGCGAATGTTTTGCGGAAGAGGGCGATTGGGCCTGGGTGCGGGGGCGTGCGGGGAACGTCAGCCGCACTGTGGTGGCGGGCCCCTCCTACATCGTGGACGTTGTTGAGCTGTCCGCTCGCGAAGATCATCTCCTCGAGCTGGCGTGGCATTTCGATGGCGCCGTTGATATCGAGACCAAGGGGCGTTGGGTGGACGATGCGATCGACTCGGAGTTCGTGACGCGCGCCCAGCGGTTCGTACCAGATGCGCCGGGGTCTCTCGCGCTGAGTATTACGGCGCACGAGGAGGCGGGGGGCAGCGGAGGCGCACGGCTCACCGCGCATGCCGTCTTCGAAGGCGAGCTCCTGCGGGCCGACGGGCCGCCGCTGCCCGGCCGCATCGAGCGCGCACCGTTCTGTCTCGCGCGCGCGCGCGGCCGCAATGTGCGGATCGTCACGGTGCTCGAGTCCCACACCGGGGAGCGAGCCGTGCGCACTGTTCGGACGCGCGGTGAGGCGGTGGAGGTCGAGACGAGCGCTCGGGTCGAGCGCCACCGCCCCGGAAACGCGGAGTGGACGATCGAATCGGTGGACGGCAAGGCACCACCCCGGGTGCTGCGTGGCGCGCGCGAAACCCCGCCGCCCTTCAAGCAAATGGTCGAGATCGACCCGCCGACGCCGGTGGCGGCGCCCGCATTCCACGTCAGCGCGCCACCGCTCGACGGGACACTCGATGGCTTCGAGCTGTCCGAGCCGCTGCAGCTCGCGCTCGAGGATCAGTACCGCCGGAGCGAAGACGCGTATCCCGGTCCGGACGACTTCTCCGCCGTTGCCTACGCGGGATGGGACGAGCGCTGCCTGTATCTCGCGGTCGAGGTGACAAAACCCGATCTGTGCTTGCGACCGCCGGACGCTGCGCCGCTCCGCGTGGACAACGATCCCGATGACATTCATTCCGATGGCCTGCAGGTGTACATCGCGCCGGGGCACTCGGCGCGGGAGGGCGGCCCTCCAGTCGGCTACTTGATCGTTCCTCAGGCCAATGCCCGCGGCGTACGCGTCAGTACCTCGAGCGACACGAGTGCCAAGACTGATCCCTCGGCCGTGCGTGGCGCGTGGCGTCGGACCACGCAGGGCTACTGTGTCACCGTGGCGATTCCGTGGCCCGACGGGGGGGGGGTGTATCCGCACGCCGGCGCGCGCGTGGGCTTCGATCTGATCGTCAACGAAATGCTCCCCGGCCGCACGCGCCGCACCGGCCAGCTCGTCTGGAGCGGCGGCAACGGGTGGGTGTGGCTGCGCGGTGACCGGCAGGATCCGTCGCGATTCGGCGTACTGGAGCTGGTAGGATGATCGTCGTCGTGCTCCACGAGCCGCAGGACCTCGTCAACATCGCGCACGTCGTGCGCGGCATGAAGAACTTCGGATTCCGCGATCTGCGGCTCGTCAATCCCGGCGAATTCGAATCGTACCGGGTGGAAGGGATCGCGCACCAGACGCAGGATATCCTCTCGCGTGTCCGGACCTACGCGACCCTGGAGGACGCCATCGCCGATTGCGTGCACGTGGTGGGATTCACGGCACGCGGTCGCACGGCGAAGCGCAATCTGCAGCGGCCGCGCGAGGCCGCCGCCGAAGTGGTGGCGATCGATGACGGAACGGTGGCGTTGTTGTTTGGACGCGAAGACCGCGGTCTTTCCAACGAGGCGCTCGACCGCTGTCACCGCATCGTGACGATCCCCAGCGATTCGCGCTACGCCTCGCTCAACCTCGCTCACGCGGTCGTCATTATGCTGTACGAGCTGGCGCTGACGCGCGGTGCGGAAGAGACCCCGTTCAAGGCGCCGCGCCGCCCGTCCGAACCGACGCCCACCGGCGAGCTGGAGCGACTGTTCGTCGATGTCTCGCGGGCATTGCAGGCGATCGAATTCTTCAAGTCGCGCAACGCGGACGGCGTCATGCGCACCATGCGCGAGATCGCGCACCGCACGCCACTCGACCTCCGCGAAGTGAAGCTGTTGCGCGCCATTGCCATCGAGGTGACCAAGTACGGCGAACGACTGGCGGGTTCCCGGCTTCACGTCGACCGGTAGCAAGCGGCCCGACGCGCTGTTCGGCTCGCCCGCGCGGATGACGCGGGCGTCCGGCTGTCGCGTGTGGGATGAGGACGGCCGCGAATACGTCGACTACGTCATGGCGCTCGGCGCGGTGGCGCTCGGCTACGGCCACCCTGCCGTCAATCGGGCAGCCGAGGCCGCGATCGCCGCGGGCGTCGTGGGACCGCTTCCGCCGGTGAGTGAAGAGCAGCTTGCCGAGGCACTGGCCGAGCGGATTCCCTGGATGGAACGGATCCGCTTTCTCAAGACCGGCGCGGAGGCGGTGGCGGCCGCGGTCCGGCTCGCGCGCGTGGCGACGGGACGGGATCTCGTCCTGGGGTGCGGCTACCACGGGTGGCTCGACTGGTGCCAGGGAGCCATGGAGGGTGTGCCCGAGGGCGTCCGGGCCCTGTTCGCCGAACTGCCGTTCAACGACGTCGTGGCGGCGCGCGCCATGATTCGCGAGCGCGCGCGCCAGCTCGCCGCGGTGGTCGTCGAGCCGGTCGTTGTGACCGAACCGAGCCGCGAGTGGCTGCAGCTGTTGCGAACCGAGACCGAGCGCGCTGGCGCGATCCTGATTTTCGACGAGATCAAGACCGCGTTCCGGCTCGCGATCGGTGGCGCCGTAGAGCGGTACAACGTGCGGCCCGTTCCCGATCTTGTCGTCGTCGGGAAGGCACTCGGGAATGGATTCCCGCTGGCGGCGGTGGGGGGTCGTGCAGAGCTGATGGAGGCCGCAAGCCGCACCTGGATCTCCTCTACGCTCGCGACGGAGGGGGTGTCGCTGGCGGCCGCGCGGGCGACGCTCGAGGTATTCGAGCGCGAAGACGTCTGCGCGCACCTGCATCGCGCCGGAACGACGTTGCTGCACGGCCTGCACGAGCTGCAGCGGAGTTACGGGGGAGTGATCAGCGCCGTCGCCGGCATTGCAGAGATGTGCTTTCTGCACTACTCAACGGAGGAACAGGCGCACGCGGTCGCGCTCGCCGCCGCGAAGCGGGGTGTGTTGTTCAAGCGCACCGCCTACAACTTCGTCTCGCTGGCGCACGATGAACGCACGATCAGCGAGACACTGGACGTCCTCGATCAGGTACTCCGCAACGTCGGCGGATAGACTCGCCTCTAGAACGCCGCGATGACCGCTCCCGAAATCAGGAAGACGACGACCGCGATAATGATCACCACAGCGGTGTAGCCCATCGCCCGATCCTTCGGCACCTTCATGACGATCGGCAGTCCGACGTACAGCAGTACCAGACTGTAGAGCGAAAAGAGGAGGCTCACGAGGTTGAGCGCGGGAAGGACTTGAAAGACACCGCCGATCCAGTGCGCCGTGCTGGAATAGGCTGCGGCTTTCAGGCCCTGAACGTCATTGCGCTGCCCGCTGAATCCCGGAGCGAGCAGGCTGATGATGCGCGACAGCACGAATACGCCCAGCACCGCCACGACGAAACCGGCGATCCCGGTGGAGATGACGCTGGAGAGTGGGGCGGGGTTTGTCAGCGACGTAAACGGAACCCGCTTGCCGAAGATGAACGTCCCGATCATGCTGGCCACGGGTCCGATCAGACTCAACGGCATGATGTATTTGCTCCAGACCTCGCCGGGTTTGGCGAACTCGGCATCCACCTCTTTCCAGGTCGTGCGCGGTTCGAGCAGGATGCCCCTCGCGCGGCCGATCGTTGTCTCCATCCTCGTCTCCTCGGCTAAGGTCGCCCCCAAGATAGGAACGGGGCGGCGTCGCGCCAGCTTATCTGTAGATTGTTGCCATGCTTGTCGATGTACACGCCCACTTCTATCACGCTCGGACGCCGCGCGCCGATTGGCGGGAGCGGAACGTGAGCCGGCTCACGGCGGGCGCCAGGATCGGCATCTCGGTACACGTGGCATCGATCCTCGGCAGCTGGGGACTCACGTCGCCGATCTACTTCCCGTCGCCGCGGGACGTTACGGCGGGGAACGATGCGCTGCTCGCGTTACAGCGCGAGCACGTCGATACGATCCGTGGCTACGTCTGCGTCAATCCGAATTACACGGCGCACGCGCGCGCCGAAATCGTGCGCGGTCTCGACGCGGGGATGATCGGCATCAAGCTGGCGGCGAGCCGCCGGGCCGACGATCGGCTGCTCGACCCTATTGCCGAGCTCGCCCGCGAGCGGCGCGTGCCCGTGTTGCAGCATATCTGGCAGCATCGCCGCCGCGACTGGCCGGGTCAGGAGGCCTCCGATGCGGTCGAGCTGTGCACCCTCGCCCGCCGCCATCCGGACGTCGTGTTCATCCTGGCGCACATCGGCGGCGGCGGCGACTGGCTGCACTCACTGCGTGCCGTCCATGACGTGCCCAACGTCTACGTCGATCTGTCCGGAAGCGGCGTGGATGGGGGGATGCTCGAAGACTGCGTGGCGAGCGTCGGGGTGAATCGCCTGCTGTGGGGCACCGATCTCACCATGGATACCGGCTGGGCCAAGCTCCGCTACCTGGAATTGCTGCTCACCAAGGAAGAGCTGGCGCTGGTTCGCTGGAAAAACGCGGCGCGCATCTTCCCACCGGGCGCATTCCCCACCGACTGATGACACCGCGCATCGACGTGAACGCGTTCCTCGGCGCGTACCCCTGGCGCAAGGTGCCGGGCACCTCGCCGGAGATGCTGACCAACGCGCTCGATCGTGTCGCCATCGACACGGCCTGGGTCACGCATCTGCCGGGCCTCTTCTGGCGCGATCCCACCGAGGGCAATGCCTGGTTGTACGAGACCGCGCGCGGACGCTTCCAGCCGGTGCCCACGGTGCACCCGGGGCTCGCGCGTTGGGAGGAGGTCCTATCCGACGCGTCACAGGCCGGCGCGCCGGCGGTTCGCTGCGATCCGCTGTACCTGGGGCTCGAGCCGGCGGGAGAGGAAATGCGCGCGCTGGCGGCGGCGTGTGGCGCCGCGCGCCTGCCGCTGATGCTTGCGGTGCGGCTCGAGGATGGCCGGCAGCGCCATCCGAACGATCGCGCCGGCGACCTCCCGGCTGCGGCCGTGCGCGCGCTGATCCGCAGCGACGACCATCTGCGCGTGCTGGTCACGCACGCCGATCGGAGTTTCATCGAAGAGGTGCATTTCGGCTCGACGCCCGACGAGGCGCGCCGCATCTGGTGGGACATCTGCTGGATCTGGGGACCGCCGGAAGATCATCTCGCGACGCTCCTGGGAACGATCGGCGTCGAGCGGTTCGTCTTCGGTACCGGTCAGCCGCTGCGCCTGCCGGAGAACAGTGTGGCCAAGCTCGATTTGCTCGATCTCTCAAAGGAGCAGCGGGCCGCGATCGAGTCGGGCAACGTCAAGACCCTCACAGGCTCGTAGCCGTCTGTCCCCAACCGACAGCGCGTCCGTTCGCCGCAATCTGGAGTGGGGTCTGATCCCCGCCGTTCCGGTGCCGTTCCGCGGCTCGAGCATCGATATCCCGGCGCAGCGTGCCTATGCGAGTTGGATGGCGCAGCAGCGCGTCGCAGGCGTGGCGCTGTGGGCGCACACCGGCCGCGGACCCCATCTATCGGAGGACGAGCGGCGCGTGGTGCTGGAGGAGTGGCGCGCCGCGCTGCCTGACAAAACCATTATCGCCGGTGCGAACGGTCCCACGATGGCGCGCGAAGCGAGGCGTGGTCGAGCTGATGCGCTGCTCGCGTTTCCGCCGCATGACAATCCCGTCGTGTTTCACGACGAGCTGTCGGAAGAGCTGCCGGTCATCGCGTTCTATCTCTACGCCGCGGCCGGCGGCACGGACTACAGCGACCGCACGCTCCACGATATCCTGGCGCTGCCCGGCGTCATCGGCATCAAGGTCGCCACGCTCGACTCGGTCATGACGTTTCAGCGAATCGCGGCCGTGATGCGCGAGCACCCCGACAAACTGATGATCACCGGCGAGGACCGGTTCCTTGGCTACTCGTTGATGATGGGCGCGCGGGCCGCGCTGATCGGCATGGGGGCGGCGTTGACGGATATGCAGGCGCAGCTGCTCGAAGCCAGGCAGAACGCCGACGAGCGCACCTTTCTCCGCCTGTCCGCGCAGTTGGATGCCTTCGGAGCCGTCACCTTCACCGCGCCCATCGAAGGCTACATCCGCCGCATGCTCTGGGCGCTCGCCGCCGACGGCGTGATCCCGGACGAGGCGTGCGACGATCCCTGGGGTCCGGCGGTGCCGGCCGCTGAACGGGACGCGGTGCGGCGTTTCGTGCGTGAGGCTCGCGGCAAGCCTTGAAACGGCGTTCCTTCCTCGCATCGTGCGCGGCGGCTGGGACGGCCGCGTTCGGAGGTCGTATTCGGATGACCAAGAAACCGCACGTCGTCGTGGTCGGCGCGGGAGCGTTCGGCGGTTGGACCGCGCTGTTCCTGCAGCGGCAGGGCGCGCGCGTCACGCTGGTCGATGCCTGGGGTCCCGGGAATTCCCGCGCCAGCTCCGGTGGGGAAACGCGGGTGATTCGCGCGACCTACGGCCCGCGTGCGATCTACACGCGCATGTCCGCGCGCGCGCTCACACTCTGGAAGGAGCACGAGCAGCGGTGGC
>WNGO01004659.1_pt1 | contig 13194 bp, 10 predicted proteins | sample 5400511 | NCBI WGS metagenome assembly WNGO01 (sample SAMN13153380, study PRJNA577476) | soil metagenome | isolation source: 20 cm soil or saprolite under Garry oak tree replicate 2 | place: USA:California | collected 2016-06-15
ATGAACATGTTTTCTTGCTCATCTTTGAGATCCGTAGTGTCGCCGATCACATAGCGATAGTGGTAGGCTGGACCAGCAGCAACGGTCCTCCCCATCCAATTCGTCGGATCCGTCCATAAGATCGGCCGGTTCCCCATGGCCTTCCTAAGATCACCCACATCCCAATGGAGCGCAAAGCTGGGAATCACGGCATCAAACAAGTCGGTGTTCATCGAGTTTTCCAGAGCAGCCCGTAGGCTGTAAGGTGTTCGATCCAGCCAGACCTTTCCTATGCGGGGGTCGATTGCTGCCGCTAACAAAAGCCAGATTCCCCTCACACCCCGGGCGGCACCGCGAATGGAGGACGAGTCCACGTCGCTGCGAGCGGCGAGAACATCCACACCTCGTAAAATATCATGGGCGCGCATCGCCGGCAGACAGCGCCCGATCTGGTCCGCCCGTGAGTTGGTCAGCCAATTCCCGACATACGGCCGCGCACTTTCTCCGGGAGAGTCACGGGGTTCGAGTTCCAGCACAACTCGTCCCGTGGTAGAGATTCTTTCCGCCAACGTACCCGTCGATAAGATCCAGTAGCTGCTCATCCCATCCGCCACGAGCAGTACGGCTGGTTTTCGGGCAGGGGAAGGCGGAATGTACAGCCTTCCCTCAATCTCGACTCCCGGTTCACTCGCAAATTGAATGTGCTGCCGCTGACCCTGCGGGCCGCTCGACTCATCCAGAACCTTCACGGCCGGAGAGGAGCGGTCCGTGGGGACTTGCAGCTTGTGCAGTTCCGCTTGAAGCTCTGGTATTGTTCCCTGCCTTTGTTTCGAATGAAAATCGTCCAAAATCAATTGGTAGACCTTCCGACTTCCGGGCTCATCCTCCACGTGGCCGCTTTGTGTCACCAGAAGTTCATGATTGGCATAGAGGTGCACCGGCTGTTCGTGAAAATCGCCCTGGCCGTCCTTAAGCCAGCGGATCAACCACTTATTGACAGCCTCTCGACTTTCGAGAGGAGTGCCGTGGGGTCCTGGACCAAGGAAGAAGCCCACCTGGTCTTCAGCGCCGTAGAGTCCAAACCAACGTCGCGCTTCGTCGTAGACCAGCTTTGCCCCGGGAGGCGTAAAATAATCATTTTCGGTTGCTTGAATTAACCAGGGCGTTGGGGCAGACAATTCCACAAAATCCACCGTGTCCAGCCCGTGCGCAAGCAATTCGGGAAAACTCATTTCGGAATCGGGATCTGGCCCCGCAAATAAGAGCCGATATGAATTGGGAAAGCAGGCAGGGACAATCGCTTTGAGCCTCGAGTCGAGAGCCCCAAGGAACATAGTCAATGCTCCGCCGCCCGAGCAACCCACAGCTCCCACGCGTGCAGCATCCACTTCAGGCCGGCTAAGCAGGTAGTCGAGAGCTCGTTTCGCGTCCCAAATGAAGTAGCGGGCCACGCTCTCGCCAACGAGGATGCTCTGGGCTCCCGCGTGTATATGCTCGTTGACTGACCAACCGGCCGCAGGCGCCTTGAGTTGGGGGTCGTAGGTCTGCTCCCTTTCGCCTTGTCCCATAGGGTCGAAACACAGCACCACGAAACCCTTTAATGCCAGGTTGGCTGCCGCCCTCTGCGGCTCGGGCTTCCCCTCTTGGGTGTGGCCGGACTGAAATAGAACCGCGGGATAGCGACCCGGTTGATTGGGCCGGTAAAGATTGGCGGTGACAAAAAAGCCCGGCAGGCTCTCGAAAATAATCTTTTCGATGGCATAACCCTCAGCCTGGATGCGGCCCGTAATTCTCGCATGGAGCGGCCCGTTGTAATCCGGCAGACCGCCCAAAATCTGGAGTATTTTCTCGCGCACCACTTGCTTCCGGCGTTCCGCGTCGGACACCGTGCGAATTTGGGCGATGGCGTTCTCTCGCGCCTGAAGTTCCTGTTGTGCGATCTTGTTCATCCATCGGAGAAGCGGGTCGTCGACCGGTTGCTGCTGCACACTTTGGTCCTTCCACCGGCTAAGGCCGTCTTCGGGAGACCCTTGAGCGCAAACAGACGAGAGAGTAAGAAAAGTGGCAACCAGCGTCATCAGTTTCATAGGGATTTATGGGCATAGCCTTCGCGACCCGTAGGCGCAAGGAGTAGCCGTGCGTTTTCCTCGAAGAGAGCATTTTTCTGCGTTTCGGTTAGGCCCGATTCCTGCATCTTTAGGAGGGCCGACTCGAAATAAAACAAGGGATAATTGGAGCCAAACAAGACTCGCTCGAGAGAGACCTGCTCGACCAGGCGAGCGACTCCTCCTACTCCTTCAACCGTGGAGATATCAAAATAGACGTGTCCCGTGGACGACGACAGCGTCTGCAATTGCCCTGACCGGAGTCCTGGAGTCCAATTTAGGACCACCAGCCACAATCCAGGTTGATTCTTGAACAGATCGGCCAGCGGCGCAGCATCGACCGGCGGTACGCGCATGAGCGGATGCTGAGTACGCACGTCTTCCATGCTTAGGACAAGCTGTACGATCATCCGGCGGGTCACGGCCAACTTTAATAATTCCGCAAATACCGGATCATTCAGAGTATATCCGTGATAATTAGGATGCAGCCGGATTCCCGGCATGTGGTGCTCTTCCTGGCAGCGCCGAACATCTTCTTGCCAGTCCGGAAGCTTGGGATTTATCGATCCGAAGGGCACGAGGATGCCCTGACCGAAGGTGCGACAGTCCTTCACGAGCCTGGTATTTACGCTGGCGATGTCCTTATGGAGAATCCCATCGAAACTCCCTGCCCAAGCTTGCCCGACGTTTTGCTTCCGCAGCCTGGCAACCAGCTCGGCAGGCTCGTCCGCTACCAAACGCCGAAAGGGCCAACGGGAGAGACTCACGTTCGTGTCGACTATCACAACCGGTATCCCTTCATTTGCAGGATGGGTGTTAATAGGCGGCGGATGTTTCCGCCCAGAATCAATCTTTTCGCCGATTCAGGGATGTCGGCTCCCATGACCTTTCCGAGCTGTGAGGCAAAACTCCGGCCTCCGACGTCGCTGCCATAAATCACTCTTTCCGCACCAAGTTCGCGCACAGCCATCTCCACGGTCCCGGAGGTAGGGTCAAATCCGGCCATTTCGGCCGACACATTTCTCGCGCGGCGGATAATGCGGATCCCTTGTTCCCAGTCTCCTCCCGTGTGGGCGCATATAAAGGACGCTTGGGGATGTCGCTCAGCGAGTTCGACCAAGTCATAAGGAGTGGACTCGCCAGGCTCATTGCCGCCGACTTTGAGCCAGGTGTGTTGCAGGATAGGCGCCTTCATAGAGACCGCTTGCTCGACGATAGGATCCAGTTCGGGAGCGTTGCAGCGCTTATCAGCCTCCAGCTCTCCAACGCTGATCATGGGGCCGTCTCGCACACAGCGATCGAACTCCTCTAGACTGAAGTCGAGATAGCTTGGGCTCAAATACACGGAGCCATAAGCGCGGTTGGGAAAACGTCGCGCGGCCCGCATGACGCGATCGTTTTCCTCACGGAGTTGCGCCGGATTGGGATGGAGGTCGGCGGAGTAACCCTGCGAAAGGAGGAGCCGCTCGATGCCAAGGCGGTCGGCAAACTGAATCAAAGCCGTCATACGTTCTTCGGGAGTGTTGCCCGGCACGGAATGAAGATGACTGTGCACGTCCCAGATTCGGAAGTGCTCCGACAATTCCGAGGCGCTGTACGACAGGCAGATCAACGGAGCAAATGCTAAGGGCCAACTTCCGCAAAAACGGCTAAGAAACATTCTCCGATTGAGCACTCGGGGTACCTCCAATCAATGCCCGACGCTGTGACAGCGGTCGCAGGAAACAGAAGCCCTTTCGTAGCCTGTGGCAATTAACACAGGCGCCCATGAAAATGTCTTTTTCCCGCCGCAAGGCATCCCGCTCCTGACCGGACCGTTGCAGGAAAGGGGCTGCTTTGCGTTTTTTTCATCAGCCTGCTGCTGCTGTGAAAATACTCCATCTTATGCTGCTTTCTGTTGTAAGGTGACGCTCGAGCCTAAACGTTCGAAGGGACGAACCAGGTTTCGCGTGAGCCGGTATCTGTTGCATTTCTCTAGGTAAGCATTTCCCAATTCCTTGGTAGCAAACTTGGTGGGAAAGCGGGTAGATAGGCTTGCGATACACTCCCGTGCTCTCCATGGCGTCACACCTCCTCCAGCGGAGGCGATTGCTGCGCCTCAGGACTGTTCGAGGCACTGCTCGGCGTCCTTCCCGTTTTTCCGGGTGCCACAAAACGTGGTACCTTTACCGGCGCGCGTCAGTCTGCTAAGCAGGATCTGTGCCGTCACAGGGTATCTCGATCGCCTCCAGCGAGGCTTGTACAACAGACTGACCGAACTCCTCTCCGAACTCCATTTTCATGGCGCGCGGAGCCGAAGGCGCACGGGGTCTGCGGTCAAAATTTGGGCAATGTTTGTTTGGCAAGCGCTATGGTAATGAGGAACACCTGATGGCTCGTCTGGTTTGCAATTTGGCATGGTTTTTCCTGGCGTGCGGCTTTGCCTTCGGGCAAGCTTCGCCGGGGTCGGTCGATCACGAGTGGCGGTCTCCAAGCATTTGAAACCACTCCTTTGATGGTGGATGGAGTGGTCTATTTCACGACACCCGCCAGCCGGGCTATCGCGCTGGACGCAGAAACGGGGAAGGAGATATGGATATTCGATCCCTTTTCCGGCGCCTCCGGCAAGCGCCGCTCTTTGCAGAATCGGGGTGTGGCCTACTGGGAGGGAAACTCGCCCGCCGCTTGCGGTGGGGAAAGGGGCAAGCTGGACAAACGCATTTTCTTCGTCGCTCTCAATGGTCGCCTCTTCGCTCTGGACCCTCTGTCCGGCAAGCCTTGTAAAGGGTTCGGCAACAAGGGCGCCGTGAATCTTCGTGAAGGCGTAGCGGATAGGCCTGAAGCAAGGTACGAGGTCACCTCGCCTCCCGCGATTTACAAAGACCTTGTGATTCTAGGTGCGGGGCTTCAGGAGATTCCCTCGAAAGGACCCAGCGGAGCAATTCGCGCCTTCGACGTGCAGACAGGAAAGCTCGTGTGGAGATTTGACACCGTCCCCCAGCCAGGCCAAGTCGGTCACGACACCTGGGAAGGAGAGGGATGGAAAGATCGATCCGGTACTAATGTGTGGACCATCATGAGTGTGGATGTCGAGCGCGGAATGATATTCCTGCCCCTCGGGTCGCCTTCCTACGATTTTTACGGCGCGGACCGGAAAGGTCAAAATCTGTTTGGAAACTCGCTGGTGGCGCTGGACGCGGCAACCGGCAAGCTGCTTTGGTACTACCAGATGGTTCACCACGATTTGTGGGATTATGACGTGCCGGCGCCGCCGAATTTGGTAACTGTGCGCCGGGAAGGGCGCGAAATTCCGGCCGTGGCGCAAGTGACTAAGATGGGGTTTGTGTTTGTGTTCGATCGTCTGACCGGCAAGCCATTGTTTCCGATTGAGGAGCGCCCTGTCAGGCAAAGTCAGCTTCCTGGGGAGGCGAGCTGGCCCACTCAACCCTTTCCCATCAAGCCGCCGCCACTAGTCAGAACCTCGGTGACTCGGGAGGACATTACAACGGTTACTCCGGAGTCTCGGCAATACTGCCTGGAGACCTTCGGCTCGATCCTGCCGGGAGGGATCTTTAATCCCTGGGGTTTGGAGCTTAGCCTGGAAATGCCCGGCACCCTCGGAGGCGCAACGTGGTCGGGGACTTCCTTTGATCCATCGCTAGGCTATCTCTTTGTGAATGCGAACGAAGTAGGCGCGGTAGGTGCCATGAAACCGCAGCCTGCGGGCTCGGCCGAGGCATATGTGTGGGGCAGCCAGTGGGGAACGTATGCGCGTTTTTGGGATGAGAACCATTACCCATGCCAAAAGCCACCTTGGGGGACTTTGAATGCCGTGGATTTGAATACCGGGGAGATTGCCTGGAAGGTCCCTCTCGGCGTTGTAGATGAACTGGAAGCGAAGGGCATTCCCAGGACGGGCGTGCCGAGCCTGGGAGGATCGATTGCCACGGCGGGCGGGCTGAATTTCATTGCCGGTACTAATGACAGTCGCTTCCGGGCTTTCGATTCCGAGACAGGGAAGGAACTCTGGGTGACTCGGCTCGAAGCCAATGGGCATGCCACGCCCATGACGTTTTGGGGAAAGAAGAGTCATAAACAGTTCGTGGTGATTGCCGCCGGAGGCAGCGGATTGTTCGGTACCGAGGATAAGCCTGAAAAGGCTTCCGATGCCCTGGACGCATTCGCCTTGCCTGACAAGTAAGGCGATGGAGAATTGCATCCTACGAGATCAAGGCTGCCCAGGCGCAAAACGCAAGATAGTGAAATGAAAGTGTGCTGGGTGCGATCAAACAACTTTCTAAAAATGACTACCCTAGCGCTGCTATTGCAACTCTTTGCGCCTCCTCCCCAGGGAGCCCTTAGTCGATAGAAGGAGCAAAGTGTGCAGCAACAGCTCGCCGATAACCGAGTTCGATGGGTGAACCAGCAAGAACTCCATCGTCCAGATTCGCGCCGTCGCTCACGCAGGACGCCGGAAGCAAGCAGGTCGCGAGAAAACCCTCGAGATTTTGGGCAGCCTGCCCGATTGCAATGGGCCGCCGAATGCGAGAATTACCCCGGCGGCTGGGCGAGGAGCAAGGCTGATCATCTCGGCGACATTCAGTTTGCTTCCGAAACTGCAAAGTTCCGCGGCGAGAGCATCGAGTTTCCTAGTCAAACTCGGTGTGACGCAGCCCCGTTGCGTAACGGGTCGGACACAGAGTGAGTCTATTTCTGTGAACTTCAGCAGGTTTGCGGATTTTCAAGTCAGATTGGAGAAGCCACATGCCTGGTCAATCTGAGTATGACGTGATTGTGGTCGGGTCGGGAGCCGCGGGGGGGATCGCGGCTTACGTCCTCGCGACGAAAGGGTTAAACGTCCTGTGCCTCGAGGCCGGGCGGATGCTTCATACGGGAAAGGACTTCTACCCGCACAAGTTTGCGTACGAGTGGCCGTATCGAGGGCAAGGAAAACCTGGGCAGTACGGAAAGCTTCCGCAAGGCATGGAATGGAAAATCGAGGAGTGGACCGACCACCTTTACACTATTCCCGAGGAGGACCCCTACGCGGTCGCCCCTGGCTCAGCATTCACGTGGACGCGCCTGCGCGCCGTGGGCGGCCGCACGAACCTTTGGGGTCGCGGCTGTGATCGCTTCGGCCCGCTTGACTTCAAGGCGAAGAGCATGCAGGACGGCTGGGGAGAGGATTGGCCGCTCACTTATGAGGAACTCGCTCCTTACTATGACAAAAGCGAAGCGTTGATCGGCGTTGCCGGGGGCTCCGAGGATGTCTACAACACACCAACAGGCAAACACCTTTTGCCGCCGTTCAATGCGCGTTGCGGCGAAATGCTCATCAAGAAAGGCGCGACCAAGCTGGGTATCAAGGCGTTGGCCAAGCCACTTGCCGTCCTCAGTAAGCCATACGATGGCCGGCCGGCCTGCCACTACTGTGGCGCCTGCGGTCATGGTTGTGACACCCGCTCGCGTTATTGCTCTGCCGAGGTGCTGATCCCCAAGCTTCAGGCCATGCGCAACTTCACGCTACGGACCAACGCCGCCGTGCACACCGTCTTGATGGATGCCCACACCGGTAAAGCCCGTGGTGTGACTTATATCGACACCCAGAACAAGCTTGATTACGCAGTGCGTAGCAAGGCCGTCGTTCTCGCGGCGTCGATGGTCGAGTCTATCCGAATCCTCTTCAATTCCAAAAACCAAGAATATCCGCAGGGTCTCGCCAATTCCAGCGGGACGCTGGGGAAATATTTGATGGAACATGTGGCGTTCAACGACATCGGAGGGTACTTCCCTCAACTCGCCGGGCGACCGAGCACCAACGAAGATGGCCCCGGCGAATCGTGTCTCTACATCCCACGCTATAATTACGGCCACAAAGACAAGAAGAAATACCTGCGCGGCTGGCGGATTGATTTTTTCACTGGTTGCGGCTCGGGGCCGGGTCCGGGGGCAGGGATGGCGGGCTTTGGCAGCGCCTACAAGAAGAAGATCAAGGAATTGTACCCCACAGGAGTTTCCATCGGGGGTTACGGAGAAGGCCTTGCATTTGATTGGAATTATGTGGAGATCGATCCAAACGGGCTCACTGATCGCTTAGGCATCCCCCAAGTCCGATTCCATACGAACGCCGAATACGACCATGCCTTCGCGATCCGGGACGAGATTTATGGGGTGATGGAAGAAATCCTTCGGGCGTCGGGCGCCGAAATCATTCCCTACCAGAAAAGCAATCCCTATCCGTTGGGCAGCGTGACACATGAAGCGGGCGGGTGCCGAATGGGCGACGATCCGAAAACCGCGGTCCTCGATAGATGGAATCGTTGTCACGACATTAAGAACTTGTTGGTGGTAGACGCCAGTTGCTTCGTCACGCACCCGGAAAAACAGATCACGCACACAATCTTCGCCCTTTCTTACAGGGCATGTGATCACTTGGCGCAAGAATTCCGCCTAGGGAATGTCTAGACGCAGGCGCCGCTGGTCACCGAGAGCCGCGATCTTTCTAGAGGAAGGTGGCTGATGGCAGATCAACTGATTGGACGAAGAACGGCATTGAAGTATTTTGGGATGCTCGCCACGCTCCCCGCTGCTCAGGAGTTCCTGAAAAAATGGCTCGCCAAAGCCTCGGCCACCTCGAATCCTCCGTCAGGGCACGGATTGCACGCAGTGCTCGCGGCCGGTTCGGATGCGTCCAGTTCCTACGTCCCACAATTCTTTAAGCCGCATGAATTTGAAACGATTGAAAAGCTCACGGAGATGATTATTCCCACGGACTCCGAACCTGGGGCAAAAGAAGCAAGGGTGGCGGACTATATTGATTTTGTAGTGTTCTCTGCGAGGGAGTTTGAACCAGGGTTGCAGAAACAGTGGACTGACGGCCTTTCATGGCTAAACCAGGAGAGTGTCCAGAGACGTGGCCGCCCGTTTCGGGAGATATCTCCCGCAGAGCGGGAAACATTGTTAACCGAAATGAGCTCGCCGGAGCGCGACCCTAGTGCACAACATCCGGGCTTTGCGTTTTATCGCTTGATTAAAAGCATGACCGTGGAAGGGTTTTACACTTCACGAGTCGGGCTAATTGACGTGCTAGGTTACAAGGGGCTCGACGCCCTCCCAGAATTCCCGGGATGCACGCACCCGGAACATCAGACCTAAAGCGCTGCTTCACAGAGAAGGGCAAAGCCCTGAGGTCCTGCGGCGATGGAGGTTTGGCTTGTGGCTTGGACTCGGTTGCACTCCTACCAGCCGTATGAACTGTTGTAAACAACTTTTCCGTCAACCACCGTACGCAGCGCCTCAATTTCTTTAATTTCATCGACAGCGCAAGATAAGAAATCCTTCGAGATCACTACGAAATCCGCTAGTTTTCCAGGCTCGATCGAGCCTTTGGTGTTTTCCTCGAAAGAGAGGTAAGCAGCATTGAGGGTCCACATGCGGAGCGCTTCTTCGCGACTGATTTTTTGCTCTGGTTCCATATCCGTTCCCTCAATGGTCTGGCGCGTGATGGCCATCCACATGCCCAAAAACGGATGATAAGGGTTGATGGCCTTGCGTGCGTCGAAGCCGATCATGTGATCCGATCCCCCGCCACCACCACCCCGGCATCAAAAAGCGACCTGAAAGGCTGAAAGTCCCTCATTCGTAAAGGTCCAAGAACCTCTTTCACAGCCGGTCCGTCGAAATAGTGCCAGGCAGGTTGACAGTCGAAGACAACTCCCAATCTCTTCGCCCGGGCGATTGCTTGCGGGTTTGGAAATTTCCGTGCGTTACGGTAAAGCGCCGATCTCGAATTGATTTTTCCTTGTCTGCGGCTTCATAGGCGTCTAGTAGCACGTCCAAGGAGCCGCCGCCTGTGACGTGCGCTGTCATCTGCCAGCCCAATTCGCCGGCTAGTCTGGCCATCTCGAAAATGTTCTCCTTTGGCGCCCCAAGCACTCCGCGATAGGTGGGATCCTCGTACCCGTAGACTTCGGTATTCGATCCATAAGGCTCGCGCAGATATGCTGTCCCAACCAGAATTCCGCCGTCGAGAAAAGCTTTGAGCGATCCCACGCGCAACCAGTTGTCTCCCCAACCGGTGAGAAGCGGGATCGCCTCGATTCGTTCGCGGACCTGCTGGGGACTGCCCTGGAGGTTGACTACCCAGGTTACATAGGTTCGAACCGTTAATTCGCGCCTCTGATGCAGAAACTCGTAGGCCCGAAATCCTTCAGCCCCTTCGCTGCGGTCGATGACGCTGGTCAGGCCCACTTGGTTGTAATGCTTCTGCATGCTCTTCAAGGCCCACAGCCGCTCGTCGAAGGTATGCGGCGTGGTGTTCCGCACGGTCGCCAGCAGCCCTGGGGCGCCGAGAATGAGGCCGGTCGGCTCTCCGCGATGGTCCTTGATAATCTTGCCGTCGGACGGTTGGGAGGTGTCGCGAGTGATCGCCAGTCGAGCTAGCAGCGCGCTGTCAAGCACCGCAGCGTATCCGTTGTCGGCAACCGCGGGCCGGTTGCCGGCAGCCGCATCGAGCTCGTAGCGCGTAGGATATCTGCGTTCCTTCAGGCGTGTGGAATAGACCTTGGGAATGAAGATGATCTGCTCGGGCGGCAAACTTGCGGCCTGCTTCCGGATATAGGCTTGGAGGTCGGCAATCGAATGAATCGCCGGCAACGGCCCATCCTTTTCTGCGAGGGCAGATTCCATCGGATGAGTGTGCGAATCGATCAACCCAGGCGTCACGCCGTGTCCGTGCAGATCCACTTTCTTTGTGGCCGGACCCGCTGCTTGCATCACCTCGTCATTCGAACCGACCTTGAGAAAACGGCTGCCGCGAATGGCGAAAGCTTCGACAATAGGATGATCTTTCCACATGGTGACGACCCGGCCGTTGTAATAGATGGTATCTGCCGTCTGCGCAGCCGCCAGCGTGCCTCCGAGCACGATGAGGATAAAAGGGCCGAGAAGGCGAGTCATAATCGGCGCCTCCAAAGTGTAGGTCAATAGGTTCCGAATCTTCTGTCCCGGTTCCACCAATATGGAATAGAGCGACCTTCCCAACTTACCGAAAGTGCGTCAACAGTTCAGCCAGGGCCCGCAAGTATAAGGTTTAGTCATTTTTGTATCAACCTGGCTCAAACCATCATTCATCGGTGCTCTGTGAAGTTAAAGCTGATGCTCATGTTCGCAGGGACCCGCGACACGCGCAAGCGGCGAATGCGGTCAGGGACGCACTTTTAAGCCAAGACTACCCGAGCCCAAAGCAATCATTGCAGAGATTGCAGCAGATCACCGAGGACGAAGTTCTGCGCACGGAAGTAACCCGTTGTGCGCGATCAGATTTCCGGTGCGCCCGGGAGCCATTGCTTGAAGGTCTGGAACATGCAGATGTACTACTCTCCATTGCTGTTGGCCGAGCTGTTGCTGAATACCTTGCGCTGTATTGGCGAGAATGAAATATTTTTCTTCCTCGACGAGTGCGGACCGATACAAGTCAGGAAGCGTGGCGCTTCTTTCATGCTCAAACACGAGTCCAGCGCCAAGTAGTTTTATCAGACTCGTCGGGCTCATCCCACGGATACCGGAAATTCTTGAAATCGATCCGTCTGATATCGTTCACGTTCGTGCCGCTGGTTGCGCACACGAAGATTGAAAGAAAGGCGAAGGAAAAAAACAAAAAAATCTTGTCGTCATATGGCCCGAATATATCATTGCGGAAACCCGAAACACTCAACGGCGATTGTGATGACCCCACTAACATAAGTTATTATTGGCCGTACGGCAGTCTGCGAAAGCTGTTAAAGTTCGCGTTGAAGCTGATCTGGTGATGGACGGGCTCGACGGTTTGAGGGCCAAGTCAGGAGAGGAAAAATCAAGAAACGATTGTCACGTCGCGGATTTCTCGGCGCTGCGAGCGGGGCGGCCGTCATGTCGGGTGCCCGCAGCGCCATGGAACTGTCGCCGTTCGGACGCCTCTTTCCTAGTGAGAGAGCGCCCGGCGCAGACAAGCCCACCGGTCGCATTGTCGACATGCATGTGCATTTTGATGAGAAAAATCCAGGATTTCTCGACGATTTGCTGAAGTTGGCCAACCGGATGAACCTGACGGCCTGTCTCCTGACCCCTTTTGCTCACCGACGGGTTGTCACCGAAGCGGCCAAGCAGCATCCCCGGCAAATCGTTCCCTTCGGCTTCGTCGATTTGGACGCGCCGGATGTGGTCCCACAAGTGGAGGAGCTGCACTCGCTCGGTTTCCGGGGCCTCGGTGAGCTGGAATTCGTGAAGAAGCCGTACAACGACCCGTCTTACTTTCCTGTGTACGAGCTGGCGAATCGCTATGGCTGGCTTGTCCTTTTTCACACCGGCATCGTCCTGCGAAAACATTTCGACGAGCCCGAGGATGTAGCATCGGGCCGAATGCGACCGATCCACTTGGAGGAGATTGCGCGGCGCTTTCCGAAAATCACCCTGGTCGGTGCCCATTGTGGCAATCCCGAGTATGAATGGGCGGCGGAGATTGCGCGCTGGAACCCGAACGTCTTTTTCGACCTCAGCGGCTCGACGCTTACGAAAATGCACGGCCGTCTCGCGGAATTCCAACGGATTTTCTGGTGGTCGGCCATCGACTGGTCTGTAAAGACGCCGGATAACGATCCCAGTGCGTTTATCAAGCTGGTATTCGGCTCAGACTCTGATCTGGCTGGGGTGGAGTCCGTCGCCAATCAATACCGGGCCATGTTCGACGCTTGTGACTTCCCGGAACGCACTCGCAAGATGATCATGGGCGGGACACTTGCCAAGTTGCTCGGGCTGCCCGAGTAGTGGAACAGCACCGTCTGGCAAGAAGACCTCCTGGGACTCGAAGACAGAATCGGTTGTGGATCATGCCGTGGCGTGACGGAGCCCGAGGTCGAAAGCCGTCGATCCTATTCTGGGGCAGTGAGTTGCCCGCGGCGGGATCGTCATGCTGCGCTTTCGGTCTCTATGTGCCCGCCGGTGGCTTCGGGATGAGGTCGAGAAAGGAGCGATGCCCGTGTGGCAAACACTTACTCGACGCGAGCTCTTTCGAGGGCTGAGCGTGCTGGCTGTCGCAGCGGGGCGGGCTGAAAGCGCGCAGCCTTCAAATTTCTTCCCGCCATTGCAAGCCGGA
>WNGO01001975.1_pt1 | contig 13192 bp, 17 predicted proteins | sample 5400511 | NCBI WGS metagenome assembly WNGO01 (sample SAMN13153380, study PRJNA577476) | soil metagenome | isolation source: 20 cm soil or saprolite under Garry oak tree replicate 2 | place: USA:California | collected 2016-06-15
CCATCGTCAGCGACCATAGCTTTACCGGCAATGCTCCCGGTGGCCCGAGCCGCTGGTCGACCAGGCGCTCGGCGGACTGGCAGGCGCTCAAGCCGAAATTTGTCGTCGAGGTGTCCTACGACCATTTCACTGGCGGTCGCTTTCGGCACGGCACGACAATCCTGCGATGGCGGCCCGACAAGAAACCGCGGCAATGCACCATGGAGCAGCTCCAGCAGAAATCGGTTTTGCCGGCAACGTTGCTCCGCAAGCGATGATAGGGTCGCGTTCGGCGGAGCGCTTTTGTGGACGGATATTTTATTGCATCACCATCGGGTCTCTGCATCGTTTGGATTACAACGGCGGCAGAGTGACCCAGGGTTCCGGGGGGAGTTCGGCGCTCGCGGCGTCGCCGGCGATGACCGGTCCTCCAGTCCTGACCACAGCCAGAATTCCGCATCTGAATCTCGATCCGCCGACGGTTCCCACCATCTGCTTTCTCAAGCCTTTCCGGAAGCCATCGATGAGCATGCACGGGGTCCGCAACCCGGTTAGTTCGACGGTGGCGGCCAGTCCAAGGCGGATAATTGTGCCGAGCGGCAGCTCTGCCAGCGGAAGGCCGAGCGTGGTCACGTTCTCTCCGAGCTCGCCAGGCTGAACATCGTAGCCTACTGCCCGCAGCTCGCAGAATAGCTCCGAGGGCATCAGATGGATCTGGCGTAGGTTTGGAAGGGTGGGTTTGCGCTTGGCGAGATACCTGTGCCGAACATACTTGCCGGCGTGCGCATCACCTTTCACCCCTTGCCCTTCAATGAGCATAATCCGATCGACCGTCGGCTTGGAGAAGCCGTGAACAGGGCTCGAAGCGACTGCGACCACTGAACCAGTGGTAAGCAATCGGTTTAAGGGTGTCTCCATTCCGACCTCGACGCCACCTAATGACACTACAGGAACGACTCAATCAGCCGTGAGTTCGCTCTACACGAAGGAGGAGGTTCAAATGGCTACCGAAGAGCAAGTCCGGAACTATGCGCGCCAGCTATGGGAAAAGGCTGGACGGCCTGAAGGCAGAGATACGGAATTCTGGCACGCTGCCGAAGTTGAATTGAACGCAGAAAGTGAGAGCCCTGATGCGTTAACACAATCTGCGCAGCCCCATACCTATGACCTGCCGGGTTGATGCTGAGTGAGAAAAGACGGCCACCAAGCAATATAAGGGACGTCGTGTCGGGTCGTTATCTGGCGGCGCAGCCTAACCTCTCTTGGCGCTTTTCGCTCTTCGGTTATGAGGCGAACGATTCACCGGCCTTAGAGATATCCCCTCACGCTGGGCCTTGCTGCGGATCGCCGCAATCGGCCGTTGAAGTTTAACGCTCATCACACCCGTTGGGGTGTTGCCTTTCGCGAGTTGTTTCAGCTTGTTCACGTCCGTCGTCGACCAAGGCTGCCGAGACCGACGTTTGTACGAGGGGTTTGCTTTCCGCGGACCCTTCTTGCCGATCGGCGAGCCGGGCCGCTTCCATGCTGCTCTTGCCATTGAAATCCTCCGTCATGTTGCGGTTTAACGATGGAATCAGCAAAAATGTTCCTTAGTGCGCTATCGTGCTATCGGCTCCGGCGGGATGCATCGCAGATTGCGAATTGCTCATCTCCTGCCGCCGATGCGCTTACAAACATCGGCATGCCTCAAAAGATATCTCCGTGCTGCACGGTTTGGGACAATGTTTCTCCCGTCGCGTTAGGAACGGCTTTTCTACTAATGGATTGAGATGGAACGCAGAAAGGATTGCGAGCGGGAACATGAGGGCGTCGTGAACTCGCCGCCGGCTTCGGTTCATGGCCGAAGCGAGAGATTGATACGGAGACGGAAATGACGTCAGCCCTGGATGAAAAGCTGAAAGAAGCAATCGTTGGCGAGTTGAAGCGGCAGGCTGCCGACAAGCCGCAGGCACTTGGCGTGAGCGATTCACCCGATCTTTTCGTCAACGGCAAAATTGATCTCGATGCCCTGATCATGGTCGTCGCCGGTTCGGTCGCAGGCGGTCCGTAGTGAAGGGCAGAGGATGTAGTAGGGCTCGATGGGCTTGCGCTGAATCTAGCAGACTCGCCGACAGGTCGGCGCTTGCAGGCGACCGAAGCCAGACCTCTTAGAAATGACGTTTGACCAATATGAAGAGATGGTTCGGAATGACGGGCGGAGAGAGGGATTTTCGTTTTATTCTGGTGGACCAAGATGGATTGACGCATCCAACCGGCAAGCCCGTGAATGATCGAAACCAGGCATTCGCCGTTGCAAAGCGTCTTGCCATCGATATTGCCGAAACGCGGCAAGAATATCTTGGCAAGGGCTGCTTCGTCTCGGTGGTCGACGATGCCCAGATCGAAATCCATCGCGAAAGCGTTGATAGTGCGGAGAAGAGCGGCTGAAGGATTTTCGGTTTAGCGAAAGGACTTCAGCGGTTAAAAGAACGGAGAATCTTCATGGGTTTCGAGGCTGTTTACGGCATAGGAGCGGTGCTTTTGCTGGCGGCTCTGATTTTCGGTGTGTTGCGATACCATTATCGCGACCGCCGCGCAGTTCGCACAGGTCGAGAAGTTGCTCGCGAGCGCTACAAAAAAATGAGACGTGATCGGTCGTTGGATTTTATCGACCGTCCGGCGTCAACCGTCGCCTGGTAGTCAACCAAAAGGGTACTCCCAAACTGCTCCGGCGGATTCTCTCTGCCGGAGTTTTTTAGCTGGCCGTTATCCTTGGACTCGTAGCCATTACTGCATCAATGTAAATGAACCTTTGGCCCAACGGCGAGTTCCACCATGGTTACGTGAGCAAAGCCAGCTAAAGGATCGATGCAATGGCCAAGAAGGCAACGAAGCGGAAATATTCCAAAGGTGCGGCGAAGAAGGTCGGCCGAGCCATGAAGAAGCGAAAAGCCGGAACGCTCAAAAGTGGAAGATCCGGCCGGAAAGTCAAAAGCAAGAAACAGGCGATTGCGATCGGGCTTTCGGAAGCGCGAAAGAAAGGGGCCAAGGTTCCGAAAAAGAAGCGATCAAAGAAATGATAGCGCTTCAGTCAGATGAAGCATCAACTGCTGGAGTGGAGACCATCCAGTCATCCAGCAGTTCATCCGGGCCGGATTCATCGAGCTTGCGGAATTGTTGGCTCCTGATATGGCGCGTGCGGGATAGTCTCAGACCCTTGGCTGGTACGGATTTCCGTTTCATTTGGCTTGCCGCTCCGTCGGCATCTGCCCTGCCACATGGGTCTCTCTCTAAACGACCGGGGGCATGGCGAAGTTCCTAGTGGAGCGCGAATTGCTTCTTGTCGCGATATGCCTCGACCCCCGAGAGGAGCCGCGTCCAGCAGCGGGCGAGCAAATGGTGGAATACGATCCAAAAAAATGGATATCGCTAAGCCCAAGGTCGGTGCTGAAGCAACGCCGACAGCGCCGTTTGCGGTTCGGGAAACTTATCGATTGTATCGCCTGCGGGCCGCGCGGGCGGTTGCCGTCGTTGCGGCCGACATGGACGATGAGGCGCGCGCGTTGGCGGCGCGTCATGACTTGCAGGGTCGTGACTGGCACAGCCCCGTATTTGCATCGGCCGAGGTGGAAGAAACAACCGAGAAACATGTGCTTGGAGATGTCGTGATCTCTTCGGCTCCAGGCGAACTCCAGCCATCCAACCGGAAGTAGATCGAACGCACTGACGTGCGCTTCATTTTAGGCCAAAATCTCGTCCGACCGCCAATAAGTCTCCGCCCGACGGCGTGCGGACTCAATCAGATACGATATAGGTCATTCGCCAGTCGATCACCGCTGCAAGAGCAAGGACCCCGGCGATAATCAGCAGCCATGGAAGATACTGACTCATCCATCGATGGCCCTCGGCGTCGCCCGCTGATCTGCGGGCGAAGCCTGTCCGTAGCGGGTTTATAGTTGCGCGTGCTGTCCACCCGGCCGGGATATCTGACTGAGCGCTTCACCAGTGCCATCGCCCGCTTGCGCCTGGGCGATGTCGCCGAGCGCGATAATACCGACCAACCGCTTTTCGCGACTGAGCACCGGCAGCCGCCTGACCTGGATGTCGCCCATGTTCGCCGTGACCTCGTCGAGATCCTGGTCGTCATAACAGTACTTGACCTCGGCGGTCATGACATCGCCGACCCTCGAATCGGGCCCGCGGCCCAACGCAACCCCGCGGATGCCAATGTCGCGGTCGGAAATCATTCCGACGAGGCACTCATTATCGGTGACCGGGAGCACTGCCATCGCTTCGGCCGCATCCTTTAACGTGTCGTCGGGCGTACAGAGCTGAACCTCAGGACTCATTGCGTCACGAACCTTCATGAATGCCTCCTATTGCCGAGGGGTTCTGCCGCTAACGGCTTCTGCCGCCCAGTGTTCCTATGTTGGTCCGGCATTTTTGCGCAGCGCGTGGTCAAACGGCGATACCTTCCTCACCGCGAAACCAGCGTGAGTTCAATGGTTCGCGCGCGTCGATATTCCCTGAAGGCGGCTATCGCACGGTTCGAAAGCGCCAGCCTGTTTTGCTGACCTTGCCCGATCATTTGCTCAATTTTGCCTGTCAGGAACTGATTGACCTCTCCGGCATCATCGATCTCGCCGCCGCGATCGAGAAACTCCCAGGCGATTTGCTTGGCCTGCATGAGCAGTTGCGGGCATCATCCCTGAACCATATCGACATCGTCTTTCCTCGATTTTTGGCGGAGGAGCCTCGTGATCACGCCTGGTTGCAGACGGGTACAGCCGAGGAGGGCGGCATGTCCACTCGGACGATACCGTCAAGGCTAGTCGACTTTTGCCAACTCTGAGATGGCCGGCGCATTTAGCGCAGTCCCGTCGACGGCAAAATGAGAGCCGTGACAAGGACAATCCCCAGCAGCACTCGAACGAATTCCAGTGCAGATGGCAGCCGAGGTGGGTGCAAGCCGCCGACCGCGTGTGCAGCGCGCCGCTCTCGTCACGGTAGGCGGCGACTTTGGAAAGACCCTGACGCACAATGGCGCCGTGCCCGGGCTTCAAATGGTCGAGCGAGGACAGCTCGCCCGGCGCCAGATACTCGGCAAAATTCTTTACGACCGTTGTATTCTCACGCAGGAAATTGCCGATTGCCGAGAGTGTCTTGCGCGAAGGATCATAGACATCGGCCCACTTCGCCTCTTTGAAGGATCAATGCCGAGTTGAGCAGACTGCCCACGACGCCGTGGGTCATGCCTTGCCCGGAATCGCCGGTATGAACATAGACGCGTTCATGACCTGGATTACGGCCGATGAAGGCGGCATAGTCGATGGTGTCGAGCACCCGACCGGACCAGCGATGGCTGACCTCGTCAAGCTTTGGAATCAGATTTCGGGCCGATGCTTCCAGTGCTTCGAAACGGACCCCCGCATCATTGGCTTCGCCGGTCTTGTGGTCGGCACCGCCGACGATGACGAAATCGGTTTGTCGGTCGCCCGGTTGGACCCGCACATAATGATAGGGATCGAGGGTATCCCAACAGAGAGCGTCGGGCAGGGTGCCGCGCCGAATCCTCGTTGCCATGGCATAAGTCCGGTATGGCGCCATCTTGGTGTGGAGCGCAACGGCATCAACGACGGGCGAGTTGGTGGCGACTACCGCAGCCGTGCCGGTGAGGCTACCGCGATCAGTCTTGACGACTACTTCGCCACCTCGTTCCTCTACGGTTTGGACGGTGGTACGGGCGCAAAGCAGGCCTCCCTTTGCCTCGATGGCGCGGGCCAGCCCTGCCAGGTATTTGAGAGGGTGAAAGGTTGCTTGGCGCGGATAGCGCAGGGTATGCTGCTCCTCGCACCGCGCCAGCGCCTCGACGCCAACGATACGGTGAACCGGCGCGCCCACCTTGCGGACCGCGTCCAGTTCTTCGTCGATGATGGCGGGGTCCGTGTCCAGTGCCTGGAACAGGAAGCCATACAGCCGGCGAAAATCGCACGCGATTTTTTCCAACTGCTGTATCTGTTCGATCCGGTCGACTGCCGCGGCCTGACTGACATAAAAGGCGCGGGAGATGTCCTCACCGCGCAGCTTGATCATTGCCGAGGTTAAATCATCACAAAGCGGCGCCAGATGCGCCGATGTTAGTGCCGTGATGCCGCCGGCGATCGCTCCCCGATCAACCACGATAACTTTCTGGCCTTCCATTGCCAGTTCGTATGCGGTCGACATTCCGGCTATCCCCGAGCCGATCACGATCGTATCGCACGATCGATTCTCTTCGAGTTCGCCCGCGTCGGGGCAACGTCGATATCCATCCATAGCGAGCCGGAGCGCCCGTCAAAGGATATGGTCATCGAAGGTCAACACTGTGAGAAAAACTATATGCGTCATCAAATCTCTTTGACCATGTTTGTTCCATTCAAGCATGCGTCCGATGTCTGCCGGTCTTGACCGTCCTCAGAACGGCCCCTTCACCGCTCCAGCAGCAGGCGCAACTTGAGCGCATCGGCAGGAGCTGCGCTCTTCTGGTCATTGTCGAAATAGACAAAGACATCACACCCTTGCCTTTTCCACGAGCCTATTCGGCGGCTCCACTCAGCCAGCGCCTCGGCACAATAGTGAGCTTTATAGCGCCCGCCAGGGCCGTGACCCCGGATGTAGACGAAATCGGCCGTGCGTTTCCACGGCGCCGGCGCGTCGTGGTGGTCGGAAATGCAAAGCGAGATATTCTGGTCGGAGAGCAGTCTGAATATCTTTGGCACATACCAGCTCGGGTGACGAAATTCGAAGCTGTATCGGCGTTTCTTCGACAGCAGCTTGAAGAACGATGCCAGCCGTTCGCCATCGGCTTGAAATTGCGGCGGCAATTGAAACAGGATCGGGCCGGCTTTCTTGCTAAGCAACGATAGGCGGTTCTCTAGCAGTTCGAGGCTGTTGACCGATTTATCCGACAGCCGCTTCCAGTGGGTGATGAATTTCGATGCCTTCCAGGCGAAAACGAAATCCTTTCCGGTCTGATCGCGCCAGCTCCTCACGGCCTCCGGCGTTGGTGTTCGATAGAAAACGCCGTTCAATTCGGTGGTTGGAAATTGGCTGGCGTAATATTGAAGCTGGTGCTTGAGAGGCAGACGCTTGGGAAAAAAGGGGCCACGCCAGGAATCATAATGCCAGCCCGAGGTGCCAATCAGGATACGCGCCATTGCCGTTTCAACAAAGTTTCATGATCCGCCTCGATACAGCCGTGCTGCTTGGCGCTCGCCATTCGGAAAATCGGCAGGGTCACCCGTCGGCCTAACGTGCGGATACAAACCGCCAGGGCTCGACTGGTTCCTATTCAAGCAGGCATCCAGGAGCGCACGGCCGGCCTCCTCGCGAGGACTACTAGCAAGCTCGCACCCCGGCGCAAGTCGGGATCCTGGGCGGCTTTACTATTTAAGCTTTTGCCGCTCGCCATTGAGGAGATCGTTTTCCCAGCCAAACACCGATCGTCCGCCGAGTGAGGCGGAGCGGTTTCTCTCCGCCGCGACGTGGGCTTCGAACGACGGTCCGGTTGCCGTTCGTTCCAACCGGCGAGCCTGATCATCCAGACGCTTAAGGGCCTGCATCTCTTCGTCGCGCCCCAGTTTTGCCTGCTGCACCGCGGATTTCAGCACACCGATGGTCTCGTCATAGACCTTGATCGGTACCGGGTAAGGGTGGCGGTCCTTGCCGCCGTGCGCGAACGAGAAACGGGCCGGATCGCGAAAGCGGTAGGGCGCGCCGTGCAGCGAGTGACTGAACGGTGCGCGCGCCGACGCCCGGGGTCAGCAGCAACTCCGGAAAATCCAGCGGACCGCGCTCGGCAGCCGCGGCAAGTGTGCCATGCAGGCGGCGGGTAAAAACGTCGCTGGAGCGGACGTCGTGATGGGCGGGCATGACGAGATGCGGCAATTCGGGTTGGGACTCGCCGTGCCGCGAGAGCGCCGCATATTCGCGGGCAATACCGTCCGGTCCGAGCGCGCTGAGGAGATCGAGCTGCGCCGCGCGGGAGTTTTCGGCCCGATGATCGGTCAGATTGATGATTTCACCTGCGCCGGCCCGTCGATCGCGCTGTGAGGTTCGTCGACAAAGCTGCGCAGGTTCTCGGAATGCCAGTGATAGCGACGGGCCTGCCGCTTCTCGCCATTCATGCCTTGCTGCACCACGGTCCATTTGCCGTCATCGGTGACGAAGAAGCCGTGTAGATAGAGCTCAAACCCGTCCTGCACGGCCGCGCTGTCGACCTTGGCAACCAGCCGGCTGGCGCGTGTCAGCGCCTGACCATCGATGCCAGTTCGCTCGCCGATCGCAGTCAATTCGTCAGGCGTACGGCGCGAGTGCTTGCCGCGTCCGCCGCAGACGTAAATTCCGAGTTCGCCTTGCAGCGGCGTCAGGCCGCGCTTCAAGGCGCCGATCACACTGGTGGTAATGCCGGATGAGTGCCAATCCATGCCCATCACGGCGCCAAACGATTGGAACCAGAACGGATGCGACAGCCGCTGCAGGAATTCATCACGCCCGTAGTGGTGAACCACAGCCTGGGTGATGATGGCGCCTAACGAGGCCATGCGCTCGGCCAGACAGGGCGGGACGCGACCGCTGTGAAGGGGTAGATCGGCACTGCCGGTTCGCCGTGTCATGGGTTTCCGAAAGGCTGAATCGACCGAAGTATATCAGCATTGCAATTCGATGGTCAGGATCGATCCACCATGGTCCGAAAGGTGATCGAATGTCGCGGAGCCTCCACGGCCGGAATGCTGTGCTCCCAGTCCTGTCGGGCGGCACCCGCCATCATGTAGATCGACCGCGGAGCCGCATCGAGCGCAAAGCGATCCCATTTTTCACCCGCGATCCGCCGAAAACGGAACTTGCAGGGCGAGCCCAGCGATAGCCCAAATATCCGGTCGAAGTGCGGTTTATCGCGGTGCCAGCCGATGCCGACGCCGGTGTCGTACTCGGTACAAAGGATCTGAGCGATTTTGGTGCCCGGGCCGCCGAATCCTTCGACGCGTTCGATCAGCGGCGTGAGCCATGGCGGCATTGGATCGGCCTCCTGTAGACGGCGCAGGGTGTAGTCATAGCGAAAGCCGAACGACGCCACGCGCCGCTTGCCCTCATATTGGCCGAACTGAAAGGGTTGCAGCGGAAGAGCGGCGACGCGTTCAATCAAATGCCGTTCGGTCGCCGGCGAAATGAATTCGGCGGCATAACGCAGGCCCTCGGGAGCGCGAGACGATTCAGCAAATAGCGAAAGCTGCTGGGCCAAACCGCAGTCCTTTCGTGCTAGTAAAAGGGCAAGCTTCATATAGGGCAAAGTAGCTCGCCAGGAAGGGCCGGCAGCTCGACTTCCAAGGGAACACTTGCATCGGCCCGCGATTGACGTGTCGAACATCGGAGACAATCATGCCTGACTATCCAAAGCCGCCTTATCCGACCCAGCGGCAGCCAATGCCCGGCTCAACCGCCAAGATGAACCCGAGGCCTGATCACGGCGAGACCAGCTACAGAGGGTCTGGGAAGCTTGCAGGAAAGAGAGCGGTGATCACCGGCGGCGACAGCGGTATTGGCCGGGCGGTGGCGATTGCCTACGCGCGCGAGGGTGCCGATATCCTGATTGCCTATCTCGACGAGCATGAGGATGCGCACGAGGTCAAGGCGCTCATCGAACAGGAGGGCCGCAAGGCCGTGCTGGTCGCCGGCGACCTGCGCAGCCCGGATCATTGCCGCTCCGTCATCAAGCAGGCTGTCGAGGCATTGGGGGGCGTCGATATCCTGGTCAACAACGCGGCTCATCAGGCCACCTTCAAGGACATCGGCGACATCAGCGATGAGGAATGGCAGTTGACGTTCGAGGTAAACATCCACGCGATGTTCTATCTTACCAAGGCAGCGGTCCCCCACATGAAGCCCGGAAGTGCGATCATCAATACCGCATCGGTCAATTCCGATATGCCAAATCCGATTCTCTTGGCCTATGCGACAACAAAGGGCGCTATCCAGAACTTCACCGGCGGGCTGGCACAAATGCTGGCCCCGAAGGGCATTCGCGCCAACGCGGTGGCGCCAGGCCCGGTCTGGACGCCCTTGATCCCCTCGACGATGCCCGAGGACGCCGTGAAGAATTTCGGCAAGCAGGTGCCCTTGCAGCGTGCAGGTCAACCCGCCGAACTGGCCACGGCCTACGTGATGTTGGCTGATCCAGCATCGAGCTACACATCCGGCACCACCGTCGCCGTCACCGGCGGCAAGCCGTTCATCTAAGCCGCGCAAAGTCATTCTTTTCCGGGCAGGACGGTCTCCAAAACCTGCCGCGCTACGCCGCGGATGACGCCAGCCTCGTCGGGATCGCCTTTGGCGAGTGCGGTCGACAAATTCTTCGCCTGCTGGAACGTGATGTGCGGCGGCAACGGAAATACTTCGGGGTCCGTTTTGACCTCCAGGACCACCGGGATGTCGTTGGCAAACGCCTGATCCCACGCCGATCCAAGGGTGTCGGGGTCGTCGACATAAATCCCGCGCAGGCCGATCAACTCCGCGAAGCGCGAGTACGAAACGTTCGGTATCCGCTGCGACGCCTCGAATTTCGGATCGCCATTGATGATCCTTTGTTCCCACGTGACCTGATTGAGATCCTCATTGTTGAAGACACACACGATCCAGCGATGGTCTTGCCATTGCCGCCAATATTTGGCGACCGTGATCAGCTCGGCCATATTGTTCATCTGCATGGCCCCGTCGCCCACCAGCGCGATCACGGGACGATCTGGATTCGCATATTTGGCCGCAATCGCATAGGGCACCGCGGCTCCCATCGATGCCAGCCCTCCCGAAAGAGAAGCTTTCATTCCGTTGCGCATCTTCAGATCGCGCGCAAACCAATTGGCGCAGGAGCCGGAATCGCAGGTAATGATCGCGCGTTCCGGCAATCGCGGTGACAATTCCCAGGTCACGCGTTGCGGATTGACAGGTTCAGCCGGTTGCCGGGCGCGGTCTTCCAGCGTCTTCCACCAGCCCCTAACGTTAATTTCGATGGTCTCGCGCCAATCTCCTGCAAGTTTCTGGCGAAGCCGTGGGAGCAGGGCGCGCAGTGTTTCGGCGGCATCGCCAACCAGCCCAACTTCCATCGGAAAACGAATCGAAAGCATGCTGGCATCGATGTCGATCTGCACGCCGCGAGCCCCGCCTTCCTCCGGAAGAAACTCGGAATAGGGAAATGCCGATCCAATCATGAGCAGTGTGTCGCATTCCGTCATCAGTTTGTAGCTAGGCTCAGTTCCGAGCAGACCAATCGAGCCTGTTACCCAAGGCAAGTCGTCGGGAAGAACGGCTTTGCCGAGCAGCGCCTTGGCGCAACCCGCGGATAACTTGTCAGCTACCGCGATCACCTCGTCCGATGCACCGAGCGCGCCGGCCCCGACTAATATCGCGACCTTTTCGCCCGCGTTCAGTACCTCGGCAGCCCGGTCGAGCTCAACGTCATGCGGCACGATCTTCGGTGGCGCGTAACCGACCCCGGAGTGCAATGTGCCATGCGCGCGGGTCGGTTCCTCATAGGGTTCATCCTGCAGGTCGTTGGGCAGGATGATCACCGTCACGGTCCGGCGCGACACCGCGATCCGAATGGCGCGATCGATCAAATGTCGGACCTGCGCCGGAGAGGAGGCCTGCGCGACATAGGCGTTAGCAACATCCTTGAACATCGAGACCAGGTCGAGCTCCTGCTGGTACTGTCCGCCAAGTGCGTTGCGTGCCTGCTGACCGACAATGGCTAAAACTGGTTGGTGATCCAGCAACGCATCATACAGTCCCGTGATCAGATGGGAGGCGCCGGGGCCCGAAGTCGCGATGCAAACACCCAAGCGCCCGGAAAACTTGGCATAAGCCGATGCCATAAACGCAGCCATCTCCTCGTGCCGGGCCTGAATGAATTGGATTTTTCCATCGGCGCGATTGAGGGCGCCAAACACGCCGTTGATGCCGTCGCCGGGATAACCGAAGATATGGCTTACATCCCAGTCGTGAAGACGCTGGACGAGAAAATCACCTACGGTTTGGGACACGGAAAACTCCAATTATCGACGCGGCGCTCAGCCAACAAACGAGAGGCGGGAGGTGTTCCAATTGTCCCCAGGCGCGGCCCGGTCAGTCAGCGCGAGAAGCCAACGAGCCGTATCGGCTTCTACAGCGCGCCAGAGGCAAGGGAGCTTGTCCGGCCGCGAGGACCTCAGGTTTCGGCTAACTCCTGGACCGCGTGTTCAGGCGTGCCTGGCTTGGGCTCGACTGGGTTTGCCGGTAATTGCAGGACGACAACTCGTTGCCCCGGCGTCAGATTGGTGAGCAGCACGATGGCACCATTCGAAAATTCCAGCGCGTCGTGATGTTGGGCTGCGTAATTGAGGCCTATCTGGCGAAATCGCGCCAGGCGGGCATGAACACTTCGCCTGAACAGGAAGCCGTCCGTGCGGGCGTCAGCCTCGAATGCGATCTCGGTCCCTGGACGAAGGCAGACCGCAACGGTCGGGCTGTCGGGATTGGCAAAACCGCGCGTGGTCGTGGATTGGAATGTGGTCGATACCAGTGTCTCCGCTACTTCGGCGGGACGACTTGCGACCGCATGCAAGCTGTAATCGCACATGGAGCGCTCCTGCAAACAGTTACCCAGCGATCCATGAAACCTTCGTGGACCCATTTGGTTGCTATCCGGGGAAAAAAAGGCCATCGCCTGTGCGGTATGAAGGGTCTGTGAGAGGCCGGGATCGATCTCTCCTTGCCGAATTTGACCTTGGCTATACCGCTCTATTGGGGGCATGAAGGCGCCTTTTGTGGGAGAGGCAGGTTCGCTCGACCGCCGCCCTCGATGAAGACGCGCCCGAAGACCTCAAAACTGATCTTGGCGAAACCCGCAGCCGGGGAACGATTGGACGCACCGCCAATTGGTTTGGAATACTTACCCAAACGAGAAAGGGCTCGACAATGAAATATCTGGCTTCCAGCTTTGCACTTCTTCTCTTGGCGACGCCGGCGCTGGCGCAATCCGTCGGAGAAAAGACCGGCGTGAATGCGGTCTTGGGCGTGGCGCCAACCACGGCGGACTTCGTGAAGGAGGCTGCGATCAGCGACATGTTCGAGATCCAGTCAAGCCAGCTCGCGCGGGAGCGTGGAAACGCCTCGGAGAAGCCGTTTGCCGCTATGATGATAAAGGATCACCAAAAAACCTCGG
>WNGO01001976.1_pt1 | contig 13188 bp, 10 predicted proteins | sample 5400511 | NCBI WGS metagenome assembly WNGO01 (sample SAMN13153380, study PRJNA577476) | soil metagenome | isolation source: 20 cm soil or saprolite under Garry oak tree replicate 2 | place: USA:California | collected 2016-06-15
GCGCCTTCGGGGTCAGCCGTGACGAATTCGGTGAGCCAGCTGCCGGTCCACCGTGCTCGCGCGCCGCCGCGCTGTACCCAGTCGAGCTGCTCCTCGGCGATCGTGCGATAGTCTTCGTCGCGCACCGCCCGCAGCGGCCGTGCCCGCCAGGCCTCCGGCGCGAGAATGCGCGTCGTCTCGGGTGCTTCGGGCGCGACGCCGTTCTCGATCGGCAGCGGGTTAGAGACGGCCGTCGCTAGCGCGAGCGGCTGGTTCGGCGGTTGCGAGCCGGGCTCGGCGAGAACGGTCACGCTGTCGACGGCAAGGTTCGCATCGGCGAGGCTGGCGCCAGGCGCCGGGCCGGTGCGATAGATCACCTCGAAGAACGTGCCATCCGGGGGCGAGCGTCCAAACGCGCCGTCGCCAAAGCGCAACGTGAAGCCCGCGCCGGTCGCGTAATCCTCGTGCGAGATCGTGACGCCGGTGCGCTCGAACCGGATGATCTCGCGCCACACCCCTTCTTCGAGCGTGAAGGCAGGATCGTCCGGCTGCGCGTCGATCAGGCTCGGCAGGTAGGTCCAGTGATCCGCGCCTGCGACCGGAACAAAACCGCCGCCGCCCGGCCCGATCTCGCGCAGTACGAGATCGGGGGTCAGCGGGTCGAGCCAGCCCAGCCCGGCGGCCTCGCTCGCGCGCAGCCCCCAGCGCAACACCAGCCGCCGCCCGCCATTGTCGGTGTCGTAGACGCCCTCGCGCTCGAGCGCGCGCGGCAGATCGCTGGCGACAACGGGCTCGTTTGCGCCGGGCGGCCCGATGCGAAAGATTTCGCTGACGCTGGCGCCCGCGATCGCCGGGACGATGTTGCCGAGCAATTCGGTCTCGTCCTGGCACAATTCGAACGGTAGGGCCTGCGCCGCGTCCCATCCGATGCGCGTGATGTCGAGCGGATTGCCCGCGGGATCGGGATTGCCGTTCGCATCGACGAGAAACAGCGGGTCGTTCGTCTGCTCGACGGCGGTGATGCGCACGAGCCAGCGGCGCGACGGCAGCGACGGATCCTTCGCGGTGGATCGCAATGCCACCCATTTGCCGATCCAGTACCGGCTCGGATTGGCCGGATCCACATCCGGGTCGGCCGCCGGGAGCTGCGCCAGGATCGGCACATGGCCGCGCAGATAGGCCTCGGTCGCGCCGACCGCGAGACAGCGTCCCGCTTCGGTATCGTCTAGGGGGTGAAGCGCGATCGCGTTCCAATCGACATGCACCCAGTAATGGCGACCTACCAGCCGGTCGGCGACGCTGGTGCCAAGCTCGAACACAATCGGCGGCGTGCTCTCGCGCAATGCCCAAACCCGCAGACCCGCCGTCGCAAACGCGCCGCCCGCGGCAACCGTCACCGCCAGCAATGTCGAGGCGCTGCGGCCCGGATCGGGACGGTAATCGACGAGCCGCGCGAGGCCCCGGCGCGAGCGGCCTTCCGTTGCGGTCGCGAGATAGGCTTCGCGCGCGTAACGGTCCTGAATGTACGAAAATTCGTCGCCGAGCGCGGAGAATACCTCCATCAGCATGACGCCGGCATCGGCCGGAATACGTTCACGCCACTGCGGCCAGTTCTCGGCCGCGAAATCGAGCAGCGCGTTGTTGAAGCTGGTGAAGTCGCGCGCGAGATAGTCGATGCGCGGCTCGGGCATGTCCTCTTCCGGGCACTCGCTTGTCGGCTCGCAATCGAGGTCGGACGGGCAGCCCTGCTTGAACGAGAACGCGACGTCGTTGAACCAGCGATCGACACGCGCGTCGTTGATCGTCAGCCGGTACATCGAGAAATCGCCAGGCTCGGCGACTTCGATTTCGAGAACCGTGCGCGGTCCGGCCGGCGTCGCCTGCGATTCCCATGTCTGCCTGACGATGTGCGGCGAAACGATGGACTCGCCGCCCGAAGTGCTGACGATGCTGACGAGCCCCGGAGCGGCGTCGGTCGGCATCGCGGCGGTGGCCACCATCGGCGCCGCGAGCGTGTCCGGATCGATCAGGAAAAAGACCTGCAGGACATGCTGGTCGTGTGGATCGACCACCTGCACAAAATCGATGCCGGTGACCCGCGGCGGCGCGGGCTGCTCGCATAGCGCGGCACGGCGATCGAAGCCCGCCATCAGAGCGTCACCTCCACATTGAGGAATTGCCGCTCGCCCTGTGCGACGACGGTGTAATCCACGCCGATATTGATGCGCTCCTCAATGGCCTCGACCGACACCTGTTCAAGCCGGATGAGGTCCGAGAGCCAGTTGGACAACGCTTCATAGACGAGCGTTTGCGTCAGCGAGGCGGTTGCCGGCGAAGCCGGCGCAAACACGAGCTTGCGGATGCCGGCGCCGAAATCGGGCCGGTTGATGCGTTCGCCCTGCGCGGTCAGCAGAACCTGGCGGATCAGCTGGCGGATATACGCTTCGTAATCGCTCTCCTGCGCCAGCGCGCCGGCGCCGGGATCGATCGCGAACGGGAAGCGGATGGCGTGCAGCGGCTCGGGCATCAGATGACTGCCACGGCGAGCGCACCGTCATTGACGCTGAACGACGCCGACGTCAGTTCGGTCTTCCCGCCCTGCGTGACTTGGCTCACCTGCGCCGCCTCAAGCTTCACCTCGGTGCCGTTTACCGTGATACGCGAGCCGGTCTTTGTTTCGATGACCATCTCGCCTTGTTCATCGTCGATACGGATCGTGAAGCTGTCGGTCTTGAAGAACTTGATCGACGGTGCGGCGTCGGCCGCATCGATCTGCCCGCATGCCCAGAAGCAGCCGCTCCAGATGGGATAGCGTGGATCGCCCGCCTCGAACTCGACCCAGACGCCGGCATTGGCCGGCGGCAGCGCAAAAAAGCCAACGCCGTCGCCGGCGTAGGGCGCGCAGGGCTCTGCCCACAGCGTTTCCTCGCCCATGACGGCCGGCACCTTCACCTGCAGCCGGCCGCGATGGGTCGGATCGGTATTATCGACAACCAATCCGCGATATTTGCCGAAGAACTGGCCGTCCAGCGCGTGGAACATGCGCTCCGTCTCGATGACGGCGTTGCGCGTAGATTCCATGGCTTATGTCCTGTTCCCGATATTGCTGCGCAAACTGATGTCCATAAAATGATCCGCGGCATTGATGACATGCGTCACCGCCGTCACCTGGTAGGGCCCGGACAACTCAGCACCGACGCCCTCGACCGGCACGACCTCGTGCGGATTCACGAGAGCGCCAAGCATGTGCGCCGTCGTGCTCGCGGTTGCCTCGACAAACCAGCCAGCCTCAACGAGCGCCGCCTCCTGTTTCGGCTGCAATTCGTCCACACCGCCGGCGGTCGTTATCGACAGCCTGCGCTTGACATCGTCTATCCGGGACAGCGTCGGGCCGTTATCGAGGCCGGGCTGAGGGTTGACAACGTGGGTTTTCTCCAGCTTGCCGGTGCACGGATTGATCGCCGCGCCACTCGCCAAACTGGCGCGCTCCACATCGGTGTCGACCTGGAACGAGGTGACGTTCGGGCATTGGTCTGGCGGCACGTTGACGTGCAGCGACGGCGCACCAGGCAACGCCAGAAGGATTGGCGGCACGGGTGCCGCATCGCGCGGCGGGGAGGCTCGCAATTTCGCCGTCTCGTCGATCCCGATCGGCGCTCCCGGCGTCGAAGCCGAATCCTTCACGCCGTATTCGATCCAGAACTCGTATCCGTTCTCGCGGGCGATCCGCTCGAGGAAGGCGAGATCGGTATCGCGCTGATTGAGCGTATGCTCTCTATCGGAATAGAGCTTCTTCGTCGCCTCGACGTCAGGCGTGAAATGATAGTCATTGAGGATTGTGTTCGACGCGTCCGAAGCGAGGCCGCGCCACGCTTTGTGGACGCAGTTCCGGTCCATCTCGATCCGGCGGTCTTCGCCGCGAATTTCGACCCAGGAGCCGGCAACCCCGAGCATCACCGCAAACCGTACCTGCGTGACGCGGCCGCGAACGAGACAAGCGAGTTTATTGCCGTCCGGAGCGAGGATTGCCATCACCGTGTTCGGCTTGATTTCCTTCGCTTTCAAGACTTGCAGGCTTCCCTCGCAGGTATCGTCCTCGAAGCGGATCGCAAAACGCGTTGGTGCCGACAGCTCCTGTTCGACGCGGGCCTCGACGAGCCATTTCAGCAAATCGTCGCTGAGCGGCGTATTTTGGTCCTCGGAGGTGATGATCGCGCCGAAACCCATCGGTCACCTCTGCGTCGGTATCGTGGTGCTGCGCACGAGCGCCAGGGCGTCGGGCAGGATCGCGCCGTTTATCTCGGCGATGCGCCAGAAGCCGTTCGGGTCCCCGAGATAAAAATTCGCGAGGTGATCGAGTCGCTGGCCGTCGCGCCGCAAATGCTCGCCAAGCTTGTTCTGCGGCGGCACGAGCGCGGCCGTCAGCGCCTGCACTTGCCGCCCGCGCCGGTCGGTCGCGGCATAAACTGTGGCGAAGCGGACGTAGCGGCTCTTATCGTCGAAGACGGCCATCGCGCTTCCTCAGAACGGCAAGATGCCGCGGATCTCGCTGAGGCTGCCGCCGATATTGGCAAGCGCCAGCGTGTCTTCCTGCAATCGCGTGAAGTTGTACGCCGCACGGGCGACGCGCGCCGGCACATCGGCGCGACAGCGGAAGACCTCGGGCGTCAACACCCTGAGCTCAATGCTGGCGCTCGCCTGCAGCGGATAGAGCAGCGGCGAAAACATTGTTTCGTCGAACGATAGCCTCGTGATGCGCACCGGCAGCACGATGCCCGGCCCAAGCACGAGAAGGACAACTGGCACGGTCGGGCGCACCGCCTGCGAGGACGCCCCGCCGAACAGTGCCTTTGCGCTGGCCGCGAGGTCGCCGATCAGCCCCTTGGTCGGCAATGTCAGCTTTTTCAGCGCGGCGAGACGGCCGGCGATGCCGGTCGCGATCGCGAGCGGGTTGCCGTCCTCCAATGCATCCGCGGCGTCGAATTCGAGCGTGAAGCTGAAGGTTTCCTCAGGGTCATAGGGCTGCACGGTCGGTGCCTGCGCGCCGCGCTTTGTCTGGTCGACGTCGAAGGGGTTCCACGGTTCGACACCGCGCGTGATCTTTTGCGGGTTGTACTGAAACGTGACGATGTTCGGCACGACGCCGACGATGTCGGGTACGAGCTGCACCAGCGCGCCGCGATTGACTTTGGCGGCTTGCGAATAGCCCGTTTCAGGCATGGCGTCGTCCTCCTCGGCTCAGCCCAGGCGAATGCGCGTCGCGCGCGCAGGCGCGTTGGCCGGGCGGCCGTCCTTGATCAATTCACGGCCGAGGCCGCGCCGGATCTGCTCGGCGTTGATCGGGCCTCCCTCGCGCATCGCCGCGTATCGCGCGGTCAGCATGGCATTTTTGATCTGCGCCGCGGTCAACTCGTGTTGATCGGCAAGCGCATCGAGGAGACTGGCCAGCTCGGCGGCGCGGCTTTCTCCGGCCAGGGCCGCGATGGCCCGCCGCCATATGATCCGGCGCTCCGCCGCGGCGGGGCGCGCGAACTCGACGACGTGGCGGATGCGGCGCACAAAGGCGGGATCCATATTGGCGCGCCGGTTTGTCGCGAGGATCGCCAGCCCGTCGAAGCCCTCGAGCAATTGCAGCAGGTGGTTCGTGTCGGTATTGGCGTGGCGGTCGTGCGAGTCTTTGATTTCGGTGCGCTTCGCGAACAGCGCGTCGGCTTCGTCGAACAGCAGGATGCAGCCGGCGCCGGCCGCCTCGTCGAAGACGCGACTCAGGTTCTTCGCGGTCTCGCCGATATATTTCGACACCGTCGCGGCGAGATCGACGATCAGCAGATCCGCGCCGAGCCGGTCAGCGATCGCCTCTGCCGCCATCGTCTTGCCGGTGCCGGAAGGACCGCTGAACAGCGCCGCGAGCCCGCCGTTTCGCGCAAAGAGCCGGCCCGGCTCGGGTTCCGCGAGCAGCCGCAGGCGGGCGCCGGCCTCGAACGCGATTTCTTCCAGAGCCTCGCGGGTCGGCGCCGGCAGCACCATGTCGTCCCAACGCAGCCGCGGCGTCAGCGCGCGGGCGGTGTCGCCGAGCGCGGCGCGGGCGCGAGCACGGAGCCGGTCGATCGCCTGCTCCGGCCCGCTCGGCGCACTGCGTGCCACCGCGACGATGTCGCCGGTGACGATGCCGGGGCGCGAGGACAAAGCATCGACCGATGCGGACGGCCACGTGGCCGCGACCGCGATCAGCCGGCGCCACAATTCTCGCCGCTCGTCACGATCGGGCCCCGGCAGCGGCACGGCGAGATCGGTGGTGCCGTCGATCGGTGCGATGCGGCCGCGCGGTCCCGTGGTGACGAATTCGAGCGGCGCCGCGGCCGGATGAGCGCGCAATTGCAAGCCGTCGTGATGTCGCCATACCAGGATCAGATCGGCCAATCGCGCCAGCCGCCGTGCGCGCATCAGCAGATCGGGGACGTCCTCGATGCCCGCCGGATCGACGGCGAGGGCCCGGCGGTTGAGAGCGGCGGCGACAGCGGCGGCAAAAGTGGCGCGTCCGCTGCCCGGCGCGGCGGCGACGACGACGCGCGCGGGGTTGCCGCTGTCGGTGGCCCGCACCGCGTCGCGCGCGGTCGCGGCAACCGGCCAGGCGGCGAACGGCGGCTGTGCTTCGATCAGACGGGCGCGGCCGACCAGCGCGGCGTCGAGGCCGACCACGCCGCGCAGCCAATCGACGATGCGCGGATCGGCCTCGAACGCGTCGGGCTCGCCGGCTACTCGTGCGATCGGCACCAGCAGTCCCCAAACTGCGAGAGGCATGCCGGCCCGCCACACCGGCTCGTCCGATCGATCCGCGTGACCGAACAGACGGCGCGCCAGATTTTCGGTCGGACAGACACGCTGCGCTGCGCCTTGCGCCGCTGAGTAGGCTTCACCCAAGCTCGGATCGGCGGCAAGCGCGCAAGCCAGGTCGAGGAGATCGATGGCAGTGGCGGAGAGGCCAAATGCCTCCGTCACCCGCGACCGCGCCGCGCCATCCGGCCCGGCGAGGCGAGCTTCCAACGCGCTCCGCGCTGGCCCGGCCTCGCTTTGCAAGGCCATGCGCACGCGCGCGACGATGAGGTCGAGCAGGGTTGCCGGCGCGACTTTCGGCGCCCGCTCCGCAGCAAATTCGGGCGCAATCTCGATGACGGGCTGAGCGGAGAACACGGCCATCGCTCAGATCTCGATCCAGAAGGGTTGCGCCTCGGCGCCGTTGACGATCAGGCGCACCGCGTGAAAACCCGGCACCAGCGGATTGAACAGCGCCTGCAACACCAACCCGGCGGGATCGACGACAAAGGCGCCATCATCGATTGCCGGGTTGCCGGTGAAGGCGGCGAGCCGGACGTAGGCGTCGCCCTGCACGACGAGTTCGACCCCGAGCGCCGGCAGCGACAGGTCGAAGGCCGCGACGATATCGATGCGAATGCGCCGCGTGACTGGGTCTGGCGGCCCATGCCCGGCGATGCGCGGCCCGATCGCAAAGGCGATCTGGTTGCTCTCGACGCCCGATGTCATGCGTTCGCCGGCGAAGACGCGATCGCCGATAACGGTGCGCACCGACGCGGCGTAGATGCCGGGCAGCACATCGACGATCCGCGGCACGCCGCCGTCAATAAAAGCGAGATTTGGCTGGGCGCGGAAATCGATGCGGTCGGCGGCCAAGCTCAGCGCCCAGCCCGGGTTCATCGCAGGGTCGAGCTCGACGCGGTTGACCGGCGGAGTGAGGCGGCTCCAGGCGGCGGCGCGCAACACGAGGCTCTGCGCGATCCCACTCGTCAATTTGCTGCCGAGCAGCGTGACGGAGTCGTTCGGCGGCGCCGAACCGGGATTGAGCTGAACCCGCGCGGGTTCCACGGTCACGGCCTGCGCGCCGCCCCCGATGGCCGCCGGGATCGTGAAATGCACCGTCGAACGGCTGCCCGTCAGCGTCGCTGCCCCCAAGGCACGCACGTATTCGCCGATCGACAGCACGATGCCGGGGAAGCGCTCCGGCGCTTCCGGGGTCAGCATGACGACGCGCACCTCGTAATAGGCCGACAGGCGCGCGGTCTGCTGATCGTCCGTCGACCAGAAGGCGAGCGTATCTTCCGGGGTCAGCGGCCGCAGGATGATCTGAAGCGGATTGTCGTCTCCCTGCAACGCGGGATGGAGCACCGCCTGCGGACCCGCCCCCGCGCCGGCATCGATCATCAGCCGATCGCCGACGATCGGGTAGTCGTGCATTGTCTTCAGCGCCAGACCCATCAGCCGCTGCTGCGTCAGCGCGTCGATGTCGGGGTTCTGCTCGTGATGCGCGGTCAGGATGTAGAAGAGCGCCAGCGCCATTGGCGCGCGTGCAATGTTGCGCGCGTCGTTCCCTGGGCCGGGCATGTTCTTGTAATAGCGGTCTTCCGCGATGTGATAGAGGTGCAGGTTGAGTGTATTCTGCGCCGCACCGACCTTCTCGGGCGGCAACGTCGAGATCGAGATCGCGCCGGGCGGAACGCCGCCCATCAGCCGCCGCATGTTGAGGTCCATCAGCGTGCGCAGGCTGCTCGTGACGAGCGAGAGGTCGGCGAGCGGCATCGCGTCACCGCCTTCGTAATCCGAAAACCAGTTGCGCGCGGCGGCGCGGCGTCAGCTTGCCGATGCGCGATACCGACTCCGCCGTCGCCGGCATCATGCGCGCGGGCGGCTGCGCCGCCGCTTCAGGGGCGGCCGCGGCGACGATCTCGCGGCGCGTGACGGGCGGCTGTCGCCGCTCGGCAACCTCGCGCGGCGACGGCGCCGGTCCGGGCAGCGGTTCGGGTGCGGGCAACGGTAGCGGTTCCAGCGGTCTGACGACTCGCGCCTCGGCCTTTGCGGCCGCTGGCATCGGGCTCGGTTCAAGCGGCGTTGCCGATGTTTCGGCTTCTCGCGGCTGTAGCGGCTCACGTGCCGCACCCGGTTCCAACGGTTGGTGGGGGATGGCGCGCGGCGCTGGCGGGGTCGGTTCCAACGCGGCCGGCCGCGACGCCGGCTCGGCGGCCGACTGCGATACGGCCCGCTCGCGCGGCTCCGCAACATGTGGCGTGGCGATATTGCGCGCCCCTCTTGCTTCGCGCGCTGGCGTGAGAAGCGGCTGCTCTGGCGGCACTGGGAGCCGCGGCCGCCACCTCGCTTGATCGGCCGGCGACAGCGGAGCTTCGGTCGAAGCCGCAATGGGCGGCGCGGCGCGGCGCGGCATCGGTCTCGCGGACGGCTCCTCGATGCCGGTCAGCGCCTCGTCGTCACCAGGAGAGGGCGCATCGAAGGGAGACAGCGCAAACAACGATGCGGCAAGATCGGGAAGGTTCAGCCGCTGGTCGGCTTCAGCGATTGGAGACCGGCTGGAGAAACTCGGGGTGAGCGCCGTTGCCGGCCTGGCCGCCAACCCGGCCGCGCGATCGAAAAGGCGCTGCAGATAGGACGTCATGCGGCCCGCCGGGCGGCCGCGCGTTCGGCTTCGCACAGCCGGGCGAGAGCGCGGCGGTCATCGCGGTTGAGCGACAGGATCTCGGCCAAGGACCAACCATAGGCGCGGGCCAGGAGATGCATCTCGCGCAGCAGAAACGGCCGCTCGCGCGCCAGCGAGGCAACTAGGAAATTCGCGAGGTCGAAGCGCACCGGCTGAGCCGCGGCACAATGCGGGCAGGTCGCCGCGACATCGCGTGTGAGCGCGGGCGCCGCCGCCTCCAATGCCGCATCGAGCAATTCCGGATCGGCGTCCGCATCGCCCTCGAGGACGCAGGCATGCCGCAGCGCCGCGATATCGGCGGAGCGCACCGCATGCTCCACATCGCCGACGGTCGGTGCGCGAATGCGGCGGCCGTCCGGCAGCAGAAACGTGCCGCGTTCGTCAGGTCCGGCCAACTCGATTGCGACATCCGGCGGCGCCGCCGCGAGCGCCGCGAGCGACAACGAAATGTCCAGCGGCTCGGAACACGCCGCGCATTGCGTCCGCGCTTCGACCTGATCGCCGTACAATGCCTCGAAGACAGCGGCGAGCAGGCGGTCATATTCGGCGATCGTCAGCGCGTCGATATCCCCGCCCTCGAGGACAAGGCGGCGCAATAGTGCGTGGGGCGCGCGCGGATCCGCGGCGTCGAGCAGGAATTCGTCGCTGCCGTTCAGCGCGCGCAGCCGAAAGCGGCCGGCGGAGAAGGGATCGCGGGCGGGGGACACGGATCGCAAGCTCCGCGGCTCAGAATTCCGCAGTCTCGACGACCGCGATATCGCGCTCGAAGCCCTCGTTCTGCACGATGATTGATTCGAACGCGATCGCATTGCCGTTCGCATCGAGCTCGGGCACGGCGGTGAACTCCGACACCCAGCAGCGATAGACGTTCCAGGCCCGTACCTTCGTGCCCTGTAGGTTGTAGAGCTCGATCGTCATGTTCTTCTTGTAATTTTTCAGTGACATGCCGGCGTCGCCCTCGACATTGAACACGGTTTGCGCCCAGGCTTCGAAAGTCGCGTCGTAGGTGATGCCGCGTTCGAGCGTGATCGGCTCGAAATTGGTCACGCCGGGCGAGTGAAACTTCATCGCCTGCTGGCCGCCATCGCGATGCGTGACGACCTCGGTCGTGCGCTTGAGGCCGCTGACCTTGCTGACCCCGGCGACGATCTGCTGGTCGACAGTGACGCGGAACTTGAAATTCTTGTAGGGGTCGATACGGGTCGTGTTGACGGCGAACTGAACCATGGTGCTGTCCCCCGTGCGCGATTAGGTTTGCGCTTGGCCGGCGATCTGCCTCACGACGACTATGACGAACTCGGCCGGTTTGAGCGGCGCGAAGCCGACCACGACGTTGACGATGCCCAGATCGATGTCGTTCTGCGTCGTCGTTTCCGCGTCGCATTTGACGAAATAGGCGTCGGAGGCTTTTGACCCCTTAAAGGCGCCCTGGCGGAACAGCCCGTTCATGAAGCTGCCGGCGGCCAGGCGGATCTGCGCCCATAGCGGTTCGTCATTGGGCTCGAACACCGCAAAGCCTAGGCCGCGGTAGAGGCTCTCCTCGATCATCAAGGTGAGCCGGCGAACCGGAATGTATTTGAAGTCGTCATTGCCGGAATTGTCGAACCCGACCATCGTGCGTGCGCCCCACGACACGATGCCGTTCGGGAATTGGCGGATCGCGTTCACCGCCTGCGGATTGATGGTGCCGTTATCGGCGTCGGTCATGCGGTGCTCGACGCCGCGCACGCCGAGCAGATTGGCTTCGAGCCCGGCAGGCGCCTTCCACACGCCGCGGCTCACATCGATGCGGGCATAGAGACCGGCCTCGGTGCCGGACGGATCGATCGAGCGCTCGGCTCGGTCGACGACAACGCGCAGCCGCGGCCAGTAGATGGCGGCGTGGTCGGTGCTGACGCCGATGCGCATGTCGGCGATGCCTTGCGATGTTGCCGTCACTTCGTTGACATCCGCCCAGGCGTTGTTATCGGACGGCGCATCGACAATCAGAAAGGCGCGGCGCTGCTGACAAAAGGCGCTCGCCGGCCCCCAGATTTGCGCGCGATTGTTGTCGGACTGGCCGAGCGCGCGCGGCAGCACCATCAGGTTGAAGATGTCGACCTCGCGGTCGATCACCGTGAAGGCCGCCTGATAGTCCGCGAGCTGCGGGAAGTTGCCGTTGCTGCCCCCGGCCGAGCCTCCTTGGAACGGACCGGCGCCGCTGACGCCTCCGGTTTGGCCGACCGTATAGGCGCGGACGTTGTAGGCTCCCGGTGCGGCCGGATCGAACAGCTCTCCTGCCGTGCCGATATTCGCAGCGCCTGTGCTGGTGAGCCGAGAATCCACTCCGGCATCCGATCCTTCGAAGCGCGGAGTAATCGCGAGACGCAATGCTTGCACGCCGGCGGCGAACCGGTTGCTCGAATTGTTGGCGATCGACGCGGCGAGCGTCCCGAGATGCTGCCGCACGTTGAGCAGCGACCCGAGCGCCGTATCGCCCGCTGCCGGAACAAAGCTCGTCCCGACATGCAGCGGCTGCGCCGGAGCGGCGGGAAACGGGGTGGCTTGGTATTGCGCGCCGGCCCCGGGGTCGGTCAGCCGCCAATCGCCGATCGCATCCTGGTTGGTCGTCGCAAACGCGAGCAACCGGGCCAGATCGTCGGGAGCGTTGTCCAGCCGCGCGACGATGCCGGTCGGCGCCGGCCGCGCGCGCGACCAGCGGCTGATCTCGATCCCACCATTGACGACGCCGAGCTGCAACCCCGCCGCGACATCGCTTTGCTGCGCCGAGCCGATCACGACGCTGCCGCCGTTGCTCGTAACGTGCAGCTGCCGAACCCCTGCCGCCGCGGGCACGTCGACGATCACCGCACCCGTCATACCGGAGGCGGCGAGCCGGTTATTGATCGCGGTCTGCATGTTGGCGATGAAGCCGGGGAGGTCGGCCCCTTGTGCGAAGGTCACCGGGATTGCCGGCTGTCCGTCGACGGCGATCGAGATGCTGCGATTGTTCGCGGCGTTGTTTCCGAAGCGTTGCGCGATGGCCGTGAACACGTCGGCATTGGCCGCCGGCAAGATGAGCCCGGAGATCGACACGCCCGGCACGCCGGCGACCATCGCCGCGACGCCGGCATCGACTTGCGCGGAGACGAGCAGCGAAGCGCTGTTGACGACGGTTTCGATAAACCGTCCCGATGCCGGGTTCATGCTGAGATCGGTGAACGTCTCCAGCCCGTCGCGTGTCACCGTTCCGGTCGGACCGACAAGGCGCCGATAGAGCGTCAGGTTGAAGGTGCTTTCCGGATTGGCCGTTCCGTAATCGACCTCGGCTCGGGTCAGATTGCCATCGGTGCCGGCATCCGCCGCGGTAAGCCGCAGCACCGGCTGACCCGCCTCGTTGTTCAGCGTCACGGCGGCGGATGCGGCGGTCGCATCGGCGATGCGCATAATCCAGGCGGTGCTGCCGCCGTTCAGGAAGAACTGCCCGACCTGCGGCACCAGCTCGCCCATGCTGGCATCGCTGCCGTAGATTGCCTGAAATAGCGTCAGATTGGTGACGCGCGTCGGCGTGCCGAGGCGGCCCCGGCGCGCCATTCCTATGAACGCCGTGACCGACGTCGATACCGGCGTGATCGCATGGGCGCCGGAGAGCTGCTCGTCGATATAAACGCCGGGGTAGCTGACTTGGACCGGCATGACCCATTCCCCCGTTTCCCTGGATGCCCCCG